>Ga0194132_10012590_pt1 | contig 10501 bp, 9 predicted proteins | sample TA2KigOf80mmetaG_FD_148612 | JGI IMG/M metagenome (GOLD analysis project Ga0194132, IMG submission 148612) | Freshwater microbial communities from Lake Tanganyika, Tanzania - TA2015054 Kigoma Offshore 80m | ecosystem: Environmental > Aquatic > Freshwater > Lake | place: Tanzania: Lake Tanganyika... | reverse complement strand
GATGGTGAGCCCATCGACGGCGTATATGCAGCGGGCAACTGCGCGGCCTCGCCGGCGGGCCAGGCCTACTGGGGTGCCGGCGGCACGGTGGGTGTGGCCATGACTTTCGGCTGGATCGCCGGCCGCGAGGCGGCCAGGCGCGCGCGTCGCGGTGGCGTGACGCCGGCCACCTAGAATCCCGCGCTTGGAGCCGCTCACCGCGGCCGCGCGTCATGGAGCACGTGTTTTAATACCCGCGCCGCATGGCAGAACACGCAATCGATCCGAAAAGGGGCAATGCATGAGCAACATGGACAATGCCGGCTGGGGCACGGAGTGGACCCGCGTGGTCGACGTGGTGGTGGTCGGTGGCGGCGTGGCCGGGCTGACGGCGGCGGTGACTGCGGCGCTCAGGGGCGCGAGCGTGCTGGTGCTGGAGCGGGGACCGCTGCCCGGCGGCACCACGGCCAAGTCGGGGGGCGTGGCGTGGATCCCCAACAACAAGTTCATGCGCGCGCGCGGCCTGGTGGACAAGCGCGAGGACGCGCTGCGCTACATGGCGAAGTCGGCCTACCCGACGCTGTACAACGCCGCACACCCGACGTTCGGTCTCCCGGAGGACAAGTACCGCCTCATCGCGGCGTTCTATGACAACGGCCACGTGGCGATTGACGAGCTCACCGTCGCCGGCATCCTGGCGCTGAAGGAGATCTTCTACCCCGATTACTACGCCGACATGCCCGAGGACACTGCGCCCGAGGGCCGCGCGCTGGTGCCCGAGACCTGGGAGGGATTCCGTCGCGGCATCGACAAGCTGGAGGGCCAGATTCTCATCGACCAGCTCATCGCCGGCTGCGGGAAGCTGGGCGTGGACGTGCAATGCAGCAGCCGCGTGCTCAACCCGCTGAAGGATGAGAGTGGGGAAGTGGTCGGCCTGGAAGTGCGTGTCGGCCACCGGGCCGAGTATATCGGCGCGCGCCAGGGCGTCGTGTTCGCCACCGGCGGATTCCTGCACAACCCGCGCATGGCGCTCGAATACCTGCGCGGGCCGGTGATGGGCGGCGCTGCGGCCGAGGGCAGCACCGGCGACTTCGTCGACATCGGCACCGGGCTGGGGGCGACGCTGGGCAACATGACCCACGCGTGGTGGTCGCAGCTGGTGGTGGAACTGGCCATCCGCAACCGCTCCACGCTGCGTGACGTCTACTCGCCCTACGGCGACAGCATGATGATGGTGAATCGCTACGGCCGGCGCGCCATGAACGAGAAGGCCACCTACAACGAGCGCGGCCAGGTCCACTACCACTGGGACGCCGGCCGCCGCGAATACCCCAACTACCTGATGTTCTGGCTGTTCGACGACGCGCTCATCCACAACCCGCAGGCCTCGCGCTTCCGCTTCCCGATCCCGCAGCCGGGCGAGAACCTGGACTACGTGATCACTGCGCGCACCTTGTCGGCGCTGGGCCGCGCCATCCGTGAACGCCTGGAGAAGATCGCCCCGCATACCGGCGGTGTGACGCTGGCGCCGGAATTCGAGGCCAACCTCGAGGCCACGCTGGCGCGCTTCAATGCCATGGCGGCGGAAGGCAAGGACCTCGACTTCGCGCGCGGCGAGACGCCCATCGAGAAGGCCTGGGCGCAGGCGCCGCGCGAGGGCGCCGTCACCGGTGCCATGTACCCGTTCGCGCGCAGCGGCCCCTATCACTGCATCATCCTCGGGCCGGCGGCGCTGGACACCAAGGGCGGACCGGTCACCGACGAGTGCGCGCGCGTGCTGCACATATCCGGCGCGCCGATCCCCGGCATCTTCGCCGCCGGGAACTGCGTCGCCTCGCCCGCCGGGCAGGCCTACTGGGGCGCCGGCGGCACCATCGGCGTGGCGCTGACCTACGGGTTCATCGCTGGTGGAGAGGTGGTGAAACGGGAGCGGCGTCAGGGCGTGGTGCTAGCGGGACAATAACGAACCGGTGCCAGCGAACGCGGGCACAACCAGAATCGATGGCCGCAGGAGCGGACTAGGACCGCCTGAAGGAAAGCAGTTCCTGGCGTTCCGCCAGCACGACCCGCTTTCCGTCGGTGATCGTTTCCTCGACGGCGATTCCGCGGCGCACCTGGTCCGGAGCGACCCAGCGCTTCACGCGGACTTGCGTGGTTCGTGTCTTGAACACCGTGGCGCCGATGTACTCGATGCGGAATGCGTCGAAAGTGCCAGCGGGCACCGTGATCTTCTCGCGGGCGACGATTCTCGCGTCGATGTCGGTGACGCCCTCGTCATCCCCGGCGCGCGTGCTAGAAGTGAATCGCGAGTGCCAGTGTCGGCCCATGGCGTATTCGGTCGGGAACTGCTGCCGCGGCGAGTAGCGCGGCCCGTCGGATACGCGCAGCGAGTTGCCAAGGAGGTCGGTGACCAGCCCGTTGCCGAAGATGACTTCGTCGTCCGTTATGCGTTCGACGGTGGCGTTGCGCTGCGGCATCTCCGCCCCGGTGCGCAGGTCGGTGACGCGGTACACGTAGGAGTCGCCGATCCGGTAGGCGGTGTTCGCGCTCACCGTACCCTTGCTGAACGGGTTGCCTTCGGCGGATGCGATGGTGATCTTCTTCTCGCCCTGTCGCGCCAGCGCACGATCGAGCTGCAGCTGCGCCAGTTCGCTGAACCGCCCGCCGGGATAGCGTCGAAGGTAGCGCTCGAACGGACCCGGCGCCTTGTCGGCACGAATCTTTTCCCACTGGGCGAGCTCATCACGGAACTCGCGCTCCTTTTCTTCCTCGGTCAGGCTGCGCAGCCGTTCCGGCGGCATGAACCAGAAGTCCTCTTCCAGCGACGTGCTCTCCCCAGGGATCTGCGCGCCCCCCGACTTCAGCCGCAAGCCCAGGCGAACCCGCTTGAAGACATCCTCGACCTTGGCCTCCGGAACCTGCATTTCGCGCAGCAGGTGCTCGGTATACAGGCCGTTGGTGCCTTCGCCGTCACTGGCGACATTGCCGGGTGACGTGGCATAGGCGAGCAGGGTGCTGGGCGGCGCGTCCATCTGGCTGAGGCCCTTGGCGCGCGAACGGAAGTCCTTCGCGAACGGGTTCTCGCGACAGGCGTCGAGGATGATGAGGTTCATCGGGTTGGCGGCCTTCTTCAGGCCCTTGACCAGTCCATCGACATCCACGCCCTGGGTCCTGAGGTCTTCGGGCTTGTCGATGGCGGCATCCACGGGCAGGAGGTAGTTGCGCCAGGCCAGCTGCAGCCCGTGTCCGGCGAAGTAGAACATCGCCACGCCCTGGCTCGCGGCCACGGTCTGGATGAAGTTGCGAATCGTCGTCTGCATACGGCGCCGATCGGCGTCGATCGCGACGCTGACGCTGAATTTCAGCGCCCGCAGCGCCTCGCCCATGGCGCGCGCGTCGTTCAGCGCGTTCTTCAGCGCCGGCGCCTCCTTGTAGCCGCCGTTGCCGATGACCAGCGCCAGCTTGGGCGCGCGAATCAGGTTGGACGCGCCATCCGACTGTGCGCGAACCAGCACCCAGGGCAGTGGCAGGAACAGTGATGTTGCACCCATTCCGGCTTGCAGCAGGCGGCGGCGGATCATCATTTCCATGCGCTCCCCGGGTCACGTGACGGGAGCAGATCATCACCCCATTGCCGCGGATTGGCAACGTCGCTGCCGCGGAAGTTGAAACGACAAGGGCCAGGGCGTGCCGCTTCCCCCTGGTCCTTGCCGGGTGCCGGACCCCAGCGGGCCGCGAGCCTACTTGCCCTGCAGCGTGCCGAGTTCGGCCAGGATGTCCGGCGCCTGCGGCAGCACGCCGGCCGGGTAGGTGTGCTGCGCGCGCAGCACGCCCTGCGGGTCGATGATGCTGACCGAGCGGTTCGGATAGCCGCCCTCCGCGTTGTAGATGCCGAGGCTTTGCGACACCTTGCCGTGGGGATGGAAGTCCGACAGCAGCGGGTGCCCGATGCCGCCCATGCTCATGGCCCAGGTCCGCAGCGCGGGCCAGGGGTCGCAGGACAGGCCCAGCACCTGGGCGTTCTTCTCTTCGAATTGCTTCAACGCACGGTTGAAGGACGAGGTCTGGTTGGTTCAGCCGCCGGTGAAGGCGAGCGGGTAGGCCGAGATGACCACCCATTTGCCGGCGTACTGGCCGAGCGAAACGTCGCTGGCGTCGTTGGCCTTGAGCTTGAAATCGGGAATCTTGCTGCCGATGGCTGCCATGCTGTTCTCCTTGTCGTGATGTGCGGCACCACTAGGATACAGCGCTGCGTCCCGGTACGCAGGGCCCCCGGCGGACATCAGCCCCCCAGCATCCCCCGCTTGAGCGCGGCGTCGGCGGGCCTGTCGCCCAGCCAGATGCGCAGCAGCGCGCGCTGGAAATCCTCGCCCGGGACGGGCCTGCCCTGCGGCTGCCCGTTGACCAGGACCTGCACACCGGTCTCCGGGAGGTAGTCGAGCAGGATGACGTCGCCTTTCCTGACCGTCTTGATGGCGTTCATGATGTCGAGGAGGCCGTCGACGCGCGCCTTGAGCGCCGCCTGCTCGGCCGGCGTGCTGTTGTTGCGGATGCCCTCGGACAGCGATTCGGTGAACTGCTGGGCGGTGAGTTCGCGCAGGATATGGATGGCCACACGCTTGGGGCCGGCGAGCGCCACGGCATCGGCGGCAGCAGTCTTCTTTTCCGTGAGGTAGAGCCCGCCCACGTACACGTCGAACACCATGCGCGTGCGCAGTCCGATGCCGTTGAGCACCAGCTCGGGCCCGGCGCCGCTCAGGCGCGCACGGTCCTCGAGTTTCACGCCGGCGAGTTCGGCCGCGGCGGCATGACCAGCCGACAGCGCGGCGGCGCAGGCGAGAGCGACAGCAATCCGTCCGGGTGCATTCATGGCCGAGCGTCCTCCAGGATGAAATCCGATGCCCGCTCGCCGATCATGATGGCGGGCGCCGCCGTGTCAGCCGACACCAGCGTGGGCATGATGGAGTTATCCACCACGCGCAGTTTCCCCACGCCGCGCACGCGGCAGCGCGAATCGAGCACGGCACGCTCGTCGGTGCCCATGCGGCAGGTGCCGACGATGTGGTGCGCAGTGCCGCGCACTTCGCCGGTGAAGTTCTTCAGTTCCTCATCGGTCGAGGTGTCGGGATAGGCGTCGAGCTCGTCGCCGATGTAATTGCCCAGGGCCGCCTGCTGCATGATCTGGCGCACCTTGGCCATGCCCTTCATCACCGTCTGGCGGTCGAGCTCGGTGGACATGAAGTTGAACTGCACCCTGGCATCCTCCACCAGGTTCGGGCCGCCGAGCTCCACGAAGCCGCGGCTCTCCGGGCGCAGCTGGCACACCGTGGCCATGACCGCCGAATGCGGCAGCAGCATCGGCTTGACGCGATCGGTGCCGAACAGGAAGAAGTGGATGTGCACGTCCGGGCGGTCGGGCGAGAGGTCGGTCTTCACCAGCGCGCCTGCCGGCACCGGGCCCATGGCCATGAAGCCGCGGCGCATCAGCACGTAGCGCGCCAGCAGGCCGAAGCGCCCCAGCGGCGAGGCCATCTGGTCGTTCAGCGTCACCGGCCGCTTGCAGCGGTAGCTGATCCAGGGGTTGAAGTGGTTCTGCAGGTTGCGGCCCACATCCGGCGAGTCGTGCACCACGGCGATGCCGTGCTTCTGCAACAGCGCGCCCGGCCCGACGCCGGACTTCTGCAGCAGCAGCGGCGAAGCGAAGGCGCCGCCGGAGAGGATGACCTCGCGCTTTGCTTTTGCAGTCTGTTTCCGGCCCTCGTGGATGAATTCGACGCCATCGGCCTCCTTGCCGGCAAAGGTCACGCGCTCGACCGTTGCGTTGGTCATCACCGTCAGGTTCGTGCGGTGCTTCACCGGGTGGATGTAGGCCATGGCCGCCGAGCAGCGGCGGCCGTTGCGGGCCATGGTCTGGTAGTAGCCGGCGCCCTCCTGCGTCGAGCCGTTGAAATCCGGGTTGGCCGGGATGCCGGCCTGGGTGGCGGCGGCGATGAAGGCGTCGATGAGTTCGTGCCGGTTGGGGCAGTCCGAGACATGCAGCGGCCCGCCCACCGCATGGTACTCGCCGGCGGCGCGCGAGCACTGGTTCTCGGCGCGCAGGTAGGCCTTCAGCACGTTCTGGTAGTCCCAGCCGGTGCAGCCGAGCTTCGCCCAGTGCTCGTAGTCCTCGCGCTGGCCGCGCAGGTAGATCATGCCGTTGACGGCGCTCGAACCGCCGATCACCTTGCCCTGGTAGAACGGGCCGCTGCGGTTCTGCAGCTGGTGTTCGGGCTGCATGCGGTAGATGAAGTTGTACTCCGGCTTGCCGAACACCTTGGCGTAGCCGATGGGGATGTGCAGCCAGCGGTTGGCGTCGTCGCCGCCGGCCTCCAGCACCAGCACGCGGTGGGCGGGGTTGGCCGACAGGCGGTTGGCGAGCGCACAGCCCGCGGTGCCTCCGCCGGCAATGATATAATCAAATTCATGTATGCTGTTCATTATTGTTAGGCCTTAACGGATTGATTATTATCATGCGGTTCAATTGGCCGGCAGCCGGAGGCAGTGCTTCCTGCGGCGTATTGTCGTCGCATGTCGCAGCTACTTCTTGGTGTCCTTCGGCCGGCCGGACACCGCGCCTTCGCGGAAGTTGCTGGCCATTTCGTTCCACGGCAGGAAGTAGCGCGTACTGAGGGTGCGCGTGCGGATGCGCCACACGCCGTTCTCACGGGCGTACTGGTCGTCGTAGCGCAGCGCGGCCAGCACGCAGGTGGCGTCGATGGCGTGCTCGGCATGGCCGGTGACGATGCCGGTGGCGGTGTTCGCCGCGAGGTCTATCGAGGTGATCACGTGCGAATGCAGGTAGTGGTAGGTGAATTCGTAGTTGGCGATGCGGCGCTGCCAGAATTCCAGCAGGCCGGCACGGCCGCTGGCCTTCATGTGGGCGAAGGCGAAAGTGCCGTCGGCCGTGAACAGGTCGGCCAGGCTGTCGTAGGTGCGCGCATCAACGCGCAGGAAGTAGTTGGCGACGAGGTCGTTCAGCGCATGGCGCGCCTCGATGCGGTCGATCCGGGTCGCGAGGGTGTTGTCGTTGCCGCCGGTGCTCATGCCTTCCTCCTTGGAGTACCTAACATAATCTCGAGCGCGCAGTTTCGTCACTGGGTCACTTTAAGCTCCCCTGCTTCGTGGCGCCTGACGGTAACGCTGTTGGGTGCGCTCATGTCTGGCCGGCGCCATCGGGGGGGTGTCGCCCGGACGGGACGTCCGGGGCGCATATATACCATGGGTGAGGCGGCGGCTTCCTATTGTCGGAAGTCAGGTGCCTCGGCGCTGGCGGTCTCGACGCGGTTGCGACCGCCTCGTTTGGCGCGGTACAAGGCGCGCTCGGCTGCGCCGATCAGCGCATCGACGCCGGTGATGTGATTCACGAGTTCCGCGACGCCGATGCTGACGGTCAAGGGAATGGTGAGCTTTCCGTCCCGGTAAGGTCGTGACTCGATGCGCTGGCGCAGGCGTTCCATGCTGTTCGCCGCGTCGGCGGTGCCGGTCACCGGCATGAGGATGAGAAACTCCTCGCCACCGAACCGGCTGCAGAAATCGTGTTTCCGGGACTCGCCCACCAGCAGCGTGGACAGGTGCCTCAGCACGGCATCTCCTACGGAATGCCCATGGGCGTCATTCACGCTATTGAAGTGGTCGATGTCCAGAAGGGCAGCTGAAAGCGGCTGGCGGTGGAGCTCCGCGCGCGACACTTCGCGCTCGCACGATTCCATGATGGCGCGATGGTTGAGAAGGCCCGTCAGGGCGTCTTGCGAAATCAGTCCAGCCAGCTTCGCGTTGAGCAGGCTGACCTCCATCCACATCATCGCCACCGTCAGCGCAACGAACAGGACCACGCCGATGAGGGCGGCGACCGGCGCCAGCGTGTCATATTGGAAGTGTTCGTCCGCGTGCGCCGGCGCGGCAAGTGTCCCCGCCATACGCGCAACGAACAGGATCGACACGCACCAGATCAGGCCGATGAACAGCTTGCGCGATGCGCGATTGATCTGCGTCGGCATGTTGACGGACATTGCCGCCGCCCACCCGGTCATCAGGGCCAGGGTACCGGAGAACACGACGACCCGCGCGCGCGCGCTGGGCTCGACAAAAGTGAACCACAGCAGCAGCAGGCTGGCCGCGGCAACGCAGGCCCATAGCGGCGACTTCCATTCGGGGCGAGGATCTGGACGGAGGCGGCGAATGGCCCGGTGAACGGTCGGTATCGATGACAGCATGAGGATTTCGCCGGTGACGGACAGCAGGGTCGGCGCGCGCCCATCAATTTGCAGCATCGCCAACCCGAATCCAAGCAGAAGGATTCCGACCCCCCAGCCGTCGGCGGCCCGGGTGCCCGGTTCCAGGCGCGAGAATGTCATCGACAGCAGTCCCAGCGCGAGCAGGATGGCAATCAGGATGTCGGTGGGGCTTGGCGAAAAGGTCAGCATCGGTTCATCGCCCGGGTCTCTCGCGGCAGTGCTGGGAATGCCGGCGATGCTACACGAAGGCGCGCGTGTGCATCGGCATCCGGCGAGCGCGATGGGCCGCGCGGAATCGCGGCGGAGTCCTCCCGAGGGGGACCTCAGCCTTGTCGCGGAGCCGGCGCCCGGGCGGTTTTGCTCCTCACGGGCAAAACGCGTCGGGCGAAGTTCGGGATGCCCCGCGCCGTGGCACATCCCGGTCAGGATGGCGTTGGGGCTGAACGCCTGCATCGCGTGCCGTTCAGGCGCCCGCCTGTTCCGGGCGCGGCTCGCGCAGTTGCCGGTGTATCAGGACGGCGAGGGCTGCGCAGACCAGCGCAATGACGGCAAAGCCCCAGGCCATGGAGGTCGCGACAAAGGCGGCGGCTGCCAAGGGTCCCAGCGCGATGGAAATCGCCTGCGCGCTGCCGCCGAGTCCGAACGCGGTGCCGCGGCGCCCCGCCGGCGTGTTGAAGGCGATCAGCATGTTGCTGGTGGGGATCATTGCGGCTTGAGTCAGGCTGATCAGCGCGAAGACTGCGACGAATGGCGCCGAGGCATGCATGGTTCCCAGCCCGAGGAAGGCCAGTCCGGTGATAACGGTGCAGACCACCATGGCGATGCGCAGCCGGCCGATGCGGAAATAGCGTCCCGACACGATGAAGACGCCCGCGGCGCTGGCCAGCCCGCCCAGCATGAAGGCGATGCCGGTAATGCCCGGTACATCCTGGCCCTCGATGGCACGCAGGGCGATCGGCGTGATAATGCGCAGCACCTGGGCGAGGGCGACCAGCATGCCGAAGATGAATACCGCCAGCCACAGCTGGCTGCTGGGTCGGAAGGGTTCCAGCACCGGTCGCGCGGTGGGGGCGGGCGTGCTCGGCGCGCCCGGGCCGTGCGCGTGTGCGCGCGCGATCCGGTCCGAAGGCAGCGCGCGGTAGATCCACAGCAAGATGGCCGCACTGAGCCCCGCAGCGATCAGGATGGTAGAGCGGTAGGTGAATGCGACCGCCAGCGCCGCGCCCAGCGCCGGCCCGGCCGACTGCCCGAGGTAGCGCAGCGCCGTGAACAGGCCGAGGCTCTTCTTGAAGTGGGAGTCGGGAACGCTGACGCTGAGCATGGCCACGGCCGGCCCGTCATAGCCGGAGAACAGGCCGTGCAAACCGAGCGCGAAGACCACCTGCCAGGGTTCGGTGATGAAGCCGAAAAGCACGGCGGTCACGACCAGGAAGAACAGGGCGCGCATGTACATCAGCTTGCGGCCGTAGCGGTCCGACATCACGCCCCACAGGGTGCCGGACAGCACTCGGCAGACGCCCTGCGCCGTGGAAGCGGCGGCCAGCCAGTATAACGCCTCCGCAGGTGTCGTCCGGCCTACCTCGATCAGGAACAGCGGGATGAACCACCACCACATGTTGCAGGCGGCATCGAACAGGCAGTTGCCGACGGCCAGCGTGATGGCGGCACGCGGGTAGCCCCAGCGCATCGGCGGGTCAGGCGCGGTGGTGGAAGGTGGCGGCACTGCGTGAGCATAGCGGAAGGGCTGCCCGCATGGCCGGCATGCACGACCGCATTGCGATGTGGAATGCAGGGCTATCCCGGCCCCGCCGGGATTGGGGGGCCGATTACTGTAAAATCGCGTGCGTAGATCCGCAGGCGCAATCTCAAATCCCCGGAGAAGTCATGCCCAACCAGATTCCGCTGGTGAGTTACCTCATCCTCGGCGACGATCCCCACCTGATCGCCCACGAATGCGTCAGCTGCAAGGCGCGGTATTTCGACCGCCGCAACGGCTGCGCCAAGTGCTTCGGCACGGAGTTCAGGGACGTGCGCCTGCCCAAGGAAGGCAAGGTGCGGGCATTCAGCATCGTCCATGCCGCCGCCCCCGGCATCAAGGTGCCGTTCGTGGCCTCGGTGATCGAGTGCGGCGAGACTCGCGTGTCGGCCAACATCATCAACGTCGAACCCAAGCCGGAAAACATCAAGCTGGGCATGAAGGTCAGGCTCGCCACCTATCTGCTGGGCAAGGACGCGGCCGGCACCGAGGC
>Ga0194132_10012587_pt1 | contig 10501 bp, 8 predicted proteins | sample TA2KigOf80mmetaG_FD_148612 | JGI IMG/M metagenome (GOLD analysis project Ga0194132, IMG submission 148612) | Freshwater microbial communities from Lake Tanganyika, Tanzania - TA2015054 Kigoma Offshore 80m | ecosystem: Environmental > Aquatic > Freshwater > Lake | place: Tanzania: Lake Tanganyika... | reverse complement strand
GAGGATGACCGGCGCGACGCCGGCCGCGCGCGCGGTTTCGGCCGCAGCTTCGAGGCTGGCAAGCGGCCGGGCGATCAGGCGCGTTTCGGTGTTGGCGAGGCGGGGGTCGCCCGGCTTCGGCGTCTCGTCGCCGGCGGCTTCGAACCGCCGCCGCACCGCCTCCGGCGGCTCGATGCCGTACTTGGCGAACACGGCGCGAGCGTCGGCGAAGGTGGTCGGATCGGGAACCGTCGGCCCGGACGCGATGGTCGCCGGATCGTCGCCGGGAACGTCGGAAATCAGCAGCGTCACGACCCGCGCCGGCGCGGCCGCCGCCGCGAGCCTGCCGCCCTTGATCGCCGAGAGGTGCTTGCGCACGCAGTTCATTTCCGAAATCGTCGCGCCGCAGGCGAGCAGCGCGCGGTTGACCGCCTGCTTGTCCTCTAGGCTCACGCCCTCGGCCGGCAGCGCGAGCAGCGCCGAGCCGCCGCCCGAAATCAGGCACAGCACCAGATCGTCGGGCCGCGCGGTCCGGGCGAGGTCGAGAATCCGCCTTGCCGTTTCGCGCCCCTTGGCGTCGGGCACCGGGTGCGCGGCCTCGACGACCTCGATCCTACGGCACGGCACGCCCGAACCGTAACGGGTGACGATCAGGCCGGAGAGCTCCCCCGACCAATGATCCTCGACCGCCTTGGCCATCGCCGCCGACGCCTTGCCCGCGCCGAGTACGAGCGTGCGTCCCTTGGGCGGGGTCGGCAGGTGCGGCGGCACGCACCGCATGGGGTCGGCCGCCGTGATCGCCGCGTCGAATAATCGACGGAGAAACGGGCGGGCTTCGTCCGGATCCATGATTAGGCAGATTTGTCCTTCGACTCAGCCGTAACGGGCGCCGGCGCGCCTTGAGGGGGTCCATGCGGATGGCCGCGTCCCGGCAGTGGCGGGTGCGGGTGCGCGCGGGCGTGGGCGGCGACGCGCGCCTTCACCCGACGCAACAGCAGCCACACCAGCATGATGAACACCAGCAACGCACCGAAGCCGAAGATCTTCGCGCCCTTGCCGAGCGTCGCCTCGGATACCTGGCTGAAGAAATAGCCGGCGCCGACGAAGCTCGACGCCCATACCCCGGCCGCGATGAAATTGGTGCTACTAAAGCGCAGCCAACTGATTTCCGACAACCCCACCGCGAAGGAGCTGACGTTGCGGACCCCGTAGATGAACCGGAACGACAGGATGAACGCCGTCTTGAATTCATAGAGAAGATCGAGCGCGATCTCGACCTTAGGTCGCCATTTGGGAAAGCGCTCCATCAGCGCCTCGCCGTAGCGCCGCCCGAGGAAGAACCAAACCTGATCGCCGAGGAAACTGCCGAACCAGGCCACGAACAGGAGCTTGAACGGATCGACGATGCCGTGATGGGCGGCGTAGCCGCCGAAGATGACGATGGTTTCGCCTTCGAAGAACGTCCAGACGAAAATGCCGATGTAAAACCAATCGCCGTATTCGTTCATGAACCGAGCGATTTGTTCTTCGATCATCGGGCGTGTCCGGACGGCTGAAAAAGGCGGGTTCGATCTGGAAAACCACCTATCCGCAAAATCCGATCCCGGTCAAGGGAGAGGCCGCCTCAGGGCACCAGGATTTTGCCGGGATTCATGATCCCGTCCGGGTCGAGGGCGCGCTTGATCGCGCGCATCGCGCCTAGCGCCTCGCCGTGTTCGGCGGCCAGGAACCCGATCTTGCCGTAGCCGACGCCGTGTTCGCCGGTGCAGGTGCCGTCCATGGCGATCGCCCTAAGCACCATCCGCTCGTTGACCGCCTGGGCGCGGCGTATTTCGTCCGCGTCGTCGGGATCGATCACGAAAATGACGTGAAAATTGCCGTCGCCGACATGCCCGACGATCGGCGCGACCAAGCCGGAACGATCAATGTCGGCGCGGGTTTCCAGAATGCACTCGGCGAGCCGGGAGATCGGCACGCACACGTCCGTCGCCATGCCGCGCGCGCCAGGCCTGAGCGCCATGGCGGCGTAATGGGCGTCGTGACGGGCCTGCCAGAGCTTGGCCCGGTCCTCCGGGCGCGCCGCCCATTGGAAGTCGGAACCGCCGAAGTCACGCGCCAACGCCTTGACCGTCTCGACCTGCTCGACCACGCCCTTGTCGCTGCCGTGAAACTCGAAGAACAGGGTCGGTGCCTCGCGGTAGGAAAGCTTGGCGTAGCGGTTGAGCGCCTTCATCTGCACTTCGTCCAGCAGCTCGATCCGCGCCACCGGAACCCCCGATTGCAGCGTGGCGATGACCGTGTCGACGGCGGATGCGAGATCGGGAAAAGCGGTGACGGCGGCCGAGATCGCCTCGGGAATCCCGTTAAGGCGCACCGTCAGCTCGGTGATGACGCCGAGCGTCCCTTCCGAGCCGACGAAGAGGTGGGTGAGATCGTACCCGGCCGCCGACTTGCGCGCCCGACGGCTGGTGCGGATGACACGGCCGTCGGAGAGCACGACGACCAGCGACAGCACCTTGTCGCGCATGGTGCCGTAACGTACCGCATTGGTGCCCGAAGCCCGCGTCGCGGCCATACCGCCGAGCGTCGCGTCGGCTCCTGGATCAACTGTAAAAAACAAGCCGCGGTCGCGCACATATTCGTTCAACTGCTTGCGCGTCACGCCTGCTTCGCAGGTCGCGTCCATGTCCTCGGGCCGCACCGCGATGATCCGGTTCATCCGGGAAAGATCGAGACATATGCCGCCCTGGAGCGCGGCGACGTGACCTTCGAGCGAGGTGCCGACCCCGAACGGAATAATCGGGACTTTCCGCGCCGCGCACGCGCGCACCAAGGCGACCACCTCCTCGGTCGATTGCGGAAAAACCACCGCGTCGGGCGCGTGGCCGGGATGATAGGATTCGTCGCGGCCGTGGCGTTCGCATATCGAAGCGTTGGTGACGACGCGCTCGCCCGCGATGGCGCGCAACTCGGCCAGCAAGCCGTTATCGAGGCGAGCGGCGGGCGCGCTCATGAGCCGACGCTCGCGGACGTACCCACGAACGGGGAAACTTCCGGCGGCGGCGGGCCTCCCGTCGCCCAATCGAGCAACTCGACCGTATGCACCACGGGCATCAAACTCGCTCCCTGCAACTGGGACCAGCAGCCGATGTTGCCGGTCGCGACCACATCGGCGCCGGTGGCGGCGAGGCGCTGCGCCTTGCGCTCCTTGAGCCGGAGGGCGAGATCGGTCTGGAGAATATTGTAGACGCCCGCCGAACCGCAGCAAAGATGCGACTCGGCCGGCTCGCGCACCTCGAAACCGGCCTCGGCAAGCAGCCGCTTCGGGACCTCGCGCACCCGTTGGCCATGCTGAAGCGAGCAGGCGGCGTGGTAGGCGATAACGCGCGCGCGCGGGCGATTGTCCATGGGGCGCACCCCGCGCAGGCCGAGATCGTCGATCACCTCGCTCACGTCACTGGCGAGCGAGGCGATCCGTGCGCCGCGCTCGGCCCAGACCGGATCGTGGCGCAAAAGAAAAGCATAATCCTTGACCGTGGTCCCGCAGCCCGAGGCGTTGACGACGATGGCGTCGAGCCCGCCCGCCGCCATCACCCGTTCCCACGCCGCGACGTTGGCGCGCGCCGCCGCCTCGGCCGCCGCCGTCTCGCCGATGTGATGGGCAAGCGCGCCGCAGCAGCCGGCGCCTTCGGCCACCACCACTTCGCAGCCGAGCCGGGTCAGCAAGCGCACGGTCGCCTCGTTGATCGAGGGGCGCAATACCTGCTGGGCGCAGCCGGTCATCAGGGCGACGCGCTTGCGCCTCGCACCCTCGGCCGGGAAAACCTGCGGCCGGTCGACGGCCGAGGGCGGCGCCAAGCGCTTCGGCGCCATTGCCGCCATCACCCCAAGCCGGCCCGGCAGCAATGCCTTGAACGGCCGCGCCAGCGCGGCGCCGAGGAGCGCGAGACGGAACACGCCGGGCCTCGGCAAAAGGCGCATCAACAATGCGCGGAGCATGCGCTCCATCGCCGGCCGGCGCAGACCCCGCGCCATGCGTTCGCGCGCGATGTCCACCAGCCGCATGTAGTTGACCCCGGACGGGCAGGTCGTCATGCACGAAAGGCACGTGAGGCAACGATCCAGATGCCGGGCCGGCGTCGCCGGCGCGCGCGCGTCCGTTTCGAGCATGTGCTTGATCAGGTAGATGCGCCCGCGCGGGCTGTCCAATTCGTCGCCGAGCAATACATAGGTCGGGCAGGTCGCCGTGCAGAACCCGCAATGCACGCACTTGCGCAGGATTCCGTCCGCTTCGCGGATGTCGGCGTCGGCCAACTGCGCGGGAGTGAAGCTGGTCTGCATGTCACTCGCCCGCGTACATGCGCCCCGGATTGAGGCGGCGGTCGGGATCGAAGGCGTCCTTGACCCGCCGGCCGAGTTCGGCGAGCGCCGGAGGACGCGGCTGAAACACCTCGACGCGGTCGCGCGCCAAATCGTCCGCGCGGATCAGGGTCGCGTGGCCGCCGTCCGGCGGGATTACGCCGCGTACGATATCGGCCCCGGCATCCGGCAACGGCGGATGGGCCAGCCAAACCAGTCCCCCACCCCAGTCGAGCAGAAAATGTCCGCCGAGGCGCTGGGCGAGAGTGCCCGCGATCCGGGCACCGTCCGCCGGCGCTACCGAAAGCCGCCACACCTGCGCCGTCGGATCGGCGGCGAGAAAGGATACGTCGCGCACCTCGCGCCAGAAGGTTTCCGAATTTGACGTGTGCAGTTCCTCGGTCGCGCCGTGCCCTTCGAGCAGCCCGCGCAACACGCTGCAGCGGTGTTCGGCGGACGGGCCCGGCCCTTCGACGCGAAGTGCGGTGACGGACCCGCCCGCCCGCGCCACCGGTTCGGCCCGCGAGGACGAAACGATCCCCGCCGGCACGTAGGCCGCCGCCACGACCTCATGAGATCCGGTTAATGCCTCGCGCATGGCGGCCACGGCAGCTTCCGCCGCCAACCCGAATACCAGCACGGTGCGAATTTTTTCCGGCTTGGGCAGCACCTTGACCGTTATGTCGGTCATCACCGCGAGCGTGCCGTGCGACCCGGCGATCAGTTTGGCGAGATCGAAGCCGGTGACGTTCTTCATCACCCGCCCACCCGACTTGAACGCCTCGCCGCGGCCGTTGACGCCCTCGAAGCCGAGGATGTGATCGCGCGCGGCGCCCGCCTTGATCCGCCGGGGACCCGACAGGTTGCAGGCGATCGCGCCACCGAGACTGCCCGCGTCCCGGCCGCCGAGGAGACCGGAGAGATCGGAGGGATCGAACGCGAGTTCCTGGTTGCGTTCGGCGAGGAGGGCGCGCACTTCGGCGACCGGGGTCCCGGCGCGCGCCGACAGCACCAATTCTTCCGGTTCATATAGGGTGACGCCAGCGAGCGCCGAGAGATCGAGGCGCGCGAGCCCTTCCGGCACGGGGCGGCCGAGCGCGCGCTTGCTGCCCCGTCCCGTTACCTCCAAGGCGCCCTTCGCCTCGGCCAGCGCGGGCGCGAGGTCCTCCGGCCGCGACGGCTTGAATACCTGGATCATCGATCAGAATCTCGGCAGGTCGGGAAACCGCATCTGCCCCTTGTGCAAATGCATCATGCCGTGATCGGCGCACCGGTGCAGCGTCGGAAATACCTTGCCGGGGTTGAGCAAACCGGACGGATCGAACGCGCACTTGAGGCGGTGCTGCTGCTCGAGATCGACGGCCGTGAACATTTCCGGCATCAGGTCGCGCTTTTCGATTCCGACGCCGTGCTCGCCGGTCAGCACGCCGCCTACCGCGACGCACGCGCGCAGGATGTCGGCGCCGAACTTTTCGGCGCGCTCCAATTCGTCGCCGACGTTGGCGTCGAACAGGATCAGAGGATGCAAGTTGCCGTCGCCGGCGTGAAAGACATTGGCGACGGCGAGGTTGTGGCGACGCGACAACTCCGCGATCTTGGCCAGCACTTCCGGCAGCTTGCGCCGGGGGATGGTGCCGTCCATGCAGAGATAGTCGGGCGAGATACGCCCGATCGCCGGAAACGCGCCCTTGCGCCCGGCCCAGATGCGCACGCGTTCCGCTTCGCTTTGGCTGATGGCGATCGTGGTCGCGCCCGCCGCGCGGGCGAGCGCTTCGACCCGCCGCACCAGATCCTCGACCTCGATCGCGGGACCGTCGATTTCCACGATCAGCAGCGATTCGACATCGAGCGGGTAGCCGGCGTGGGCGAATTCCTCGGCCGCACGGATGGCGGGACGGTCCATCATCTCCATTCCGCCCGGTATGACCCCGGCGGCGATGATCCGGCCGACGCAATCGCCGGCGGATTCGTTGCTGGGAAAACCCATCATCATAGCGCGCGCCGTTTCCGGCGACTTGAGGATGCGCACCGTGACCTCGGTAACGACGCCGAGCAGACCTTCGGACCCGATCACGACGCCGAGCAGGTCGAGGCCGCTTGCATCCAAGTGCTTGCCACCGAGGCGGACCACTTCGCCGTCCATCAACACCATTTCGACGCCGAGCACGTTATGGGCGGTAAGGCCGTACTTGAGGCAATGCACCCCGCCCGAATTCTCGGCGACGTTGCCGCCGATCGAGCAGGCGATCTGGCTCGACGGATCGGGCGCGTAATAGAACCCAGCATGGCGGACGGCGTCGGTAACGCCGAGATTGGTCACGCCCGGCTGCGCCACCACGCAGCGGTTGGCGAAGTCGATCTCGAGAATGCGGTTCATGCGCGAGAGCCCGACGGTGACGGCGTCCGCCAGCGGCAACGCGCCGCCGGAAAGCCCGGTGCCCGCGCCGCGCGGCACGATACGGACGTTGCGGTCGTGGCAGTAGCGCAGCACCCGGGCCACTTCGGCGGTCGAACGCGGCAGCGCGACCAGCATCGGCAATTGCCGGTAGGCAGACATGCCGTCGCAATCGTAGGCGCGGAGCGCGTCCGCGTTGTCGATCACGCCATCGTCGCCGACCATCGCGCGCAAATCGCGCGCGATTTCGGCGCGGCGCGCGATCACCGACTGGTCAGGTTCGGGCATACGCATGGGAAGCGGCCCTTCCTTAGAGAAGGGGTCGATGGTAGGCCGGGAATCTGCGGATGAAAACGCCCAATCGAACGCGCCCAGGCACATGCGGCTCGGGCGAACGCTGCGCGGGCGCCGCCGGGCTCAGCCCTGGCGGGACTTCATCCGCGGGTTCTTCTTATTGATGACGTAGACGCGGCCACGGCGGCGGACAATACGGCAGTCCTTGTCGCGGGCCTTGGCGCTTTTGAGGGAGTTTCGGATTTTCATGGCGGCGCGGACAATAGGGACGAGCGCATGGCCTGTCAACGCGCGCCGACGCGAATGGAGCCGTTTGCCCTAAATAGGAAAACTGTCTGTATCGGGCAGGGCCCGACGGAATGGTGGGCGGTACTGGGATCGAACCAGTGGCCCCTACGATGTCAACGTAGTGCTCTACCGCTGAGCTAACCGCCCAAGGACCAAGACCTTTCCGTCGCGGCTTTTACTGGCCGTCGGCCACCTTGGCAAGGGCGCCAAGGATTCGGCGCGCGGCCACCCAAACCCGCCTTTAGCGTTGAAAGCCCCCGCACCCGCCCGTAAACAAGGGGGCCCCAATCGGAAATGCCTCGCTTGTCCCTCGACACCCTCCACGATTCCGAAGTCTATGCCTATCAGCCGCTCGAGCCCGCGGATACGCCGTTCGACGTGCTTAACCCCTCGCGCCAGACAGTGCCGTTCGTGTTCGCCTCGCCCCATTCGGGCCGTGTCTACCCGGACGCCTTCATTGCCGCCGCGCGACTCGATCCGGTGACGCTGCGCCGTTCCGAGGACGCTTTTCTCGACGAGTTGTTCGCGGCCGCGCCTTATTTCTGTGCGCCCCTGCTGCGCGCCCATTTTCCGCGCGCCTATGTCGATCCGAACCGGGAGGCGTTCGAACTCGACCCGGCGATGTTTCAAGATCGCCTGCCTTCCCATTGCAACACCACTTCGCCCCGGGTCAAGGCCGGGCTCGGTACCGTCGCCCGAGTGGTCACCAGCGGCGAGGAAATTTATCGCGGCAAGCTTTCGTACGCGGATGCGCTCGACCGCATTGAGCGCCTCTATAAGCCCTACCACGCGGAACTCGCCCGGCTGATCGCGGAAACGCGTCGGCGCTTCGGCACTTGCGTGCTGATCGATTGCCATTCGATGCCGTCGATCGGCGGACCGATGGATCAGGATCCCGGTTTGCGCCGCGTCGACATGGTACTCGGCGACGCACACGGCACATCATGTGCACCGGCGGTGACGGAAACCGCCGAACGCATTTTAACTTCGCTCGGCTTCGCGGTCGCGCGCAATTTACCTTATGCCGGCGGTTACACGACCCGGCATTACGGCCAACCCCATGAGGGCGTCCATGCCCTGCAAGTCGAGATTAACCGTGCTCTCTATATGGACGAACGGGCGGTCGCGCGCGGGCCGGGCTTGCCGGCGCTTGCCGAAACCCTCGCCCGATTCGTGGAGCGCATGGTGCGGTTCGATCCGAAATCCGCAGGGAATATGCAATGACCGCCCCTCCAGCCTCAGTGCACTCGGAAAACACGCGGTCGCGCGGAGCGGGCACGATCCGCGATGCGCGCGAAGCCGACATAGCGGCAATCCAGGCGATTTACGCCCACCACGTGCGCCATGGGCTCGCGAGCTTCGAATACGACCCGCCCGACGTCGCCGAGATGACCGCACGCTGGCAAGGTGTCGTCGGCAAGGGTCTGCCGTACCGCGTGATCGAGGCCGAAGGTCGCGTTGCCGGCTTCGCCTATGCCGCGCCCTATCGCGCGCGCATCGCCTATCGCTTCACGGTCGAGGATTCGGTTTACATCGCGCCCGACACTTCGGGGCGCGGGTTTGGCAAAATGCTGCTCTCCGACATCATCGACAAAGCCACCCGCGCCGGCATGCGCCAGATGGTCGCGGTGATCGGCGATTCGGCCAATGCCGCTTCGATCGGATTGCACCGCAGCCTCGGGTTCCGCGAGGCCGGCATCCTTCGCTCGGTCGGCTTTAAGAAGAGCCATTGGCTCGATTCGGTCCTGATGCAGCGCGCCCTCGGTGACGGCGACGGGACTCCGCCCCAGGAATAACCCTCGTATCGGGAAAAAACGCAAGAAAATGGGGCCGCCCAGGCATTCACCGGGGCGACCCCGAGTTCTTTGGGGGAATCTCTCGCGGGACTCCGAAGGCGAAACCTCCGGCACCCGCACGCCCGGATTAATCAATGAGCGCGTTTAAGTCAACAAAAAAACACATTTTACCACTTTTTATCACACCTTTTTACTCAGACGATAGACGCCGCCCGGGTCGTCCCGAATGCCGGATTGGCACGGCCCTTGCGTATTCAGGGACGGGCTTGGAACGGGAGTTGGCCATGAAACGGACAGTATGGGTGTTGGGAATGACCTTCGCGTGGGCCGCCGCCAGCGCTGCCGGAGCCACCCCTTTTGTCCCGCAAGCTATTGATGATAATTCGAAAATATGCGCCCTGGAGGCCCACCGCCAGGAGTTGGCCCAGGGCCTTCCCCGCCACATCCTCGTCGCCATCGCCAAGGCGGAAACCGGGCGCTGGGACGAAGCCCGCCGGGAAAGTTTTGCCTGGCCGTGGACCGTGACCGCCGAGGGCGATGGCCGTTATTTCGCCACCAAGGCCGAAGCACTCGCCGAAGTCCGCCGCTTGAAAGCGAAGAGGATCGCCAACATCGACGTCGGCTGCATGCAGGTCAATCTCGGCTGGCACGGCCACCAATTCGCGAACATCGAGGAGGCGATGGATCCGGTCGCCAACACCGCTTTCGCCGGGTGGTTCTTGAAGACCCTGCGCGACATCTCGACCGACTGGATGGAAGCCGCCGGCCGCTACCATTCGTCGCTCGCCGAGCGGAGCGAGCCCTACCGCGCCAAGGTCGCCAAGCTGTGGGACGAAACCAAGCGCGACGAGGCGAGGCGCCCCGAATTCTATGCCGCCCTGGCGAAGGACAACGCGCCGATTCCCGATCGGGTTGTGCTCGGCATCAACGCGCGCCATCCGGCCGCGCCAGCGGTCAAAACGTTGCGCCCGTCCGTGGTGCCGATCGATTACGAACGCACCGCCGCCATCAACGCGAATTTCCGTGCCGCGATGGCACGCGCAGCGGAGACGGAAGGCAAACCGATCGCCAACGCCGCCGATGCTGCCGCCAATCGCGCGCGCGTGGCGGCCGCGCGTCTCAGGCCGATGGTGGAACGCGACGGCCGCGCGACCGCGGCGCCCGACCGGTTCGCGGCGAAGCGGGCGAACGATCTCGCCCGCTGGCGCGCGCGTTAGCTGGTCGAATCTTCCTATTGAACTAATCCTCGCGCGCGAATTCGGCATCGCCGGTCATGGCGAGCGCGCCGGAGGGGTCCACCGCCCAGACCTTCGCCGTCCGTCGATCCGCGCCGGGTTCACCCTCGACCGCGAAGGGAGCGGTATCGAACAGCGGGCTTTGCGCGCGGTAG
>Ga0194132_10012586_pt1 | contig 10502 bp, 8 predicted proteins | sample TA2KigOf80mmetaG_FD_148612 | JGI IMG/M metagenome (GOLD analysis project Ga0194132, IMG submission 148612) | Freshwater microbial communities from Lake Tanganyika, Tanzania - TA2015054 Kigoma Offshore 80m | ecosystem: Environmental > Aquatic > Freshwater > Lake | place: Tanzania: Lake Tanganyika... | reverse complement strand
TGCTGGGTAGGTTCCCACGCGTTACTCACCCGTTCGCCACTCCCCTTGCGGGGCGTTCGACTTGCATGTGTTAGGCATGCCGCCAGCGTTCGTTCTGAGCCAGGATCAAACTCTCAGGTTGATCGAAACATCCCTAAGCCGAAGCCTCGGAACGTCCCTCAAGGAGCCATTTCCTGTCTTTAAAACGCGTCAGAGACACGCAAGACCGGACTTGGCCCTAAAGGCCCGCCGCCCACGCATCCCTTCCTTAACTATCTACTTGTCAAAGAACGAGCCGGCGCCGAAGGCTTTCACCTAAAGCGCCGGGAGAGGCGCGGCTTATACGCTCGCCTCTGGGGGACGTCAAACCGATTTTCGGCCCTGTGGAAAAAGAACCTGTAGCGGTTCCAACCACGCCGAAGCCACAGCATGTGGGGGCTTCGAACCGCGACGCCAAGGCATCGACTGCCGCAGCGCCGCGATTCGATCCGGCCGTCTTCAATCGGCCGCTTCCGCCACCTTGCCGGCGATGGTGAGGCCTTCCTTCCCGGCCGAGACCGGGACCGTGTCGCCGTCGCTGACCTCGCCGGCGAGGATCATCTGCGCCAGCGGATTCTGAAGCTGGCGCTGGATCACGCGCTTCAACGGACGCGCGCCGTAGACCGGGTCGTAGCCGGCATCGCCGAGCCACGCCTTGGCCGAGGCATCGACCTTGAGCGCGACCTTGCGATCGGCCAGCAGCTTGTCGAGCCGCTTGAGCTGGATCTCGACGATCGAGCCCATATCGGCGCGCGTGAGCCGCCGGAACAGCAGGATCTCGTCGAGCCGGTTCAGGAACTCGGGCCTGAACGAGCGCCGCACGATTTCCATGACGCCGTCGCGCGCCGCCTCCGACGGTTCCTCGTCGCCGAGGCTGGCCAGGATCTCGCTGCCGAGATTGGATGTCAGCACGATCAGCGTATTGCGGAAGTCGACCGTGCGCCCCTGGCCGTCGGTCAGGCGCCCGTCGTCGAGAACCTGCAGCAGCACGTTGAAAACGTCCGGATGCGCCTTCTCGACCTCGTCGAACAGCACGACCTGATAAGGCCGCCGCCGAACCGCCTCGGTCAGCGCGCCGCCCTCGTCATAGCCGACATAGCCCGGAGGCGCACCGATCAGACGGCTGACGGCGTGCTTCTCCATGTATTCGGACATGTCGATGCGGACCATGGCGTGCTCGTCGTCGAACAGGAATTCGGCGAGCGCCTTGGTGAGCTCGGTCTTGCCGACGCCGGTGGGCCCTAAGAACAGGAACGAGCCCATCGGGCGGTTCGGGTCCTGCAGTCCGGCACGGGCGCGGCGCACTGCGTTCGATACCGCAATCACCGCCTCATCCTGGCCGATGACGCGCGAGCGAATCCGCTCTTCCATCTTCAGCAGCTTCTCGCGCTCGCCGGTCAGCATCTTGTCGACCGGGATGCCGGTCCAGCGCGAGACGACCTGGGCCACATGATTGTCGGTCACCGCCTCGTTGACGAGGTGGCGCCTGCCGTCGCCGGGTCCTTCCAGCTTCTTCTCGAGGCCGGGGATGACACCGTATTTAAGCTCGCCCGCACGCGCGAGGTCGCCCTTGCGCTGCGCGATCTCAAGCTCGCTGCGCGCCTGGTCGAGCTGCTCCTTGACCTTCTGCGTACCGGCGAGCCGGTCCTTCTCCGCCTTCCATTCGGTGGTGAGGTCCTCGCTCTTACCTTCAAGATCGGCGAGCTCATCCTCGAGCTTCTCGAGACGGTCGCGCGAGGCTTTGTCGCTTTCGCGCTTGAGCGCCTCGCGTTCGATCTTGAGCTGGATGATGCGGCGGTCGAGCTCGTCCAGATCCTCGGGCTTGGAATCGACTTCCATGCGCAGCCGGCTTCCCGCCTCATCGACGAGGTCGATCGCCTTGTCGGGCAGGAAGCGGTCGGCGATGTAGCGATGCGAGAGCGTCGCCGCGGCGACGATCGCCGAGTCGGTGATGCGCACGCCGTGGTGCAGCTCGTACTTCTCCTTCAAGCCGCGCAGGATCGAGATCGTGTCCTCGACCGTCGGCTCGGCGACGAAGACCGGCTGGAAGCGCCTGGCCAGAGCCGCGTCCTTCTCGATGTGCTTGCGGTATTCATCCAACGTGGTCGCACCGACGCAATGCAGCTCGCCGCGTGCAAGAGCCGGCTTTAGCATGTTGGAGGCGTCCATTGCGCCGTCCGCCTTGCCGGCGCCGACCAGCGTGTGCAGCTCGTCGATGAAGAGGATGATCTCGCCGGCGGCCGAGGAAATCTCCTGCAGCACCGCCTTCAGACGCTCCTCGAACTCGCCGCGATACTTGGCGCCGGCGATCAGCGCGCCGAGATCGAGCGAAAGGAGGCTCTTGTTCTTGAGGCTCTCCGGCACATCGCCATTGACGATGCGGAGCGCAAGGCCCTCGACGATGGCGGTCTTGCCGACGCCGGGCTCGCCGATCAGCACCGGGTTGTTCTTGGTCCGGCGCGACAGCACCTGGATGGTGCGACGGATCTCCTCGTCGCGGCCGATGACCGGATCCAGCTTGCCGTCGCGCGCCACCTGCGTCAGGTCGCGTGCGTATTTCTTGAGCGCATCGTAGCCGGACTCGGCGCCGGCCGTGTCGGCCTTCCGGCCCTTGCGGATGTCGTTGATGGCGCTGTTGAGCTTCTGCGCCGTGAGCCCCGCCTCCTTGAGGATGCGCTGCGAGGGTGTGCCCTCCGCCATCAGGAGCGCCAGCAGCAGACGCTCGACCGTGACGAAGCTGTCGCCGCTCTTCTCGGCGATCTGGGTCGCCTGCTCGAAGAGTCGCGCCGTCTCGGGCGCTAGGTAGAGCTGGCCCGCGCCGGTCCCTTTGACCTGCGGGATCTTTGCGAGCTCGGCCTCGACGCCCTGCTTGATGCGGTCGACATCGGCGCCCGCCGCCTTGGCAAGGCCGGCGGCCATGCCTTCCTTGTCGTCGATGATGACCTTGAGCAAATGCTCAGGCGCGAAGCGCTGATGATCGCGGGCGAGCGCCATCGACTGGCCCGCCTGGACGAAGCCTTTGACGCGGTCGCTTAGCTTTTCGAAATCCATACGAGCCCTCCTTAAGCCGTCCGATATTCAGCCCGGCTGCCTCCGGCCACCCTGGGGTGCACCGGCCTTCTAAAGATATGGGCAGCGCTCAAAACCCACGCAAGAGGAGGGGCTTGCGAGGCGTACGGTAAAGCTCCATGCTGCGCTGCAACATGACTGATGCCCGCTCTCGCCGCGTCGCCGCGCTCTATCGTTTCCCGGTGAAGGGCCTGACTGGAGAAGCGCTGGACGCGGTCCGGCCCGTTTCCGGCAGCGGCTTTCCCGAGGATCGCCGCTTCGCGATCGCGCTCGGCACCACTGCCTATGATCAGACCGAGCCAGCCTGGCTGCCGAAGGCATCCTTCTTCCAGCTTGCGCGCCATGAGCGCCTGGCGCTGCTCGAGAGCCGCTTCGACTCCGAGAGCGGGATGCTGACGCTGTCTCGTGGCGGCAGGCCGGTGGCGCATGGCAAGGCGACTGAACCCCAAGGACGCGCCATCATCGGCGAGTTCCTCGCGGCGTTCCTTGACGCAGGTCAAGGCCGTCCGAAGCTGGTCGAAGGTCCGTCGATCGGGCTCGCCGATTGCGGCGAGGCGCTGGTCTCGATCATCGGCGAAGCCAGCATCGCCGATCTCGCGCGCGTCGTCGGCAAGCCGGTCGAGCGGCTGCGCTTCCGCGCCAACATCTACCTCGGCGGCACCAAGCCCTGGGAAGAGCTCGGCTGGATCGGGCGTGATGTGACCCTCGGTACGGCAAGGCTGAAAATCGTCGATCGCATCGGCCGCTGCGCCGCGACCAATGTCGACCCCACGACGGCGGAGCGCGACATGAACCTGCCGCTCGCGCTGCAGCGCGCCTTTCATCACGCCGACATGGGTGTCTATGCGCAGGTAATCGAAGGAGGGCAAATCGCCGTCGGCGATCACCTTCACATCACCCCGACATGAAACCGGACGCCGTCGGCATCCGGATCATCTAAGCGTCAGCCTACCGGCTCGTGCGGCGGCGGAGCGACGAGAGGCTGGCCGTTCGTGTCCGTGTTCTCGTCGTAGTCAGTCCCCGACATCGGATCGCGCGAGCCATGGCTCGGCAGGCTGTTGGTCTGCAAGGGCGGCTGCGGACCGCCGTTCGGGAAGGCACCGCCCGGCTGCTGGCCCGGCTGCCCGCCCTGCGCCTGGGTGTTGGCGAGGTCGGCGGCGATGATCCGATAGTAGTGCTCGGCGTGCTGGAAATAGTTCTCGGCGGCCACACGGTCGCCGGAGGACTGGGCATCGCGCGCGAGCTGCAGATACTTCTCGTGCACCTGATAGGCGTTGCCGCGAATGCGGACGTCCGGCCCGTTCGAGTCGAAGGTCTGCAGCCTCAGCGGCAGATGATGCTTGCGCTGGCCGGGCATGCCGCCGTTGCCGCCGCGTCCGCGCGACCTCTTCGGGTGTGGTCCTTGTCTCATGGCGTCTTGCGTTCACCCTATTGCGTGTCTAGCCGAGCTGGTCGCGCACACCGGCCGCAGATCCGCTTCAGCGGGCTTGTCTTTGCGCGGCATTGGTTCGGTTGTCGGGCGCCCCCCTTGGGCGCGCGAGCCCTGGGCTCGACGACATGGTCACCCTAGTGGGGATTGCCACAATTTCCAAACGAAATTTTCACCCGTCGGATTTGCCGAGCACGAGACATCTCTCCACGCCGGCTAGGTCCCGACGCCGATCGATCTCCGTGAGTCCGGTCGCGCACATCAGCCTGGCGATCTCCTCAGCCAGGCCCTTACCGAGCTCGATTACCGCGAAGCCCTTCGGCGCAAGCAGGCGCGCGATCGCGGGTGCGAGCGCACGATATGCATCCAGCCCATCCTCGCCGCCGTCCAGCGCACGTCGCGGATCGTAGGCCGAGACTTCCGGTGCCAAGCCGGGGATTTCGCGCGACGGAATGTAGGGCGGGTTGCTCAGGATCAGATCGAACGGACCGCTGAGACCCTGACCCCAGTCTCCATTCTGAAAATGAGCGCGGCCGGCAAGATCGAGCGTGCGCGCGTTGGCGCGGCCGACCGCGACGGCGTCTTCTGCGATGTCGATGCCGATCCCGGTCCAGCTCGGGCGCTCGCTCAGCACGGCCAGCAGAAGACAGCCGGTGCCGCTGCCGAGATCGAGGACGCGTCGTGGCGGCTCCGGCGCGAACTGCGCCAACGCGGCTTCGACCAGGGCTTCGCTGTCGGGTCTCGGATCGAGCGTCGCCAGCGTGATGGCGAAGTCGAGGCTCCAGAACTCGCGCCTGCCGACGATGCGGCTGACCGGCTCGCACCGGCAGCGCCGGTCGACGAACCCGTTGAAGGCCGCTTCGGTCTCCGGCGCGAGCGCGCGCTCGGGCTCCAGCAACACGGCCGAGGCCGACATCCCGGCGACCGAGGCGAGCAAAAGTCGCGCATCGAGACGCGCAGCCTCGATGCCCGCCGCGGCAAGCCGCCTTGTGGCCAGCGCCAGCGCCTCGCCGATGGTCATTCGAGGGACGCGAGCCGCGCGGCTTCGTCTTCCGTCGTCAGCGTATCGATGAATTCGTCGAGTGCTTCGCCAGTCATGACCTTCTCGATCTTGTAGAGCGTCAGGTTGATCCGGTGGTCGCTGACGCGCCCTTGCGGGAAATTATAGGTGCGGATGCGCTCGGAGCGGTCGCCCGATCCTACCTGGCTCTTGCGCGCGGCTGAACGCTCGGCGTCGATGCGGTCGCGTTCGGCCTGGTAGAGGCGCGCGCGCAGGATCTTCAGCGCTTTCGCCTTGTTGCGGTGCTGTGACTTCTCGTCCTGCTGGCTGACGACGATGCCGGTCGGAAGGTGCGTTATGCGCACGGCCGAGTCCGTGGTGTTGACCGACTGGCCGCCCGGGCCGCTGGAACGGAAGACGTCGATGCGAAGATCCTTCTCCTCGACGTGGACGTCGACGTCCTCCGCTTCCGGCAGCACAGCGACGGTCGCCGTCGAGGTATGGATGCGGCCCTGCGCCTCGGTTGCCGGCACGCGTTGGACGCGATGCACGCCGGACTCGAATTTAAGCCGCGCGAAGACGTTGCGGCCGACGATCGATGCCGTCGCCTCGCGGAAGCCACCGAGCGGGGTCTCTGAGATCTCCATGGTCTCGAACTTCCAGCCCTTGGCCTGAGCATAGCGCTGGTACATGCGGAAGAGCTCGGTCGCGAACAGCGCGGCTTCGTCGCCGCCGGTGCCGGCGCGCACCTCGAGGATAGCGTTCTTCTCGTCCGCTTCGTCCTTCGGCAGCAGCATCACCTGCACGGTGCGCTCGAGCTTCGGCAGCCTCTCGGTGAGAACAGCCCGCTCGGACTCGGCAAGCGCTTGCATCTCCTTGTCCGTTCCGGGATCGGCGATCAGCGCGTCGAGGTCGGCGGCTTCCGCCCTCGCCTTCCGCCATTCCTCGATGCCGGCGACAATCGGGGCAAGGTCGGAGTACTCCTTCGACTGCTTGGCGAAGGACTCGCCGACAACGCCGGAGGCGAGGGCTTCGCGCAGCTCCCTGTGTCGCTTCACCACCGACTCGAGCTTGTCCTTGAGGCTCATCCTTCCTCCTCTTCCTTGCCGAAGAGACGCTCGAGCGCGGCCTCGGCTCCATCTTCGCCCTCTTCAGCCGCGATCCGCCGGAGCCGCTCCGACGGCGCGTGCAGCAGGCGGTTGACCACCAGCTCGGTTGCCCGCGCCGCGTCGCCGGTTTCCGCCAGCGCGCGGTCACGCGCTGACTCGAAGCGTCGGCGAAGCCGCGTCACCGCCGAGACGCCCCGCCGCTCCGCCCTGCCGGTGCGGAAGCGCGCGATCTCCTCGACGAGGATTGCGCGTGCCCGCTCTACCTCGGCCTGGCGCCCGGCCCGCCCCCTCGCAGCGACCCGCTCAAGATCGTCGAGGTCGTAGACGAAAGCGCCATCGACGGCCTCGACCTGCGGCTCGACGTCGTGCGGAACGCCGGCATCGGCAAAGAAGATCGGCTTGCGCCGCCGCTGCCTCAACGCCTGCTCGGCCGCCTCGCGGGTGACGACGTAGCGCCCATCGCCCTGCCCTGCAACCACGATGTCGGCCTGGACAAGGAGACGTGGCAGGTCGGCAAGCTCGCCGACATGGCCGCCGTGACGATAGGCCATCGCCTCGGCCCGCCGCTTCAAGCGTGCGATGCAGACCACATCGGAGACGCCGGCGGCGCGGAGCTGCTCCAGAAGGAGGGCCGCCAGGTCGCCTGGGCCGATCGCCAGCGCCGTCGTGCGCGAGAGATCGCCATGAAGGTCGCGGCAAAGCTGTGCCAAGGCCGCGGCCATCGAGACCGGTCCTTCGGCGATCCGCGTCTCGCTGCGGACGCGTTTGGCCGCGCCGTAGGCGGCATCGAGAACCCGGCCCAGGCCGAGGCCGGCATGGCCGAGCTCCTGCGCAGTCCGATGCGCGGCCTTGAGCTGACCCAAGACCTGCGGTTCGCCGACGATTTGGCTGTCTAGAGCCGCTGCAACCGCAAAGACATAGTCCTCTGCCGACTCGCCGACGAGCCGCAGGCCGGCAGGAAGGTCCGAGACCGGCAGCCCGCTCGCTGCGGCGAGCGTCGGCAGAGCCAGCGCCTCGCCTTCGGCGATGCCGATGGCGACGACGCGGTCGCAAGTGGAAAGCACCATTGCTTCGACGAAACCGGCTGTGCGCAGCGCCGCGAGCGCGGCGGGCAACGCCGCATCCTCCAGCTGCAGACGATCGCGAAGATCGGCGGGTGCGGTCCGATGATCGAGGCCGGCAACGACAAGCCGAGAGGTGTCCATCGATGGCCGCTACTCGGCGGCGGTGCGGGTCGCGGCATCCTTGTCGCGGGCGATCTCCGCCGCCTTGGCTTCAACCAGCTCGACGAGGTGATCGACGATCGCCCTATCCTTGAGGCGATGATGCGGCTGACCGGCGATATAGACTTGGTGCGTGCCGTTGCCGCCGCCGGTGAAGCCGATATCGGTCTCGCGCGCTTCGCCCGGCCCGTTGACGACGCAGCCGATCACCGAAACCGTCATCGGCGCCGTGATGTGAGCAAGACGCTCCTCCAGCACCTCGACCGTCTTGATCACGTCGAATTGCTGGCGCGCGCAGGACGGGCAGGCGATCACGGTGACGCCGCGCCGGCGCAGGCCGAGCGATTTCAAGAGATCGAAGCCGACCTTCACCTCCTCGACCGGATCGGCGGAAAGCGAGACGCGCAGCGTGTCGCCGATGCCGCTCCACAGCAAAGTGCCGAGCCCGATCGAGGACTTGACCGTGCCCATGCGCAGCCCGCCCGCCTCGGTGATGCCGATGTGCAGCGGATAGTGGCTAGCCTCGGCCAGCCCCTGATAGGCGGCGACGGCAAGGAACACGTCGGAAGCCTTGACGCTGATCTTGACGTCTCGGAAGTCGTGATCCTCGAGGATGCGCACATGGTTGAGCGCGCTCTCGACCATCGCCTCGGGGCAGGGCTCTCCATACTTTTCGAGCAGGTCCTTCTCGAGTGAACCGGCATTGACCCCGATCCGCATCGAGCAGCCATGATCCTTCGCCGCCTTCACCACCTCGCGCACGCGATCGGCCGAGCCGATGTTGCCGGGGTTGATGCGAAGGCAGGCCGCGCCGGCCTCGGCCGCCTCGATCGCGCGCTTGTAGTGGAAGTGGATATCGGCGACGACGGGGATGGTCGCTGCCTTGACGATCGCCTTGAGCGCCGCCGTCGACTCCTCGTCGGGACAGCTCACGCGCACGATGTCGCAGCCGGCCGCCTCGATACGGCGGATCTGGTCGATCGTCGCCTTGGCATCGGCGGTCGGTGTGTTGGTCATGGTCTGCACGGTGATCGGCGCACCGTCGCCGACCGGCACGGACCCGACCATCACCCGGCGACTCTTCCGCCGGTGCACATCCCGGTATGGGCGAACGCTCAATCAAGCCTCCAGAAGAGGGCTTATATCAGATCGACGGCGGGGCGGAAAAATCGACGCGCGGCGTGCGCCGACAGCGCGTCAGGGCCGTCCGATCGCGGTCCCGGCCTTCAGCTTCTCGGCATCGAGCGCGACGTTCCGGCGCACCTGGCCCGGCGCTCCGAGCGGAGGCACGATCTCGCCATCGACTACGATGTCGAGGCCGCCAGCATTGCCCGTCATCAGCGTGAGGCCGTTGCGGTCGGGCACCTTGAGGACGTCGCCGGGCTTGAGCACGCGAGTCATGACCGGCGCATTATTGCCGTCGCGAACCTGCACCCAGTTTTCTTCGCGCGCCCTAAGCAGGATGCGTCCGGCGCCTGAGTCCATCGCGGGCGGCGGGGCGGCCGCGACGCGCGTCGCCGCGGCCTGCGGCGGCGCAGCGTTACTCGTCGGCGGCGACGCGGCCACGTATTCGGGCGCCGGCCTCGAGCCTTCGTCGTCCTCGTTCGCCTCGTCGCTTTCCGTGTCCTCCGTCGACTGCGCCTGCGGCAACGCGGCAACGGCCTGTGGGGAGGCCGGTTGTGCCAGTGGCTGCGGCGGCGCTGCGATCGGGACGCTCGGCGTGAGCGGAAGCGCAACCGAAGCGCTGCCGGCGCCGACCGAGCCGATCGCCTCGCCGCGCGGCAGGCGGATCGCGATGGTCTCGCGCGCCTGGGCAACGACATCGACCAGGCGCTGCAGGCGCTCGGGCACTTCGGCGACAATCTCGGGCAGGCGGCGCTCCTCCGCCGACATCACCCACCAACCGCCGTAAAGCACGACGGCGCTCACCAGCGAGACGAAGATCAGCGCACCGCCGGGAACCCGCCCTTCCGGCGGCGGGGTCGGCGGCTGCAGCTGCGCATGAGCGAGCGTCGCCTCCGATTTGAAGCGCTCGATCGCCACCGCCGAATCGAGACCCAAGAAGGTCGCGTAGCTGCGCACGAAGCCGATAGCGTAGACGCGGCCGGGCAGACGTGTGTGATCGCCCTCTTCCAGCGCTTCCAAATATTCCGGGCGAATGCGGAGCGTCCGGGCCACGTCCGGGATCTCGTAACCCTGCGAGACACGGGCACGCTTCAGCACGCGGCCGAGCCCGCTGAGCTCAGCCCCCGATCCACCCTTCCCTGCCTGCTCCGTCATACCATCCACGGTTCCGGACCAGTCTCGATGCCGACTTTTTCATAAATTCTCGTATAGTCAGCAGCTAATAAAATAACCGGGGCTGTCCCAGATAACTACCTGAGATGACGCTTAACCCATTGTTTGATCTGGGTTAGTTGCTTGGATGGGTCACTGGTGTTGAAGCGCCACTCGCACTCTTTCAAGAATAGCCCGAAATGGGCCTTCGGGACACCGTTGAACTTGCGCATGTGGCGCTTGGCCTGGTTCCAGAAGTTCTCGATGCCGTTGATGTGATTCTGCCGATCAGCGAAGAGCTCGGAGTGATTGATCCGGAAGTGCTTGAAGTCGGATACGTCGAGCACGTTGTAGCCCTTCCAGCAATCGGAATAGAC
>Ga0194132_10012582_pt1 | contig 10506 bp, 11 predicted proteins | sample TA2KigOf80mmetaG_FD_148612 | JGI IMG/M metagenome (GOLD analysis project Ga0194132, IMG submission 148612) | Freshwater microbial communities from Lake Tanganyika, Tanzania - TA2015054 Kigoma Offshore 80m | ecosystem: Environmental > Aquatic > Freshwater > Lake | place: Tanzania: Lake... | reverse complement strand
AGCGGCAACGCAAGCGCGGCCGCGGCGGCAAGTCGGAACAGGGTCATGGCGGGCCTCCTCTAGGGTCTCTTGCTATGTGAGCGATGCTACCAGCCCGGGCCGCGGATGGCGGCCTCGGTCTTTGGGTCGAAGAGATGAAAGCGGTTCGCCGGCAGCGAGACAGCGATTGGCTTGCCAGCCACCAGCCCGGCATCGGGTGGAAAGCGCCCGGTCAGCTCGCCCGCCCCCAGGCGGAGCAGGGCCAGCGTGTCGGAGCCCAGCGGCTCGACCAGCAGTACGTCTGCGGTTAGCGGCACCCAGTCAGGGCCGTGGCCGTTGCCGGCCATGATGTGTTCCGGACGAATGCCGAACAGCAGCTCGCGACCGGCATTGGCCCGGCACAGTTCGCGCCGCGGAGCAGGAACGTGGAAGCGCAAGCCTCCGGCCAAACTAAGTTCGGCGCCGTCAGCGCTCACCGTGCAGGGCAGGAAGTTCATCGGCGGTGCGCCGGTGAAACCGGCGACGAACTTGGCGGTGGGCCGGTTATAGATGTCGTCAGGCGTGCCGACCTGCAGGATATGCCCGGCGCGCAGCACCACGATGCGATCGGCAAGGGTCATCGCCTCGACCTGGTCGTGGGTGACGTAAATGATGGTGCTGCCCAGACGCTGGTGCAGCTTCTTGATCTCGACCCGCATCTCGGCGCGCAGCAGGGCATCGAGGTTGGACAGCGGCTCATCGAACAGGAAGGCCTTGGGCTGGCGGACGATGGCCCGGCCCATGGCCACACGCTGCCGTTGGCCACCGGAGAGCTCACGGGGGCGCCGCTCAAGCAGATGCTCGATCTTGAGGATCTGCGCGGCCTCGCTCACCCGCGTCTGAATCTCGGCATCAGGCCGTTTGCGAATACGAAGTCCGAAGGCCAGGTTCTCGAACACCGATTTGTGCGGGTAGAGCGCATAGTCCTGGAAGACCATGGCGATATCGCGGTCGCGCGGCGGCACGTCATTGACCGCCCGGCCGCCGATACGGATCTCGCCGCCGGTGATCGATTCAAGCCCGGCAACCATGCGCAGGAGCGTGCTCTTGCCACAGCCCGACGGCCCGACGAGGACGCAGAACTCGCCGGCGCGAATGTCGAGGTCGACGCCGTGGACGACTGGCTGCGTGCCGTAGCTTTGACCACGCCGCGCAGAGTGACATCAGCCACGGCTCGCTCCATATCGCCGGCGCATTGCTCCTCCCCAAGCTGACCTTCTTGATAGCGCTATCATATGGGGCAATGATGGGCTGTCAATCGCCGTCTTTCAGGCCGTAATGGATTTATCCCCATCTCAAGTTGACGGATTTTCTGATAGCGCTATCATACAGGTCACCATTACAGCGGTTTCGGAGTGAGTTTGGCATGCGCGCCCGCACCGCGCCAAAACCGGATAGCCGCCTGCGGCGCGGATCGGGCCGCGTGACCATGGATGAGGTGGCGCGCCTTGCCGGCGTGTCGACCAGTACGGTCAGCCGCGTGCTACGCGAGCCGGGCGCCGTCTCGGACTCCCTGGCGGGCAGGGTACGCTCGGCAGTGGATCGGCTGGGCTATGTGCCCAATCTGATGGCCGGTGGCCTGGCGGCCGCGCGTGGCCGTACCGTCGGCGTTGTCGTGCCCTCGATCCTCAACTCGTTCTTCGCAGGTACGATCGACACGCTGAGCGGGCTGCTGTCGTCCGCCGGCTGGCAGGTGCTCGACGGCAGCACCGACTATTCGGAGGCTCGCGAGGAGGCACTGGTCGAGGCGTTTCTTGCCTGGTCGCCCGCCGCGATGGTGCTCACCGGCCTGCGCCATTCCGAACGCACCGTGCGTCTGCTGCGGGCCGCGCGCATCCCCGTGGTCGAGATGTGGGATGTCTCCGAGGGCGCCATCGATATCGCCATAGGTTTCTCGCATCGCGCGGCGGGCCGGAGCATGACGCAGTACCTGATCGAGAAGGGGCGCCGCCGCATCGTTTTCGTCGGTGCGATCATGACCAGCGACCAGCGCGCCGCCCAGCGTGCCGAAGGCTATCGCGAGGCAGTGACGGCCGCCGGGCTGCCGGCGACGGTGATCGACCTGCCAAGCCGCTCGAGTGTCGCCCTGGGCGGGCCGGCGCTTGCCGACCTGCTGGTGCGGCAGGTGGAAATGGATGCGCTCTATTGTTCGAACGATGTACTGGCGCTGGGCGCACTGTTCGAATGCCAGCGCCGCGGCATCGCAGTGCCGCAGCACCTGTCCATCGCGGGCTTCGGCGATCTCGATTTCGCCGCCTCCTGCGTGCCGCCGCTGACCACGATCCGGCCGCCGCGCGAGGCGATCGGCCGCGAGACGGCGGCAATGCTGCTGGCGCGCTTCGCCGGGCAGACGCATCTGCGCCGGGCCGTCGATCTCGGATTCGACCTGCAGATCCGCCGGAGCGCTTAGGCCGCTAACGCGAAGGCAGTGCGGCCGGCGATCCAGGTGCGCATGACGCGGCCCTGTACCGGCCGCCCGTCGAACGGCGAGTTCTTGGACTTCGAGCGGAAATCCTTCTCGGCGATCTTCCAGGCCCGCTCGGGATCGAACATCACCAGATCGGCGGGCGCGCCCTTGGCCAGCTTGCCGTAGGGCAGGCCGAGGATCGAGGCCGGCGCCACGGTCATCTTGCGCAGCATATCGAGCAGCGTCAGGTGCTTGTTGTGCACGAGGTCGAGCGAGATGCAGAGCAGCGTCTCGAGGCCGATCATACCGACGGCTGCCTGGGCGAAGGGCAGGCGTTTGGCCTCCTGGTCCTGCGGTGCGTGATCGGAGGCGATGGCGTCGATCGTGCCGTCCTTGAGGCCCTCGATGACCGCGCGCCGGTCGGATTCGCCGCGCAGCGGGGGCGAGAGTTTGGCGAAGGTACGGTAGTCGCCGACGGCGATCTCGTTGAGCGCGAAATAGGGTGGGGCGGTGTCGCAGGTGACCTTGCCGCCGCGCGCCTTGGCCCGGCGGATGGCGTTGATCGCCGCACCGGTCGAGACATGCGGGATGTGCAGCCGCCCGTTCGCCATCTGGGCAAGGCGCAGGTCGCGCTCGACCTGCATGACCTCGGCCAGCGGCGGGATGCTGGGCAGGCCGAGCCGCGTGGCGATCTCGCCGGCGTTCATGCCGCCATTGCCGCCGAGCCCCGGATCCTCGGGATGCTGGATGATCACCTTGCCGAAGGTCGAGGCGTAGAACAGCGCACGGCGCATGACCTGCGAGTTGGCGACTGGATGCAGCCCGTCGGTGAAGCCCAGCGCGCCGGCCGCAGCGAGGAGGCCAAACTCGGTCATCTCTTTGCCGGCCAGGCCGCGGGTGACGGCGGCGTACGTGAAGACGCGCACCCGGCTGGTTTCGCGCGCCCGCCGCGCGATCGACTCAACCAGCGCCGCGTCGTCGATCACCGGATGGGTGTTCGGCAGCGCCACCATGCTGGTGATGCCGCCGCCGGCGGCGGCCGTGCTGGCCGTGGCGAAGGTTTCCTTGTGCTCCTCGCCGGGCTCGCGCAACTGTACGCGCATGTCGACCAAGCCGGGCGCCAAGCATGCCGCATCGCCATCGATGGCTTCGATGCCGGCCACGGCACCGGCCCGGGCGAGATGCGGCCCGACCTCGGCGATTGTGCCATCGGAAATCACCAGCCCGCCGCGCTGGTCGGTGTTGCTGGCCGGGTCGAGCAGCCGAACATTGACCAGGGCCAGCGGCGGTCCGCCCCGGGCGCCCGGCTCCACGCGCTGGGCCGTCACCGCTCGTCTCCTGCGGCGTTGCGCAGGCTGTTACGGGTCAGCACGTCGAGGCAGGCCATGCGCACCGCGACACCCATCTCGACCTGTTCGCGGATTAGCGAGCGGTCGATGTCGTCGGCCACCTCGCTGTCGATCTCCACGCCGCGGTTCATCGGGCCAGGGTGCATGACCAATGCATCCGGCTTGGCCAGTGCCAGCTTTTCGCGGGTCAGGCCGTAGAAGTGGAAATACTCGCGGGTCGACGGCACGAAGGCGCCCTGCATGCGCTCGAGCTGCAGGCGCAGCATCATGACGATGTCGCAATCGATCAGCCCCGCCTTCATGTCGTGGAAGACCTCGACGCCCAGCCGGTCGATGGCCGAGGGCATCAGGGTGGGCGGTCCGATCACCCGCACCCGCGCGCCCATGGAAATCAGCAGATGGATGTTCGATCGCGCCACCCGGATGTGCAGGATGTCGCCGCAGATGGCGACGGTCAGGCCCTGCAGCCGCCCCTTGTGGCGGCGGATAGCCAGCGCGTCGAGCAGGGCCTGGGTCGGGTGCTCGTGCGTGCCGTCGCCGCCGTTGATTACGGCGCAATTGACCTTCTCTGACAGCAGCTTGACCGCGCCGGAGTCCGGGTGCCGGACAATCAGCACATCGGGCAGCATGGCATTGAGGGTCATCGCCGTGTCGATGAGCGTCTCGCCCTTCTTCACCGAGGAGACATCGGCCGACATGTTGATGACGTCGCCGCCCAGCCGTTTGGCGGCGAGCTCGAACGAGGTACGCGTGCGGGTCGAGTTCTCGAAGAAGAGGTTGATGACCGTGCGACCACGCAGCAGGTCGCTTTTCTTCTCAGCGGCGCGGTTCTGCTCGACGTAGCTGCCGGCAAGATCGAGGAGGAGGGTGATCTCGTCCGGCGAAAGCCCCTCGATGCCCAGGAGATGGCGGTGTCGGTAGCGGAAAGAGGCGGCGGTGGCCGACGAAGTCATTAAAGCGGCCTTATAGACCGGCCGTTGCGGGACCCGCAAGCCGAGCCGAAGCCGCGACTCGGCCGTAACGATCAATTAACCTGTATTTGGCAAAGTTATCCCCAGCATTGGCCCTGAAGGGCGAGAGGGGAAACGTGAGTCAGGCGAATCCACACTTCAATCCGGTCGCCGAGATCGCGGAAGCGACCGCGAATCTCTCGGTCCTGGCAGCCCGCATGGGAGAGCGTCTCGGCGAGACCGCCCAGCAAATCGAAGATGTGGCCCGTTCGACCTGCCTGCTGGCGCTCGACATGGCGGTCGAGGCCGACCGGCCGGGGCATCTCGGCAAGGGATTGAGCGAGGCCTCGAAAGACGTAAGGCAGCTGGCCGCCCGCACGCACCGCACGCTGGCCGATCTCGAAGCGATGCTGAAAGCCGTCGAAGGCCGCACCGCCTGAGTCCTCCCTAGCGCGACAATCCCCGCACGATTTGCGCGACGAGCCGCTGGCTGAAGCGGCGGTCGGGCTTCCGCCCGCTTACCACCGCACGGAACCACACAGAAGCGACGAGTTGTTCGGCCGCGAGGCCGACATCGGCATTGCGGTGGATTTCGCCGCGCGCCCGGGCGCGGGTCAGGATCTGCTTGAGCGCCGCCTCATCAGGTCGGGCGCAGCCGGCGGCGTCGCCCTCGGCGATCAGGCCGGCCTGAATACGGGCCGTGAGCGGGGAGGCGTAGCGGCGGGCCATCCCGGCGACCGCGAGGCGCAGCTGGGCGCCGGCCGGGCCGCGTGACGAGCGGGCCGGCGATACGGGGGTCTCCAGAAGGTCAGCGAACAATGCGGCCTTGGTCTTCCACCAGCGATAGATGGTCTGTTTTCCGGCGCCGGCTTCGGCGGCAACCGCTTCGATGGTCACGGCGTTGTAGCCGCGTTGGCGGACGAGACGACTGGCCGCGCTGAGAATGGCGCGCTGCGTGGTGATGCTGCGCCGAGACTCATCGGGTTCCCGCTTCGTTCCGCGAGGGTAGTATTCAGGGCGGCGAGAGCGAAGGCGCGCCATCTTTGGTGGCTTCTTGCGGCTTTTCCGGGTTTTCCTTAACGAGTCCCGACGCGCACCCATGTTTGACAATATGAGACGATACGTACCGTCTCGTCAATTGTGAAACTGGTCACTTCTTCCTCGTCCGTTGACTGGAAATGGTCTAGGGAGAAGAGAAGGCGAGCCGGGCGACCCGTTCGACGTTGACCAAAACATCGATGCCGCCATCGGATATCTCGGCGAGCGTCGCCCAGCGCACGCCGGCGGCATCGTCGGCGGCGACGGCTTCGCCCGCCCGCCAATCGGCCAGCACGGCGACCAGGACGTAGTGCCATTGCACGGTGCCGCCGGCATCGGGGCCGATCTCGTCGAGGGCGGTGAGGATGCCGCGCGCATCGGCCTCGATGCCGGTTTCTTCGCGCAGCTCGCGCAGGGCGGCATCGGAGACGGTCTCACCGCGTTCGAGATGGCCGCCGGGAAAGCCCCAACGGCCCTGATAGGAGCCCTTGGACCGCTGGGCGAGCAGGAGCTGGTTGCCGCGCCGCACGACGGCTAAGACGCCGACGACCGGCCGCTCGACGCTCACACGATGCCCTTATTACGCAGGGCCGCGATCTCGCTCTCGCTGAGCGACAGAAGATCGTGCAGCACTTCGTCCGTGTGCTCGCCCAGGGCCGGCGGCGCGTGGCGGTAGGTCGGCGGCGTTTCCGACATCTTCAGCGGGCTGGCGACCGAGGGCACTTTGACCCCGAAGCGACCGTGCGGCAGGTCAAGCCGCATCCCCCGGGCCACAACTTGCGGATCGGCGAAGACCTGGTCGAGGGTATTCACGGGACCGGAAGGCACGCCGGCCGGCTCAAGACGTTCCAGCCAGTAATCGCGCGGCTTGGCCGCGATGATCTCGCGCAGGATTGGAACCAGGAACTCCCTGTTCCGCACCCGAGCGGGGTTGCTGGCAAAGCGCGGGTCCTCCGCGAGATCGGCGCGGCCGGCGATCTCGCAGAATCTGCGGAATTGGCCGTCGTTGCCGACGGCCAGGATGAGATAGCCGTCAGCGGCCGGGAACACCTGGTAAGGCACGATGTTGGGATGGGCGTTGCCCAGGCGCTTGGGGGCCTTGCCGGTGACCAGGTAGTTGGAGCCTTCATTAGCCAGCCAGGAGATCTGGGTGTCCAGCAAGGCCAGATCGATGCGCTGACCCTGGCCGGTGGCGTCGCGGTGGCGCAGGGCGGCGAGAATGGCGATCACGCCATAGAGACCCGTGGTGATGTCGGCTACGGCGATGCCCGCCTTGAGCGGCTCGGCCCCCGGCGTGCCCTCGGGTTGCCCGTTGAGACTCATGAAGCCGCCCATGCCCTGGGCCAGGTAGTCGTAGCCAGGGCGCGGCGCGTAGGGCCCGGTCTGGCCGAAGCCGGTGATCGAGCAGTAGATAAGCTTGGGGAATTGCTCCTTGAGCTGCTCGTAGGCCAAGCCGTATTTGGCAAGGTCGCCGACCTTGAAGTTCTCCACCAGGATGTCGCAGCGCGCGATCAGCCTTCGGGCCAGCGCCTGGCCCTCGGGCTTGGCGAGGTCGAGCGTCAGCGAACGCTTGTTGCGGTTGGCCGAAAGGAAGTAGGCGCTTTCGGCGGTGTCCTTGCCTTCGGCATCCTTGAGCCAGGGCGGGCCGAATTTGCGGGTGTCGTCGCCCGCAGCGGCGCGCTCGATCTTGATCACATCGGCGCCGAGATCGCCCAGAATCTGTGTGCAGGTCGGGCCGGCAAGGATGCGCGTGAGATCGAACACGCGCAGCCCCGTGAGGGGCGGGGGAGCGGTCATTTGCTGTTACTCAGCCGCGCGCTTGTCGATGAGCCGGACGTAGCCGTCTCGGGTCTGCGGCAGTTTGCGGTTCAGCAGGCGCGAGGCCACCACGGTGCGCAGGATCTGCGCCGTGCCGCCGGCGATGGCGAACATGCGCGCGTCGCGCACGTAGCGCTCCATGGGACTGTTGCGCGAGTAGCCGACGGCACCCCAAACCTGGAGCGCGTCGTTGGTCACCTTGATCGCCATCTCCGAAGCCAGGATCTTGGCCTGTGCGGCGTAGAGCGCGTCGGGGAATCCCGAGGGACCCGCACTGGCTGCTGCCCGCCAGATCAACGCCCGCGCCGCCTCCAACTGGATGTTCATGTCAGCCAGCATGAACTGGATCGCCTGGAACTCGGCGATCGGCCGCCCGAATTGCTCGCGGCGCTGGGCGTAGTCGAGGGCGTGCTCGTAGGCGCCTTGCGCCAGTCCGAGGGCCACTGTCGCAGCCCCCACGCGCTGGCCGTTATAGGCATCCATCAGGTCGCCGAAGCCGTGGCGCAGGCCGCGCGGCGGGTTGACCATCATCTCGGCCGGGACTTCGAGGTTCTCGAAGATGATCTCGGTCTCGGGGATGCCGCGCAAACCCATGGCCGGCTCGCGCTTGCCTACGATCAGGCCCTTGGGCGTGTTCTTGTCCGGGTCGCGCACGGCGATGAAGCCGCCGATACCCTGCTCCTGACCCTTCTCGTCGAAGACGCGGGCGAAAATCAGGTGCAGCCGTGAGACGCCCCCGCCGGTAATCCAGTGCTTCTTCCCGTTGATGACGTATTTGTCGCCGCGTCTGTCGGCGCGCGTCGTCATCTCGGTGGCGGCACTGCCGGCCTCGGGCTCGGTGATGCAGATGGCCGGCTTGTCGCCGGAGAGCACGAGGTCGGCCGCGAGCTTTTTCTGCGCCGGCGTGCCGTAGGTAAGGATGGCGCCGACGGCGCCCATATTGGTCTCCACCACGATACGCGCCGAGGGACCGCAGCACTGGGCCATCTCGTCGATCACCAGCACGGCGTCGAGATAGGACAGGCCCTGGCCGCCCAGCTCCTTCGGGATGGTCATGCCGCAGAACCCGGCCTCGCGCAGGCGTTTCACCTGGTCCCACGGGTATGCCTCGGTGCGGTCGATCTCGGCGGCGCGTGGCGCCATCTGCTCGCGAGCGAGCCTGCGGGCGCGTTCGCGCAACGTGGTTTGAGCGGGAGTCAGCTGAAATTGAGCGGTCATGCGCCCATCTTCGAGGCCGGGCGGGAGAGGGTCAAGGCCGCTTGTCATTGTCTTGGGCAGACTGCGCTGTTACAAGGCCGGCAACCACAAAGACGACGAAGGGAAGGAACATGAGCCGCACTTCGTTCCTCGTTGCTCTCCTGGCTGCCGGTACCATAGCCGCCAGCGCCTCAGCCCAGACCTATCCCACCCGCCAGATCCAGCTCGTCGTGCCGTTCCCGGCCGGCGGCAATACCGACCTGATGGCGCGCGCGCTTCAGCCCGAACTTGCCAAGGCCCTCGGCCAGCCGGTCGTGGTCTTCAACAAGGGCGGGGCGGCGGGCACTCTCGGCAATATCGACGTCTTTCAGGCACGGCCGGACGGCTACACGGTCGGCATGTCGCCGAACAACCCATTGACCGGCCAGCCGCATGTGCAGAAGCTGCCGTACTCGCTCGATAGTTTCCGCTACGTCTGCCTCGTCTACCATACGCCCTATGTGCTGATCGGCGGACCGAAGGCGCCATTCAAGACGATGCAGGAGTTCGTCGCCTATACGAAGGCGAAGTCTGACAACCTGATCTACGGCACGCCGGGGCCGGGCAGCACCAACCACCTGGTCATGCTGGCCGTGCTTGGGGCGATCAAGGGCGACGGCGTGCACGTGCCCTTCCAGGGAGCGGGGCCGATGTCGCAGGCGCTGCTCGGCGGCACGATCATGGCTTTCACCGAGACGCCCTCGGTGGCCAAAGCCAGCAACCTGCCGATCCTGGCCTCGCTGACCGCGCAGCGCCAGGCCGCGATCCCCGACGTGCCGACGGCGGCCGAGCTCGGCTACCCGGCCGAGGGCTTCACTGCCGGCGGCCTGATCGTGCCCGACAAGACCCCGGATGCCGTGGTGGCGACTTTGGAACGGGCCTGCGCCACGGTGTCGGCCAGCGCCGAGTTCAAGGCGATGATCGAGAAGCTCAACGGCGTGCCGCGCTATCTGCCGGGCGCGGAATTCAAGAAGATGTTCGAGCAGGATTCGGTGCGTAACGCGGCGGCGGTCAAGGCCGCCGGGCTCGGGCCGAAGTAAGACGCCGCGGGGCGAATGAGCGACGCGGCGCCGACGGCGGAAGCGAAGGCGTCGCGGTCGGCGCGGGCGGCAAGCCTGATCCTGCTGGCCGGCATCGGTCTCTACGCCACGTGGTTCTCCTGGGGTATTGGCCTGTGGCGCGGTTCCTCGCCGGGCGAGGGACTGTTTCCCTTCGGTGCCGCGCTGGCCGTCACGACGCTCAGCCTCATCGGACTGCTCAGTCTCGTCCTTGAGCGGCGCGCAGCTGGAGAGCGTGCACCGGGCTTGTCGGCCGAGGCGAGACGCCGGCTGGGCTTCTATCTGCTAGCGCTGATCTTCTACGGCGGAACGCTGGAGCTGCTGGGCTTCTTCGTCAGCACGATCCTGGCGCTCACCTTCATCCTGCGCGCAGCCGAGCGCTACTCCTGGCGCATGACCGCGGCACTGGTCGCCGGTACGGTCGCCGGCAGCTATCTGCTCTTCGTCGTCTGGCTCGGCGTGATCTTCCCCGAGGGCGCGCTCTGGCAGGTCTTCGACTGAGATGGATATCCTGGGACATCTCTGGCTCGGGCTGGGTACGGCGCTCAGCCTCACCAACCTGCTTTACTGCTTCATCGGGGTTTTCCTCGGCACGGTGATCGGCGTGCTCCCCGGTCTGGGTCCGGTCGCCA
>Ga0194132_10012578_pt1 | contig 10508 bp, 7 predicted proteins | sample TA2KigOf80mmetaG_FD_148612 | JGI IMG/M metagenome (GOLD analysis project Ga0194132, IMG submission 148612) | Freshwater microbial communities from Lake Tanganyika, Tanzania - TA2015054 Kigoma Offshore 80m | ecosystem: Environmental > Aquatic > Freshwater > Lake | place: Tanzania: Lake Tanganyika... | reverse complement strand
ACCTGCCGAATCATCCGCTGTGGGATAACCCGAACGGCTCGACCGGAACGCAGAGCTTCGGCGTGATTCCGGCGACAAAGATCGACAACCGGCAGATGCAACTCGCGTTGCGCTACACGTTCTGAAATCCGGGCTAGGCCTTGATCTCTTCGAACTGTTTGGTCGCAATGCCAACAGGGCGGTCGATCGGGATTCCGGCGCACGCAAGCAACGTCGTCATCAGATCCCCTTGATTCCCCTTCGTATCCGGCAGGAATCGGCCGGTCTGGATCGACCCGCCGCCCTTCCCGGCGATCACGAAGGGAAGATTTTCGCGGGTATGCTTGTTGCCGTCTTCAAGCCCCGATCCCCACATCATGATGCAGTTGTCGAGCAGCGTGCCATCGGCCTCGCGCAGGTTGTGCATCTTCTTCACCATGTAGGCGAACTGCGCGATGTTGAACGCAGTGATGGCCGCCACCTTCCGGACCTTCTCCGCCTCGTTGGCATGGTGGGTCTGCGAGTGGTGCTGGTCGTTGAACCCGAGTTCCGGATAGGACGCGCCGTTGGGCGTGGAGCCAATGTAGGTGCTGACACGAGTCGTATCGGTCTGAAACGCCAGCACGTTCAGGTCGCACATCACCTGCATGTATTCGCTGCGCTTATCGCCTTCCGGGATCTTGATTTCGATAGGCGGCGAATCGGAGGCGCGGCGCTTGCTCGCGCTGACGCCGGCCTTCTCCAGCGCCGCTTCTTTCTGCCGGTACTCGATGGCGGCGATGCGGCGTTCCACCGAGCGAACGCTGTCCAGGTATTCATCCAGCTTTCGCTGGTCGGTGGTGGACAACGTGCGGCGTAGTTCGCGAGCGCCGCCCAGCACAATGTCCAGCAGACTGCGGTCCAACGCGCTCATCGTCGAAGACTCTCGCTCTGATTCCCGCTTGTTGAAAAGCCGGTACAGCACGTTTCGCGGATTCACCTCGGCGGGCACGGCCTGCGTCGGAGACCGGAAACTGCAATGCGAATAGTAGGCCTCGTTCAGTCCTTCCTGATTCTCCTTCCACGTCTGGGGCATCGTCGCCAACTCGAGCGATGGCAGCGTAGTAAAGGCGCCCACGTGGTTCGCGGCAATCTGGTCGGCCGATATCGCGATGCTGATCTCGTTCCGCCGATCGGGGGCCGGCAGCGACGCCGTCAGCCATGTCGATAACTCCAACGCGTGCGGCGCGCCGTTAAAGGGCGCGATCGGCACGCCGGAGACCCCTTTCATCAACAGACACTGATCGAGTACCGGCCGCAACGATTCCAGCGCCGGTGGTGGCGACGTGCGGAAACTCGCCGCGTCGGCAGGCCAAAATTGGTCCATGATCACGCCGTGCGGCATGTACATAAAGCCCAGGCGCACGGGCGGCTTGGCGGCTTTGCCAATGGCCATTGACTCCATGAGCGGCAGGCCTAACGAAACGCCCAACCCCTTCAGACAATTTCGTCTGTGCATCATTGTGCTCTTTCTCATTGGAGGTCCTCTTTTCTCCCAATTCGGCGGTGCGTGAACGGATAACTCGTAATTACGCCCGTGATGACGGTCTGCATGCGGTATCCATCGGCGGCGGCGTCTTGCGCCAGAGTATCTACTACGATCTCGTCATAACCTTCCAACCGCCGGCCTAACGCATAGGCGAGCAGCTTATTCACCAGGTTGCGGGAAAGCGCATCGGTGCGGGCGGCGATGATCGCCTTCAGATCCTTGGGGCCCGAGAACCGCTTCCCGCCCGGAAGTTCGCCCGCCGCGTCGATCGGCTTGCCGTTGCTGTCCCGATCGCGCCAGCGCCCGATCGCGTCGAAGTTCTCCAGACCGAATCCGATTGGGTCTAGAATCTGATGGCAATTGGCGCAAACTGCATTTGTTCGATGCAGCTCGGTGCGCTCGCGGACGGTCAGGTTCGCGACGGAGGCCTGGTCCTGTTGATCGAGCGCCGGGACGTTCGGCGGCGCGGCCGGCACGTGGTCGCCGAGCAATTGCTCCAACACCCACACGCCGCGTTTCACTGGGCTCGTACGGTTGGGAAACGACGTTGCCGCCAATATTCCCGGCATGCCCAGCACGCCTCCGCGATTGGGGTCTCGCAGTTGCACTTTGCGCATCGCGGAGCCCTTGACGGTTTTTTCCAGGCCGTAGATCGGCGCCAGTGTCGCGTTCAAGTAGGTGTAGTCGCCGTCGGTGAAACGGATCACGCTCTTGTTCTCGCGCACGACGCTCTCGAAAAACAAACGCGCTTCGTCGTACATCGCCTGCCGCATCTCCGCCGTCATTTGCGGATACACCGCGGGATCGAAGACCTGACGCTTCAATCCTCCAACGCCCAGCCATTGTGCACCGAAGCCGTCGAACAGAGCGCGCGAGCGGCGGTCGTCCAGCAAGCGTTTGACTTGCGCGCGCAGCGTAGCGGGCTCATGCAGCACGCCTTTGCCGGCCAGCGCCATCAACTCGTCGTCCGGCATCGTAGACCACAACAAGTAGGACAGCCGCGAGGCGAGTTGGTAGTCGTCCAAAGGCACGATGCCAGGGTTCGTCCCCGCATCGACGACCGGAGTAATAAACAGGAACTGTGGCGAAACCAGAACGGCCTTGAGCATCAAGTGAAGCGCCTGACGGCGGGCCAGTCTGTTCCGCCGGCCCAGTTCAAACGTCTCGACCAAGACGTCCAATTCCTGTTCGGACGGAGGCCGTCGATAGGCTCTCCTGGCAAGCGCCCGCGCGATATCTCTTGGATTCGTGCCCGCCGCGCCGAACAGCCCTTTTTCCATAGCAGTCGGCGAAGCGCCTTCCGGCGCGACAATCCTGCGCAACACCTTTTCGGCGATCGTCAGGTACTGCTCCAGTTGCAGAGCCGAGAGCGAATTGAGATACCCTTCGCCGCTGACTTCATCCGGCAAGGCGTCGGCAATCGAAGGGTCGATGCCAAACAGATCCCGCAGCGTGTTGCCGTATTCGGTCTTGGTCAGCCGGTGGATGATGAACGGGCCCGGATCTTGTTGGCTGAGGTACTTCAGCTTCGTCATCCAATCGGCGAACATCTCGCGATCCGCGCCCGACGGCTGCGTCGCGCCCTTCGGCGGCATGTCGTGCGCCTTCACTCGGGCGGCGGCGCGCTTCCATTGATCGGTGAAGGCGGCATGGCCTGGCGCCTTAAGCGCCGGCGAAAAGTTCACACCCGCCCGCGTTGGCCGCCGGTTTTGGTGGCACTGCAGGCAATAGGTCTCGATGAACGGCGTTACTTTGGCCCGAAAGAACGCCTCCGCCTCGGTCTTGAGCGCGCCATGGTCGGCGGCCGCGGCGTGGTGAACCGTAGCGCCGCACAGGACCAGGAGGCCCCTCGAGATACGGCGGATGGCAACGGCGGCGGCCATGCAGATGATCTTCTCCCCTTCAAAATTATCACGTGCTCTTGCTTCGAGGGAACCGCGATGGTCCGCTTGTGCCCTCGCCAGCGCCTTTTCATGGACCTGAAAATCCGATACACTTTGACGCATGATTACCCGTCGAGGATTGATGGCTGCCGCGCCCGCGGCGTTTGCGGCGACAACGCCGAAAGGATTCCGATACGCCGATGTGGAGGCGCGCATCGCGCGCGGCGACTTCCGCGGCATCACCAAGGACGATCTCGGCACGCCGGCGCTCGTCGTCGACAAGGCCGCCTTCGACAAGAACATCCGCACGATGTCGGAGCATTGCAAGACTACCGGCATCGCGGTGCGCTCGCACTGCAAGATTCACAAGAGCGTGCACATCGCCAAGCAGCAGGTCGCCATGGGCAGTCTCGGCATCAGTTGCGCGACGATCGCCGAAAGCGAGTTGATGGTGGGCGCGGGCATTCGCAACGTACTGCATACCTGCCAACCGGCGGGCAAGAACAAGATCATGCGCGCTGTGCATCTCGGCGCGAAGGACTCGACATTCATGGTTGTCGCCGACGATCCGGAGACCGTCGCACTGCTCAACGAAGCGGCCGCGGCGGCGGGCATTAAGCTGCGCACGCTGGTCGATATCTACGCGGGCCTGACACGGCACGGCCACGCGGCCGGCAAACCGGGACTGGAAGTAGCGAAGAAAATCGATGCGTCGAAGAACCTCATTTTCAGCGGCGTGATGGGTTACTCCGGCGTCGCTTCGCACACGAAGGGTTGGGAGCAGCGGCGCGAGCAGTCGCGCAAGGACGTCGGCCCCGTCGTCGAAACCGCGATGCTCTGCAGGAAAGCGGGCTTGAACGCCGCGATCATCACCGGCGGAAGCACCGGCACCTACAACATCGACAAGGAGATCGGCCTGACCGAGTTGCAGGCCGGCTCGTACGTGTTCATGGACTCGGCCTACAACCACATCGGCACCCGCGCGGGTTCAGAGCGTTACAGCGATTTCGGCACGTCGTTGCATGTGCTCACGACTGTCATCAGCCGCAATCACGCCGGACAGGTGACGATCGACGCCGGCAACAAGGCGATGCTGAAGCCCACCGATCAGGTCGTCGGACGGCCGGAGGTTGTCGTTGAAAACCAAGGCGCCGAGTTCGGTCTGCTGAAGTGGAAAGACGGCAACGGATTTAAGCTTGGCGAAAAGGTCGAACTGATCACGACCAATCTCGACACGACGACCAATTGCTACGACCGCTACTACGTTTGCGAAGGTGACAAGTTGGTCGATGTGTGGCCGATCATGGGCCGCGCTGGCGCCGTCCAGCGCTAATTACTTCCGCAACAAAACCGCGGTTTCTCTTGCGTGAAGAGCACCCGCGGTTTGCAAATCGCCGGGCGACGTCAGTCCGTATCAGAACTCGAACTTGAAGTCGAACTCTTGTGGATTGGTCACCGTGATGGCGCGCCGCCGCGTTGGCGAGGACTCTTGCGTTTCGACAGTCACGTCCAACGTCATCTCCGCCTTGTTGCGCACGAGGGTCACCTTCACGGGCGTCTTCGACTTCGCGTTGCGGATCGCCGAGGTAATGTCACGCGCCGACTTCACCGGCGTGCCGTCGACCTTGGTGATCACGTCGCCGGCCTTCACGCCGGCCTTTTCCGCGGGCATATCCTTAGCCACCGACCGCACCAGCACGCCTTCCTTGACGCCGAAGAACGTCGCGAGTTGTTCGCTCACTCCTTCGCCCTCGATACCGATCATCCCGCTGCGCCAGCCGATGATCGCGTTCGGCATATCCGGAATGCGGATCTCCGGCATGTTCCGCAGCTTCTCGCGTACGCGTTCCATCTCTGCTTCGATCTTTACGCGTTCGCCGCTGCGCCGGTCGGCGATCGTGGCGGTCAACATCTGCTGATTGCCGCCGCGCGAAATCTTCAGTTTCACGTTGCGGCCCGAGGGCGTTTCACGAACGAGCCGCACGAACTGCTCGATGCCCTCCACGCGCTGGCCGTTGTACTCGAGAACGGTATCGGTCTCTTTTAATCCGGCCTTCGCAGCTGGGCTGTCGGTGTCGACGCGCGTGACCTCCACGCCGGCCTCTTCACTGAGCTTCAACTCCTTGGCGCGCTCGGCCGTCAGGTCGCGAACGCCGACGCCCAAATAGCTGCCGGACCCTCCGACCGAAACGATGCGCATGGCGCGCGGCGGCGCCGGAGGCGCGGGTGGCGCTGGCGTTGCTGGCGGAGCGGGTTGCGCCATCGCCGAACACGCAAGCAATACAAACGGAATGGTTTTTGTCGAAAACATCGGAACTGGATTCTCCCTGAAATCGATCCGGCTTGTTTGCCGGTTCATTCAGTCAGACGAACAAATACGAATTTTGTCACGTCCGCCGGTGGAACCTTTTCGGCGCTCGTGCGTATCTCCACTCGAATATCTTCTGGAACATCTTCCCGATGCCTCGCAAACCATCACGCCGAAACGGCGACATGCTTCTCGGAACCCTCGACATGCTGGTTCTCCGTGCCCTCCTGCCCGCGCCAGCGCACGGCCACACCATCGCGCATGTGATCGAAACCACTTCCGAAGACACTCTATTGGTCGAACACGGCTCGCTCTACCCGGCGCTGCACCGGCTCGAAGACAAAGGCTACATAGCGTCGTTCTGGGGCAACTCGGAGAACAACCGCAAGGCCAAATACTACCGCCTGACCAAGACCGGTAAGGACCACCTGATCGGCGAGCGTTCCCGTTTTGAGACGTTGGTGCGGGCTATCACGCGCGTGCTGGGGCCGGCCTCATGACCTGGCGCCGCTTTTTGCATCGATCCCGCCGGCACGCCGAATTCCGCGGCGAGATCGAATCCAATATCGCGCACGAAACCGACGAAAACATCGCGCGCGGCATTGCGCCGCCGGATGCCCGCGCCGCCGCCCACCGCCGCTTCGGCAATCTCTCGCTCGCTCTCGAAAAGGAGTACCGCATGAACTCTGTTCCCGTATTCGACACGCTTCTGCAAGACCTTCGATACAGCGTCCGGCAGATCAAGGCGCAGCCGGGCTTCGCCGCCGCCGCGGTACTGTCGTTGGCGCTCGGCATCGGCGCCAACACCGCGATCTTCACGCTCACCGATCAGATCATCGTGCGCTTGCTTCCGGTGCCCGAGCCTCAGTCGCTTGTGCAACTCCGCGTCGACGGCGGCCGTATCGGCAGCAACAACGGCGACGGCACGCACACGTTCTCGTATCCAACCTTCAAAGCGCTCCGTGACACGCAGAACGTCTTCACAGGCATCACCGGCCAGGTCATTTCCGGCGCGAGCCTTACCGGTGGCGACCGCCCGGAGATGGTCCGCATCGCCATGGTCGACGGCAACTACTTTCAAGTCACGGGAGTCGGCGCGCGGCTCGGCCGCCTCCTCACTCCCGATGACAACATCAAGCCGAACGGACACCCGGTGGCCGTTTTGCAGTACGAATTCTGGAAATCCAACTATCGGAGCGACGCGGCGATCGCCGGCCAGACGATCCGGCTCAACGGTTCGCCCTTCAACGTCATCGGTGTGGCCGCCGAGGGCTTCGAAGGAACAACGGTCGGCTTTCCGGCGCGCATCTGGATTCCGGTCATGATGCGTCCTACGATCAGCCCCACCAATCCGCGGCTCGACAACGAGCGCGACTCCTGGTTCTATCCCTACGCGAGATTGAAGCCCGGCGTATCGATGGGACAAGCCGAAGCCGCCATGCGAGTGCTCTATCGCCAGCGGCAGGAAGAGGAACTTTCCAATCCCCTTTTCACACAGTTCCCGCAGTTGCGCGATTCGTTTTTGAAACAAACCTTTCGCCTGGAATCGGCCGAGCAGGGTGACGGCGGACTGCGCCGCCGGTTCGAGCGCCCTCTGATCGTTCTGCAATGGCTTGTCGCTGCCGTGTTGTTGACCGCCTGCAGCAACGTCGCGGGTTTGTTGCTGGCACGTGGGGCATCAAGGCAGCGGGAGATCGCAATCCGCCGGGCGATCGGCGCCGGACGCGCCCGCATCGCCGCCCAGCTGCTCACCGAAAGCGCGTTGCTTGCCGGAATGGGCGGCGTCGCTGGCATCGCCATCGGCGCTTGGCTTTCAAAGTCCTTGCTCGCCTCTCTCCCCTTCGATCAGGCGAACTTCACGATCTCCGCGATTCCCGATTTGCGGGTACTCGGATTCGCGTTTGTTGTGACGGCGCTGACGGCGTTGTTCTTCGGACTCGCGCCGGCGTGGCAGAACTCGGCGGCCGCGCCGTCGGTCACCTTGCGTTCGGAAGCCGCGGGCATCGCGGGCGGTTCGGCCAGCGTGCGTCTGCGCAAGGCCTTCGTCGCAGTGCAGGTTGGATTGTCGGTATTGCTGCTGCTCGGCGCGGGTCTGTTCGTGAAAACACTGCAAAACTTGAGACGGATCGATCTCGGCATCAAATCGGAAAACGTCGTCACAATGGGCGTCAGTCCGGCGTTCCCATACGAACCCGCGCGCAAGCTCCAGCTATTCCGCGAGTTGATGGACAATCTCGGCCGGGCGCCCGGCGTTGCCGCCGTCGGCGCCAATTCGACCCAACTCTTCATGGGCGGCCGGTCCGACGGCTCGGTGACAATCCCCGAAGTCCCCGAAAACTCACGCCCGCAAAGCTTTTTCAATTGGATCACGCCCGGCTACTTCGAAGCGCTCGGCATTCCGATGAAAGCGGGCCGCGGATTTACATGGGCCGACTGGGGCGGCGGCCGCCGGGTCGCCGTCATGAACGAGCAGATCGTCAAGGAGTATTACAACAACCAGCCGCCGATCGGCCGCAGCTTCGGCCGCGGCATGCGCGCGCCGCTCGATACTGAGATCGTTGGTGTCTTTGGCAACTCGCGCTACCACGATGTGCGTGGGGAGATCCCTCGCCAAACGTTCATGAACATGGATTCCGCGATCGCCAATATCACCACGATCAACGTCTACGCGCGCGCCACCGGCGATCCGCGAACCGTTATGGCCGCGCTGCACACCGAGATCCAACGGACCGATCCGAATCTTGTGGTGACCGGTATGCGCCCGCTCGATGAGCAGATCAATTCACGAATCGTCAACGAACTGCTGCTGTCGTTTCTGGCAACCGGTTTCGCGGTGTTGGTGACTCTGCTTGCGGTCATCGGGCTCTATGGAGTGTTGACGTTCGCTGTCGCGCGGCGCACGCGGGAGATCGGCATCCGCATGGCGCTGGGCGCCGAAGCGTGGGCCGTCGTACGGTTGATCGTCTCCGAATCGGCGCCCGTGATCTTATTCGGCATCGCCGCCGGAGTCGCCGCGGGCTATGGACTCGGAAAATACATCGAGAATCAACTCTACGAAGTCAAGCCCGACGACACGCTGGTCTTTGCCCTTACCGTCGGCGCACTGCTCGCCGCCGCGGCATTGGCGACGCTGCTACCCGCGCACCGCGCGACGCGCATCGATCCGGCCCACGTGCTACGGATGGATTAGGCGCGAATTCGCAACTTGACGAACTTCTCCGTGCGCACGCCTCCCACCTCGGCTGTGACGGGATAATCGCCATCGGCGAGATTGGGAACCGTGATGTTGAATTGGTATAGCCCCGCGCCGGTGAGACCGGCGAACGCCACCGGAACTTCGACTGTGTCGATTTGAATCTTCACTGGATTCGTCGTCGGAGCGGGCGCGGCGGGGACTTGGCCCGCGGTGACGCCAGGGCTCGCCGGTCCGAATCCGGTGCCGTACAACAGGACGGCATCGCCCGGTTTGGCGGGCACGGTAACGGCGCCATCGAGCAGTCCGCTCGGGCCGATCAACACGCCATCGGAACGCACGGCGACCGCATTTTCATTGGGGAACTGGAAGAAGCTGGGCTTCAGGCGCTTGAGCGCAACCGTCGCCTCGGCGGACGTGCCGATGGCGTTGGTGACGGTGACCGGTGCATTGGCGTCGATCGTCGTGTCCGGCGTGAGCACGTTGATCTGCGTCGGGCTGATGTAGTAAACCGAAGCGGGTTGATTGTCGATTCGAACACTCACGCCGTCCAAACTCTCGGGCAGCTTACCGTTTACGATTTCATTCGCGCGCCATGTACGCGCCGTCGAAGCCAGTCCGTTGCCGTGAATTTCGAGCCACGATCCGGACGCAGCGCCGGCCATCGACACCAGCGTCGGACGTGTTGGCGCCGGCGTCTCCGGAACCGTGTAACCCATTACGATGTCCCAATTGACGGCGAGAGCGCCGACGGGCGAACCGGGAATCGCGGTCCATGGACGAATCACCGAGGCTCGCTGCCCCACGTTGGCGATTCCATTCAGTACGCCGTCATTGCCGATCTCACCCTCCACGTAGAGCTGTGTGATCAGCGTTGTGCCACCGGGAATCGTGACCTTAGCGTGTACGTGGCGAACGCGGCCCGGATAAAGCCCGGGCTTGATCGTACGGAACAGATAGGCGCCGTCGGATGCGGTGACGAAGCGCCCCCAGCCTTGGAAGTTCGAATCGCGGCGGCCATTGAGCGCGCCCGACGTGTGAATGTAGGAACCGAGATTGTCGGCCTGCCAGATCTCGACGGTCGCGTTGCGAACCGGTTGACCGGTACGATCGAGAACCCGGCCGCTCAGCCAGGCAACCGTGCCGGCGCCCGGGGTGATGTTGTTGTTGATGACGAGCAGGTCGTTGTCGGAATCGAGCGGAAGGGCGTTGGGATAGTACGGTCCCTCCGTCTGTGCGGGTGTCAATGTCAGGGCCTGGGCGAAGAGCCCCTTCTCCGTAAAGAAAGCGCCGCCGGCGGCGAGCGCGGTAATGAATCGGCGGCGGTCGAGTGTGCTGAGTCGCATGTAAACTTTTGAACCGCGGGCGGCGGGTTTGGTTGCGTTTTCGGCCGAAAGCCTTACGCAGCTTTACCTAGTCTTTACCGGACTTAACACAGTCGTCGATAGAGGGACAGTTGCACCGGGTGAGCGCTTCAAGAATCCGGCGCATATGACGTAGGTGGATCAGTTGCGCGTCGATCTCCTCGATCTTGTTCGCCGCGAGCGCGCGCCAGCGGGGACCGGGCGGCGTCTTCGCGTCGAGCCCGTTGAGCAGCCGCTTGATTTCGTCGAGACG
>Ga0194132_10012577_pt1 | contig 10508 bp, 7 predicted proteins | sample TA2KigOf80mmetaG_FD_148612 | JGI IMG/M metagenome (GOLD analysis project Ga0194132, IMG submission 148612) | Freshwater microbial communities from Lake Tanganyika, Tanzania - TA2015054 Kigoma Offshore 80m | ecosystem: Environmental > Aquatic > Freshwater > Lake | place: Tanzania: Lake Tanganyika... | reverse complement strand
CTCACGTCGGGCTCTGCCCCACACCCCGGCGCAGTCGCTCGCGGGGCCCCCGATGGCCCCGCGACGTCTTGTCAGGGAGGGCAGGAAGGCCGTGTTCGACCTTCCTGCCCTCCCGCCCCTCCGGCCCTTCCAGCCTCTCCAGCCCATTCTGCCCTCCGCGAGGTGTATGATCCGCCAGCTCGGGTGCTTGCTGACACGAGGAGGGCGCGGTGACCACAGCCATCAGACACATCCGGCGGTGCCTTCAAGTTGGAGCCCTGCTCCTGCTCGGGGCGTTCGCCATCGGACTCTGGCAGCCAATCTCGTTGGCCCAAGGCTCGGGCGTGCCGCAGTACCGCGTCGACGCCTCATGGCCCAAGCCGCTGCCGAGCACGAAGGGCGCCGACGGCGTGGCACGCCAGTGGGTGACCGGACCGGTCGGCGCCAGCTGCCTCGACTCGCGCGGCCATGTCATCACCTTCAACCGCGCCTACGAGACGGCGTACAAGCCGGGCGAGGGCCCGCTCGGACCGCTCTCGGTCCCAGCGCCCCCCGTCATCGAGTACGACGCCCAAGGCACCATCGTCAATTCATGGGGTGATGCGGCGCTCGACGCGAAAGGCGGCACGAAGAGCCTGCCGCGCGGCCTGCACGGCTGCTTCGTCGACCATCAGGACAACATCTGGGTCGCCGGCTACCAGGACGGCGTCGTCCAGAAGTGGTCGCACGATGGAAAGAAGATGCTGCTGCAGATCGGCGAGAAGGGCGTCTGCGACGGTCCACCCACCCTGTCGCCGAACGCCCCGTATCCAACCTGCGGGTCACCGGGCAACAACACCAGTAAGACGCACCTGAACAACCCGGCGGACATGTGGGTGGATCCCGGTCCAGATCCAGAGACCAAACAGGCGGGATCGGTCTACATCGCTGACGGGTACGGCAACCACCGTGTCGTCGTGTTCGACGCAAACGGGAAGTATCTGCGCCAGTGGGGCTCGGCTGGCTCGGAACCCGGTCAGTTCGTGGCGACCGGCGGCGGCCATCCGCACTGCGTGGTCGGCGGCAACGACGGCCTCATTTACGTCTGCGACCGCGGCAACAACCGCATCCAAGTGTTCGACAAGATGGGTCAGTTCAAGCGGATGTACAACATCGAGCCGCCCGAGTACAACAAGCAGCGCGTGTCGGGCTCGGTGGCCAACGACTTCGCCTTCTCACGCGACAAGAACCAGACGTTCATGTTCGACACCGACCTCGGCGCGTACGTCATCTGGATCCTGAATCGTGAGAGCGGTCAGGTCGTTGGCAGCTTCGGCCGTCCGGGGCGTCACGCTGGACACTTCATCCTGCCGCATTCGATCGACATCGACGCCAAGAACGTCATCTACGTCGCGGAGACAGGAACGGGCAACCGTATCCAGAAGTTCGTCCCCGCGCGCTGACCCTTCGCCTGGCGTCAGGTGCGCCGGCGAGAGCCGCCGGCCCCGACAACGCGTCCGCAGGGCGCTTTCGAGTTTCGTGCAGCGTGCACCATTCGCAGGGCTTCCGCCCTGCGACTCCCCTAGCGCATCTTCGGGTTCGATGTCGTCCGTCGTGAGCACGAAAACAAAAAGCGCTCTAGCCAGACCTGATGGTCATCCGGTGCCGGGCGTACCCGACGACCACCACGAGCACCGCCAGGCCAGCCACCCATCTCGCGAGGGTCAGGACCGATCCCGATTCGAACCCTGCGACCCCCGTGGTCCAGAGCGTGGCGCCTCGGTCCGAGGCCAGGTGCCACGCAGCGTGCAACGCGACGACGATCAAGGCGGAGGTCAGCAGAGGAGCGGACGCCACACGATGCGCAGCTCCGACGAGCGCGCCGACCCGCGCCGTGGCGATCCCCATCAAGACGACAACCAGCTGGCCGGCCTCGAGCCCCAGATTGAACGCGAGGACTGCGGCGAGCTCGTGATCGCGCGCGAGCGGAAGCGCGTCACGAAGCGGAACGGACAAGACCAGGCCGTACAACAGCCCCAAGAGCGCGAGGAGTCCAACCCATCGGTCGAGCTCGACGGCCAGCAGCACGGTCAGCAGCACACCCGCAAGCGACGCGGTGGCCAGCGCGTCGGCCGGCGCGACGACCCAGGCCCCCAGCCGTCCCAGGCTGTAAGCCATCCCGACGACAACAGCCGACCGACTCACGCTCACCATCGCCAGCATGGACCTCACGCGCCGCGTGGTACGGACGCTCACGATCAGACACAGCAGGAGCAGCGGATAGCGTGCACTCGATGCGAGCTCCTCGAGTCCCGCACGCGCGAACCACCAGAGGACGTCCCAGGTGCGAGCCTCGAGGGGGAGCCACCCGGAGCGGCTCGTCGCCACGAACGACCGCGGTCCTCCCTCGAGGGGCAGGTACTGAACGCTGGTCTGAGTCTGGCTCGAGAATCGAGCGCTCGGACGCAGCTGGAGCCATACGCGCGGGCTGGTCGCCATGGTTGGAAACGTCAGCGCCGCATCCAGGAATCCCTGCTCCATGAACACCGCGTCTGCAGGCGCAGGATCCTGTTCGATATGGGTCAGCGCCGACGAGTAGCTGTCGAACGACCGATCGGACGGCAGCGTCAGGCGAGCGCGTGCGCCGTCCGAACGCAGGCGTATCGGACCATCCGTCAGCCACAGCCAGGCTTCGATGTCGGCGATCGCGCGAGCCACAGCCGGCGCGGACGCCTCGGGCTGAATCTTGCGGCCACGCGTCACGAACCCGACGTCAGCCAGCAGATCCAGGGGCACGCGGGTCAGCACGCGCACCTGTCCCGGCTCGACCTTCACGAACGCCTGGACGACTCCGGAGGGTTCGTGCGCCTGGAGCGCCGTTGGCAGCCAGGTGGCCAACGCTGCCGACACGACGAGGCGCAGCCACACGACGCCGGCGAAGACACCACGATGGCGTGCGTTGACGCCGCGGACTGTGCGGCTGGGGAACATGCGGGCCGAAGCGGCCGCCAGGATGGCTCGCCGCTACTGCGGGCCGGACGTCGGCTGGGCGCCGACGGTCACCTTGACGTCCTGGGTGACAACGGCCACCGTGTCGGTCGCGCTCACCCGAAGCACGTACTCTCCCGGCTTCTGGAAGGTCGCGGTCGTCACGGCCTTGCCGTCTTTGACCGGTGCGTGGAGAGCCGGCTCGAAGACCACGCCTGCCGGGCCGCGCCACACGATCCAGCTGACGCTCAAGCCCTGCGGCGGTGAGTTCCGACGCCCGAGCTCGGTGCTGCGCTTCACGTCGGGCACGTTGACCGGCGCCTCCGGCATGTTCTGCAACGTGGGCGGCGTCTCCTGACCGGTCGCCGATCGGCGTCTGGTCGTCGCCCCTGGCTTGGGCAGGCCGTCATCGGTGACCAGCGCTGTCAGCGTCGCGGGAGCCGCCGTCATCAGTGAGGGGATCGCGTCGACCTTGAGCACCGGGGCCTGGTTGCCCGCCCCACGTCCCCGGGCGGTCAGCACGGTGTTGCTCAGGATCACGCCTTGGTCGATCTCCCAGTCAGGCTGCAAGAAGCCGTGCGCCTTGTCGGTGCGCCCGTTGACCGACAGCGTCCAGACCACCTCGCGCGACTTGTCCCAGTCCTTCGGCACGGTGACGCTGAACGCGTATCGGTTCAGACGCGTGTAGAAGTACGTCGGCTGCCCTCGATCCGGTCCACCGGGCTCGATCTGATTGTTCGGGCCGATCGGCACGTGCAGCTCTTCGACGTAGTTGCGGTTCAGGTAGCCGAAGTGCATCGTGACGGTGCCGTCGGCATTCCTCAACCAGCCTTCGAAGACCGGCTGAACGTTCTGGCCCGAGTTGTACTTGACGTTGAACGGTGTGAGCTGCGCGTCGAGAACGCCTGACCGCGCCGCCACCAACGCGAGCGCGCCCGCCAACGCGAGCGCGCCACCGCGTGGGGGCCTGAACCAACCGGACAAGCGGCGGACGGGTGTCGACACGGGAGCTCCCGGAAAAGCTGACGCGCTATTGCTGCTGCTGTTGTTGTTGCTGCGCCGTCTGGTTGCGCTTCGATTGCCGCTGCCGAGCCGCTTTGCGCTCCTCCCACGCAGCCTTGTATTCCTCGTCGGTCAGGTCGTACCACCCGATCCAGGCAAACGCCATCTCGTCGATCGTGCGCGAGCCGTTGCCCACCCAGTTCTTCGGATCCGGATTGGCTTTGTTGGTCGTGGTGTTGTCCTGCCAGCTGATGATGTGGAGCAGCGTGCCCGCCGGCACAAGCGGCGCCGCATCGTCCTTGTAGTTGTAGGTAAGGTGCCAGTTGTAGTTGAAGTGCGCGCAGTTGATCATCTCGGTCGTGGCGTTTGGATAGATCAACTCGAGACACTGCACCTTGCCCCGGATGTGCATGTGCGGTTGAAACGCGGTGATCTTCGCCGCCTTGTTCAGGCGCTGATACCCGTCGAACCGCACCATCGTGTTGCCGGGGATGTCGAGGTCGGTCGTCGCCATCCCGAGCTGCTTCGACCAGCGGATGTGCTTCGGCGTGACATCTTTGGGATAGAAGACGATACCCAGCTCGACCTGCGCGTCGACGGCCTCGCCCACCGAGTGGAGGTGGTAGTCGAGCTTGAAGCGTCGACCGGCCTGGAGCAGGACGCCCGAGTCGTCGCCGTAGACCTCGGCGTTCTTGCCCGAGGCGTACTCGACGAGGAACAGCCCGCCATCGGACTTGCTGTCGTCGCCGTCGTTCTGGATGCTCTCACCCGCATCCACCGAGTACGACAGCGCGTGGTGGACCACCTTGCGTGATCCCTCGCCGACGGCGCGCGTCTGGATCGCCTTGATGTAGCGATCCTCGGTCAGCGGCGAGTCGGTGTACAGCGAGCCGAAGAGATCCGCGCCGGCCGCCGGGACCTTGTACGTCGGGAACTTGACGATGAGATCGGGCTTGCCGATTTGCCATTCCGAGGCGTCGGCGAACTTCCTGAGCGGCGGCATGTCGGCGGGATTGCCGCGCGGCGCACCCGCGTCGACCCACTTCACGATCGTCGCGATCTCCTGGTCGGTGAGCGAGGGGTCGTCCTTGAACTGCTGGATGCCGATATTGCGATCGATGTGCCAGGGCGGCATCTCGCGTGACGACACACGCGTCTTGATCGACCGCGCCCAGGGCCGCGCGTCCTCGTAGGTCATGAGCGGCATCGGGGCGTTCTCGCCCGCCCGATGGCACGTGACGCACGACCGCTGGAGGATGGGCGCGACGTCCTTCGTGAACGTCACCTGCCGATCCTGCGCGGACGCCGCGGCCGGCGCGGACAGCGCTGCCACAAGGCCAAGCACGAACCAGCGGGCGCTGACGGGCATCGTTGCCTTCATCGTATTATCCCCTCTGAAACCCAATCACCTGATCGACGCGGCAGCCACCTGACAACGCCAAGGTCTGCGCGGCATCCCCTCAAGTTTACCGCCGATACCGGTGGAATTCCCAGCAGAACCCGCCCCCGGCACGCCATCTCGCCGAGTCGGCCGGCTGCGCCGAATCGGTTCCCTGGATAAGCCGACATCGGCACCTGCCGATCGATCCAGGCCTGCTGCACCGGATGCCGCGTGGTCACCGCGTCCACCTCACGCCGTGCGCCGTTGACGGTCAGCGTTGTCATCGGCATCGGGTGCCGCTCACCGAGCCTACCCCTTGGTCGCCGCGAGCTCGCGTACCGGCAGCGGCAGGCCCGGCACATCGTCGGTGCCGCTGATCACCGTGTCGGCCATCTTGATCTTCTCTTCGATGCCCGCCTGCGCCAGCATCACGATGCGCTGGGCCTGGGGCGAGCCTGCGCCGTGCATGGCCTCGACCATGGTCGTCACGCTCGTCATATTCTCGATGTAGCGGCCCATCTTGATGCGCTCCATGACGTCGTAGTCGGGATTCGCCGTGTGGTACTTCTTGACGAACGGCGCAATCTCGGGATTCTCGAGCGCCTTCTGGTCGGGCATCGTCGCCAGGAATCCGCCGGCGAGATCGTGAGAGAGCCGGCCGATCATGTAGACGTTGCGCGTGATGTTCTGCTTGACGGTGTTGGCCATCATCGGGTCCACCATGAACGAGCCGCAGGGTAGCTTGTAACCCATCGCGCTCGCGCCGATGGCGGAGGCGTAGGTCGTCTCGTTCATGTGCACCATCTCGACCAGCTTGTCCCGCACGACGGCGTTCTTGTCGGTGCCGAGGATCTTCGTCATCTTCGCGGTCGCCCCGATGAGTACGTCGGCGTTACCCCCCTTGCAGCCGCCGTAGTTGGCGCGGTGCCAGGTCGCAAAGTAGTTCACCAGACCGCCGCAGTACTTCGTCTCGCCGTTCAGGAAGATCCGCTCGGTCGGCACGAACACGTTGTCGAACACGACCATCGCCTCACCGCCCACGACGCCGAACCGCGGATTGCCGATGTCACACCCGCCTTCGAGCTTGCGCGAGTCGTTCGACTGGCGGCCGAAGATGAAGAGCACGCCCGGCGCGTCGGCCGGCACCGCGCAGGCGATCGCGTAGTCCTGCTCATCGGGCCCGAGTCCCGTGCCGGGCATCACCAGAATCTCGTGCGAGTTGATGCCGCCCGTGTTGTGCAGCTTCGCGCCGCGAATGACGACGCCGTCCGCGCGCCGCTCGACGACGTGGACGAACTGATCGGGATCGGCCTGCTCGGCCGGCCGCTTCGCGCGGTGGCCCTTCGGATCGGTCATCGCCCCGGCGAGCATCAGGTCCTCGCGCTGGACGCGCTCGAGATAGCGCCGGAACCGCGCGTGGTAGTCGGTCTTCTCGACCGCATCGACCTCCCACGAGGTCGCGTACATCGCGTTCAGCGCATCCAGGCCGACGCACCGCTGAAAGCAAGTCCCCGTCGTCTGGCCGAGCAGCCGGAGCATCTGGATCTTCTTCACCAAATCGTCCGCGCTCTGGAAGATGTGCGTGTAGCGGTGCGTGCGCTCACCCGTCAGATGACTGATCGCCGTCATCACCTCCTGGTGCTCAGGGCGATGCGCGAGCTCGTAGGTCTTGGACACCGTGTTGATGTGCGGCGCGATGGCCGGATGGTCGACGATGCTCCCGACGCGCTCACCGCCGACATAGGCGCGGATCTTCAACCGCCGAAGGCTCTCGACGTATTCAACGGGGGTCTTCAAGGGCATGAGCGTTCTCCGCCAGGGACGCGGGGGGGAGTCCCCCGCGCGACCACGACACCGGTGATCCGCTTGATCTTAACGGGGAGGCGGGACGAACGAAAAGGCATCTCCGCCGCGCCTCTGGCGCCCGAGCCGTGTGGGAGGAGCCGTGCGCGGGTTGGCCGGCCGTCGCGCGCCGTAACTCAGCAGGGCGCAAAAAACCAATAAACAGCGGCGTTCTATGGCGTACGACGCTCGACGTGCGTCAGAATGCTAGAGCCGGGTGGCGAGGATGCGAACCGCAGGGACTCGCAGGCGACAGGCGCGGAAAATCACGAGCGCGGGGCTCGTCTTCGTCCTCCACGCCCGTGACGCGTTCGCTTATACGGACCCCGGGTCAGGTGCGCTGCTCTGGCAGCTCGGCGCCGCGGCCGTCTTCGGCGTGATCTTCCATCTTCGACGGCTGGTCACCTGGCTGAGCGCCCGCACCTTCAAGCGCCAGGCCGGCGAGCGGCGCCTGTGACACCCCGTTGCGCGCCTCGTTTCGCGACCCCGGCGGCGTGCTCTTCTTCGACGACCAGCGAGTCATCCGGATGGTCCGGCCGGAGGCGCGTGCCTCCACCGATGCGTTTCTCGCCTCCGACTTCGCACGCCGACTGATCGGCGAGAGGCGGCTCCTGGCCGCGCGACACCTCGACGGACCGCCCACGGATCTCGATTCCTGTTCCGAGAGCGCCGGCTGCGGGTGGCTCGAACACGATCGCGTCGCCGTTCCGAGCTTTGCGTACGAGTGGTCGGCCGGGATGCTGTTCGAAGCGGCCCGGCTGACGTTGGCGCTCGCTGCCGAGAGCGTCGCGCACGGATTCGGGCTGAAGGACGCCACGCCGGACAACATCCTGTTTCAGGGTCCCGATCCGCTCTTCGTCGATCTCCTGTCATTCGAGGAGCGCCATCCACGAGACCCCACCTGGCGGCCGTACGGACAGTTCGTGCGGACGTTTCTGCTGCCGCTGCTCGTCCATCGCGAGATGGGCTTGCCGATCGCCGACATCTTCTTCACGCGCCGTGACGGACTGCAGCCCGAGGAGGTCTACCGGTGGTGCGGGTGGTCGACACGTCTGCGGCCGCCCGCGTTCGGCCTGGTCACCGCGCCTACATGGCTCGCTTCGCGGGCCAATCGCAGCCCGACCCTCTATGCGCCCCGGCGCGAGGCCACAGCCGAGAAAGCGCGTTTCGTGCTGCTGGCGGTGCTGAAGCAGTTGCAGCGGACGCTCCAGCGGGTCGCGCCCGTGCCGCGTCGATCGACGTGGTCGACCTACGACGAGCAATACGACGCCAGCTATCTGGCCCGGAAAACCGAGGCAGTACGGTCGTGGCTGGTCCGCTGGCCGCGGAACGCCGTGCTCGATCTCGGATGCAACATGGGCCACTTCTCGGCGTTGGCGGCCGAGCTCGGTGCCCGTGTGGTCGCGATCGACGCCGATCCCGCCGTCATCGACGGCGCGTGGAACCGCGCTCGTCGACATGGCCTCGCGATCCAGCCCATCGTCGCCAACATCGCTCTACCCAGTCCGGCCACCGGATGGCGAAACCGCGAGCGACCGGCGCTTCTCGAACGGCTGGCTGGGCGCTTCGACGGCGTGCTGGCCATCGCGCTCCTGCACCATCTACTCGTCACCGAGCGCGTGCCGCTCGACGAGATCGTGACGCTGCTTGCGAACGTGACGACCGACCTTCTCGTCATCGAGCTCGTCGGACCGGCCGATCCGCTCTTCCAGCGCCTCTGTCGCGGGCGCGACGAGCTTCACGACAGGCTGACGCCCGTGCGCTTCGAGCAGCACCTGCGCGCGCAGTTCGAGATCGCCGACAGCCTCGAGATCATCCCTGGGCGCCGGTGGCTCTACGCCGCGCGCCGTCGAGGGCTCGGCGCGTGAGGCGTGCCCTCGTCTGCCTCGGGCTGGCGAACCTGCTGCTGCTCGGCGAATGGGACAGTGTTCACACCGTGTACCGTGCGGATCAGGCCTACTTCACGGATCGCGCCTTCAGCCTGACCTATTTCACCAGCACGGCGACGGCGGTCGTGCTGCTCGCTGCCGCGCTGCTGTCGAGCGCGGCGCTGCTCGAGGTGCTGTGGGCCCGTCTTCCGTCGAGGGTGAGCGAGCGACTTCGCATCGCGATCGTCGGAAGTCTCCTGATCGCGAGCTGGATCAGCGCCAGCGCCGGCTTCATCGCCGTCCCGCGTCGCCTGAGCGTGACCCTGGGACTGCTCGCCGGCGTGACGATGCTGCTGGTCCACCCCCCGAGCCGACGGCGCTCGAGCCAGATGCTCGCGTCCACGGCGCTCGGCGTGCTCGTGTCGAGCGCGGCGCTCCTGCCGATCTTCGTCGGGACGATCCTGACCAGTGCGATGCGCTATCCCTTGCCGGCACCGGCACCCAGCCGTGACGCGACGGGTTCGGCACCTCGCCCAGACGGTCAACGGCTCCTCTGGATCCTCTTCGACGAGATGGACGTGCGGGTCGCGTTCGACCGACGACCGTCCGCAGTGGCCCTGTCCGCCTTCGATCGACTTCGACGGGAATCACTCGTCGCCTCGAACGCGTACGCTCCCGGTCAATGGACGCTCGATGCCTTTCCCACGCTCTGGACGGGCCGGCCCGTGTCCGAAGCCGTCGAGGACGGACCGAGCGACCTCCGGCTGACGTTCGTGGGCGAGCAAGGGCCGCGACGATTCGATCCGGAGACGTCGCTCTTCGCCAAGGCCGCTGCGCGTGGTCACCGGGTCGGGCTCGCCGGGTGGTATCACCCCTACTGCCGGCTCTTCGGTCGGTTCGTCGATCGATGCACGTCGGAGGCGCTCGTGAACGCCGTCATCCCATTCGAGCGCGCTGCCTTCGCCGAAGAGCACGGCCTCCCTGCCATGGTGGCTCGCTTACTCCTCTGGCACGCTCCCTGGTCGCCCGCCGCCATCACAAGCGGCGGCTTCACGCGCGCGCGCCACCAGGTCCATCAGCCGCTCGTCGTCCGCCAGCGCGTCGCGAGCTACCAGAAGATCCACCGCACCGTGCTGGAGATGATCCGGGATCCGACCCTGGCGCTGGTGTTCGCCCACTACCCCGTGCCACACCTCCCGGGCCTCTACGATCCCGTTTCGCGCGAGACGGACACGTCAGGACGATTCGGCTATCTCGACAACCTGGCGCTGGCGGACCGGACGCTCGGCGAGGTCCGCCGTGCGCTCGAAGATGCCGGACTGTGGGCGACGACCGCGGTGCTCGTGCAGTCCGATCATGGGCTTCGGCCGGAGCTCTGGACCGTGCGCCACGAGTGGAGCGCTGACCTCGAATCGTTGACCGGCGGGACGGACAGCCCACTCGTGCCGTTCATCCTGAAGCTCCCGTCC
>Ga0194132_10012576_pt1 | contig 10508 bp, 9 predicted proteins | sample TA2KigOf80mmetaG_FD_148612 | JGI IMG/M metagenome (GOLD analysis project Ga0194132, IMG submission 148612) | Freshwater microbial communities from Lake Tanganyika, Tanzania - TA2015054 Kigoma Offshore 80m | ecosystem: Environmental > Aquatic > Freshwater > Lake | place: Tanzania: Lake Tanganyika... | reverse complement strand
GGATTTCCGTGGTCAAATCATCCACCCGCAGTTCTGGCCCGAAAACTTTGACTACACGGGTCGTCGCATCGTCGTGATCGGCAGTGGCGCGACGGCCATCACGCTCGTACCCGCGCTCGCGAAAAAAGCCGCACACGTGACACAGCTGCAGCGCACGCCCTCTTACGTGGTCAATCAACCAGGCGTCGACCCGTGGGCTCCAGTGCTCTCGAAAATACTTCCAGCCGCGAGCGTCTATCCGGTGTTGCGTTGGAAGCACATTTTGCTGACCTCATTCTTTTATCGGCTAGCTCGCAAGTACCCACGCTGGTTCGGCCAACGGCTCGTCGACCTTGCGGCCGAGGATCTGCCCAAGGGTTACGACGTCGCCCGCCACTTCAGGCCTGACTACAACCCGTGGGATCAGCGAGTCTGCGTCGCGCCCGACGGTGATCTCTTTCAAGCGATCTCCAAGGGACGCGTCAGCATCGTCACGGATACCATCGACCGTTTTGTGCTCGAAGGGATCAAATTGAATTCGGGCGAGACGCTCGCTGCCGATATCGTCGTCACAGCCACGGGACTCAAAGTATTGCCGCTCGGCGCGATCCAACTGTCGCTCGACGGGAAAGTCGTTACGCTGGGCGACTCGATGGTATATCGCGGGGTGATGCTGAGCGGTATCCCGAACTTCGTGCTCACCTTCGGTTACACCAACGCCTCGTGGACCTTACGTGCCGACCTGATCGCCGCCTATGTTTGCCGGCTGCTCGATCACTTCGATCGACATGGCTACCACTACGCCGTCCCGATACGTGATTCGTCGGTCGGCGAGATGCCGTTCATCGACTTCAACTCCGGCTATGTCCTGCGCGCCCTCGAAGACCTTCCCAAGCAAGGTGATCGCTTCCCCTGGCGGGTCCATCAAACCTATTTGCGCGATCTCGGTGTCACGCGCTTCCGGCGCATCACCGATCCCGCTCTCCAATTCGGCCGTGCTCAAAGCTGAGCCCACCATGAAAACCGCTCTGCTCGACTTTAGCGGTAAAACCGCTGTCATCACCGGCGCCGGCAGCGGCATCGGTCGCGCGCTCGCACAAGCCCTCGCGACGCGGGGATGTCACCTCGCTCTCGCCGACATCAACCCAGGCAACCTCGCCGAGACGGCCGCACTCGCCGCGGCTTCGGGTCACCGCGTGTCGACCCACGAACTCGATGTCGCCTTGCGCAAACTCGTTGCCGCATTCCCGAACGAGGTGATGCGCCATCATCCGGCCATCGACCTGCTCTTCAATAACGCAGGTGTCGCAGTCGGTGGCCGCTTTCTCGAAACCACGGAAGCCGACTTCGACTGGCTGTTCGACATCAATTTTCACGGTGTCGTGCGTATGACACGCGCCTTCCTCCCCATGCTACTCACGCGGCCGGATGCCCACATCGTCAATACTGCGAGTCTCTTCGGTATCATCGCGCCCGCGGGGCAAACGCATTACTCGGCGAGTAAGTTCGCAGTCCGCGGATTCAGCGATGCGCTGCGTCACGAACTCGTGGGTACCTCCGTCGGCGTGAGCGCTGTGTGCCCCGGGGGTGTCGCCACCGCCATTGCGAGCAGTGCTCGGTTCTCTTCGGCACTCTCTAAAGAAACTATTTCGCATCAACTCGAGAAATCGCGGCGCCTGTTACGCAAGCCGCCGGCGAAAGCCGCAGAGATCATCCTCTCGGGTGTCGAGCGCCGACGGCCGCGGATTTTGGTCGGTGCTGATGCACGCCTCGGCTACTGGCTCGAACGCCTCATGCCGACGACCTACGGGTCGTTGCTGAAACGGCTCGAGTTATGACGCTGATCCTGATCCTGCTTGCTCTCGCAGCGCTGCCGGTCGCTCTTGCGCTCTTCACACAGCGAGTGGCGAGGCAGGTGGAGCACGCCGTCCCGCCCTGCGGGAAATTCCTTGACGTGCCGAACGCGCGTCTGCATTACGTCGATCAAGGCGTCGCCCCCGCGGGAACACCGACCATCGTGATGATCCACGGCCTCGGCGCACATCTTCACCATTTCAAGTACGCGCTCGTCGACGAACTTGCTCGCGATACCCGCGTCATCGCCATCGATCGCCCGGGGTCGGGTTATTCCACGCGCACGACGGGTCGCGCCACGACACTCACGGAGCAGGCCGATGGGGTGGTATCGCTACTCGATCAACTGAAGGTCGAGCGTGCGCTCTTCGTCGGCCACTCCTTGGGCGGCGCACTGTCGCTGACCCTCGCCCTGCGTCACCCGACTCGCGTCGCAGGCCTCGCGCTGATCGCGCCGCTTACCCACTACGCGGGACGATTTCCCGAAGTTTTCCTCGCCTTGACGGTGCGCAGGCATGCGGCCCGTCGATTCGTTGCCCACGTTCTCGCTGCACCGGTTTTCATTCTCGGGCGTCGACGAGTGATGCCGAAAATTTTTGGGCCCGAACCCGTGCCCCGCGATTATCGCGTCCGCGGTGGCGGCCTGCTGACGCTGCGCCCGAGTCAGTACATCGGGGCGTCAGAGGATCTGGCCGCGACACCAGCCGTCCTGCCGTCACTCGAAGCCCGGTACGAATCTTTGAACCGAAACGATGCGCCACCGATCGCCGTACTTTACGGATGCGAGGACGCGATCCTCGACTATCGTATTCACGGCGAGCGTTTTGCCGAGCGCGTGCCCGCGTGTCGACTCGAACTCGTCTCAGGTGGGCACATGCTGCCGCTCACCCAGCCGCAGCGCGTCGCACGTTTTATTCGGGATGCACTGGAGCGCAGCCGAGTCTAAAGACCGCCATGAGCCGCCACGCCAGACCGCAGCGCATCCTCCTTCTCACGGGTGTATACCTGCTGGCCGTCATAATCGGCGTCGGTAGTGCCTGGCTCTGGCTCACGCGAGTGGATATCTCGGGCGTGGACGCAGGCGCATGGCGCGTCAATCTCCTTGCAGGCAGCCAGGACGCTGATGCGTATACCCGTGCCCGTATCGCGCTCGGTGCCGTACTCGCCCTTGGTCGCAGCGAGACGCTCTACTACACGACAGATCACGATGATCTCGGTGACTCGCTGCGTGCGGGGTGCCGCTATCGCATTGAGGGTCTACCCCCACCCGCTCGATGGTGGAGCGTCACGGCCTATGCCGCCGATCATTTTCTGTTCCCCAACGATCAAAAACGTTACAGCGTCAACGGCGAAACCGTAACACTCGACGAAGCAGGGCGATTCAGCGCCACCATCGGCCCGCCTGCGGACGAATCGCGCGGCGATCCCGCATGGATTCCGACGGCGGGCCGCGGAGGAATGCGCCTGACCTTACGATTGTACGGCGCGTCGGAGAGCGTGCAGCGTGCACCGGGGTCGCTCGCTGCCCCGAGCATTCGACGCGTCGGAGAATGTCCGTGAATCCAAAGCCATTAAACTGGACACGACATTTGCTGCGTGTGTCGGTCGTCGTCGTGCTGATGCATGGACTCACGATTTGGGCTGTGCCCCGGCTCATCATGGATCGCATCATCGACTTGGTCACAGCGGACTCGAGTTTAGAGCGTGCGAACGGCGTCACACTACCTCCGCCGACCGATCACACTCAGCGCCGCATCGTCACGCCGAGTCCGGATTTGCTTTATGCCACCTGTTTTTTCGATCTTGCTGACGGCCCCATTCGAGTGACACTCTCGACCGATTACCCCCGCTATTGGTCGATCGCCCTCTATGCATCGACCTCAGACAATTTTTCTGTCGTGAACGATCGCAATGCACCAAGCGGGCGCGTAGATCTAACGGTGGTCGCCCCGGGTCACAATGCTGCAACCTCCACGCTGCAGAATGACGAGACGCGAGTCGTGGTATCTCCGACTCGCCGAGGTATGCTCTTGATGCGCTTACTCGTCAACGACGACCCGGCGGTGCGCTCGGCAGCCGAGGTTGCCCGAAGAAGCCTCCGCTGTTCTCGTTAGACGCGGGCGCATCACCCGAGGAAATCATCTGTGACTGGTCTTGCCCGCTGGCTCACTGCAATCATCGTCATCGCAGCCCTGACGGGCGCGACCCCCCGCGTCTTCGCCGAGACGCTTCGACGGACGCCGTGTGAAGTCGTAGAATCCGGCGAATTCAAGCGCTACCGCGAACGCCAGCTCGCCACGCTCGATGCCGAGCAAGCAGCTGCGAAACGTCAGGGATTGAGCGTCCGCGAAGTGCGCGATATCGACATCGACCTCGGTACCGAGCAGGACTACGTCGCTCGTAATCAACCCGGGGTTCGCTGCGAACGCATCACCTACGAAAGCGACGGACTACAAATACGGGGATTTCTTTGGAGCCGTCCCACGATGAAACCTAGCGACAAGCTTCCGGTCATCGTGTTCAATCGCGGCGGCTCGGGTGACGACTCGAAACTCCGACCCAATACGCAGTTCGGATTCGAACGCTTCGTTCGCGCCGGTTACGCCGTAATTGGGTCACAGTACCGTGGCAACGACGGCAGTGACGGCATCGACGAACTCGGCGGCGCTGACGTCCGTGACGTCTTGCGTCTCGTGACGATCGCGCGCGAGCTCCCCTTCGTTGACGCCAAGAACATCTACGCTTTGGGCTATTCGCGTGGCGCCATGATGACCCTGTCGGCGCTGCGCGACGGCGCGAGATTCAATGCAGTAGCCCTCGTGGGGTTACCGTCGGATTTTCGAACCTCTCAATTCGATCGACGGTTCTCGCCCACCTCGCCCGAGATGTCGGTGGCCCGCGCTCAGCGCTCTGCCATTCTTTGGGCCGACCGACTCGACGCGCCGATCCTGTTGATGCAAGGCAGCGGCGATCCGCTCGTCTCGACGGTCGAGCAAACCCTGCCGTTCGCCGCTCGACTGCAGCAACTTGCCAAGCGCTACGAACTCGTCGTCTACGAGGGTGATAGCCACGGGCTGACATTGAACGGCAAAGACCGCGACACAAGGATCCTAAACTGGTTCGAGCGTTTTCGGAATCCGGATTCGGCAGCGAACTCGCCATGAAGTTGCAGCAATTACGCTACCTCATCGCCATCGCTGATGCCGGTCTCAACGTGACCGCCGCCGCTCAGTTGCTGCACACCTCACAACCCGGTATCAGCAAGCAACTTCGCTTACTTGAGGATGAACTCGGACTGAAGCTTTTCGTTAGGAAGTCGCGAGCACTCGTCAGAACGACCCCTGCGGGCGACAAGGTCATTGCTCGAGCCCGGGTGATCCTCCGCGAAGTGGCGAACATCCGAGGTCTAGCCGCCGAAATGAGGCGCGATGAGGAAGGCACCTTATCGATTGCCACGACCCACACTCAAGCACGATACGTACTGCCGGATGTACTCACCCGCTTCCGTCAGAAGTACCCAGGTATCCGCGTTCATCTTCATCAGGGCACCTCGGACCAGATCGCCGAAATCATCGAGCGGGAGCGAATCGACTTCGTCGTGGCGACGGGCGTCAACGCCTTGTTCGACAAACTCATCCGCATTCCCGTGTTTCGGTGGCGACGCGGCATCGTCATCCTCAAGAGGCACCCGCTCGCCACGACCCCGAAGCCGAGCTTCGCCCAGCTTGGTCAATATCCGATCATCACTTATGCATTTAGCTTCTCGGGCACTTCCTCGTTGCTCGAACAATTTGCCAATGCAGGGGTGATCCCGAACATCGCCCTGACCGCTTGGGACTCGGACGTCCTCAAGGAATACATTCGCTCCGGCTTCGGCATCGGCATCCTGGCCGACATCTCAATCGAAGAAAAAGAAGATGGCGACTTAAAGCTGCTTGATGCATCACACCTTTTTCCGCCGCACACGACTTGGGTCGGCTTCCATCGGGGCGCACTCCTTCGCTCGTTCATGTACGACTTCATCCACCTGCTGGCGCCCCATCTGTCGAGACGGCAGGTGCAACTCGCCGAGCGCGCGGACTCACAAGAAACGGTGGATAAATCGATGGCCGACTCCTCGATTCCCTTTCGTCGCTTATAACGACCCGTTATCTACACATGCGCAAACGGTAAGGCGGATTCCAAACCGCCAGAGTTAAGATGGGGACGCCGTTTTTTTTAGAGGTCCTAAATCATGCGCCCCGAAACCATCGCCGTTCACGGCGGATACACCCTCGACCCCACCACCAAGTCGGTCGCGGTTCCGATCTACCAGACGACCTCCTACGCGTTCGACAGCGCTCAGCACGGCGCCGACCTGTTCGACCTCAAGGTTCAGGGCAATATCTACACGCGCATCATGAACCCGACGACGGATGTGCTCGAGAAACGCATTGCGGAACTCGAGGGCGGCATCGGGGCGCTGGCGCTCGCCTCAGGCAGCGCTGCAGTCACCTATGCGCTCATGACCATTACCGAGCACGGCGACAACATCGTGAGTTCGAGCACGCTGTATGGGGGCACCTATAATCTCTTCGCGCATACCCTGCCGCAATTCGGCATCGAAGTCCGCTTCGCCGATCCGCGGCGTCCAAGCGATTTCGCCGCGTTGATCGATGAACGCACCAAAGCGGTGTACTGCGAATCGATCGGCAACCCGCTCGGCAACGTCACAGACTTTGGTGCGCTCGCAGCCATCGCCCACTCGCGTGGCGTGCCGCTCATCGTCGACAACACCGTTCCCTCGCCCTACCTGTGCCGTCCGTTCGATCACGGCGCTGACATCGTCGTGCACTCGCTTACCAAGTATTTGGGCGGACACGGCAACAGCATCGGCGGCGCCATCGTCGACTCCGGGAAGTTCCCTTGGGCCGAGCACAAGAGCAAGTTCAAACGACTGAACGAACCGGATGTCTCATACCACGGAGTCGTCTACACCGAGGCGCTCGGACCGGCGGCCTACATCGCGCGCGCCCGTGTCGTTCCACTTCGCAACATGGGAGCTGCGCTGTCGCCCTTCAGTTCTTTTTTGATTTTGCAGGGGATCGAGACGCTCGCCGTCCGTATGGACCGAATCTGCGAAAACGCGCTCAGCATTGCGCAATTTCTGCAGAGTCATCCGGCCGTTTCGTGGGTGAGTTACGCGGGACTGCCGGGCCACGCAGATCACGATCTTACAAAAAAATATCTCAAGGGTCGTGCTTCGGGCATTTTGACCCTCGGCGTAAAGGGCGGTCGCAAGGCAGGAGAGAATTTTCTCGATGCGCTCAAGTTGGTCGTGCGGCTCGTCAATATCGGCGACGTGCGATCACTCGCCACTCATCCCGCCTCGACCACACATCGCCAACTCTCTCCGGAGGAACTCGCCAAGGCGGGTGTCTCGGAAGACATGGTTCGGTTATCGATAGGGATCGAGCACGTCGACGATCTCAAAGAAGATCTCGATCGAGCGCTGCGGGCTTAAGGCCTTCGAAGAAAAGAATGGTGCCGGAAATAGGATTCGAACCTACGACCTACGCATTACGAATGCGCCGCTCTACCAACTGAGCTATTCCGGCGTCCAAGCCCGGCCCTGACCGAGGCGGCGAATCTTAAACGCGCCGTAAGCGGATGAAAAGTTCGATCCCGCTGTATTCCAGGCTCTCCGGGGATTCGGACAGCGGCCCGACGCGTTTTTACCGAGGCAAAAGGCCGATCAGGGCCGCCAGCAGTCTCACCGGGCCTTCTGCGGCAACGACACTGGTTTGCTTAGGCCGAGGCCTTGGAGACCCATACGCCCGCCTCGCGCCGCCTGGAGACGATCCGGCGGACGGTCAGATTTGCGTGGTACGCCTGCCGGACACGAGAGGTATGGGCACGCGCAACTCGCGCGGCAAGCCGAAGACCACGTGCTCTTCGCGACCCGCTAACTCGCGCGGTGCCTGCGCACCCCACTGCTGCAGACGATCGATGACTTCGCGCACCAGGACCTCAGGCGCCGACGCCCCCGCTGAGAGCCCCACGCATTGCTTGCCGTCGAACCACTCGCGACGCAGATCGGCCGCCCCGTCGACGAGGAAAGCAGGAATGCCCGCTCGCTCACCGAGCTCGACGAGACGATTGGAATTGGAGCTCGCGACTGAGCCCACGACGACGAGGACATCGCACTCGCGTAGTAAATCTTTGACAGCATCCTGCCGGTTCTGAGTGGCGTAGCAGATGTCTTCTTTGCGCGGACTCGCAAGTTCTGGGAAACGACGGCGCAGCGTCTCGACAATTTCGGCGGTATCATCGACAGACAGCGTCGTCTGTGTGACGAAGGCGAGGTTCGAAGGGTTTTGAACGTTAAGTGAAGCGGCATCGCCCACCGACTCGACAAGATGGATCTTGCCGCCGAAGGAGGTATCAAAACGCCCAAGCGTTCCCTCCACCTCCGGGTGCCCGTCGTGACCGATCAGAATGACCTCACGGGCCTCGCACGAATATCGGCGAACCTCCATGTGCACCTTGGTCACCAGCGGACAGGTCGCATCGAATACGGTGAGCCCGCGGCGCAAAGCCTCATCCTCCACCGCATTCGACACGCCGTGAGCCGAGAAAATGACTGTCGCACCGTCAGGAACCTCATCGAGCTCCTCGACGAATATCGCACCTATCGAGCGCAAGCGCTCGACGACATGACGGTTATGAACAACTTCGTGTCGAACGTGGATGGGTGCACCAAAGAACGCAATGGCACGCTCGACGATATCGATCGCCCGATCGACACCGGCGCAGAACCCGCGCGGATTCGCGAGCAGGATAATCATCGGCTGCGCCTCCAATCGGCGAAAGCATCGTAGACGAGCAAGATGGCGCCCACGGTGATTGCCGCATCGGCGATATTGAACGCCGGAAAGTAGGCTTGCTGCCAATGCACGTGGATGAAATCGATGACGAAGCCGTGCTCGAAACGGTCGATGACATTGCCGATAGCCCCAGAGAGCACCAGCGCGAGCGCGAGCACGAGCACTCGTTCACGGCCTGCGTGCAACGTGCGCAGCCAGACGATCAGCGCGACACTCACGAGGACGGCCAAAATGCTGAAGAAATGACGCTGCCAGCCGCCGGCATCCGCCAGGAAACTGAACGCCGTACCTGAGTTGTGCAGACGAGTGATGTCGAGCCAAAAAAACACGGGCGTGAACTCGCCGTGCTCGTAGTGCGTTTCGATCCACGCCTTACCCGTCTGATCGGCGATGATGATGAGCGCTGACAGCCACAGCCAGCGCCAGCCGCTCTCTCGCCAACGAACGGCCGCCAGTGCCTCGCGCAGAGACGATCCACTCATGCGAAACGACGCTCCTCCCCGGACCCTGCGACATTGACGACGCAGCGGCTACAAAGTTCAGGATGCTCCGCATGGTGGCCGACATCGTCCCGACGATGCCAGCAGCGCACGCATTTCGGCGCGGTCGTGGCCTTCACACGAACGGTCGCTGCGGAGACGGCCGAATCGACGACGACCCGAGCCGCTGACGTGATGAAGAAAAATCTCAACTCATCGCCGAGCGCGCCGAAGCGAGCCTGCTCGCTCGCGGGTACAGCAATCTCCACTTCCGCCTCGAGGGGCGAACCGATTTCACCGGCTTCACGTAGTCGCTCGAGCTCGCACGCCACCTCGCCTCGCAGGGTGAGCAAAGCGTCCCAATCGATGGAGTCCGCCGACACGTCAGGCAGGGTGTGCCAAACCGACTGGAACACCGAAGCCTCGCGACGAGCCGGTAGCTGCGCCCAAATTTCTTCAGCCGTGAACGACAAAACGGGCGCGAGCCACCGCACCATGGCCTCGACGATGTGATACATCGCCGTCTGCGCAGAGCGTCGCGCATGACTTTTTGGTGCCGTGGTGTAGAGACGATCTTTGAGCACGTCGAGATAGCACCCGCCAAGCTCGACGACACAGAATCCGTGCACCTTCTGATAGACCAGATGGAACTGGTAATCGCGGTAGGCCGTGATCACGTCATCATGCAGCGCTCTCGCCCGAGCGAGCGCCCAGCGATCGAGGGCGATCATCTCTTTGACCGGTACCGCATCCGTCACCGGGTCGAATCCCGCGAGATTGCCGAGCAGAAAGCGCACGGTATTACGAATACGGCGATAGCTGTCAGACATTCGTTTCAAGATTTCATCGGACACACTCATTTCATTGGCGTAGTCCGTCGAGGCGACCCACAAGCGCAGCACGTCGGCGCCAAGACTCTGCATCACCTTTTGCGGCGCGATGACATTACCGAGCGACTTCGACATCTTCCGACCCTTGTCATCGACCGTGAACCCGTGAGTCAGCACGCCCTTGTACGGCGCACGGCGGTGCAGGGCTTCGGACATTAACAGAGATGAGTGGAACCAGCCGCGATGCTGATCGGAGCCTTCGAGATACAGATCTACGGGCCCTTCGATTTCTAGGCGCTGGGCCGCCACACATTCAAAGGACAGACCAGAATCCGCCCAAACGTCCATGACGTCGGTGACTTTGTCGTACTGAGCGGCCTCGGCGCCGAGGAGTTCGGCTGGATCGAGTGCGAACCACGCCTCGATACCACCCTGCTCGACCTTGGCTGCCGCACGATCGATGAGCGCGACGGTATCCGGGTGTAATTCACCGGTGGTTT
>Ga0194132_10012574_pt1 | contig 10509 bp, 9 predicted proteins | sample TA2KigOf80mmetaG_FD_148612 | JGI IMG/M metagenome (GOLD analysis project Ga0194132, IMG submission 148612) | Freshwater microbial communities from Lake Tanganyika, Tanzania - TA2015054 Kigoma Offshore 80m | ecosystem: Environmental > Aquatic > Freshwater > Lake | place: Tanzania: Lake Tanganyika... | reverse complement strand
CAGCGGCTGACCTGTGCCCGCCGCCGCCGGCAGCGCTGGCGACCGCGCCGACCGGCTCCATCGCCGGCACCGGCGGGGCCGCGTCCGCGCTCACGCCCTCGACGGCCGCCGGGCTGAGTACCGGCATTTCCTCTTCCGCGGGCAGCGGCACCGCGCCCGTCAGGAACTGTTCGAGTTCGGTCGCGACTTGCGCCGGCGTCTGGTACCGCGCCTTCGGGTCTTTCGCCATCATCTTGCCGATCACGACCGCGAGGCCGTCGGGCACTTCGGGCCGAATCTGGCGAATCGGGGTAGGGTCTTTGGTGCGGTGCCACAGGAGCTTCTGCGACACGGTCCCGGTCGGGAACGGCGGGTGCCCGGCGAGGAGGAAGTACAGGGTCGCGCCGAGGCCGTAGATGTCCGCGCGGATGTCCACGGAGTGACTGTTCGCGACCTGCTCCGGGGCCACGTAGTCCGCGGTGCCCAGTACGATCTTGTCGTCGTACTTCATGGTGAGTTGGTCGGCGTGGTCGTTGATGAACCGGGCGAGGCCCATGTCGAGGATGCGCGCCACGCCCTTGCGGTCGATCAGCACGTTGCCGGGCTTGATGTCGCGGTGGATCAGGTGGTTGCGGAAGGCGTAGTCGAGGCCGAGCGCGGCTTGGCGCATGTAGCTAACGGCCCGCTGAACGTCCATCGGGCCGAACTTCTTCACCACGTCGAGCAGGTTCGGCCCGTCCACGTAGTCCATCACGATGAAGTGGAGGTTGCCGTCTTGGTCGATGTCGTGGGTGCGGACGATGTTCGGGTGGTCGAGTCCGCCGGCGGCGCGGGCCTCGCGGTAGAACCGCCCGAGCGCGGCCGGCTGGTCGGCCTTCGCCGGCGGTAGCACCTTTACCGCCACACGCTTCCGCATGTACATGTGCTCGCAGAGGAAGACCTGCCCCATGCCGCCCACGCCCACCCGCTCGAGAAGTTTGTACTTCCCGATGGTGAACCCGCGCCACTTGCCCAGTAGGAACTGCTCCGACTGGAAGTAGGTGAGGACGCCGTCTTGAACGAGTTCGTCGGCGAAGTCGCGCGGGTCGGTGGGCAGCCCGCGCCCGAGCTGCCGCCGCTGGACGTAGGCGTTGAGCTTCTGGTCGTCGATCATCCCGCTCTTGCGGATCAGTTGCAGTAGCTCTTCGACCGAGGAGGGAACCGACATCGGGCACCGTGCGCGGGGTGTGGGGACACGGACGCACGCCCCCGGCGCTCCGGCCGGGTTCGAGGCGTGGTTTCACCCAACGGTAGAACAGATTCAGGCCGCACGCAAATGTGGGGAGTGAGGAGTGAAGAGAGACGCGGATTTCACTCCTCACTCCTCACTCCCTACTCCCCACTCCTCACTTGCATCAGGCCCGCGAGCCGAAGTAGGCGGCGACGGCGGCGATGATGGCGCCCTCCCAGATTTTCAGCGCTTCGGGGTTCTTATCGGCCATCGAGGGCAGCACGAGGAACTGGAGGATCGTTTCCACGAACAGGAGCAGCATCGCGATGACGCCGACCCACGCCCGCAGTGTCATGAAGAACTCGCTGCGCCGGCCGAGGGCGAACCGCAGGAACAGGGCCAGCCCGAAGCCCCCCGCGAGGCAGCCGAGCAGCACCGGCCACTGGTGAATCTCGTTCGGGTTGGGTGTCAGTCGGGTCGCGGTCACTTGCGGGTTCTGCACCAGCGCCACCACGACCGTCGCGGCGCTTCCGCCCACGAACAGCACGCGCAGCAGCCACGGCAGGACGTGGGCGCGCAGGTCGAGAATCGGGTGCGACGCGAACGCGAGGAACACCAGAGTAAGTAGGAAGAAGTGACCCAGCGGGGCGGCCGGCGGGTTCGGCAGCAGCAGCACGACCCAGAAGAACGAGCAGATGAGCACGGACAGGATGCCGCGGACCGAGCCGGCCGGGAGGCCGAACGTCGGGTACTCTTGAACCGGGGCGGGTGCGGTGGACATCAATCGCTCCTCGTGTTGTTGTGTCGGTATAAGTGGATTCGGTCGCCACGGCCGATCCTTTCCGGCGCGGCACACTTGACGCGCCCCCACCGTGCCCTACGATAACCGTCTTCCGGCCGAAATCCCCGGAATTGGTCCCCTATTTCCCCCGGTTCGCCGGGCGCGGATCGAATACCGATGTCTACGACCCTTGCGAACCCGCAGACCGTGACGCCCAAGTGGGTGTTGATCGACGCCACCGACCTCGTCGTCGGCCGGCTCGCCGTCACCGTCTCGAACATCCTCCGCGGCAAGCACAAGCCGGAGTTCACCACGCACTGCGACACCGGCGACTTCGTCATCGTCGTGAACGCGGAGAAGGTGCAGTTTACCGGCAAGAAGTGGGAACAGAAGGAGTACCAAGACTACTCCCACTACGCCGGCGGGCAGAAGATCACCCCGGCGAAGGAGATGCTCGCCAAGAAGCCGGAAGAGATCATCTTCCGCGCCGTGAAGCGCATGATGCCCCGCGGCCCGCTCGGGTACAAGCAACTCGGCAAGCTAAAAATCTTCGCCGGTAACCAGCACCCGCACCAAGCCCAACAGCCCCAAGAGCTGAAGCTCAAGTAAGGCGAGCGGGGGCGTAAGTCCCCTGTTCTCGCTTCTCGAACAAGACGAACAGGGGGCTTCCGCCCCCGCTCGCCAGCTACAAGGACTCCCGACAATGGCCGAGAAGAAGAAGCCCGCTGCGAAGAAAGAGGCGCGCACGTACTACCTCGGCACCGGCCGGCGCAAGACCGCCGTGGCCCGCGTGCGCCTGACCGAAGGCAAGGGGCAGGTCGTCATCAACGGCAAGCCGCTCGACCAGTACTTCCACCTCGAGAAGGACCGCGCCGCGGTGCTGGGTCCGCTCAAGGTGACGGAGCAACTGACCCGGATCGACGTGTTCGTGAACGCGACCGGCGGCGGCGTGACCGGCCAAGCCGGGGCTGTGTCGCAGGGCATCGCCCGCGCCGTCAAACTGATGTTCAGCCCGAAGGACGAGCAGCGGGCCAAGATTTTCGGCGCGGTCACGCTCATCAAGACGCACCGCGATGAGAAGAAGGAGCGCGAGAAGGCCAAGGCGATCCCGGTGAAGCCGGTCGCCCCGGTCCCCAGTGCCGACGGCGCGCCGCTGATCCCCACCGCCGCGCCCGCCGCGGCCCCGGTCGATCCCGCGACCGGCATGGTGAAGAAGCTCCGCGACTCCGGGTTCCTGACCCGCGACGCCCGCATGAAGGAACGCAAGAAGTACGGCCTCCGCGGTGCCCGTCGCGGTACGCAGTTCTCGAAGCGGTAACGTTGGATACGGAGTAGTAGGCACACGCCGTGTGCCGTTGCTTTCCGCGAGGGTCAGCAACGGCACACGGCGTGTGCCTACTACTTTACCAACCGCGCCCCGCCCCAGTTCACGTCGGCTTGCACGTCGCCGGTCGGCCCGAAGTCGATTTCCAACACCAGTTCTTTCGCGCCCGTTACGTCGACGCGCACCGGTACGGCCGCGCCCGCGGACAGCGCCTTCAGCGCGGGAAGATCGACCTCCTTCCCGTCGAGTCGGACGCGCACCGCCGCGCGGCCGCGCTTGCCGGTGTCGGCGTCTAAGCCCACGAGCGCCTCGAACCGCGCGTACTTGCCGCCGAGGTCGTAGGCCAGCACCGTTTTCGGGTGCGTGCCCAAGCCCTTGTCGAACACGGAGTCGCCGTCTTTAGTGAGGAGCCGCAGCGGGCGACCGCGCACGGTACGATCCGCGGCCCACGGCCACCCGGCCCCGACGAACCCGCTCGTTTCGGCCTTCGCCGGTTTCAGGTCCGAGAGGTACGTCGCCGGGCCGCCGAGTACGTCGAGGGCGACGAGGCGCTTCAGGTCGATCTCGACCGCGACCCCGAACGCGGTCTTGGCGGCGAGCGCGCCGTCCGTCACTTCCGGCGCGGTGATCGTGAGGCGCGTGCCGTCGTCGAGGACGGCGCGGGCGTGCGGGCCTTGGGGCTTCGGGGGCCGCGCGAACCGCGGGTTGAATCCGATGGCGGCAAGGTCTTTGAACGCGACCTCGCGGGCCGCGCCGCCGTCCGGGGCGAACTTCACACCGGTGTCGGTGAACGCGGTCAGCGCGCCGCGCGCGGAGTCACCGTTGCGGTACAGGAGCGCGTCGCGCGGCGGCGTGCCGACGAGCCAACCGTACTTGGCCGGGTCGGTGGGCGTGTCGGCGGGCGGCGCGACGAACCACACCGCCGCGACGCCGTCGTGCGGCAGTTCCCACGGGGGCCGGTCGTCGGCGAACGCCGGGCGGAACTTGACGCGCTTGGCGTCGCCGCCGCGCACCTCGCCGGGTACGCGGTCCCCGCCCGCGGTCACGAGGTGCGGGCCGGTCGGCAACCCCGGTACGGGCGCACCGGCGCGGCGGAGCGCGACTAGTCCCTTCACCGTGCGTGGCCCGTTGGTGGTTTCGACCCGTGCGTCGGTGCCGAGCGCGACCAGCGCGCCGGGAATCGTCTCGTCGCCGGTGCCGACCGCGGCGAATTTGGGCGCGTCCGCAGGCGCGCCGAGCGCGAGAGCCAGTACGAACGGGATCATAGTGAGCCTTCGCGGTGAACTTCGCGTTGGTCCGGCGCGTCCGGTGGGGTATAACGTAGCGGTACGCCCTCGTAGCTCAGGGGATAGAGCACTGGTTTCCTTAGAAATTGGGCACCGCGGTTGGAAACTCCGCGGTGAATGTGGCCTGTTCAGGAAAACCTTCGACCGCGCTCCTCTTGGTGTGCGGTCATGGCAATCGTGAGCGGCGCGCCGATGAGTGATTGCGACGCGCTGTGCAGAGACTGTACGGTCACCGCCTAAACCACGGACGGCACGGCGAAGAGACAGTCCAGCCCACGAACGCCCCGGCAAGGGGCGGCGGCGAAAGCCGAAGTGGGACGAAACCGGGGGTCGCGCGTTCAAATCGCGCCGAGGGTACTGAACTTTCGCTTACAGCAACGGTTCGACCCGGCGGTTCACGCCGGGGTTGAGCCTTTCATGGCCCCGTCGCCTCGTTTCACGCCAATCTCCGCAAGGGCTTACGTCTTCCAAGTCTCTGGCGTTGTCTCTCTCCTGTCGCTCCCCGAGACATACCCGCAGCCACTTGTCCGAATGGATCGGGGGAACTCTCGGTGTCTCTCCTATGTTCCCGTATTCGGGTTATAGTCTTGTCTGCATCTCTTGAAAGCAGCCAACCGTCCCGGTTCGTCACGGTCGGATACCACTGTCTTCGGAATGGCAACGGCTGTCATCTGCTCCGTCGTCCGCCCCACAACGGGTCGGCCAGCGTGCCGTTCCATACCCTCCATGCCGCTTCAAGTTCCTTGAACGTCATGGGGTGCTTGGCGGATAGGTCGGTCGTTTCGCCGATGTCGGCGGCAAGGTCGTAGAGTTGCGCCGGCTTCTCGTCGTTGCGGACGAGTTTCCAGTTCCCTTTCCTCACGGCGAACTGGTTGCCCATCCGCCAGTACAGCAGGTCGTGGGGTGCAGTTTCGGATGCGGCTGGCGGTGCGCTCCCGCTACCCCGGCGCGGCCGGCGCCGGGGAAAGCTGATTCCCCCGGCGCTCGCTCCGTGGCTCAAGGCAAGGTTGAGGACTCGCCGCCGTCCACCGTGATGGCCGCCCGCAGAGTTTCCTCGGTCAACTTGTTCAGCTTGACCACCCGGACGCTGCCATCCAGCATCAGCACATGCACGTGCCCGGCCTTTTTGTCCCCGATGGCGGGGAGCTTTTTCGGATCGTAGACCCGGCGAGCGGAGCCGCGCGTCCGACGACGTTCGTCGGGCACGCGAGCAACAACTGGAGCGACTTCGTTACCACGCGAGCTTGGCCGAGCGGCAGTTTCAGAAGGCCGACCCGGACAACCGGTTGGTCGCCGCCGAGTTGGAGAAGCGGTGGGAGGTCGCGCTGAGGGCACTTCGCGCTGCTGAGGAGCAACACGCGCGGGACGAGACGACGCCCCCGGACTTGGTTCCCCTCGACGAAGCGACACGCCTGGCTCTGACCGCCGCCGGGGCGAGTCTGCCGGAGTGGTGGCGTGCCGGCCGCTTCACGCGGGAGCAGCAGAAAGCCCTCCTCCGCTGCATCATCGACAAGGTCGTCGTCCACCGCCTGGCGGCGGATCGCGTCCGCTGCCGTATCGTCTGGCGGGGAGGCGAGACGACCTCGGCGGATCTTCCGGTCACAACCGGCACGCTGAACCGAATGACCGGGTTCGCGGACATGGAGCAGCGGATCCTGGCCGCGGCCCGAGGCGGCCAGACGGACGAGCACATCGCGGCGGTGCTCACCCGAGAAGGGTATCGTTCACCGAAGCGTGAGGCCGTGCTGCCCAGTACGGTGCGGATCATCCGCCTGCGTCACCGCCTGTTCCACAAGCGGAGCCAGTCCCACCCGCGGCATGTCCGCGGCTTCCTGACTGTGCCCCAGGTAGCCAAGGCCGTCGAAGTGGTGCCGGACTGGATCTACTCACGGATTCACAACGGCACGGTCAAGGTCGCCCGGGATCGCGCGACGAGGCTCTACCTGTTCCCCGATGACCCGCAGACAATAGTCGGTGGGCACGACGAGCCAGTACGGTTGCACGCTGCCGTCGATCTTCGACCGATAGCCGCGCAGCACCGGGCCGGTTTGCGTCGTCCACGGCGTCTTGCCGTTCTTGAGTGCCGCCGCGCGTTCGAGGCCCGCGGCCAACACCTTCTTCACCTTCCCCGCGGGCACGGGGGCTTTCTTGTCCTTGCCGGGCGCGGGGTCGAAAATCTCTTGGTAGTTGAGCGCCCAGCGCACGGCCTTCTCGTAGACGAGCACATCCGGAAGCAGGTCGTGATTGCCACTCGTCTTGATGAGCAGTTGGAGCTGCTTCAGACCCGTTTCGAGGTCGGTGCGATCCGCGTCGGGGATGGTGTTTCCGACCGGCGGGACCGGGCGGACCTTGTCGGGGATGTTGTCGCCCGGTCCGTCGGCGCTGGCGGGGAACGCGGTGAGCGCGAACAGCGCCGCGATGAGGAGCAGCGCGGCGAGGCGGGACGGCGCGAACATGGGTGACCCTCGGCGGTGTCGGGAGTGATGAGCAGTGTACCCTCGCGCCGCGAGGAAACCCACCCCCGGCCGCCTCAGAAGTCGACCGCGGTGCGCACCGCAAAGATGTTGATGTACCCGTCGCCCGCGGTGCCGCTCGCGTTCCGGTGCGTGAGGCTGTAGTTGCCTTGGAGCTTCATGTTCGGGTTGAGGAACCAGTTCAGGCCGAGCGTCACGGCGTGAACCTCGCCGCCGGCGATGCCCTTGCTGTTCAGGTCGAGGTAGCTGTACCGCAGGGCGACCTGCCACGCCCCGGTGCCGGTGAACCCGCACTTGTTCCACGCGAAGTTGCTCCGCGGCGTCACGCGCGTGAACCGCGCGGTGTCGCGGTCGTACTCGCGGTGCTCGCCCGTTAGGAAGTAGTGGACCTCGGCGTACACCGAGTGGAAGTAGGTCGTGCCCTGATCGGCGAGGCGCGTGTTGTTCGGCCCGACGGCGCGGGTGTGGCCCACCCAACTCGCGTAGTACTCGCTCTGGAACGACCACGGCCCGGCGACCGCCGCGAACTCCGGGATCAGGGCGAACTGCTGCGTGCCGAAAAAGTTCCCGGTGTCGGCGACCAGCGACGCGAACGCGCTGGGGTTGCTCCGCGCGTCGAGCCGCGCGCGGAACCGGGCTTGGTCTTGGTCGAGGTCGCGGGCGTACCCGCCGACGCCGACGTGAACGAGGAACTTGCCGTCCTCTTCGTACACCGGCAGGTAGGTGCCGCGGGCGTTCAATTCCACCTCGTTGCGGCCCACGCCCGTGCCGAAGATGCTGCGCGTGTACTTGAACAGGCCGAGGCCCCAGTACCCGCGCTTGTCGGCGTAGGTGTCGAACACCGTGATGCCCGGCTGGAACCCGTTGTTCTGGTTCTCCGCGAAGGCGTCGAACCCGAGCGACCGCTCGATGAAGTTCAGGAACCGGCTGCTCGTAAAGTGCTCGAACGAGTAGAGCTGCTTCTGGTTGCCGATGCGGACGTTGCCGATCCACGGCAGTTCCTTGAACTGCACCCACAGGTCGGTGGGCACGGGCACGTTGGCCTGTCGGTTCTCCGCGGCCGAGGTAACGAACCCGTTGAAGAAGTCGTACTCGCTCAAGAACTCGAAGTTCTTGTAGATTGTGCCGCCGATGGTGATTCGGGCGCGTCGGAACGCGACCCCGTCTTCGAGTGGGTTGTTGCCGGGGATGTTCCGCCGCACCCCGGTCGGGGCGAGGTAGCTGACCGCGTCGAAGTGGACTCGCCCGGCGAGGAAGACGGTGAAGTTCTTGTCCTCGCTGATGAACCGCAGGCCGTTGTGCCACGCGCCGGGCATCGCCGGGTGATCGGCCCCCAGTTGCTTCTCTGAAGGAACCGCCGGCGCGCGCATCGCATCGAGCGCGGTCAGCGGGTCGGCAACCGTCACCGCCACCGGCGGCGCGGCCGCGGCCTCCGGCGGAGCGTCCTGAGCGCCAACGACGGGCGCGGCGAACAGGGCGCAAACGAGCGCCACCGCGGCACGCGTGGTGCTATACGACATATCGGCCTCGCAACAGAAGCAGAGTTCGGTTGCGGCCCGATAGCGTCGGTAAGCGGGGCGGTCGAGAACAAAACTCCCGAAACCGCCGCGCGCCGTGTGAAGCGGCGCGGGCGCGCGAAGAGCGGAAACCTGCCCCCTTGCCCAGACGTCAGTAGTTCACTTGGAACTGGCACCGCAGCGCGCCGCCGGTGAAGTTCCGGTACGACCGCGTGTTCGCCCGGTCGATGGCCGCCAGGCTCACGTTGTCGAAGAAGTTGTACTCCACGACCAGTTCCATCTCCTTGCGGATCTGCCACTCGACGCCCGTGTCCCACTGCTTCGTTGTGCCGTACGGCGCGTTCACCACGGACTTATAGCCGCCGTCGTAGTACTGGAACCGGCAATACGGGGTGAAGATGCCACAACTGTGGGTCTCGTGCTTGTACATCGCCATGACGTAGCCGCCGTGGAGCGGGCGCACCACCACCGCACGCTGGTCGTCGGTCAGGCCCGGCCCTTCGCCGAACAGCCACTCGGCTTGGAACCCGAACGGCTGCGGGTACCACACGAACGTGCCCGCCAATCGCTGGTCGCGGTGCCCGCGCCGGTCGGTCGACTGCGTGCCCGCCGGGGTGAACGACGCGCCCGTGCCGAGCCGCCGGATCGGGCTGCCCGCGACCACGGTTTCACCCGTGTAGCCCTGCAAGCTCGCCTCCACCACTTGCCCACTGGCGAGCACCATCGGCCACGTGACGCGGCCCACGAGGTGCAAGTTGCGGTTCTGTTCGAGCTGCGACCCGCCCTGCCCCTGATAGACGCCGAGGCCGACGATGCCGTAGTTGCCGGACCCCTTGAGGCCGCCGTCCACGAGATCGCGCAGCAGTTGTTGCTTCTCTTCGGGCGTCCAGTAATAGAAGACGCCGAGGTCGCGCTCGTTCGGGCTGACGCCGGAGTTGATCGGGTCGGTGCGGTCCAGCGCGATGCGGTTCTGGCTCGACTGCATGTTTTCCCAGCCGAACGGCACCTTCGACAGGCCGACGCGAAAGCGGTGGACCTTTTCCTTGTCGATGTACACGTCGGCGTACAGGTCGCGCATCTGGGCGAACATCGTCGTGGTCGTGCTGCCGGGCGGCGTGTTCGCCACGTCCACTTGGGCGTACAGGCCGAGGTGATCGGTCACGTCGCCGAACAGGATGAACCGGCCCCGGCGCACGGAGAACCCTTCGGCCTGTCCGGAAATCGAGCGGTCCCCGAGGAGCGCGACCGGAACGCCCGTTGGGTCCGTTTCCCCGAATCGGCTCCCCACACCGGCGGGTCCGCCGTCGCTGTACAGCGTGCGCCCGAACCGGAACTGCGTGTACCCGCGGATGCTCACCTTCTCGTACCATTTGCCCTTCGCGCCCTTCGGGTGCAGGATGTCGAACAGCGACTTCAGCCCGTAGTTGTCGTCTTGGTGCATCGAGTCGTAGAGCGGGTTCCCGGCCTTGGTATTCGGATCGTCCTTAGGCGCGCCGGTGGGCGGCGCACCCGCGCCGGGTACGGGAACTTCGGCGAACCCGGTCGTACCCGCCGGCGGCGCGACCGGCACCTCGACACCCGTCAACACGGAGGGCGGTTGGAACGCGGTCGGCGCGACCGGCAGCGGTTGGCCCGGCAGCGCGGGCGGCGGGGCGTCCTGCGCGCGGGCCGTGACCGAAGCGAGCAAGGCACACAACACGGCAACCGCCGTGCGCCGGCGCGTCGGCCCAGAGAGCGACTTCATAGAAGCACCGTTTTGGTGATGAGTTGTTGTCCTCGGTGGCCACCCCCGCGACCAACCTGTGAGAGGAAATAGACTCGTTGCGCAATAGGTGTTGGTTCAGTCGCACTTCGGCCAGACGATCCTGTGTGGTCGTTACCCGTACATCCGGTTGTGGAGTCCGGCGACGTTCTTCATCATCACCGTGTGACGACGGG
>Ga0194132_10012571_pt1 | contig 10511 bp, 13 predicted proteins | sample TA2KigOf80mmetaG_FD_148612 | JGI IMG/M metagenome (GOLD analysis project Ga0194132, IMG submission 148612) | Freshwater microbial communities from Lake Tanganyika, Tanzania - TA2015054 Kigoma Offshore 80m | ecosystem: Environmental > Aquatic > Freshwater > Lake | place: Tanzania: Lake... | reverse complement strand
CGAACGTTGTCGCACCGATGATGATGAAGAGGATCACGCCGGAGATGGCGGCCGTGCCGAGCAGGGCCTTCATCAGGTTGGACCACCTGAGCGCCCGGTAGATCCACGAGACCACCACGGTGGCGACCGCGCCGATAGCCGCGGCCTCGGTGGGGGTGGCCCAGCCGGCCGTCATGGCGGCCACCACCACCACGAAGATCAGCACCAGGGGCAGCACGTACACGATCAGGGGGCGCCACCGGTCCCAGAACGGCAAATCCTCGTGCTCGAAGGGCGGCGCGAGGTGCGGGTTCGTGACCGCCCGCAGGACGATCCAGGCGATGAACATCACCGAGAGCAGGGCACCCGGGACGATGCCGGCGATCAGCAGCTCCGAGACCGAGATGCCGGCGAGGCTGCCGAGCAGCACGGTGAGGGCCGAAGGCGGGATCAGCATATCCACCCCGCCGATGGCCATGATCGGGCCCATGGCCATGTTTGGGTGGTAGCCGCGCTTCAGCATCTGCGGCAGGAGCAGGCTGCCGAGCAGCGCCGTCGTGGCGATGGTGGAGCCGGAGATGGCGGAAAATACCGTGCCTGCCACCACGGCCACCACCGAGAGCCGCCCCGGCACCCGCCAGATCACGCGGTCGATGGCGTCGATCGCCTTCATGGCGACGCCGGTATGGAACAGCACCTCACCCATCAGGATGAAGAACGGGATGGGTGTGAGCGAGAAGCTGGTGATGGAGACGATGCCGTTGCGGATGAGCTGGACGAGCCCGGCCTCCTTACCGAGGTACACCCAGGCGCCGACGATGTTGATGCCGAGGAAGGCGAAGGCGGCCGGGAGCCCGACCAGCAGTAGGGCGGTGAGCAGCCCGAAGAGGACGAGGGCCGCGAGCCACCAGATCATCGCGCCGCTCCCGGGGCGACGAGCCGGCGGGCGAACTCGATGCCCAGCATGGCGAAGGACACCGGCACGAGCGCGTACTGCCACCACTCGGGGAAGACCAGCGTCTTGATCATCATGGACCCGATGCTCCCCGACTGGCGGATCATCTCGATGCCGTACCAGACGAACACCGCGCAAATAAGGATGCCGAATGTCGGCCAGCCGCTCGAGCGCGCGCGCCGCGCGCCGGGGCAGGCTTATGAGCAGGATGTCGAGCCGCACGTGTTCGTTGCGATGCAGGAGCCAGGGCGCCACCAGCAGCGTGGCCGCCGGCAGGCTGTACTCCGAGACCTCCACCACCCAGCCGGTGGCGCCGAGGCCGAGGTTACGGGCGACGACGTCCAGCGTTACTGCGAGCGCCACGGCCCCGAGGATCAGGGCCGCGGCCCACGCCATAGCCTGGACAGCGGCGCGGTAGAGCTTCACTTGCTGAAGAGCTTGCGTAGCTCCGGGGCCGGGATCTCCGTGAACTTTAGGACGTCGGCCTCCGGCATGATGTTGGTGTTGAAGGCGCCGCTGGTGATGGCGACCACCACGCCGGTACACACCGCGTTGCCCACCTTGAAGGGCGGCTTGGCCTTCGGCCCACCGATGAAGCTCAACTGAAACGCGCCCTTGCCCTCCGAGTTCAGCTTCTTCTGGAAACCCTCGTAGTTCTTCACGTACTGCGTGTTTTCGGTGAACGCGCTCACCATGCGCAGTTGGTCTCCTGCGCTTGGGCGGTGCCGGCCGCTGGGGCCGTGAGCGCGATGTAAAAAAAGAAAGTTCTCACCGTTCATCCTCCTCCATAAGGAAGGGGCAGATTAGGCGGCGGCCTCGCTATTTGTCAAATCTATGGCACGTGTGCAATGGCACGCATAGTATGCATCACGGCTATGAATGTTCAGGACATCGACCTGAATCTCCTGAGGGTGTTCGACGCGGTGCTGCGCGAGCGCAGCGTCACCGGCGCCGCCGGACGCCTGGGCCTCACCCAGCCGGCAGTGTTGAACGCCCTAGCGCGGCTGCGGCGCTGTTCGGCGATCCGCTTCTACATGTCGGACCTGAGGCAGGTGGGGTTCCTGCCGCCGCTCGTCGAGCGCGTACAGCACTTGGCGCCGGGCGTGCGTCTCGAGGCGGTGGCCTATGGCCTGGACGAGGTCCCCGACGCGCTGGGCAGCGGCGCCCTCGACCTGGCGATCGGCTTCCTCCCGGCGCTCGGGCCGCCGGTGATGCGCCGGGCGCTCTTCCGGGATCCCTACCGCTGCCTCATGCTGGCGGGACACCCTTGTCACCTTCCGGGGCGGCGGCAACCGGGTGATCGAGGAGGCGCTCGAGCGCGCCGGGCTCTCCCGGCGCATCGCTCTGCGGGTGCCACACTTCACCGTGGTGCCGATGGTGCTCGCGCGCACCGACCTCATCCTGATCCTGCCCGCGCGGGTGGCGCGGGCCTACGAGCGGCAGGGCGGCTTCCGCACCCTGCCGCCGCCCGTGCCCATGCCGCCGGCCGAGGTAGCGGTGCACTGGCACGAGCGCCTCGAGCCCGATCCCGGCAACCGCTGGCTGCGGGAGCAGATCATCGGGCTCTTCGCCGAGCGCTGACTAGCGCAGCGCGTCGGCGGCGGCCTTCAGTTCCTTGATGGGCTCGGGCGCGCGCTTGGAGAGCGCCTCCCAGTAGGCGTCGAACGCGACCTTCCGGTGGTTGGCGCCAAGGTCCACGATCTGGATGCCCGCTTCCTTGAGCCGCTTCTCATCGGCGGCCTTGCGCTCGCTGGTCCAGCGGATGTTCTCGTCCTCCAGCCAGCCGGCCATCCTGTTCATGAATGCCCGCTGGTCGTCGCGGAGGGACTTCCACTTGTTGAGGTTGACCACCACGTTGACGATCACGTTGTAGAACGCGGGATCCAGGCGGTACTTGGTATGCGCGCCCCACCCGAGGTCAAACATGCCGATCGCGGGCCAGCCATACCCGTCCACGACGCCTCGCTCGAGGGCGGTGAGGACCTCGCCGGGCGCCGTCTGCACCTGGGAGACGCCAAGCACCGAGAACAGCGGCGAGTAGTTGGGCGTGGTGCGAAGGCGCATGCCCTTGAGTGAGCCCCCGGTCGGCGGCTTGTTGGTCCAGATGTGGAACCCGACGCCATCGCCATAGGAAGAGAGCAGGTGCGCATTCAGCTTCTGGTTGGTGTACTTCTGGAGCAGGCCCCAGAAAGGCGTCTTCTTGAGCTGGGGCGTGAGCTGCGGGGCGAGGATCTGGGCGTCGCACTCCGGGCAAATGTTGGTGTAGAAGGTCGGCGCGACCGACGCAATGTCGATGACGCCGTTCTTCACCGCGTTGCCTTGCTCGAAGGTGGGGATGGCGTCCGGACCGCCGACCAGCTTGATCTGGACCAGTCCCTTGCCCTCCTTGTTCACCTGGTCCACGAACCGGATGAAGATCTCGCCAAAGGTCGTGTTCCGCGGCACGAACAGGACCGCATTCAGCGTGGTCTCCTGCGCCCAGGCGGCGCCCGTGGCGACGGCGAGCAATACGGAAGCAGCAAGGCGTTGCATGAAGGTGCCGATCATCGTTACTCCTTGGGGTTGGTGGCGCAATGTTATCCCTTGCCTCGGCCTCGCGCGCTCGGGCGCCGTGCAACCTCCGCCACGAGTGCATCGTCGGGCTCGAATCCGAGGCCGGGCGCTTCGGGCAGGGTGAGCCAGCCGTCGCGCGATTCCGGCAGCTTCGGGTAGATCGACCGGCAGGCCTCGACCGCCGGGTAGTGATACTCCACCAGGCCGCCGTTCGCCACGCCGGCATGGAGGTGCATGTTGTGGAACGGCCAGGCTCCGCCGTTTGCAATCGGGACGTTGAACGCGGACGCCAGGCCGGCGATGCGGCTGCACTGCGTGAACCCGCCGCCGATGCAGACGTTGGGCTGCAGCACATCGACCGCGCGTTCGACGAGCAGATCGCGGAAGCGGAAGGCCAGGCCTTCGTTCTGTCCCGCCGCCAGCGGAATCGGGATTCTCGAGCGCAGGTCGGCCAGCAGCCGGACGTCGTTCTGCGTGATCGGCTCCTCGAAGAACGAGATGCCGAGCGGCTGGACCCTGCGGGCGAGCTGCTCGGCGTGGTAGGGGTCGAGGCTGCAGTTCGCGTCGATGTAGATCTCGGGCCCGCTTCCCACCGCGTCGCGCACCGCGCGAACGCGGCGTTCATCCTCCAGCACCGCCTCCATCTGCGACCTTCCGATGTCGCGCCGCTGCATGGCCTCGTGGCCCACCACCATCTTCAGCCGCCGGGTGCCGCCGGCGACCCAGAGCTTGGCCGCTTCCGCGAGTTGTTCCCGGTCGAAGAACGAGAAGCCGAAGGTCGCGTAGGTCGGCACCTTCTCGCGGGCGCCGCCCAGCAGCCGCCAGACGGGCTGCCCTAGGGCCTTGCCGCGGATGTCCCAGACGGCGATGTCGATCGCCGCGATGGCATGCGCGGCGTAGCCGGTCTGGCCGCGCGGGCTGAGCAGCCAGTAGAGCCGATCCCAGATCTGCTCGTGCTGCAGCGCGTTCAGGCCGATCAGGGCCGGGGGGGCGACTTCGTTGACGACGGCGGCAATCACTTCTTCCTCGGTGATCGCCGTGAAGCCATGCCCGACCAGCCCGCCCTGGGTCTCGACCCGCACCAGGCAGGCCGAGAAGGAGGTCGACTTGCTCGCGCCCGCGAACTGGATGTGGACCGGGAGGTTGAGGGGGATCGCCCGGACCGAGGCAATCCGCACGTCTTGGGGGCGGACCAAGGGGCCTCCTCAGATGGGCATCGAAAGGTGGCTCTTGACCAGGAACGTGTCCGGGATCACGGCACGCTCGCAGAACCTGAGGTGGCCATCGCACTCCCGGATGCGGTCGCGGTACTCGCCGACGCTGAAGAGCGTGCTGCGTCCTTCGTTGTCGGTGTGCGTCAGCATGTAGTTGGCTTTCGCGATCCAGGTCTCGCCGTCCTGGCCGGCGATGCGGACGTTGCCGATCAGGCGCCGTTCGTACCGTACCTGGTAGATGTTCACCTCGCGCAGGGAGACCACACGGTCCCGCAGCATGCCTTTGGACTCGAAGTAGAGCCAGTATCCCTCCAGGCCGCAGAGCACGTTCTCCCTGGGATGGACGTAGTACCGGCAGTCGTCGGTGAATAACTCCGGCCAGTCCGCGAGCCGGTTGTCGTCCAGGCATTCCGCGTACTGGTGGTTCAGCGACACGACGCGCTGCAGGAGCACCGGGTCATCGAGCCGCATTGGTATTATCCTCGACCTGGATGCCCATGAGGTCGCAGTAGCCGCGCCAGAAGGTCCGGATCGGCACCTCGGTCACCAGGTGGTCCTGGCCCTCGAACCCCCGCCCGCCCATCTCGATGTAGGCGAGGCCGTTGCCATGGTCGCTCTTGATGGCGGCGTGGGCGATCTCGAGCGCCTCGGCGTCCTCCATGGAGAGATAGCCTCCCGGCCCGAGCAGATTCCCCTGCAGGCGCCGGGTATGGCGGTGCTCCGGCCGGTCATCCGCGTAGTCGAAGTTGATCCAGACGAGCTCGAACTCGTCGACCGACTTCGGGATGACCTGACGGAACCCGAGGTGGTTCGCGATTTCCGCGAGCACGAAGGTGGGGAAGAGGGAGAGCACGGTCGAGACCATTCCGTCCTCGTGCTCCGGGAAGTACTCCACGACCTCGGGTGCTTCGAGCTGGAACGCAGGCTTGTACGTGGAAATGTTGGTGTAGGTGCTGCCCATCTTCTCGTCCTTCTTCCCGTACGTCGTCAGGACGCAGTGCAGCCCGTTATTCTCGAGGGCCGTGGAGCCTCGCTGGGAAGTGCGGAACATCCCGAACTTGGAGTTGAAGGCGTGCAGCAGCGCGCCGTGATAGCAATCCTTGAGGTTCTCGACGTACAGCTTCCAGTTCCCACGCACGATCTGCCGCTGGTAGCCCGTGACGCGGATCGGCCTGCTCAGCAGCGTGTCGAAGCGCTGCACCACCTGGGGCCCCATGTATTGCACCAGGGGCGGGGTGTCCGGCGAGAAGGTGCCGAAGACCACGCCTCGATAGGACTCGATGCGCAGGCCCTGGAGCGCATGCTCCTCCGGCTTGAAATCCGCCGGATAGCCGCCGTTGCCGTTGATGCCCCGCCGGTAGGGAACGCCCATCAGGTTGCCCTGATGGTCGTAGCTCCATTGGTGGTAGATGCAGGTGTGCGTCGCGGCGTTGCCGCGCTTCTCCCTCACGACCTGGGCGCCCCGATGGGCGCAGCGGTTGACGAACGCGTGCATGCGGCCGTCCTTGCCGCGGGAGAGCACCACCGGCGTCGTCCCGACGTAGTTCGTGACGAAGTCCCCGGGATTGGGAATCTCCGCCTCCAGCCCGAGGTAGTTCCAGGTCTTGCCGCGGAAGATCGTCAGCTGCTCGTTCTCGAACACCTCGGGATCCACGTGAACGGACAGCGGGATGCGCGTGAAGTCCTTCCGGGGCCAGCGGGCCGGCGCGGCGGCGCGCTCGGGCGTCACGGGGCGACCTCGCCCGTCGGGCTGCAGGTCAGGGTTTCGTACTGCGCAGGCATCGTGATCTCCAGCACTTCGAGGTCCTCCGAGTAATCGATGACATTGTGGGCGCCGCCCGGCGGCTGGTAGAGGCATCCTCCGGCCTCGACGACGATGTCCTCGTCGCTCCCTTCCCACCGGTAGGTGACCCGGCCCTTGAGGATGAACACCATGTGAAACTGCAGCTTGTGCAGATGGAAGCCCTGCGGTCCCTGGCAGGGCCCCAGCGCGCGCATGTGGAACGCGCCGACCCCTCCGGCGGTTGCATCGGCCATGCCGAGGTCCCTGACCTCGAACGCGCGCCAAGCGTCACGGGGGCGGAACGATTCCTGGGTGGGGCGGGCGATGCGCAGCAGGTCGAATGCGGAGGGCATGCGGTAGAATGAATGAGCGATCGTCAATGAAACGTCAAGCCCCGCCGAGAAGCCGGTTCCGTCCACCCCGGCGCGTCCCCGCCCCGCCGCCGAACCCGGTCGGCCCTCTGGACGAGGCCACCGCGGCCGAGGTCGAGGTGCTGCGCCGCGAGGCGACGCGGCTTTCCTTCAAGGACGGACTGCCCGCCGACCCGGCACGGCGCGTGCTGTGAAGGGCTGGACCCTCGCGCGGCTGGCGCAGGCCCTGGACCGCCGGGAAGTCAGCGCGGTCGAGGCGACCACCCAGTGCCTGGCGTGGCTCCAGGCGGTTCACGGGCGGTTGCGCTGCGCGATCCATATCGACCCGGAAGGGGCGCTCGTGGCGGCGAGGAAGTCCGATGCGCGCCGGAAGCGCCAATCGGCAAGAGGGGTGCTGGATGGCGTGCCCCTCGCTCACAAGGACGTCTTCGACCGGGCGGGGCGCCGCACGACGGCCGGCTCCAGGATCCGGTCGAGCCATGTTCCGGAGCGTACGGCCGACTTGCTGCGCCGGCTCGACCAGGCGGGGGCGATCGATCTCGGAACGCTGAACATGGCCGAGTTCGCGGCGGGCGGAACCGGCCATAACCAGCACTGGGGCGATTGCGCCAACCCATGGAACCCGGCCTACACGCCCGGCGGATCGTCCAGCGGGTCTGCGTGCGCCGTGGCCTCCGGGGCGGTGTTCGGGTCCCTGGGCACGGACACCGGTGGATCGCTGCGATGGCCTGCCGCACTGTGCGGCGTGACAACCATCCGGCCGACGCCAGGGACGGTGAGCCTGCGGGGCGTCATGCCTCGGTCATGGTCCCTGGACGCGGTCGGGCCCATGGCGCGCTCGGCAGAGGACTGCGCGCTGCTCCTCGAGGCGATCGGCGGGCCCGCATCGCCTCGAACGAGGCAACGCTCGCTGTCGAACGTCCGGATCGGCGTCCCGCGCGGGGGCTGGCGCGCGGACGTTGCCGAAGAGCATCTTGTCGCCCTCGAAAGGAGCCTGCGGGTGCTGCGGCGTGCGGGCGCGCGCATCGTGGAGGTGACGGTCCCGGGGCCCGAGACGGGCTTTGCCCTGGGCGACCTGGTCGTGAAGTCGGAAGCTGCGTCGCTCCACGGCCGGTTGCTCCGAGAGCGTCCGGAGGACTACGCGCCGGGAATCCGCGCCCAGCTTGTATCGGGCACCGGCATCCTGGCGGCAGACTACCTCGATGCCCTGCGGCTTCGCCCCTTGCTGCAGGCGGAGTTCGTCGGGGCGGCATTCGCCCGCGCGGAGGCGATCCTCGTGCCGGTCTATCCCTTCGGCCCGCCGATAATGGAGGATTGCGCACCCCGGTCGGCCGCCGCGGTGGGCCGCTTCTGGGGCGCGTACCCTCGATTCACCAGGCCCTTCAGCTACCTCGGCCTTCCTGCCATGTCGGTTCCCTGCGGATTCGATGCCGCCGGCATCCCGATCGCGTTTCAGCTCGCCGGCCCGCCCGGCAGCGACCGTCGCCTGCTCGACATCGCCCACGGCTTCCAGCGCGAAACCGACTGGCACCTGCGCCAGCCCTGCGTCCCGCAATGAAGAAGGGCCCTGGCCCGCTCCTCGACCTGCGCGTCCTGGGCGGGTTTGAGCTGATGGTCCGGGGACGGCAGGTCACCTTGCCGGGCCGCAAGCCGCGCGCCTTGCTGGCGTACCTGGCGCTCTGCGGCAACCGCCTGGTGACACGGGAGAAACTCGCGAACTTCCTCTGGATGGAGGTCGATGGCGATCCTCGCCAGAATCTCCGGCAGTGCCTGAGCACGATCTGGAAGGTACTCCGCAGAGCGGATCGGCGAGCGGCCGGCGTCCTCGAGATCTCGCGCGACGAGGTGTCGCTGCGACTCGCTCCGAGGTGCGTCGATGCGCTGCGCCTGCTCGAGCTTCTCGCCGACGGAGGCGTCGCGCGGCTCGAGCGCGCCTTCGGCATGTACGCGGGGCCCTTGCTCGAGGGCGTGGGATCGCTCGCGCCGGCCTTTGACAGCTGGCTGACCGTCGAGCGCAACCGGGTCTCGGCGCTGATGCTGGATGCGCACCGGCGCCTGCTCGACCTGCACGCCGCCGCCGGCACGCCCCAGCGCGCGATCGCCTCCGTGGCCCGGTTCGCGGCCGCCGAGCCGTTCCGGGAGGAGGCGAGGCGGGAACTGATGCTTCTGCACGCGGAGTGCGGGGACACGCAGGCCGCCCTGCGGCAGTACGAGTCCTATGCCACCCTGCTCCGATCCGAGATGGGGGCCGAACCCGAGGAATCGACGCGCCAGCTGGCCCGGTTGCTGAGGGAGGGACTGAGCCGGCCCAAGGCGTCGCCCCGACGCATGGCCCGGCCGGAGCGCCCGAGGCCGGGGGCGGTCAGCAGCTATCTCGCCACTTCGGCGCTGGTCCTGGAGCAGGTGCCCGACTGCGTCGTCCTCACCGATCTCGAGGGCCGGATCGTCGGATGGAACGAGTGGGCGACCCGGAACTTCGGCTACCAGAAGCGCGAGGTGCTCGGGCGTACGCCGGCTTTCCTCTACGGACCCGGCGCAGACGCCGGTATCACCATCGCGCTGATCAGCAAGGCCATCCAGCATGGACGATGGTCCGGAGTGCTCCGGTTGTTCAACCGGGATGGAACGTCCAGGCTGCAGAAGCGAACCATGATGCCCCTGAGGGATGCGGCCGGCGAGGTCGTCGGCGTCTTCGGCGTGACACGACCATTGACTCGCCCCATTCTGGGGCTGTAGACGGAACCGATGGGAGCCATCGACAGCGCGGTCCCTTGTCGCGACCACGCGGAGCACCGCGCGGCCTATGTCGATCCCGCGACGGCGAACAACGTACACCACATCGAGGTCGAGTCCGATTCGGCAAACCTGCGCATGTCGATCGAGAATCTACCTACGGTGGATCCTCGAACCGTGCGGATCACCGCGCGCAGCGTCATCGCGCTGCTACGCAAGATGACTGCGACATTACGAATCGGGACCTGAGAAAGCGAGGGACCATCGTGCGCAATCTAGCCGGCCACGGCCGCTATGACTACTCTCCGATCACCGGCCGGGCCGACTACGACTGGCCGGGCGGCAAGCGCTTGGCGCTCTACCTCGGCTTCAACATCGAGCATTTCTAGTTCGGCAAGGGGCTGGGCGCGAAGCTCGCGCCCTCGGGCGAACCCGACGTGCTTAACTTCGCCTGGCGCGACTACGGTAACCGGGTCGGCGCCTGGCGCTGTCTGGAGTTATTCGAGTCGCTCGGCTTTCCGGCCGGCGTGCTGATGAACACCGCCCTCTACGACTATTGCCCGGAGCTGCTGGCGGCGTTTCGAGCGCGTGGCGACGAGATGATCGGCCACGGCCACACCAACGCCGATAGCCAGGGCGATATGGCGCCCGATGACGAGGCACGGCTGATTGAATACTGCACCACGCGCATGCGGGTCTCCGTGCAGCAGCAGGCGCAGTGCACCCCGATCTGGCCAGACTGGCGTTCAGGCCGTGATCACCCCAGGCGGCGACGGGTCCTGGTGCAGCTTCGTCACAAGCGCCGCGCGTCGCTCCAGCACCGCGCGCTGGTTGAGATAGCCCTTGTCGGTGATTTCGCCGGCGTCGATCTGCGGCGACTCCTCCATCACCAGCAGGCGCCCCGGGTGGGTCGAGCTGCCGCC
>Ga0194132_10012568_pt1 | contig 10512 bp, 10 predicted proteins | sample TA2KigOf80mmetaG_FD_148612 | JGI IMG/M metagenome (GOLD analysis project Ga0194132, IMG submission 148612) | Freshwater microbial communities from Lake Tanganyika, Tanzania - TA2015054 Kigoma Offshore 80m | ecosystem: Environmental > Aquatic > Freshwater > Lake | place: Tanzania: Lake... | reverse complement strand
ATCGCAGTGCAGGGAACTTCAATAGCAAAAGGATTTCAAAGTACTGTACTGGATGCCTCCAACAAAAAAACGGGCGCTACTGCCAATTCAACATCCGGTTCGAGAGTTATAAGCGCCAACAGCCGCGACATCGTGGTACAATCTTCTCCTAGCCTATCCGGCATTTGGTCTTATGAATGGACCGCTCCGGCAAATCCAACCGGCAATGTAACCATTCACACCGCAGGTCTTGCTGCAAACGGTAACGGCTCGGTTAGTGGCGACCTGGGTGCCACTACAAGCAATGTTCTAACGCTGGAGGCAAATTCCGGAACATCCAACAACAGCCAGATTTCATTGGCGGCCTTCCCAAATCCCTGCAACGATGTTTTGCAACTCAGCAAAGCTGTTGATCAAATCAAGGTTACCGGCATCAATGGTGCTTCCTATCCTGTTGATTTTTCAGGCATGAACATAAATACCCGCGCTCTACCTCAGGGCTTTTATTACATGAAGTGGAGTAAAGGCAATGAAAACGGAATAATCAAGTTTCAAAAAATCTGATAAACAATAATCAAACCATTAAAAAGATAGCCCTGAACGGCTGTCTTTTTTATTTTATGCCTCTGTCATTCATGGCGCGGTGAAAGGCAGCCGCATTGTGGTTGTGGGCGGCCAGGCTGGTTGCAAAATCGTGATATCCGCTGAAATCGGCTTTGGCGCAGAAGTATAAAAAATCATGCTGTTTGTAATCCAGAACTGCTTCAATACTTTGCAGATTAGGAATACATATAGGACCTGGCGGCAAACCGGGATGTAAATAGGTGTTGTAAGAACTTTGAATGCTCAGGTCGGCGGCCCATACACGTCCGGTCTTTCCGCGTGCAAAAACCACAGTAGGATCGGCCTGCAGCAACATACCTTTTCGTAATCTGTTTATGTAAACTCCTGCGATTTTTTCATATTCATCGGACTTGTTACTCTCCTTGGTAACAATACTGGCCAATGTAATAACCTCCTTTCTTGTTAGCCTTTGAACAACCGAACGCTGAATTCTTTTTATGTTCCAGAATTTATTATGTTCTTTCAGCATCCGCTTCAGCAGTTCAGGAGTTTCTGTAGCTGCATAAAGATTGTAGGTATTGGGAATAAACAAAGCAGGCCAAGTAGTATCATTAAAGCCATAAACCTGCAATGCTGATGAAGATTTCAGCAACCCTAAGAAACTGTCTGCATCCACCTCCAAACGCGATGCAAAAAGCCTGGAGAGACCACGTGCGTCCATACCTCCACGAATGGTCAAATTGACGGTCTGGTTTCTGTTGGTCTTTAGCTCCTGAATAACGCGGTACAGATTATCACCCGGAGAAACAGCAATGGTACACGGATTGAGCGAGGAACAACCTGCTTTTTCCGCAAAAAACATAAAAAGCTGCGGATGCTTTAATCCGGCTTTTACAACCAGTGAATCGGATAGCTGCTTCAATGTCCATGTCTTCCTAATTCTGATTATTACCTTCTCATTACAGGAAACGGATGACGCTGTCATAACATATATGAAATATGAGGCCACCGACAAAATAATTGCCATTGCGAGCCCGAGCCATATTCTTTTTGTCCTGTATTTCACTACGGCAAAAATCACAAAAAATGATTGAATACAGCATGTATCGGAAAATTGATTGCTTTAAAACTAACTTTGCTTTGTGAAAATCGCACTGATCGGATACGGCAAAATGGGCAAAGCCATTGAAAAAATCGCCCATGAATCCGGACATGAAATTGTGGTTAGGTTTGGCAGTTCAAATCCTCCTGAGGAAAATACACTGAAGGTGGCAGATGTAGCTATCGAATTTACCCGACCGGAACTGGCACCTGGCCATATTGCACTTTGCAGAACCGCAGGTATACCTATTGTGGTTGGAACCACGGGGTGGTATGAGAATTTTGAGGTTATAAAAAATACTTTCCACGATGATGGAGCGTTGTTTACCGCAACCAATTTCAGCATCGGTGTAAACATTACCTTTTACCTAAACCGTGTGCTGGCCGGCATAATGAATCGTTATCCGGGATATGCTGCAGGAATTACTGAAATTCACCATACCCAGAAACTGGATGCACCTAGCGGAACAGCAATTACACTGGCAGAAGGAATTATTGATGATCATTTATCCTTTGAAAAATGGGAATTATCCAACGACGAGAAGCAGGCTTTTGGGGGAAATTTACCGGTTCGGGCATTGAGAATTGATGCTGTACCGGGCACCCACACGGTTACGTGGAACAGCACTATCGACAGCATTTCATTTACCCATACTGCGCACAACCGTGAGGGATTTGCAAAGGGCGCCGTTCTGGCTGCTGAATGGATTATCGGAAAACAAGGTGTGTATTCCATGGATGATATGCTTAATTTCGAAACGGTTTAATTTTAAATAATACACATGGAATCTTATTCAATGGACTTGTTCATGTTTATGTGGGCACTGGCTTTTGTGCTTACACGCATCGGACTTTTCATTATGTTTAAAAAGGCAGGACAAACTGCCTGGACAGCCTTTCTGCCCATTTTAAGCTGGTGGTACTGGATAAAACTGGTAGGAAGGCCCTGGTGGTATATGTTAGGTATGGTTATTCCGTGCGTCAACATCCTTTTCAGTTTTAACATTACCCTGGATTTGCTGAGAAGTTTCGGACAGTTTAAATTCTGGCAACACTTCACAGGCATACTATTCACCTTCATATACCTGCCCATACTCGCTATGCGCAAAGACTTGACATTTATTGGCCCGGGCGGCGATGCAGAATGGCGCAAGACCAATATTCCCAAGCATTCTGGCTCTCGTGAATGGGCAGATGCATTGTTATTTGCTGCATATGTTGCCGGTGGCATGCGGGCATTATTTTTTGATTTCTTTGTGATTCCCACTCCCAGTATGGAGGGCAATCTTAAAGTTGGCGATTTTCTTGTTGTAAGTCGCGTGAAGGTAGGCATGAGAATCCCTATAACACCAATTACCGTGCCCGTTATCGCCCACAAGGAACTTATGGGCATTACTGCGTTTTCGGATGCTGTTCAGCTCCCTTACATGCGTCTTCCCGGCTGGTACAGTATCAAAAACAATGATGTAGTCGTGTTTAACTGGCCCGCAGATGGGGAAGAATTTCCCGTTGATAAAAAAGACAACTATGTAAAAAGATGCGTAGGTATTCCCGGTGATTCGCTCAAAATAGTTAACAGCGCCGTCATGGTAAGAAAAAAGGGAGAAGGTTGGACCACGCTTTCCACTGTTGGAAAACAACAAAAAAGATATCTGTTGCTGATGAATGAGCCGATTTCCTCTGAATTTCTTGTGAGAAATGATCTTGGAGATTTTACCATTCCCATAAAAGCTACTGAATACATTCAAGCTGCTGAGAAGCGGGGGAAAAAACTCATTCCGTACACCATTTTCACCTGGAAAGAAAATGCCGAAAAAATTAAAAAAGATCCGGCAGTCGGTAGCCTTTTTGAAGATATTGCCGATGATGGTATGTCGGTGAGTTTATTCCCTGATACAACCAACAACCTGTATTTCAGGCATAAATGGTCCCTGAACGATTACGGTCCTGTGTATCTACCCAAACGTGGCGAAACCATCACACTCACAAAAGAGAACTGGGACTGGTTTAGGCTGGCAGTAAACCGATATGAACAGGCGGGTATTACATGGGATGGAAAAGGGTTTGTACAGGGTGACGATAAAGTTACTACTTACACTTTTAAATATGGTTATTACTGGATGATGGGTGACAATCGATACAACAGTTTAGACAGCCGCTACTGGGGCTATGTACCTGAAGACCATGTGGTAGGAAAGCCTTTATTCACTTTCTTCAGCCTCAAAAAAGTAATCGAAATTGATGAGAATGGCCTGCCATTAATCCATGACAGCAACATGGAATACGAAACGAAGGGAATTCGTTGGGATAAGATTTTCAGAGAAATTGAATAATTACCTATTCAGTAATGATTTATAAAAACATCCCCGCCATCAGATCGATATCATGGCAGCGTATACCAAATTTATCAGCCAAATCGCGGTTGGTGAGGCTTCCTTTGTAAAGAAAAGTACCTTTGCGGATACCAGGCTTCAGACGCAGGTATCCAGCAAAACCACCAAGCGAAGCCATCTCATCCAGTAAAGGCGTGAACACGTTGCTGAGCGCATAACTTGCTGTGCGGCTGACCCGGCTGGCAATGTTGGGCACGCAGTAATGTATTACATCGTATTTTTTGAACACAGGCTTTTCATGGGTTGTAATGTCGCTGGTTTCAAAATTCCCACCCCGGTCTATGGCCACGTCAATAATCACACTATTAGGCCGCATGCGGCTTATCATTTCTTCGGTAATTACCACCGGGCTTCGGGTGCCCTTTCCGGACAGCGCACCAATGACAACATCCGCACTTTCCAGTGCGCTCAGCAAAACGCGGGGCTGTATTGTGCTTGTATACAGATGAAATCCAAAGTTTTTCTGTATTCTGCGCAGCCTGTACATTTTATTGTCAAATATTTTCACATTGGCTCCCAGCCCAAGCGCAGCTTTGGTAGCAAACTCCCCTACGGCCCCTGCACCAATGACCACAACCTGCGTAGGCGGAACGCCTGCAAATCCTCCCAGTAATTCACCCTTACCTATGTGTATGTTATTCAGATATTCTGCTGCAATAAGTATGCTGGCTGTTCCGGCAATCTCGCTCATGGCGCGGATAATAGGCAATGCACCAGAATCATCCTCCAGAAACTCATATGCCATTGCATTGATGCGTTTGTCCATCATTTTACGCAGCAAACTCTCCTCTAGCTGGTTGATTTGAAGTGCGGAAATCAGCAGTTGTCCCGGCCGCATCCAGTCGAGCTCTTTGGCAGTTGGAGGATCTATTTTCAGAATAATATCAGATTCATATACCTCTTTGGCACTGTAGGCAATTTCTGCTCCGCACTCGCTATATTGGGAATCAGAAAAATTTGCATTTCTGCCTGCACCGGATTCCAAGTTTATTTTGTGTCCATTAGACACAAAATATTGTACAGCAGAGGGGGTTAAGGGAACCCTATTTTCCTGAAAAGTAATCTCCTTGGGAATACCAATTGAAAGAGACGGGAAGCGGGGATCTTTTTTTACAGACAGCGGGAGAGTTTCAGCTTCTCCTGCGTATTTAACAGAACCGGAACTAATTTTTTTAGCCATGAATTATTAACCTGTCCTTTATTACATACAAATCTGCCTAAGCCTTGTAATTACTGAAAGTCTGCAGAGATTATACTATACAAAGATAGCAATATTTTTTTGTTTTCAATACGTTATTCATGGTACGCTTTTTGCACAATAATAAATCTAGTGTATAATTTGCACTTGGTTACACCCAAACATGCAACACTCCACCCTCTCAATATTAGCCCTGTTAACCTGCCTTTTTAGTGTACTGAATTCATCGGCGCAGGCGCCTATCGGGCCAACCATGGAAACCAACATGGATAAAATAGACAGCATGACCCAGTTGCTCTATGAAAACATCCCCTCACACATTGCAGTTACCGATACTTTTAACCATAGCCTTATCAATCAGGAAGTTTTCAAAACACAAATGAATCAGCTGGGAAGCACCATAGCCTTCCCCTACAATCAGCATGTGGCATTGCACATTTGCTATCTGATGGCGCAAAACAGTTCTTTTTATGAAATGCTGCACAAACGCATGCAGCTTTATTTCCCCATATATGAGCAGGTGATTGACAGATATAACCTTCCTCAGGAACTTAAATATGTAAGTATCATTGAAAGCCACCTGAACCCCAATGCAGTAAGCTGGTGCGGAGCTACAGGTTTATGGCAGTTTATGCCCTACACCGGTCGCAGCATGGGCATGCGAATTGATTACACCATTGACGAAAGAAAAGGGATTGTTCAGAGTACCGAAAAGGCTTGCGAGTATTTCAGAAACAGCTACAACCAGTTTGGAGACTGGCTCATGGCAATAGCATCCTACAATTGCGGTCCGGGCAATGTGCAAAAGGCCATCAACCGTTCCGGAGGGAAAAAAGATTTCTGGTCTATTATGCCCTTTCTACCCAGGGAAACACAAAAATATGTCCCAAAATTTATTGCTGCCGCTTATGTTCTCAGCTTCACACGTCATTCTACCCATGAACACAACGAACGGTCTGCAATTTTGGTTAAAACACCCGTAGACAGTGCTATTGGCATGGGGACCATAGCTAGATACCTGAGCATTCCGGAAGAAGAAATTATTGACTATAACAGGGAATTTATCAAAAAAAGCACCCCGGGAGTCCAAACACATTACCTGCTGCTGCCATATTTTGTGAGCATGCAGTTTCTTACGGAAAAAGACAGCATTTACGCCTTTGCCCGCAGAGAAAAAGCGGTTGAAGAAGCCAACAAGCCTGCTTATGTCCAAAAATGGACACCCTCCTATCACAAGGTAACCCGCGGACAAACCCTATACGGTATTGCAAAACGCCATGGTGTAACTGTTCAGCAGATAAAGACCTGGAATGGTCTCAAAAGCAATTACGCACCGCTAGGCCGTACTCTTATAATTTATAAAATGCAATGGGTAAACAACCGACAGGGTTGATTTGCTTTTATACCTGCACCGCTAAAATTTATTTAAGGCAATGTGTGAAATTTGCCGCGATGAAATTGAACCCGATCAACCTGATAGCCGTCGTCTTGTGCTTTACAGCATGCGTTCAAAAAGAACCCACTGAATTTCTGTCTACAGAAGGCTCCCCTGCCGAAGTTTTTGTGGTAGCGGCAGACCAAACCAGTGGTGTTTTTGCATGTAACCACCCAGCCCACGAAGACCAACAGGAGATAGTCAAAACCTATCTGGAAAAGAACTTCAATCGTTTTTCGCCAATCCTTCTCATAGCAGAAAAAGCAGAAAAACAGGAATTTGAACCCAGCCTGCGGTTTTGGTTCGGACGTCCTGAGAGCATTGGTGGTATTGAGAAACAATCACCGCTCATTCTGGTGATGGAAGTAGATGGAAAACATGCCGGAAAATACAGCAGCAGCCTAGTAGGAAGAGATGCTGTCAAAACCATTAATGGACGCGGGTTCCGGTTGAATGTCTATAGAAACGTATGGGCTGAAAACCAGACCGTTATTCGCTGCAAAACAAAATCGCTGACGGAAGACTTCAACACACTCGCAGAAACCCTGGAAAAAGAATTCCTTGAAAACGAATTGCAACAAGGCCTGCCGGGCAATCTTATGCCCAATGACTATTGTGACTCTATTTCCCGCATAATCAGCGGTAATTATGGTTTTAAGTTCTCTTTTCCGCCCCAGTTTAAACTCGAATTCAGCAACCCCGAGGTTGTATGGCTTTGGCATGAAACACCCCGGTTCTACAGGCATGTTTTTATCAATATTTTCAGCGATTCTGTGTTGATTGACAATACGGAAAAGGCCAAAGCAAACCGGAATTATTTCACAGGCAAATATGTAAAGAATACGGAAGGCACCCGCGTATCAATCAGTGAAAGTAAATTGTTCCCGCTGATTTGGGAAAACAATGTCAAAATGGGAAAAAACACTGTGAATATTCTGCGCGGCTGGTATACAGAGGAAGGCACTTTCCGCAGAGGTCCGTTTGTTCGTTACTTCTTTCATGACATTGCCAATAAACGCATCATTGCCTTCGATGGATTTATGCATGCACCTGATATGCCCAAACTTCCGTTTTATCGCACCTTTGACCTCATGGCAGGAAGCCTCACATTACAATAAACATGAAATCCATTGTAATTTTCGCATCGGCTAGCGGAACAAATACTGAGAACATTATCCGTCATTTTGCCAACTGTCCCAAAGCCGGCGTAACTGCGGTTTTCTGCAACAAACCTGAAGCAGGCGTAATCTCGAGAGCAGAAAAATGTGGTGTGCCGGTGGTAATGTTCAATAAAGAAAATTGTCTTAATGAAGGATTTTTGGATAAAGAACTCATAGAATACAGGCCGGATGTAATTGTACTGGCTGGATTTTTATGGCTATTCCCGGAAAGGCTTGTAAAAAAATTCCACAACCACATACTAAATATACACCCCGCCCTACTGCCGAAATATGGCGGTAAAGGAATGTATGGAGACAATATTCACAGGGCTGTTTTGCAAAACGGGGATAAGATCCACGGTGTAACCATTCACAAAGTGAATGAAAAATATGATGAAGGCGAAATCGTGATGCAGGAGTCGTTCCCGGTTGCTTTGAACGAAACCCTGGATTCGCTCACTGATAAGATTCATCAACTCGAATTTACACTTTATCCAAAGGCTATTTCAAGGATTTTAGGCATTTAATACGTTATCCGTATGATTAAATTTATAATTATGCGGTATCACATTATTTTTTATGATTATCTATGCGCCATATTGCTGGGTTTCTTCAATTGTGCCAACTACCCGATAAACAATAAATCTAAAATCCAAAAGACCATTAGCGGTGTGCCGGAAATAGCTGATATAAAAAACACATACACGATAATGAGATCAGCGCGCAATCTTCAATGCTATTGGTTGACAAATAAGAGTAAAACTCTATCTGATACATCAAAACATTGCTTTAAAAGTGTATCCGGTCGCACTGGGATCTAAGAGATTGGCCGATAAACGCATGCAGGGAGAAAACCTTACTCCCGAAGGCGATTTTCTGATTCAGTCAAAATATCCGCATAAAAGCTGCAAATACTTTATGTGGTTGAATTATCCCACAGCAGATACAAAAAAGAAACACAATCAGGCAAAAGCGGCGGGGCAAATCCCTAAAAATACCCACATCGGCAGAGAAATTGGCATACATGGCGTGGTTGACGGGCGCGATTTTCTGGTAAGTGTAGGCATCCCGTGAACCAAAGGATGCATTTTCCTGAAAAATACCGATATAACTGAACTATACGGGATTGTTGGCACCAACGTCACACTTATCAGAATTCAAAAATAAAGGGTGCAAAACCGGTGGATTGACAATTGTATATGAATTGTTAATTTGCACCATGCAGATCGAAACCAAGGTATTACACGCCGGCATAGAGCCAGATCCAACAACCGGAGCCATCATGACACCGATTTTTCAGACCAGCACATACGTGCAGGCGGCACCCGGTGACCACAAAGGCTATGAATACGCCAGAACCCAGAACCCAACAAGGGATGTATTGCAGAGAAACATTGCTGCTCTTGAGGGAATGAATCACGGGCTATGCTTCAGCACCGGCATGGGTGCTGTGGACGCTTGCGTAAAACTGCTTAAACCCGGTGATGAGGTTATCAGCACCGATGATTTGTACGGAGGCACTTTTCGCCTTTTCACAAAAGTATTTGAACCCTACGGCCTACGATTCCATTTTGTGGATATGACTGACCCTGAAAATTTAAAAAGTGTCATCACCCCAAACACACGCATGATTTGGGTAGAAACACCGACCAATCCCCTGCTAAAAATTATTGATATTGAGGCCATTTGCCGTATGTGCAAAGAAACAGGTGCACTAGTGGTGGTCGACAACACATTTGCCAGCCCGTATTTACAAAATCCCGCACAGTATGGCGCTGATATTGTAATGCACAGTGCTACCAAATATATAAACGGACACAGCGATGCAGTGCTTGGCACCTTGTGTGTGAATGATGCTGCACTTAGAGACCGACTTGCCTTCATACAAAACAGTTGCGGTGCCACACCCGGCCCACAGGATTGTTTTCTGGTGCTGCGTGGCATAAAAACGCTTCATGTACGCATGCAACGGCACTGTGAAAATGCTGCTGCCATTGCCCACTGGCTCAAATCACACCCTAAAGTGGGCGCTGTTTACTGGCCCGGTTTTGACGAACATCCCGGCCATGCGGTGGCAAAAAAACAGATGCGCGGCTTTGGCGGCATGATTTCCTTCACCTTAAAGGATGACTCCGTGGAATCAGCCATGAAATTTCTGAAAAGCACCCATCTTTTCTCGCTAGCTGAAAGCCTCGGCGGTGTTGAAAGTTTGGTTGGACACCCTGCCACCATGACCCATGCTAGTATTCCCGAGGCGCAAAGAAAAGCTGCAGGGTTAAAGGATTCCCTCCTTCGCCTAAGTGTCGGCATTGAACACATCGACGACTTAATCGAAGACCTGAACAAGGCATTGCTGGCTGTTTAATCATTTATAGCAGGCTAAACAACAAAATAACCGATGGCTTTGCCCGTTGAAGCAAATTAATCTTTTCAGGCTATTGATTGTATTTATGTAGGTTACGCCAGTCTTTTGGAGGTCTTTATATTATTTCTATGTAGATGAATAAAAAAACGTTAAAACAGTTTTTGGATGAAAAATACCATCAGTTCAACGATTCATCATTCATAGGCCCTGATCCCATTTCAGTTCCTCACCGCTTCAGCAAACAACAAGACATAGAAATTGCCGGACTTTTTGCCGCTTTGCTTGCATGGGGAAACCGCACCACTATAATCAACAGC
>Ga0194132_10012565_pt1 | contig 10514 bp, 10 predicted proteins | sample TA2KigOf80mmetaG_FD_148612 | JGI IMG/M metagenome (GOLD analysis project Ga0194132, IMG submission 148612) | Freshwater microbial communities from Lake Tanganyika, Tanzania - TA2015054 Kigoma Offshore 80m | ecosystem: Environmental > Aquatic > Freshwater > Lake | place: Tanzania: Lake... | reverse complement strand
CCCCCCTTCCGACGGTCGTCGCACGCCTGACGGCGCGCTCCTCCCTGCCTCCCCCGAGGATTGCGCCGGCAAAGCCGGCGGTCGACGCCGACAATCTACGACGCTAAAGCGCAGCGATCATGAAGTATCTCCTTCCCGCTGCGCGCGCCGGCGCTCGTGGACGGCATCGAATGGGCTTGAGAAACGCATGCGCTTAGGTCGCGGTGTCTTTCTGAGAAGCGCGGCGACGTTGTCATTGTTCTCAGATGAGAACAGGAACCGCTCGGCCCGCAGCATCATGTCTTTTGTCGCGTTCCGTACGACTGTGCCTTGGACGGTCTTGCTTGGAACGACAACGCGGGTGAACCCACCACTGAACATTGGGGGAGTCTTCGGATTAGCGCATCACCGGATGGTCGGAAGTGACGAATGGGTCGTCTTCAGCGGCGCGCAAAACGAAAAGACGCTTCGAGTGAAAGGTTCACACGAGATCGTCGGCACGCCCGAGGGACAGAAGCATCGCGTACTGCTCATCCGCGATCATGTCGTACTCGCCATCGAGAATGAAGTCGCGGATTTCATCGGCGTCCGACTCAGCTGCAACGACTCCGTCCGCCTTCAACTGGGCGAAGCGGTAGCGCCACGCATCGGCGTCCATCGCGCGGCCGATGGCGTTGATCCGGCCGATATGGGCAATCATCTCTTGCGCTGTTCGTCGCTGCGCTGGCGGTCGGACCGCCTGAAAGCGGGTGCCCGCCTCGTCCGTTGACTCCCGAGCGTAGATCGCGGTGACCCTCATCGTCACTTCCATGTCCGGCGCAGGTGTTCTGAATGTCGAGCGCCGGCTTTGCCGGCGCAATCCGTCCTGGGGGGAGGCACGGAGAAGCACGCCGCAGGCGTGCGACGACGGTCGGAAGGGGGGCGAAGCCCCCCGCCGAGTCAAACGTTGAAGTGCGCGCCGATCCCCAGGGAGTCGATCTTTTCGCGGTAGAACTGGCCGTTCGGGGAGTGGCCGCGGAAGTACCCCAGCAGGATCTGGAGGCTGCGCGACGCCAGCCAGCCCTCGAACTCGATGCCCGCGCGCAGCGAGAAGTCGACGTGCCAGTTGTTCTCCTCGCGGTTCTGCACGTCGACCGCGGCGATCGGGCGGAACGACGGCATGCGCCACGGGCTCCGGAACTCGACGCCCCACTGCGCGAAGCCGGGCTTGAGGTCTTCGGGCTCCTGGTGGAAGAGATATCCGCCGCCGCCGTACACGCGGAGCACGTCGCCGAGGAACTCGTACGACAGCCGCAGGTCGATCGCCTCGTAGCTCAGGTTGATCCGGTCCTTGACCCGGTTGCGGAGGATGAACTCGTCGCCGAGATGGCTGCTCTGGTGGAAGAGGCGTGCGATCGCCGAGCGCTTGTCGTAGCGGTAGCCGAAGAAGACCGCCGCTAAATGGTCGGCGTTGACGAGGTCCTTTGACGCGGCGTCGAGGTCGAACACCGCGAAGACGCCGGCCTGGAGGCCGGTCTCCCACCATCCCCGCCCGAGCCGCTCGCGATAGAGCGTGAACGTCTCACCGAAGCTGACCGTGCCGACGCTCTCGAGCTGCGGATCGCCGAGGTAGTAGTGGTAGGCGGCGCCGAAGTGCGGCCAGCGCGGGTCGGCGACCAGCGGCTTGAAGAGATGGCCACCCGGCAGGATGCCGATCGACAGGTCCTTGATGACCTGCGCCTGCTTCTCGCCGCGCTCCTGTGCGCGCGTGCCGACCGCGACCGGTTTCGAGGGTGGCGCCCCCTCGCGCAACTCGACACGTAGCACGCCGGGGATTCGCGCGAGCGCCTCGGTGACGCGCGCGCGATCCGCGCCGCCGAGATCCGCGACGTCGAGCGAGACCACACCGCGCTCGACACGCAACGATGTGGTCCGCGCCCGGAACTCGCGCTCCAGAATCGCTGCCGCGTCTCCCGCGAGATACGCGTCATTCGGACCGTTGGCCGCGCGGGCTACCGGGGGCGCCGCGAGCGACGCCGCGACTGCGAGGGCCACGAGCGCGATGAGCAGACGGCTCGGTGCGACTCGCATCGGCGCCCCTTTTCTGTCGCGGGCCTCAGCGATTCGGGCCGCGGCCCATCGGGTACGGCTGCCAGCGGATGAGGCTCGTCCGCGGCAGCACGCCCGGATTGACGGCGGAGCGCGGCCACTTGCCCTGCAGCACGGTCGCGATCTCGCGACCGAGCCGCCGCCGCGTCTCCGGCGCCATGCGCGCGGTCGCCGACGCGATGTGCGGCGTCACGATCACGTTATCCATTTTGAGCAGCGCGTTGCCCGTATCGACCGGCTCCTGCTCGAAGACGTCCAGCGCGGCGCCGGCGATCCAGCCCTCCCGCAAGGCCTTGACCAGCGCCGCTTCGTCCACCGTCGGGCCGCGCCCGTTGTTGATGAAGATCGCCGTGCGCTTCATCGCCTGGAACTGCTGCACGCTCATCATGTGGTGCGTCTCGCTGTTGAGCGGGCCGTGCATCGACACGAAGTCGGACCGGCGCAGCAGGTCGAGCAGGCTCGTGACCGGCTCCACGTCCGCCGCCGTCATCTCGAGCTCCGCGACGTACGGGTCGTAGGCGATCACGTGGAGGCCGAACGCGTGGCAGCGCCGCGCGACGGCCTTGGCGACGTTGCCGAACGAGATCAGGCCGATCGTCTGGCCGAAGAGCCGCGGGATCTCGTTGAAGTGCGGACGCCCCTCCCGCCACCGGCCGTCCACCGTGAGCTGGTGCATCAGGCGCAGGCGCCGGTGCGCGGCGAGGAACATCGCCATCGTGTGATCGGCGACCTCGTCGATGAACACGTCGGGCACGTTGGTGACCACGATGCCGGCCTCGGTGGCCGCGTCCACGTCGACCGTGTCCGCGCCCACGCTGCCGAGACCGATCACCTTGCACTTGCGCAGGCTCTTGATGATCGTGGCGGTGATCCGGCGGTTGCGCGCGATGAGCGCGTCCGCGTCCTGTGCCGCGGCGATGAACTCCTCCTCCGTCTTCGCCGGGACCTCGATGATCTCGGCGCCGATCGGGTCGAGCGCCTCGCGCTCGATGGCGTAGGCGCCGTCGGCGAGGTCGTAGGTGTTGGTGCCGGGCGCGGGCTTCTGGATGACGACCTTGAATGTGCTCACGGGGGTCTCCTTATGATCCGTTTGCGACGACCGATCGCACGAACCGGCGCAGGCCCTGCGGGTCGAACGGTTTTTCGAGCCGGGGGTTCGGCACCTCGTCGAGGAATGCTTGCGCGCGCGCCGTGAAGGCGCCGCCGGTCAGAAAGCCCATCCGCGCGGCGTGCGAGGACTCGCGGCGGCTCAGCTCGTCGTGCAGGTCCATCCCCGTCATCGCCGGCATCATCAGATCGCACAATATCAGGTCGAAGTGCTCGCGCCCGTCCAGGAGCTGCAGCCCGGCGAGCGCGTTGGCGACCGCGACGACGTCGTGCTCGGCCGCGAGCGACTCGCGGACGGCGTCGCTGCTCCCCGGGTCGTCGTCGATCACGAGGATGCGCGCGCGGCGTGCGGCCGTCGGCGCGGGTGGGGCCGAGGCGGGCAGCACCTCCGGTTCGAGCGGCGCGGCGCTGCCGGGCAGAGCCACGCGAAACGAGCTGCCCCGCCCCGGCGCGCTTTCCACCGTGAGCTCGCCGCCGAGCGCGGCGACGATGCCGTGACAGATCGAGAGCCCGAGCCCCGTCCCCTGCCCGACCGGCTTCGTGGTGAAGAACGGATCGAAGAGTCGCGCGACGAGCTCCGGCGGGATGCCGACGCCGGTGTCGCGGACCTCGATGATCGCCCGGCCGCCGTCGTCCGTCCGCGTGGCCACGCAGATCTCGTTGCGCTCGACCGCCCCCTCGGGAATCGCGTGCGCGGCGTTGACCAGGAGGTTGACGAACACCTGCGCCAGGCGCGCCTCGCTCGCGAGCACGGCGGGCACGGGACCGCGCTCGGTCGTGAGCCGCGCGCGGTGATTGATCTCGCTGGACGTGAGGTTGATCGCCGACTCGAGCACGCGCCAGACGTCGAGCGGGGCCGCCGCCTCCTCGTCCGGGCGGGAGAACATCTTCAGGTCGCGCACGATCGCGCGCACGCGCTCGACACCCTCGCGCGCCTGCTCGACCAGGCGGTCGACGGCCGGCGCCATCCGCGCGCCGGCGGTCAGGACGTCCGCTTCTTCCGCGATGCGGGCGCGCGCGTACACGATCAGCGTCTGCGCGTTGTTGAAGTCGTGCCGGATGTCGTCCGGAAGCCCGGGGACCAGCCGCTTCATGACCTGGTCCGACGACGCGCGGGCGCGCGCCGCCAGATCCCGGATAGCCGCGACGTGCATGCCGGCGTCCGTGCCCTGCGAGAGTGCGGGCAGCCGCTCGGCGATCAGCGCGAGGTTCGTCACGACGTACGTGAGGGGCGTATTCACCTCGTGCGCCACGCCGGCGGCCAGCGTCCCGAGCGAGGCCATGCGCTCGGCCTGGCGGAGCGCGCGCTCGGCCTCGCGCTGCTCGGCGATGGTGCGGTCCACGCGGTCGACGAGCGCGACGAGCCGCGTGCGGGCATGGGAGCACGCCGCCGCGCTGAGCCCGAGGACGAACACGCTGGAGATCATGCCGCCGACGCTCACGTCCGCGAGGTGCTGGAGGAGGACCTCGAACGCGGCGCCGAACGCGGCGGTGAACCAGATGTACCAGTTCTCGAGTGACAGCGCCGCGAGGATGAGGAAGAAGACCATCGGCATGTCGACCAGCGCGATGGCGAGTGTCGTGTACGGGGCCACGCGCGGCAGGCGTCGCGTCGCCCAGAAGGCAGCCGCGGCGATGAGCCAGTAGACGGTGAAGAGCCCGAGGTTGCCCATCCACGCGGGCAGACGGAGCAGCCCGCCGAGCACGAGGAACAGCGCGAAGAACGCCGGTCGAGCGCCGCCTGGGGACGCGGCTCCGTTTCCGCCGTCATCGCGAAGGCATCATATCGCCTCCGCGACGACGGCGACGACGACGCGGGTTACTTCCGCTTCTCGGCGTTCTCCATGACGAGGCGCAGCTCGGCCGCGGCCGCCCGCCACATCGGCCCGCCCGGCGCGTTGTACGCCTCGGCGACCTTGGCGCGCATGTCGTTCATCGCGGCATCCTGCTTGGCCTTGTCGTCCTTCGGCGCGAGATCGACGGTCTGGGCGCGGATGAGCGCGGCCTTGGCCGTCGCGGCGTGCGCGCGCTCGACCCACCGGCCCAGCTCGTTCCAGTCCTTGTCGAAGAAGACCGCGACCGGGATCGACTGGTAGCCGTTGTTGAGGAGTGCGTCGCGAAGGTCGGCCTCCTTGTCGCGGAGGAAGCACCGGAGCTCGGCGCCCGGGATCGCCTCGACCACGTGAGCGACCAGCGGCGAGTTGCGATGGACGTCGCCGCACCAGTTCTCCACGGTCATGATGGCGTACTTGACGCTCTTCACGCCGCCGAAGAACTTCCGCTCGTCCTCGGTGAGCTGGGACTTCTGGTAGTTCTCCTCGGTCCGGGCGCGCGTGTCGCCCATCTGGGCCATATAGTCCTTCCAGCTCATACCGGTGGTGAAACGGGATGCGTCCATTGGGATCTTCGCTTGGGCCATGGGCTCTTCTCCTCCGTGGGGTGTACGCCGACCCCCCTGTTGTAATGGTAGTGTGGCGGGCATGCAAGCGACCCCCCGGACCGCCGACCAGCTCCGAAAACTGACCAGCGCCATCCTCCAGGCGGGCGGCAGCGCCGCCGCCGAGGCCGATCTCGTCGCCGACCATCTCGTCCAGGCGAACCTCGCCGGGCACGACAGCCACGGGGTCGGGATGGTCCCCTCGTACATCCGCCAGCTCAAGGCCGGTCTCGTCATTCCGAACACGCGCGCGAAGGTCGTGAAGGACGACGGCGCCGTGCTGATGTTCGACGGCGGGCGCGGCTACGGCCGGTGCGTCGCGGGCGAAGCGATGGAGGCCGCGATCGCGCGGTGCCGTCAGACAGGAGTGGTGGCGGTGACGCTCGCGAACGCCGCGCACATCGGCCGGGTCGGCGCGGTACGGCGAGATGGCGTCCGCGGCCGGGCTCGTGTCGCTGCACTTCGTCAACGTCACGGACCACCGCGCGCTCGTCGCGCCGTTCCGCGGCACCGACGCGCGCTTCGTCACGAATCCGGTCTGCATGCGATCCCGGGAACGGATCGGCAGCCGCCGCTGCTGCTCGACATGGCGACGAGCGCGATCGCGATGGGCAAGGTCCGCGTCGCGAAGAACGAAGGCCACCTCGTGCCCGAAGGGATCCTGATCGACGAGAACGGCAAGCCCACGCGCGACCCCAACGTGATGTACCGGGAGCCGAGCGGCGCGCTGCAGACGTTCGGCGGTCACAAGGGGTACGCGCTCGCGGTGGTGACCGAGCTCCTCGCCGGTGCGCTGTCGGGCGGGCCGACGATCCAGCCCGGCAACGTGCGCAAGGGCGGCACCATCAACAACATGTTCGCCGTGGCTCTCGACCCCGCGCGCCTCGCGGGTGTCGACTGGCTGCGCCGCGAGATCGACGGCTTCGTCGACTACCTCAAGGGCTCGCCGCCGGCCGATCCTTCCGCGCCGGTCCTCGTCCCGGGTGACCCGGAGCGCCGCGCGCGGCAGGAGCGCGGACGGTCGGGCATCGAGGTCGACGCGACGACGTGGGAGGAGATCCTTCAGGCGGCCGAGGCCGTCGGCATCAGCCGCGAGAAGGCTACGGCACTGGCGTCCTGACCAGGCGCACGACCTCGCCCGGCTGAGGCATCCGCTTCGCCGATTTTTTCGAGAACACGACCCGCCCGTCGACGAGCACGTCGAGCTGACCCGGGCCGCCCATGCGGATCTTCGGCGCCACGCCCAGCTCGCGCGTGATCTCCTTGCTGAGGCCGCCGGCCTCGCCGCGGATGTCCAGTCAGAAGAAGCAGCGCTTGATCTCGATCTTCATGGGCGGCATTCTACCATAATCATATCGGATTATGGATTGATGTCTAACCTACGGCCAAACGTGCTGAAAAGTCCGATCGGGGTCCTGGACGAACATCCGGAGTGGTCGCGGCGGCTCATCGCCGAGCTCGAGACACGGCGGTTGCCCTACGAGAAGATCGACCACTCGAACCACGCCTTCGACCCGCATGACCGCGACCCACACTACGCGGTCCTGGTGAATCGCACGAGCCCCTCGTCGCACACGCGCGGCCACGGGAGCGTGCTGTTCTACGCGGAGGCCGTCCTCGCGCATTACGAAGCGCTCGGCGTGCCCGTGATCAACGGCGTCGGCGCCTATCGATTCGAGAGGTCCAAGGCGCTGCAGCTCGGGCTCTTCGAGCGCCTGGGCGTGCGGTATCCGCGCGCGATCGACGTGAACCACCCGGAACAGATCCTGAAGGTGCTCGACCGCATCGCGTTCCCGCTGGTCGTGAAGCCGAACGTCGGGGGCTCGGGCGCGGGCATCGTGCGCTTCGACTCCCCTGACGCGCTTCGCGCCGGCCTCGACACGCTGAGCTTCGGGCCGGACGGTACCGCCCTGGTCCAGGAATACGTCGAGGCGAAGGACGGCGCGATCGTCCGCGTGGAGGTCCTCGACGGGCGAGCGCTCTACGCGATCCGGATCGTTCGCGAGGCCGCGGCCGGCTTCAATCTGTGCCCGGCGGATATCTGCCAGGTGCCGTCGCCGGCTCCCGGTGACACGCTGGCGGCCTGCCCGGTGGACGCGAAGCCCGGGCTGAGCGTCACGCGGTTCGACGCCCCGCGCGAAGCCGTGGACACGGCGATCAAGCTCACGCGCGAAGCCGGCATCGACGTCGGCGGGGTGGAGTACCTGGTGGGCGCGCGCGACGGTCTCACCTACTTCTACGACGTCAACGCGACGTCGAACTTCGTCGCCGACGCGCCGCGCGTGCTCGGCTTCGATCCCTTCCCCGCCTTCGTCGACTCCATCGTGGCGCGCGCCTCCTACCAGCCGTAATAGTGAGAGGGGTACCGGGAGTACCGCCCGTGATGGTGATGACGGGAGCGGGGCCCGTAGTACCCGCGGCGATACACCGGGACGCCGACACCCACACCGACGCTGACGCTCGGCTCGGGCACGGTGGCGTAAGGATTACGGATTTACAATCGGGGCTCGTGAGCGACCTCTGCTTCCTGACCGCGACCGAGCTGGCCCGCCGGATCCGCGCGCGCGAGCTGTCCATCACCGACGTCGTGCGGGCACACCTCGAGCAGATCGAGCGTGTGAATCCGAACGTGAACGCCATCGTCACGTTGACCGCGGAGCGCGCGCTCGACGACGCGCGCGAGAAGGATGCCGCGCTCGCGCGCGGCACCGCGACGCCGGGTCCGCTGTTCGGCCTGCCGATCGTGCACAAGGACCTCTTCCCCACCCGCGGCATCCGGACGACGTATGGCTCCCCGGTCTATCGCGACCACGTGCCCGACGAGGACGCGCTGGTCGTGGAGCGGACGCGCACGGCGGGCGCGATCACGCTCGGCAAGAGCAACACGCCGGAGTTCGGCGCGGGGTCGCAGACGTTCAACCCGGTCTTCGGCCGGACCCTGAATCCCTACGACCCGACGAAGACGTGCGGCGGCTCGAGCGGTGGGGCCGCCGTGGCGCTCGCGTGCGGGATGGTGCCGATCGCCGACGGCAGCGACCTCGGCGGCTCGCTCCGCAATCCGGCGAGCTTCTGCAACATCGTCGGCTTCCGCCCCTCGCTCGGCCGCGTTCCGGTATGGCCCAGCGAGACCGCGTGGCTCTCGCTCGGCGCGCACGGTCCCATGGCGCGAACGGTCCAGGACGTCGCGCTGCTGCTGAGCGCGATGGCAGGCCCGGATCGTCGCGCGCCGCTCTCGATCGCCGAGTCTGGCGAACGGTTCCGCGCGCCGCTCGATCGTGACTTCCGCGGCGCCCGGATCGCGTGGAGCCCCGCCCTCGGCGGATTGCCGATCGACCGCCGCATCAGCGCCGTCATCGGGGCGCGGCGGACGACGTTCGCCGACCTCGGCTGCGTCGTCGAGGACGGCCAGCCCGACTTCAGCGACGCGCGCGAGATCTTCCAGACGTGGCGCGCATGGAACTTCATGCTGAAGTACGCCCCGCTGCTCGAGACCCACCGCGACCAGCTCAAGGACACGGTGATCTGGAACATCGAGCAAGGCCTGAAGCTGACCGCGGGCGACGTCGCCGCGGCGGAGGCGAAGCGCACCGCGCTCTACCACCGCGTCCGCGTGTTCATGGAACGTCACGAGTTCCTCGTGCTTCCCGTCACCCAGGTGCCGCCGTTCGACGTGACCCAGCCCTACGTCACCGAGATCAACGGCGTCCGCCTGCCGACGTACATCGACTGGATGCGCGCGTGCTCCGACATCACGGTCACCGGCCATCCCGCGATCTCGGTCCCGTGCGGATTCACCGATGACGGCCTGCCGGTCGGCATCCAGATCGTCGGACGTCACCAGGACGACTGGGGGGTGCTGCAGCTCGCGCACGCGTTCGAGCAGGCGACGCAGGTCTGGCGGCGCCACCCACCGGATGCGATCATGGCCCGGTCATGATCGAGGCCTTTCCGCTGATCGAGATGTCCGGGCCGCCGCGCGAGCGCGGGCGGCAATACGGCCGTCAGGCCTCCGCGCGGATCGCGCTCGGCGTCGAGCACTATGCGACGCAGCTCGCGAAGATGTCGTGCGACTGGCCCACCATCCGCGGTCTCGTGCAGGACTGCCTGCCGCGCATCGAGGCGTTCGAGCCCGCGTACGTCGAGGAGATGCGCGGTATCGCCGAGGGCGCCGGCCTCGACTTCGAGGCGATCGTGCTGCTCAACGCGCGGACGGAGATCTTGAAATTGGGCAGCGGCGCGGGCGGGCGCTTGAGCGCCCGGGCGCCCGCGCCTTCAGATGACGCATGCACCGGCGTGGTCGCGTTGCCCGAGGCCACGCCGTCGCGCCGCCTCATCCACGCGCAGAACTGGGACTGGAAGGTCGAGTGCGCCGAGACGGCGGTCGTCCTCTCGATCCGCCGCGACGACGGGCCTGATCTCCTCACCTTCACCGAGGCCGGAGGGCTCGCGCGCTCGGGCCTGAACGCCGCCGGCATCGCGATCGATTTCGAGTGCGCGCCCGACGAGACCTTTCAGGTCCATCCCGAGCGCGGCCTGCTCGTGCACGCCAACCACTGGGTCAGCCCGGTCGCGCTGGCGACGCTGAAGGACACGGGCATCGCGAACACGCCGTGCACGCTCTATCGCGATCTTCGCGTCCGTAGTCTGCTCGCGCCGCAGATCGGCTCGATCACGCGCGAGGCCGTGAAGACCGCGCTGTTCGACGACTTCGCCGCGCCGTGGTCGGTGTGCCGTCCTCCGCGCGCGGCCGTCAACGGGACGATGACCGCGACCGTCGCGATGATCGTCAGGGAGCCGGCGCTCGGCGTCATGGAGGTCGCGCCGCTCCCGGCGCTCGATCGTCACTTCACCACGTACCATCTCCCCGCCGGCCGTCCCGCGACCGTCGCCGCCGGCTGAGCGG
>Ga0194132_10012564_pt1 | contig 10514 bp, 8 predicted proteins | sample TA2KigOf80mmetaG_FD_148612 | JGI IMG/M metagenome (GOLD analysis project Ga0194132, IMG submission 148612) | Freshwater microbial communities from Lake Tanganyika, Tanzania - TA2015054 Kigoma Offshore 80m | ecosystem: Environmental > Aquatic > Freshwater > Lake | place: Tanzania: Lake Tanganyika... | reverse complement strand
TCCTCCCGTTCATTCTTTACAAAATGGGCACACTCTCTCTCGTGGCGCTCCCTGTGAACCTTCTCATCCTTGCGGCAATCCCACTCACGATGCTCTTCGGATTTCTCACGGGTATGCTCGGCTTCATCTCCTCGGCGTTAGCCGCGCCGTTCGCCTTTCTCTCGTACGCGTTTCTCGAGTATGAGCTCTTCATCGTGGAGTTCTTTGCAAAGCTCCCGTTCGCAGAGGTCTTTGTGTCCGATTTCCCTCTGTGGCTGATGCTGTCGTGCTATGCGGTGCTCGTCTTTGTGCGATGAGGTTCTCTTTTTTCTGTGAGATGCTGTCTCTCACAATTCCATCTATCAGTACGAAATGCTCAATGCAAGGAATGCAAGGGTTGCGAGAATAACAATGCCAATTACGATACTGATACGCACAAACCATGTTATGATGACAAGGAATATTCCGATAACGAGCGAAATGAACAGCGAAGCTGGCAACAGTACTGCAAAAGGCAAGAGAATCATACAGCCTTCGTCTCTGCAAAAAAAAGCAAGTATAGCAGTAAGGCATACTATACCCCAAAATACAAGCGAGCTTGTAATTAGAGCCCATGTTCTTCCTAAGGAGACCTGGTGACATGTGGCATACCAATGAGCATAGGACAGAAATCCGAGTGCTAAGGTTATGAGGCTACCCGCCAGCACGACATCTGCGGTACGTAAGTGAGAAGAATTTGCAAAAGTATTGAGTCCCCATACAAAGAATACAAGCGTGCTGAGTGCATAAACCCACAATAGTACGAGATTTGTTCTTGTCATATTCATAAAAGCGCAACCTGATAATTGTGTTCGGGGGCTCTCCAGTTCAAATTACTGAAGAAGTCTTCTATGTATTGTTTCTTGCCGCTCGGCTGGTAGTCCGCCACGAATGAGTGTTCCCACATATCAAGGCCAAGGATGAGAGCACAGTTTTGAAGTTGCCCGAGGTGCTGTTCATCTATCCATGCGTTAAGAAGCTGTCCCGACGCTCTATCGTAATAGAGCATCGCCCAGCCGATGCCGCGTGTAAGAGCGATAGCTCTGAACTCGGCGAGCCATGCATTGAGTGAACCCCACTTCATCTCGATAGCTTTTTTAAGTTCGCCATCTCCAAGAGAAGAAGCCCCGCCTTCAAGGCTCTTGAAATAGACTTCGTGATTGCGCATTCCGTTGAACTCGAAGCCGAATCGGCGATTTACTTCGCCGAGCACGTACGCATTTTTCTCCGCGTCTTGCTTAAGTTCTTTAATCTTATCTAGAATAAAATTCGCGTTTTTCACATATCCAGCATAAAGCTTCAGGTGTTCCTCAATGTTTTTTGCGGAAATTCCTTTGAGTGCAGGTATTTTAAATTTTTGTTCCGTAAACATATAAGTATTATTATACTGCAGAATGCAAAAAATACGCAATAATTTCCATTTTTGTATTTTAGGAATTCTTTTTGCAACGGTGATTTTGGTTTGGTATTCGGTTCTCAAGGAAGACAGAGCTGGAAAACTCACCATTGCGTTTTTTGATGTGGGGCAGGGAGACGCGATTTTTATTGAATCGCCGTCCGGAAATCAGATTTTAGTTGATGGCGGTCCCGACAAAAGCGTTCTTCGTCAACTCGGAAAAGTAATGCCGTTTTATGATCGTAAGATTGACGCGCTTTTCGTGACAAATCCCGACAAAGACCACTTTGCCGGATTCATAGATGTTCTTCGTTCATACAAAGTCGCCGCGGTTATTGAACCTGGAACAAAAGGCGCCTCCGCCGAGTATAAAGTTTTTGAAGAAGAAATACGGAAGGAAGACGCAAAACATATTATTGCGCGCAGAGGACAGGAAATTGCGCTCGGCGGAGGCGCATTCCTACAAATTTTATTTCCAGACAGAGATGTTTCCGGACTCGCAACAAACGACGGTTCTATTGTCGCTAAACTTATCTACGGCAACACAGCTTTTTTGTTGACTGGAGACGCGCCGAAAGGAATTGAAAATTACCTTGTGGATTTGGATGGAAAAAATCTTGATGTAGATGTTTTAAAAGTTGGGCATCACGGTTCAAAGACATCCACGGGAGATTCATTACTTGGATACGCTTCTCCAGCAATGGCCGTGATTTCATCGGGTAAAAATAATAGATACGGACATCCGAATGAAGAAACGCTCGCGCGCTTAAAAAGATTTGAAGTAGAGATATACCGCACCGACCAACTCGGCACGATAATAATGGAATCAGACGGCGAGAATATACGTGTTAAATAACACCGGCTTTTTTGAGGGTGGCGTATGCGCCGCGTTTTTGGATTGTTTTCAAACCGCGGGTTGAAATAGTAAGAGTAATGTGTTTTTTCAATTCAGGAACAAAAATCCGTTTCTTCTGTAAATTAGGATACTTCCTAACCATTCCGGTCGGATTAAATTGAGTCGCACGCGTGCGGTTACTATAGCCGCCTCCTAGGCGCGATGATTTTTGTGTGATTGGGCAAGATTTCATAAGCTCGATGCGAATCTACAAATTACATTCGAATCTACGAATGCTATGTTATCATATAAATGTGTTTTTGCAATTGTTCGCGGCATTCGCATCCAATTCGCAAGATTAGCATCGAGTTATGGGATTAGATATAATTTTTTCAATCGCTGTGCTTGTTATGTCAGTTGTCGTGCATGAAGTTGCGCACGGAGCTGTGGCGAACTATTTTGGCGACCCGACCGCGCGCCTTGCGGGGCGGCTTTCTTTAAATCCTGTGCGGCATCTGGACTTATTTGGCTCAATAATAGTGCCGCTTTTGCTCGCGCTTACTGGTTCCGGAATAATTTTTGGGTGGGCAAAACCGGTTCCGGTGAATACATATAATTTAAGAGGAAAATACAGCGACATGCTCGTATCATTTGCCGGACCCGCAAGTAATATAATACTCGCTATTTTATTCGGGTTGATTATAAGATTTTTTGGCGGGGTATTGCCGTTGTCTTTTCTGTCCATTTCAGCGGCTGTGGTGCTTATAAATATTATGTTGGCGGTATTTAACTTAATTCCCATTCCTCCGCTGGACGGCTCAAAAATACTTTTTTCATTTTTACCGCAGAGCTCGCAATTCATCGATTTTATAGAGCGCTACTCAATTTTCATTTTGATTTTCTTTATATTATTTCTGTGGCAGTTTATTTTACCAATAGTTCGTTTTCTATTCGGCATTTTAACGGGAATTGGCGGGTAGTGTTGCTTTTTCGCGCCAGTTGTATTATTCTATTTTCCGATGGCGACAATAAATCAGTTGATACGACGTTCGCGCAAAGAGCGTATTCGTAAGAATAAAACGCCGGCGCTTACGAAAAGTTTTAACGTTCTCCGGAACCGTCCGGTGTTTTTTAATTCTCCGTTCAAGAGAGGGGTTTGCACAAAAGTGACTACAAAAACGCCACGCAAACCGAACTCCGCAATAAGAAAAATCGCCCGTGTGCGCCTTACGAATGGAATGGAAATAACCGCTTATATTCCGGGAGTTGGACATACTTTGCAGGAACACTCTGTTGTTTTGGTGCGCGGTGGGCGCGTGAAAGACGTGAACCTGCGTTATACGATTGTCCGCGGAAAACTTGACGCGACAGGAGTGGAAGGTCGCAAGAAAGGAAGAAGTTATTATGGAGTAAAAAAGCCGAAGACGGCTTAGATCGATTCGAATCTGGCGAATTGGATGCGAATGCCGCGAATAAAAAATAAATGTTCGTAGATTCGAATATAATTTGTAGATTAGCATCGAGTTAAATAATATGAGGAGAAAAACAAAAGGAAGAAAAGAGATTGCGCCGGATTTTAAATATGAATCGCAAAAAGTTGCGAAGCTTATAAACTATGTGATGGAGTGCGGAAAAAAAGAGACCGCTCGCAAAATCGTGTATGGCGCGCTCGCGGAAGTTAAAGAAAAAACAAAGAATAGTAATCCTATTGAAGTTTTTGAAACAGCGTTAAAAAATGTCGCGCCTGTTATGGAAGTGCGCTCGCGCCGCGTCGGAGGGGCGAACTATCAAGTGCCTGTTGAGGTAAGACAAGAACGGCGCACGGCTCTAGCATTTCGCTGGCTTATAGGCGCGGCGCGAGGAAAGAAAGGGAAGCCGATGCACGAAAAACTTGCTGATGAAATTATTGGTGCGTCAAAAAACGAAGGCGAGGCGGTAAAGAAACGCGAGAATGTGCACAAAATGGCGGAAGCGAACAAAGCGTTCGCCCACTTCGCGTGGTAAAGTTTTTGTTATGAAGTATTTGTAAGTTTTTTGGGTTTGTTTTTATTCAATCTGTGTTCCTTTTGTGTTCATTAGTTAAGTATGTCTACTATTCCCGTATATGCTAATATGGTAGACATGTGAATATATGAATAAGCGCAATACTATTACATTGACGCTTTTGCGCACGCTCGGAGAAATGGCCATCGAGGGAGTTGAGCTCTGTGAAGCGATTCTCATTGCTGGATATGGCGCTTCATCTTTTCGTATAGATCGCACGCTAAAAGAGTTGCGCAACGAGCGGATGCGTGGCAGTACCAGTTCCTCAACGCCTATCTTTAAAGATGAAAAGCGATGTATCCGTAATTATCAAAAACTTCTCTCAAAATTAAAGGCACAAGGTTTTGTAGTTGAGGAAAATGCGTCTGGTAAGCGTATGTTTGCATTGAGTAAAAAAGGAAAATTGAAATTGACCTTGCTAGAGCGGCGGCAATTGGAGAGGCTACCTTCAACTGTTTACGAGGCGGTTCCCAGTGAAAGGTCGGTTATTGTTTCTTTTGATATACCGATTAAAAAAAATAGGAAGCGCGATTGGTTGCGTGAAGTACTGAAGCGATTTGGATTGCGCATGGTGCATAGAAGTCTTTGGATAGGGAAACGCAAGCTCCCTAAACCATTTCTTGATGATTTAGAGCAACTCAATCTTCTCCAGCATGTTGAGATTTTTGAAGTTGGCCGTACCGGAACATTACGGCACATTGTTTGAACCAACCCATCGACACTTTGTTGTGTATGTCTACCATACTTTGTTGTGTATGTCTACCATAAAAGTATATGCAAGTGTGGTAGACAGATAATCTTTGATTCTTTTGACGTTGGATAGTCTTTGACGCTATATAGTTTTTGATGCCAGCTAGTGTTTGATGCTAGTCAGTAATTTATTTCTTTAAAAGGATAAACTTTGCATTTTTGGGCAGTTCGGGTTATTATTTCGTTACGCTTCGGCGTATTTTTAGTTTATGAACAGAGATTATCCTTTGGAGCGAGTGCGTAATTTCGGCATTATCGCTCACATTGACGCGGGCAAGACCACGACTTCGGAGCGCGTGCTGTTTTACACCGGAATGACGCACAAAATCGGCGAAGTGCACGAAGGAGACACGGTGACCGACTGGATGGAGCAGGAGCGTGAACGTGGTATTACGATAACCGCAGCCGCCATCACTTGTTTTTGGACTCCTACTCACGTGAAAGACAAGTCGGACAAGGAAAAGAAAATCCGTTTTAATATCATTGATACTCCGGGCCATATTGATTTCACCGCGGAGGTGAAGCGTTCTCTCCGCGTTCTTGACGGCGCGGTTGTCGTCTTTGACGGAGTTGCCGGAGTTGAACCACAGAGCGAAACAAACTGGCGTTACGCGGACGAAGGAAAAGTGCCGCGCGTTTGTTTTATAAACAAGCTGGACAGAATGGGCGCGTCTTTTGAAAACTCTTACAAATCAATTTTGGAACGGCTTTCAAAAAACGCGGTGAGAATGCAGATTCCGATCGGGCTTGAAGAAAAACATGAAGGCGTGATTGATTTGCTTACGATGAAGGCATACGGATTTGAAGGGGAGAAAGGAATAAATGTTATTGAAAAAGAAATCCCGACTGAATATGTTGAAGAAGCGAAAAAATTCCGTCACGAACTCATTGAAAGAATAGTGGAACACGACGACGCGCAAATGCAGGAATATCTTGAAGGAAAAGAAATTCAAATTGACGCGTTAAAAAAGACGCTCCGCAAAGCAGTTATCGCGAACAAAATTTTTCCAGTTTTTGCTGGCTCCGCCCTTAAAAATAAAGGGGTGCAACTTGTGTTGAACGCAGTAGTTGATTATCTTCCGTCTCCTCTTGATATTCCAGCGATTGTTGGAACAAATCCGGATAATGGGGAACTTATTGAGCGCCATTCTTCCGATTCCGAGCCGTTTTCCGCGCTAGTGTTTAAATTGCAGGCGGACCCTTTTGTCGGGCAACTCGCGTTCTTCCGCGTGTATTCGGGAGCTGTTGAGGCCGGAAGTTATGTTTACAATTCCACAATTCTCGCGCGCGAGCGACTTTCTCGCATCGTGCGACTTCAGGCGGATAAGCGCGAAGAAGTGAAAAAAGTTTTTGCTGGAGAAATCGCGGCGGCGGTCGGGTTGAAAGACGCGAAGACATCACATACTTTGTGCGATGAAAAAGCGCCGATTGTTCTTGAACCGATAAAATTCGCGGATCCGGTTATTTCAATGCGTATTGAACCGAAAACAAAAGCCGATCAGGAAAAGATGGGAATGTCGCTGAAACGGCTTTCAGATGAGGACCCGACTTTCAAAATTAAAAGCGATCAGGAAACGGGCGAGACAGTTATTATGGGAATGGGGGAACTTCAGCTGGAAATTATGGTTGATAGAATGAAGCGCGAATTCGGAGTGGAAGCGAACATTGGAAAACCGCAAGTCGCGTATCGCGAGACGATTCAGGGAACTTCCGAAGTGGAAAATAAATATATTCGCCAGACAGGAGGTCGCGGTCAATACGGCCACGTTAAAATTATTGTAAAGCCGATGGAGCCTGTTGTTGAAGGAGAAAAGATTCCGAAAAATGTAAAACGCTACGATAATTTTGAATTCATAAACTCAATCAAAGGAGGCGTAATTCCGCAGGAATATATTCCTGCGGTTGAAAAGGGTTTGCGCGAAGGAATGGAGCGCGGAGTTGTCGCTGGTTTCCAGCTCGTGAACATTTCGTGCGATTTGATTTATGGTTCGTATCACGAAGTTGACTCTTCCGAAATCGCGTTCAAGATTGCCGCTTCACAAGCAATACAAGAAGCGGCGCGCAAAGCAAAACCGGTTCTTTTGGAGCCGATTATGAAAGTTGAAGTTGTAACACCGGACAAGTTTATCGGAGATGTTACGGGACATTTAAACTCAAAACGTGGCGAAGTTCAAAATGTTTTTGAAAGGGGAATGAATAAAGTGGTGGACGCTAAAGTTCCGCTCGCGGAAATGTTCGGCTACATCACGACTTTGCGCTCAATGACCGAAGGCCGCGCGAGTTTTAATATGGAGTTTTCTCATTACGCGCCTGTTCCTTCCAATGTAGCGCAAGGAATTATTGAGGCGAGAAAATAATTTTGCGCACTTGTGCATAACTTATTACGTTACTACACAGTGGTGTGGTAAAATGTTTTAATAGTGTTATGACAAGACACAAATTATTTGTCACAATAATCTCAATTTTTATATTTGCTGGAGTTGGTTTTGTTGTTTACGCGCAGTCAAATGATCTATTAAATAGCGAAAATATTTTTGACGCTATTTCTGTTGATTTAAAAGTCAATGGGAGCGACGGACCTGTTGAAATTACAAAAGGCGGAAGCGTAACCATATCTTGGATTTCTGAGGGAGCGACTCGTTGCCGTGGAGTGTGGTCAAAGAGTGATTTGAAACTCTCCGGGACAGCAATCGGTAAAATCAATAAATCGGCTACGATTAAAATCGCGTGTATAAATGAAGAAGGTGAAAGAATAGATGATTCAGTTGTTGTGAAAGTGTCAGAAATTGCCTTGCCGTCTGTTCCTGATGTGCCGCTTGTTCAACAAGTTGTTCCGGTTCCGCAGCCAGCTTCACAACCTGTGCGTAAATCTATTATTCCTAAACCAGAACGCGAATTAACACAAGGTTATCCAATCCGCACACTTGTGCTCGACACTTTAGGTAAACCAGCCGCACTTCGCGAATTGGCTAAAGATGTATTTTCTGATATGAACGGAAGAAAATGGCCAGATGTGAAGGGTATACTTACAGATACCGAAACAGGACAACAGTGGGATATTGAGTATGAACATAAAGGAAACAGCCGTATGTGGTGTAATCCGCCAGTTCTCAATTTAAAGTTTGATAAAACTACCAAGAAAGGAAAACCAAAGCCGCTTTTTGTAGGACGAAGCACTTATGCTGGTCGCGAATCATTAGGGTATAAAAAAGTGCGTCTTATCCCCGCTGACTGTGATGTTTTTGATGACGGGTGGTCAAATAGAAATGCCGGATTTAACAACCAGCTTAATGTGGCTCTTCGCGAGTATTTTATTTATGACATAGCACGAAATGTTTTCAAAATTCCAGCTGTTGATGTGGTTGCGTTTGTTCAGTTAAAAATAGAATCACCTAATACTGATGGCTCAAAATCACATCGCTACATCTTTCTTCAACGCGACAATGAACAAGATGACGAAATACCGTTCACAACTCAATTCGGTCTGTCCCCAGACCTCCTTGAGTCAAGTGATGCCGACCCATTAAGCAAAAACTATACAATCAAACCTGGAAGTGTTAAGGGCGATAATTTCTCGCATATTATTTACACCGACCTTGCATCTAATCAAGAAAAGACGATAAAACTGGACCCAGAAAACAGAATCCGCTTAAGATTACTTTATGATTTCGTTACTATGTGGGACCATGAGCCGTTTTGGAATGAAGACTACGGAGTTGATGCGGCAAACGGGCTTTACAAAACCATTCCGTATGATTTTGACTTATCTCTTTCCTGTAATTTCTTCAGTAGTAATAGATGGGGTATTACTACAGGTTTGATATCGTCGCTTCCAAAAGAAGAACAACCTCTTTACAATGAATTATTAGAAACAATAAGCCGACAGATTTTTGGTAGCCAGGACTCTCTTAATAGAATGCTTGATTCAATTGACAGGTATCCATTTTCTGTTGATAAAGTAAGATTGCGTGATTTTGTAAAACTTCAATTTTACACGTTCGCATCTTATTATAGTTCAGAAGAATTCGCGAAAACAATAAAGTTACCTTACAAGCCGATTTCCATAATATCTTCTCTGCCAAGCGCTTCGGAACTTCAAATTAAGAAAGACCAATTTCTAGCTTCTTGCAAAAGGCCTGCGATCGGGGACTTTTCCAAAGGACATATATTTAAAGTGCTCCCAAACCCAACACTTAAAATTGAAGTTGACACACAAAATGCAGGGAATGATGTATTATTTTCCGAATCTTCTCTTTTTAAAGTAGATGTAACTGCGGGTTCAGAACCATTAAAGATACACCCTGATAAGACATTTAGCGTATCTATTCAAAATGTTATCAACAAAAAAGATTTTATGTTTTGGGGAGGTGTAATTGCAACTCCACTTTCCGAAGTATCATTTGAGAAAGATGTTTATATAATATCACCAGGTAAAACCGCTAATTTTATTGTAAGTTCATCAAACAAATTTAGATCGAATGATAGTGTATTCTCAATAGGTGGAGAATATAAGACATTTATCTCAAAAATAAGTTTTGGAGAAGATACTTTTATTTTTCCAGAGCCGGTATTTACCAACATAGCTGAAGCTAAAGTCCAAGCCCCGCTATCCGTGACCTGTAGCGCCTTCTCGCCATCACTGATTCCAATCGGAAAAGAAGTAAAGTGGGTTGCTTCTGTTGAGGGCGGGGATGGAAAATATACTTATTTATGGAACGGCACTGATGGATTGGATGGTAATGCAACCACTACTACGAAAAAATACACTACAGTAGGGAAAAAGAACGCGACTGTTTTCGTAACGAGTAATAATAAAACCGTAAGCGCGTCATGTGGCGGCGTAAATGTTGAATCGAAATCGCCAATTATCGTTTCGTTCGATCAGAACTTTTTGCGCGACAAAGATTCGTTCTTTCATAGAAATAAGGACATTTTTACAGGCAAACCGGATCAGATTTTAGGCGCTTTTTACGCAAGTGTTAAAAAAGAAGGGCAGATATTTCCTAAGCCATCTATGTTGGTGCGCGATCTCTACTTTAAAATATACAATGTCCCAATAAAAGATGTAACAATTATTGAAGAAAATCCAGCAAACCAGAATTCAATTTCTGGGAAGGTGATTTATACATTAGCCAACGAAGCAAGCATCATATTTGATGGACCAATAGAAATAAAAGATGGCACGCTATACATTGTACGAGGCACAGTTGCTAAATCAATTCCTGTTGGGACGCAAATTACCACCCATCTTGTTAATTTTGACGCTTCGCCTGGAATAAATAATAAAGATATGAAGTTCCCAATTGTATCTCCCCCAGTAACTGTTGTTGAAATGTCTCATTCCGGACCATCTATCACAGTAACAGGACCGGTTAATTCCTATTTAACGCCGAATGTTATCAATGTGACTTTTACCTCTTCGAACATCTCACGCGTGAAAATTGAGGCGTGTGTTAACAAAACAGACTGCAC
>Ga0194132_10012563_pt1 | contig 10515 bp, 11 predicted proteins | sample TA2KigOf80mmetaG_FD_148612 | JGI IMG/M metagenome (GOLD analysis project Ga0194132, IMG submission 148612) | Freshwater microbial communities from Lake Tanganyika, Tanzania - TA2015054 Kigoma Offshore 80m | ecosystem: Environmental > Aquatic > Freshwater > Lake | place: Tanzania: Lake... | reverse complement strand
CGCGTCCGGACGCCGGGCCAGTGCGCGCACCCGAGCGCCGCGCTCGTGCAGCGCGCGCGCCAGCCGCGCCCCGACGTAGCCGGACGCGCCGGCGATCAGGGTCACCGTGTCGTCCAGGACCGTCGCGCCGGACGCCGCCCTCACGGCGTCTTCCGCAGCGCGATCTGGAGATTCTGGGTGACGCCCGTCGCGAAGCCCGCTTCACTTTGCGCGAGGTAGTACTCCCACATTCGCACGAAGCGCTCATCGTGACCCAAAGCACGCACGTGCTCGCGCTGCACCATGAAGCGTTTACGCCACTCGGCGAGCGTGCGGACGTAGTGCGCTCCGATGTCCGTGACCGATTCCACGACCAGGCCGGTGCGCACGAGCGAGCGCTCGATCGCGGCGAGCGACGGCAGCACCCCTCCGGGAAAGATGTAGCGCTGGATCCAATTCGTGCCCCGGCGCTGCCGCTCGTAGGCGCGATCGGGAACCGTGATCACCTGCAGTGCGATACGCCCCCCGGGCGCGAGCACGCGATCGAGCGTGGAGAAGAACGTCTCGTAGTACTCCGCGCCGACGGCCTCGAGCATCTCGATCGACACGATCGCGTCGTACGTTCCCTTCACGTCGCGGTAATCGACCAGCCGCACGTCGACCTGCCCGGACAGGCCGGCCTGGGCGACGCGACGCGTGGCCAGCGCATGCTGCGCGGCCGAGATGGTGATCGCATCGACCCGGCAGCCGTACGCCGCCCCGGCATGAAGCGCGAATCCGCCCCAGCCGCAGCCGACCTCGAGGACCCGGCTCCCCGGCCTGATTTCCGCGAGCCGCGAGATGCGGGCGTACTTCTCCCGCTGCGCCTTCTCGAGCGTGGCGTCCTCGGACGGGAACACGGCGGACGAGTAGGTCATCGTCGAGTCCAGGAACAGGGCGTAGAAGTCGTTGCCCAGGTCGTAGTGCGCCTGGATGTTGGCGCGGCTGCCCGCGATGCTGTTGTGCCGCCGCATGTGACGAATCCGATCCAGTGCGCGGGCGGGAAGGCGGAGCCAGCCGCGCGCCATGCCGAGCGCCGCGCGGTTGCGGACCGCCAGCCGGAGCAGGCCGATCAGATCAGGGCTCGTCCACAGCCCGTCGACATACGCCTCGCCGAATCCCACCTCCCCGCGCAGCAGCAGCCGCTCGAAAGCCGCTTCCCCGCGGACCGCGATCGTCGCCTCATCGCCTGCGGCGCTCCCCCCGAACACGCACTCGCGCCCGTCCGGGAGCAGCACCCGGAGGGTCCCGATCTCCCAGCGACGGGCGGCGGCCAGCACCGCCTCGCGCGCGATCGCGCTTCTCATGCCGGCCTGCGGTACCGGACGAACCGGATACCCGCCGTCCATAGGCGCAGTGCGTGCAGGTGGATCAGCGCGATGGTCTGCAGCGTGATGACGGGATGGCGCAGCGCCGCCCGCAGCAGCGTTCCCTGCGTGAGCGGCCGCCGGAGCAGGCGAAAGCCGGCCCACAGCGTGAGCGCGTCCACATCCCCGCATCGCTCGCGCTCCTGGATGGCCACGACGAGCCCGCCGTCGTCGTCCCGAATGTGGAAACGGTAGGCCGCGTCCATCTCGATGAACGGGGATACGTACATTCGCTTGCGGGCGCCCGCTACGAACGCGCCCGTCCCCTCCGGCCGGAGCGTGTACACGCACCGGTCGCCGTGCGTGTTGCTGACCTCCGCGAGGACGACGCGAAGGACCCCCGAGGCGTCGCGGCAGAAGTAGAAGGAAACGGGATTGAACAAGTAGCCGAGCACGCGCGCGTTGGTCACCAGGGTGATCCGCCAGTCTGCCGCATCGAACCCTTCGCGCGCGAGGTGCTCGCGCGCCCCGTCCGCCAGGCTGATCCGGTCGGAGCCCAGATGGTCGCGGGCGTGGACCGACAGCAGTCCGGACCGCTCGAAGCGCAGCAGCGGAACCATGCGCCCCACGGCGTCGAGCTCGTCGAGATCGAGCGCCAGGTAGTAGACGTGGTGGGTGAAATCGTACTTGCGCGGGCGGACGCGGCGGTGCCGGACCGTGCCGACCAGCAGGCTCGACCTCATGCCGCGCGCTGCGCCGAGGCGCCGCGCACCAAGCGCGCCACGGCCACGCCCGAACGGCATCCGTCCTCGTGGAACCCGTAGCCCAGGTGCGCGCCCGCGTACCAGACGCGGCTCTCGCCCTGGATGCGCTCGACCGCCCGCTGCGCTGCCGGCGTGCCCGAGTCGTAGGCCGGATGCGCCCAGAGGAACTCTCGTCGGACGAGCGTCGGATCAACGTGCGCGGGATTCACCGAGACCAGGATCCGCTCATCGCCGGGAAGTGACTGCAGCCGCGTGAGGTCGTACGTCATCGTGAGCTTGTCCGCACGCGCATCGCACGAGTCGATCCGCACGTTCCAGGAGGCTCGCGCATCCGCGCGCCGCGGCAGCACCGGCCCCGCGTCGGTGTGCAGCACGACCCGGTTGGTCGTGTAGTGAAACGCGCCGAGCGCGCGCCGCACGGCGTGCGAAGGGTTGCTCAGCAGACCCAGCGCGGTGTCGGCATGGGTCGCGAGGACGATCCCTTCGTAGCGCCGCACCGCGCCACCCTCCAGCACCAGGTCCACGGCGCTCTCATCCGCGGGGCGCACCCCGACGACGGGCGTGCCCAGGCGGACGGCTCCGTGCGGCAGCCGCGCGAGAGCTCGCGAGACGTACTCGCGCGACCCACCGACCACGGTGCGCCAGCGCAGAACGCGGTCGAAGCCGATGAGCCCGTGGTTGTCGAGGAAGCGCAGGAGGTAGAGCAGCGGGAATCGGCGCACCTCGGAGGGCGAGGTGGACCACACGGCGGCCGCCAGCGGAAGAAGGAAGTGCCCGGCGAGACGGGATGCGGCCGGCCGCGCCTGGAGGTACGCGCCGAGCGTACCGTCGTCGCCGACGCCGCCGGCAAGGAACCGCCGGGCATCGGCGAAGAACGCGCGAATCTCGAGGAGCAGTCGCCACTGCCCAGCATCGAGCAGCCTGCGCCGCTGTGCGAAGAAGCCCGTCGCGCCGCGCGTGCTGTACTCAAGCCCGCATCCGGCACAGCGACAGCCGAAGGACATGTCGGTCGGCATGGTCGCGACTCCCAGCTCGGCGAGCATCGGCGAGAACGTCGGGTAGGTCGCGTCGTTGTAGACGATGAAGCCGACGTCGACCGGCACGCTGCCGGCCGAGGTGGACACTTCCACCGTGTGGGCATGCCCCCCGGCGACCGGCTCACGCTCATAGAGGGTGACCTCGTGATCCGGCGCGAGCGCCAGCGCCGTGCTGATCCCGGCGATGCCCGACCCGACGACCGCGATCTTCACCGCCGTCCCTCTCCAGTGCGCCGGGGTGGCCGCGGCAGGAAGGTTGGAACCGCGCGCGCGTACGCGGCGTACGCCGGGCGGCGTTGGACGAGGTCCGGCTCGAGCAGCGTCACCCCCGAGACGCGCAGCAGCAGGAATGTGACCAGGCACGGCGACCAGACCGTCCACCATGCGCCGGCCGCGCAGGCGACCACCCAGAAGCCCCACCACAGCACCGTTTCGCCGAAGTAGTTGGGGTGCCGCGTCCACGCCCAGAGCCCCGTGTCCAGCACCCGCCCGGACGGTCCCCCTGACGCGCGGAAGCGGCGCAGCTGCTCGTCCGCCACCGCCTCGCAAGCGAACCCCGCGAGCCACACCACCGCACCGAGGAGGTCAAGCGGGCCGAGCGGCTCGGGAGAGAGGATCGCCGCCACGAGCGGCGCGCCCAAAACCCACGCCAGGCCGCCCTGCAAGAGGAACACCTTCGGCAGCGAGGTCCACCGGAATGCGTCGGCGTCGCGCCGCCGCATCGCCGCGTAGCGGCGGTCCTCGCCGTGCCCGCGCCGCCGTACCGCGATGTGCAGCGCGAGTCGCGCCGCCCACAGGCCGACCATGACGGCGACGAACGGACCGCGCGGCCCACCGCCCCCCACCGCGAGCGCCACGGCGACGACCAGCGCGAACGAGGGTCCCCAGAACACGTCGGCGATCGAGGCGTCGCGCAGCCGCAGGCTCAGCAGCCACAGCGCGATCACGGCCACGCCGAGCGCGAGCGCGGTCGCGAGGGAAACGAAAAGCGAGAGGCTCACCGTCGAGCGGTCCCCGGACCGGCGCTCACAAGCTGAGCCGCGTGACGGCCAGCGTCGCGATCGCGCCGACCGCGGCCCCGAGCACCGCACCCCAGGTCAGATCCACAAGCGTCACGATCCATGGCCAGCCGCGCAGGGTCGCCTGGTTGGTGAGGTCGTAGGTCGCATAGGCCACAAAGCCGAACGCGGCCCCCCGGATCGCTCCGGTCAGGGGTGACCCCGACTCGACACCGGGCGCAACCGCGAAGAACGCGAGGCCGCCGGCGTAGATGAGGTAGAACGCGCCCGCCGCCATCCAGTCCACGCGCTCGGCCATGAGCGCTCCGAGGTGCTGGCGGTAGAAGGTTCGGGCGACCACGCCGAGCCAGATCGCATCGAGCGCCGTCATTGCGAGGATCGTCGCGATCAGGATGCTCACGCGGCACCTCCTACACGCGCGGACCTCGGTCGCAGCGCCATGGTCGCCGCGATAGAGAGCGCGATCACCGCCGCGGCGCCGAGGCTGAGCAGGGCGAACGGCGGATACGCGATCTGCTGCTGGGCGAAGGTGCCGACCAAGGCCCACACCCCGACCGCGCCGAAGGCGACATCCCGGAGCCGTACCACCATAACGAGGTTGAGCACCGCGGCGACCACGACCATCAGCGCGGCCCAGGCCTCCGGCGCGAACGGCGCTCCGCTCCACCCGGCGGAGAGCAGCACGACCGCGGTGTTCGGGATCGTCGCGACCGAGATCCACCCTTGATACACGCTGAGCGGCGCTCGGACCAGCCAGGTGTCGCGGCGGCTCGGCGGCTCCACCCCGGCGACCGCGTCGAGGCGCGCGCGCATCGCCTTGAGCGAGACGAGGATCGTGAGCATGAGGACCAGGGACGCCAGGTAGGCGCCGTAGTGCCAGGCGAGGATCCACAGCGCGTTCGCCGCGAAGTTCACCGGCAGCCAGATACCGAGAGCACCCAAGCGGACGGAGCGGCGTCCGGCGGGCGTCAGCGCGTAGCCGACGAGCCCGGTGACCCCCAGGTAGATCAGCCCCCAGATGGCGAAGACGTAGCCGGCCGGAACGAACACGAGCGGAAAGGAGTCCGAGATGAAGGCCGTGGTGCGGCCGTTCAGCGGAAGCAGGTTCGCGAGCGAGTTGAGCACGAGCATGACCACAAGCAGGAGCGCATTGAGGGTTGCCAGGCGCAGCGTCATCGTGCGACCTCCACGGCTTCGGGCTTCGCGGCACCGAGGTAGGTGCCGAGACCCTCCTCGAGCGGCGTGAGCCGGCGTGGCATCCGCGCCAGCAGAGGCCCCACGTCGACCGTCGCGGGCTGGTTGACGAAGTCCACGGCTGCCGGCGTGAGCGGCGGCGCGGGGAGGAGTTGCAGCGGCCACGCGGCGAGCTTGAGCAGGGGCGCGGGCGCGGGAAGGAGCGGCCGGCGCAGGCCGGCGACGCGGAGGGCCACGCGGATGATTTCGCGCATGGTGAGCGTCTGGGGCCCGCCGACTTCGAACACGCCGCTGACCGCCGCGGGGTCGCGAAGCGAATCCGCGGCGAGCCTCGCCACGTCGGAGACGAACACGGGTGCGAGCGCTTGGCGCCCGTCGCCGGTCAGCGGCACGAAAGGCAGGATCCGCGCGAAGGAGAGGAAGCGATTGAGCGCCACGTCATCGGGCCCGTACACCCACGTCGGCCGCAGGATCGTGTACTCCAGGCCCGAGCGCCGCACGGCCTCCTCCGCCCGCCACTTCGCGCGGAACCAGTGCCGCTTCGCGTCGGGTGCGGCGCCGGCACCGGAGACGTACAGGACTCGCCGGACACCCACGCGGCGCGCCTCCGCCACGAGGCGCTCCGTTCCCGCAGCGTCGACCGCCTCGAAGGTGTGGCCGCGGCGCGGGTTCTCCATCGGGGAGTTCGGAAAGGCGAGGCTGATCACCAGGGCGTCGGCAAAGTCCATGACTCCGCGCAGGGAGCCGTCGTCGGACACGTCGGCTCTCACCACGGAGACCCCGTCGGGTAGCTCGGCACGCGCGCGCTCGGGCGAGCGGCTGAGGACCGTGACCCGCTCGCCGCGCCGATGCAGCTCCCGCGCGATCTCCCCGCCGACGAAGCCGGTCCCCCCCGCGACGACGACGCGCAGCGAATCGTTCCGCCGGACGACCGCGGGAAGCAGCCGCTCCACGGCCCGGCGACGGTAGTCGAACAGCGAGACCAGCCTCCGGCGGACGAGCCCGCGAGCCAGCTCGCCGACGATTCCGAACGGCAGGTCATAGTCGACGGTATCGGTGACCCGGGTGGCGGGAGCCCCACCGATCTCTTCGTCGGAGAACTCATGCCGGTGGACCCACGATGCGTAGGGGCCTTCGCGCTGCACGTCGACGAAGCGGCTGGCCGGCGCGTACTCGGTGATTTCGCTCACCCAGCCGACAGGCAAACCCGCAAAGGGGCGCACGCGGTAGGACAGCCGCAGGCCGCGGCGCATCTGCACGTCGCCGCTGCGCAGGACGAAGCCCATGTCGGGCGGAGTGATGCGTCCAAGGTTCTCCGGGCGGGAGAAGAAGTCGAAGACCTCCTCCCGCGGCAGCGGGACCACCTGGGAGACGACGATGCGTTGGCTCACGGCTGCTCTCCTTCTCCGCCGCGCTCCCGAGGCCAACCGCTGGCAGGAAGCCGCGCGACGGAACGGGATCAAGCATGGGCGGCGGCGGGCTGTCTGTCAATAGTTTGTCCAAGGATTGTCCGGACCACGTATAGTGATGGCGTGGCGGCGAAGGACGCGGTCCTGCGCATCGGGGCGCTGGCTGGGCGAACCGGCGTTTCACCCGAGCTGCTCCGAGCATGGGAGCGTCGCTATCGGCTGCTCCGGCCGGTGCGCAGCGCGGGCGGCTTTCGCCTGTACAGCCAGGGCGACGAGTTGCGCGTCCTGCGGATGAAGGAGCTCATCCGCGATGGGGTCGGCGCGGCCCAGGCGGCCCGGATCGCCGCGGGCACGTCGCAGGATCCCCTGCCCCTTTCCTCGAGCGCGCTGGATGCCGCCGCGCGCCGGTTCGACAAAGCCTTGCGCTCCTACAAGGAGCGGGTGATTCATGCGGAGATCGACGCGCTCATCGCCTCGCTCGGGCTCGAGCGCGCGTTGGAGGTCGCGATCTTCCCAGCGCTCTCGCGAATCGGTGAAGGCTGGGCGCGGGGCGAGATCACCGTGGCGCAGGAGCACGTCGCCGCGAACGCGATCCGCGCACGGCTTCTGGCGGAGGCCAGTGGCTGGGAGCGCGGGCCGGGGCCGCGCGCGCTCCTGGCCTGCGCGCCGGGCGAGCGGCACGAGCTCGGTCTGATCGCCTTTGGAGCGGTCTTGCACCGCCGCGGATGGCGGATCGCGTATCTCGGCCAGGACACGCCGATCGAGGACGTCGAGGTGGCCGCCCAGGCGGTCGAACCGGCGCTGGTGGTGGTCTTCGCGACCGACTCGCGACTCCTCGACAAGGTGCGGCGCAAGGTCAAGCGGGCCGCGGCGTCGCTCCCCCTCGCCGTCGCCGGCCCCGGCGCGACGGCCGCGTTCGCCCACCAGGTCGGGGCGCGGATCCTCACGGACGGACCCGTTCGGGCGGCGCTCGAGATCGCGGCCGACCGGCGCCAGCCGGGAGACGCTGCGCGACGGTGAGGACGGTGAGGCGAAGGATCGCGGGGATCGTGCTCGCGCTCGGAGCGAGCGGCTCCCTCGGCTGAGCGCTCCTGGCATCAGGCCCAACCGCCGCGGGACTGGCGGCGCTGCGCTCAGACGAGCGCGTGCGCGTGGAGACCGGACGCTGGATCACGTTCACGCCGGCGTCGGGTGGGTCGCCCGCGTCCGGCCTGGTGGTGTACCCCGGCGGCCGCGTCGATGCCCGCGCCTACGCGCCGCTGGCGCGCCGCATCTCGCAGCGCGGCCATCTGGTCGTGATCGTCCCGGTTCGCCTCAACCTCGCGATCCTCGAGTCCGACGCGGCGAGCGCGGTGATCCGGGCGCACCCCGAGATCCGGCACTGGGCGGTCGGCGGGCACTCCCTCGGCGGGGTCGCCGCTTCGCTGTACGCCGCCGCCCACCCGGGAGAGGTCGCGGGTCTGGTCCTGTGGGCCGCGTACCCATCGAACGACGCGCTGCGGACGAGCGGCGTGCGGGTGCTCTCCGTCTGCGGGTCCCGCGACGCGGCGCTCGACGGCGTTCGGCAGGCCCGCCCCCTGCTCCCCGATGACACGCGCTACGGGGTCATCGAGGGCGGGGACCATCCGCAGTTCGGAGCCTATGAGGCACCGCCGGAGCTGCGGACGGCGCTGATCAGCGCCGAGTCCCAGTGGGATCTCGCCGCGTCGGCCACGGCGGAGCTGCTCGCATCGCTCGGATCGCGCGGCCGCGCGCCCTGACCGCGCCGGTCACCCTCGCGCCCCGCCGAAGCGAGCGCCTCGCCGTCGATCGAGGTCAGTGCACGTGGGAGCGGGCGCTGCGCAGGTGCTCGATCGCAAGCGCGAGCACCTGCGAGAGCGCGGTTGGCGACGAGGCCGCGCGCTCGTCGCCGGCCGCCAGGCCGGCGCGGGGCGCGACCAGGCTCTCCCGGAGAAAGCGGACCATTTCGCTCCACGCCTGGGCCTGAGCGCCGCCCGCCTGCACCCCCGCCGCGTCGACCACGAATCCGTGCGGCTGACCGTCGTACACGGTCACCCGCCCCGGGACCCCGGCGGCCTGGAGTCCGGCACGGAAGGCATCGACCCGACCCGAAGGTATCGAGGCGTCGGCGCCGCCGAAGATGCCGAGCACCGGACCTTTGATCACCTTCAGCTTCTGCGCGTCGGTCTCGGGGTTGCCGTAGAAGACGACCGTCGCCGCGACGGAGGGGTTGTGCAGCGTGTACAGAAGCGAGGTGCGTCCGCCGTAGCAGAACCCCAGGATGGCCACACGGGACGGGTCCGCGCCCGGCTGGGCTTTCGCCCATCGCGCCACCGCATCGATGTCCCGGTTCACCACCTCCGGGTTCGCCGTGATCGTCTGGATGATCGCGCGCGGGATCCATGAAGTGGTCGATCCGCGGAACGTGTCCACCGCCACCACGAAGTACCCTTCGCGCGCCAGCAGGTCCGCCTTGCCGGTGATCGAGCCGTTCAAACCGTAGAACTCGTGGATCATCAGGATGATCGGGCGCGGACCGCCTTGGCTCGGTCGCGCGACGTACGCGCGCAGGGTCGAGCCGTCCCCCGACCCGGGCACCTCCACGTTGGTGACGTCCAGGATCCGGTTCGCGCCGAGCGCGTAGTCGACCGCCACGGAGAGCGCGAGCAGGAGTGCGAGGCCGAGAACGACGGCACCGATCCGGATCGCGGCCGATCGAACGAGTCGCACCGAACCCCTCCGTACTGCGTCTGTGAGCACGCGCTGCCTATAGTCTCGCCGCTTCCTGCGGCGCTCGCACGCCGACCGCGCTCGCCGCCGCAACAAGTCGAACAGGACGAGGCCTCTCGCCTGGCATGACCGCCTTATGCAACATGCCCGCGTTCATCGTTCCTCACCTTCAGGCGCGGCGCGTCCGTCAGAAAGAGCAGCAGTTGCTCGCCGGGTCGCGGTGGTCGAACCCGCAGGGGCTCGTCTTCACTTACGGCGCGATCGAGTGGGTGCCGCCGTCCACGCACTCGTTCGCGGGCTACAGCCGCCCGAGCCGTCGTCCCGGTGGCGGGTTCTCGGGCACCGACATCGACCGGCGCTTCCGGCGGCTCGCGGACGCGGCAGGGCTGCCCGAGTGGGCGACCCCGCAGACGCTCCGCGCGAGCGCGGCGACCTACCTGCTGTCGCAGGGCGTGCCGATGGCCGAGATCAGCGCGCTCCTCGAGCACACCCGGTCGGCGACGACCGAGAAGTTCTACGCACGGCTTCGTCACGCGCCGACCGGTCGGGTCGCGTCCGTCATGGACCGGCGCATGGCCGGGGCTGTCTGACCGTTTGTGGCTACGGATGTGGCTACTCGCGCGAGCGATCCGGTCTTCGGTGATGGGCCGGGTCGCTCGCGAGCCCGTATTCACGGGCTCTTGCTCACTGAGGCGACGGCGGGAATCGAACCCGCGATGAAGGTTTTGCAGACCTCTGCCTTACCACTTGGCTACGTCGCCGGGGAAGGACGATTCTAGGGGGAGCGGTCCGTCCTTCTAGAGCGTGATCGGCGGGCGGCCGCCGCTGAAGCGCGGCTGGCGTCGCGTGTCGCGGATGAGCCCTCTCAGCAGACGCCGCGAAGATTCGAGCTCCGCTTTGTCCTCATCGGTCATGCCGGCCTGCTCGGGATCGGGTCGCCACCAGATCTCGAACCCCCAGACCCGTTCCTCGCCCACGCGCAGACGCGGGATCCCGGTCCCCATGCGGCGCGGCTCGCCCGTCTCGAAGTCGAAGTA
>Ga0194132_10012555_pt1 | contig 10523 bp, 8 predicted proteins | sample TA2KigOf80mmetaG_FD_148612 | JGI IMG/M metagenome (GOLD analysis project Ga0194132, IMG submission 148612) | Freshwater microbial communities from Lake Tanganyika, Tanzania - TA2015054 Kigoma Offshore 80m | ecosystem: Environmental > Aquatic > Freshwater > Lake | place: Tanzania: Lake Tanganyika... | reverse complement strand
CAACCAGGACCGCGCTGCCTGGATGTTCCTCGACATTGCTTCGCAGCGGCTGATCGCGGGAGACCTGCCCCACCACGCCGACTTCGACTTCACGCAGTCCGCAATCGCGCTCACGGCCGAGAAGGGGATCGCCGCCGGTCTCGCTTTCACCAAGGCTCGAGCGGGACAGAACCTCCTCGGCCCGTTGCTGCAGGAGGCCGCGGACGAAGCTTTGTGGGAAGGCCGGAAGCAGCAGGGGGCAGACCTGCTCGAGCTTCTGAGGGCAACGAGCCCTGACGACGGTGCGCAGCGGCGCTGATCGGGCCAGAACCGACGCTGCGAGAGCTGCCACGAGGACGCCACGACGACGTCATGGCGCAACTCTCTCGCATGGCCGCGGCAGGCGGGATGGGCCCAACCGCTGCGATGGTCCCTGACGGGTCACCGCGCTCGCTCGACCGGGCATCGGCCGCCATGCCTTGCCCGACCGCGCCTGGATCCGCGTCTGGCCTGGTGGGCAGGTGTACGGAGCCGACGCGACTGCCGGTCACTTCGGCGGTGCTGCCGCGTTCGACGCAGCGAGCGCTTGCTCCAGGGCGCGCACGTCGCACAGGTCCGCTGCTGGGGCCGGGGATCGGTGCGCGCGGTGCGACCGATGCGGTGCACGTAGCTCTCCGGGATGTTCGGCAGGTCGTAGTTGACGACGTGCGTGATGTCCGGCACGTCGATGCCGCGCGCGGCGATGTCGGTGGCGACCAGCACGTGCGCCTTGCCGTCGCGGAACGCATCGAGGGCGCGTTCGCGCGCGTTCTGCGACTTGTTGCCGCGCATGCCGCCAGGATGACCAGCGTGGTCTTGCGCCCCGGCGCGGAATGCACCAAGCTTCGGCGTGACCGCCCTTGTGTCATGCCAACCACGGCGCAACACCCGGCCAGGCCGGTCGTGCTTGCCGCCCTTCTAGAAGCGGGATACAGAACCCAACCATGACCCTCGAGAGCGAGCCGATCCGCGTCCCAGGAAATACGCGGATCTGCGTACTACCCTTCACTACACCGAGCATCGAGCCGAGCGGCGGGGTCCGCCTCTGCTCGGCGGCAAGCACATTCGACTACCTCGACGAGACCCTGATGGGTTCCGTGCGGGAGGGCGGGCTCGCTAAGGTCTGGAGCAACGCCAAGTTCCAGAAGCTGCGGCGGGCCCTGCTGTCGGGCAACGATCTGCCACCCTACTGCAACAAGTGCGACTACCGCTTCGAGGGACCGCCGTGGCTGTTGGTCCTCCACCTGGCGTTGCTGACCTACAACCGTAGCAAGCAGAAGGACGCCGACGTCGCCGACCTCATTCGCCGTTACGAGCACAGATACCCTGAGTACCGGCAGACCGCCGGCAACCACGGCCTTTGGGTCGAGCCGCTGCCGCAGAGGCTCGAGCGCACGCAACTGCAGGTCGTGGATCTGCTCGGCGGCAACCAACGATCACTGAATCTGCTGGGCGAGGAGACCTGGGCCGACCTCACGATCCCGCTGCCGCCGGGGTTCGACCAATTGCTCGGCCGCGCATCAGAAGTGTCGATCGCCTGGCGCAGCCGCGCCGGGAGCGCCGGCACCGTTTCGCCCAACTTACGGATCAGCCTCGAGGATGCCTCACCACAAGGCACGCGCTACGCGTTCTTCCCATCCTCGCCGGCGACCGAAGGAAATGAGTCGCTGCGCCTCGAAGCCTTCCTGGATTCGGTTCCGGACCTCGATCCGCAGCGCCTCGTCACCCTCCGAATTGGCGGCTTCGGCCCACGCGGTTCGACGGTCGAACTGCAGGAGCTGGCCCTACTGCTGCCCGCGGACGCCAGGGAGTCCGCCACCAGTCCTGGCCTCGGCAAACTCGCTGAAGGCAGCATGCTGCCGGTTTCGATCGACCTCAACACGCTGAACCGCTGCAACGTGTCGTGCACCATGTGTCCCTTCGCAATCCGCTACGACGATCGGGGAATACCGAAGCCGCCAATCTACCGGCTCACGCTCGAAGAGTACGACGACATCACCCGCGGCATGAACGTCGAGTCGGCGCACTTCGTTGGGCGCTACGCCGAGCCGCTGATGAACAAGGAGCTGTTCACGATGATCGCGAACGCGCAGGCCAAGGGCACTCGCACCGCCGTGACGAGCAACGGCATGCTACTCAGCCGCAAGTTCGCCGAGAAGATGGTCGACGCGGGCCTCGAACTGCTGACGATATCGCTGCACGGTGCCACCAAGGAAGTCGCCGAGAGCATCATGCGGGGCTCGAACTTCGAGACCGTGGTCGCCAATATCCGCACGCTGCAGGAGGTGAAGCGGGAGCGCGGCGTCAAGAAGCCAGTCATCCAGATCAACTACGTCGGTCAGCGGTCCAATGTGCGCGATCTGCCCGCCTTCGTGCGACTCGCCGACTCGCTCGACATCCGCATCATCCACTTCGTGCACCTCCTGGTGTCAGCGGAGGTCAAGGAGAGCGAGAGCCTCATCCATCATCCCGAGGCGCTGACCGTCAACGTGCGCCAGGCCGAGAAGCTCGCGAAGCAGCTCGGCGTGCAACTCTACGTGAGTCCGTCTTACACCGCGGCCATCGCCGAGTTCGACGGCGGCATGCGCGCCGGTTAGGTTCGACGGAACACCCGACGCAGCCGCGAGTAGACTGCGTAGGCGAGGTCGTGGAGCCGGCGCCCGACCGAGACCGGCGGGGCGCCGCGGAGCTGCGCAGCGACGGCACGGATGTACTCGCACTCAGCTCGCCACGCCGCCGCGATGAGCTGGGCGTCGCGGGCCGCCCTCGCAAGCCGATCCATGTCGGCGACCTTCTGCTCCAGCTTCATGACCTGGTCCCGCAACGCCTGAACGCCCTGCTGGTCGTACGCGAGCGCGTTACGGTCCATCGAACACGGAAACACCGTGAACGAAGCTGGGGCGACCGCACTTCCCCACACGCCGACGAAGTAGCTGCAGTTCTGCGACGTGATCGGAACATCGGCGGGCAGCGCAGCAGCCTCGGTCAGCGGCTCGACGTGGAACATGCCGCGTTGCGAACCGTCACCACCTCCCGGCACGAGCATCGGAGCCGTCGTCGCGACGTTGGCGAACCCCGATGCCGGAACCCCAAGCAGCAGCTGCGTCGGCGCCCCGAGCACGTCCTGCGTCAACGCCAGAAACTCGGCGTGCGTGTACTTGCGCAGATGGAACGGGTTGCCCTGGTCGGCCTGTGGGTAGTACCACCAGTCGTTAGGACACGACAGGATCAGCGTGCCATCGGACCGCAGTAGGCGTCGCAACGACGCCAGCAGGGCCCGCGAATCGCGCACGTGCTCCATAGTCTCGAGGCAGACGATCAGGTCGAACGTCGCCGGGGAGAATAGCGTCTCGATCTCCTCGGCAGGACGGCAATGGAACGTGATCCTCGGGTCGTCGAAGTTCTCGCGCGCCCGGCCAATCGCCTCCTCGGAGATGTCGATTCCGTGCACCTCGGCTGCGCCCCACTTCGTCGCCAGGAACGACGAGCCGTATCCCTCGCCGCAGCTGATGTCGAGCACACGCTTGCCGGAACACAGGCGCTGCGCGAGAGAGTAGCGACACAAGTGGATGGCCGCCTCGATGGCGCTATAGGACTCGGTCTTCGCAAAGCTGAGTCGCTCGATCATCATGCGTTGGCTCTGGCAATGGTCCCGGCCGGCCGCAGGCGCGCGTCCCGGCGAGCCAGACAGTTGTGAAAGTAGTCGACGAACGGCAACGCCTTGGCGTCCCACCCCCACGTGGTCACCGATGCGAGGTTCTCGGCGGAAAGGCGCGCGAGAAGTGCCTTTTCGTCGAGCAAGCGCCGCAAGGCCTGCGCCAGGCAGGCGGCCGAGCGGTCTGCGAGGATGAACTGCCGCTGCTCCGCGCCGAAGGCGTCGCGCACGATGCCGACGTCAGTCGATACCACCGGAACGCCGCACGCCATCGCCTCGAGTACGGGGTTCGGAGTGCCCTCGATCTTCGACGTGCAGACCAGCACGTCGATTCCGGCGTAGTAATCGACCATGCTCGCGTGGGGTATGAAGCGCACCTGACGGTCGGCGAAGTCCGCGCGAACGCGGTAGCGGGCGGCCTGCAGGCGCTCGAGCGCAGGCTTCAGGATCGTGTGCACGCCCTTGAAGTCCTCGACCTCCGCCGACCAAGCGCTATTGCCGACCCAGCCAACGACAAGCTCGCGGCTGGTAGCGCCCGAGAGGCGCGTGAGGTCCTTCGGGAAGAACAACTCCCGATCCACGCCGTCCGGCAGCACCGCGGCGGGCTTCGGATAGTCGGGGATGCCGTCGTAGATCGCCTTCAGCTTGTTCGACGAGACGTAATACGCGTCGACTTGGCGGAACAACGGCAGGCGCTTGCGGCGCGCCTCGTCGTCGAGGAACAGATGATCGTAGACAGCCGTCGATATCGCCTTCTGCAGCACGAAGCGGTCAAGCCAAGGCGCGTATTCGACGCCGCCCCAGCCGAGATAGGCGGACACATAGTCCGTCTGGAGGATGCCCAGTGTCTCGCGCCAGAAGAAGTGTAGCACGTCGCAGTCCTCGGCGAGGGTCAGCGCCCGCGCCAAGTTGTCGACCACATCCATGGGAATGAAGCGGAACTCGAAGTGGTTTCCGAGCCGCCGCATCAACTGCCGCGCGATGTTGCCATAGGCCCAATCCTGCACGTCGACGATCAGGGCGATGCGCGGCTTCTTGGGTCCGGTCGCTGCCGGCCGGGCGGCTCCGCCGGCGGCCGGGACACGTGGGGACGACGCGCGAGCGCTCTCGCCACCGTCGACGCCCATGCGTTTCTGCGACGCCTTCAGCCACTCCGTGACCGCGTCGCTCCAGACCGTGAAGCCGTACTTGGCCTCGAGATGGCGCGCGCTCTTCTCGATGACGTCCGAGGCGAAACGGCGCTTCTCGTAACCGCGATCGTCATCGTTCTGCGGCGCCTGGTGGTCGTGCACGAGCGCCATGACGCCGCAATTGCCAACCTTCTGCCCGGCGCGGAAGAGCCGAATGGAGAAGTCGATGTCCTCGAAACCGACGAACATGCCCTCGTCGAAGCCACCGAGGGCCTGAAAGGTGCGGCGATCGACCACCGAAGCGCCGCCGAACAGGAAGGTAGAGAGGAACGGCGGCGTGTCGCGGTCGCCGGCCTTGGTCTGCGGGTAGACGGAACCGCCGCCAATGTGCAAGCCGTTCTCGAGCAGTGTCACGTAGAGATGGCCGCCACGTGCGAACGCCTTCTTGCCGTCGCCACCGAGCAACGGCAAGTTGAGGAAATGGCAACCTAGTTGCGCGATGTCGCGCTGAATCCGGCGCAGTGGGTCGCGGATGAAGTAGATGTCGTTGTCGAGGAACATCACCCATTCGGTCTTCACGAACGCCATCGTCCGGTTGCGGCCGCCGGCGACTCCGTGATTCCGCCCCAACTCCACGATCTCGCAGCGCAACCGGCAGCTGGCGACTGCCTGCCGCAACTGCGCCAAATCCGAGGCTACCGAGCCCTGATCGACGATCAGCACGGTGCCGGTGAAGTACGGGATCACCTTCTCGATCGACTGCAAGAGTCGCACAGAAAGCGTTGCCCGGTTCATCGACAGAAACGAGATCGTCAGGTTGGCGCCGGTGATCCCGACGTTGGCGCCGTCGTGGCGGTGCACGTCCGCGGCGAGCAGTTCGTGCAGGCGTTCGAACACATAGCCCGTCACTGACAGGCCGGCCATGGTGCTCGGGTCGAACTCGTCGGGGCTGCGCTGGTCTTTCACCGGGTTTCCAGGAGCCGCGCTCCTCGTGGGGCGCGTACCATCCCTGACCGGCACCCCGCGAGCAAGTCGAACTCGCGGGCCGAGGCACTCCTGCCCGCAGTAGCATCCAGCGGATGCCGAGCGCTTCACCTACCGGACCCGCCACCGCGAACCCGGTCCGCCGTCGGACGGTCGCCGCTCTCGGATCGGCAGCCGGAGGATTCGCGCTCCTGCTGGCTTGCTTCCAGCCCGGGCTGATGTCGTTCGATTCCTGGCAACAACTCGAACAGGCGCGGACGGGCCAGTACTCGGACTTTCATCCGCCGATCATGGCGTTCATCTGGGCCGGCATCGACCGTGCGGTGCCTGGCCCGTTCGGCATGCTGCTTTTCCACGGAGCGATGTTCTTCGGCGGGCTCGCGCTGCTGCTCGGCATGGCGATGCGCACCGCATGGTCATGCGCGTGGAGCGTCCTGTTCGTCGCGCTGATGCCGCCGGTGTTCGCCAACCTGGGAACGATCTGGAAGGACGTCGGCATCGCCGCAGCACTCGTCGCGGCGGGGGCGACGACGCTGCGCGGCGCCCGCGGCGGCTCCTGGGCTTGGCTCGCGGCAGCATTGCCGTTCCTGTTCTACGCCAACGCAGTGCGGCACAACGCCGCCGCTGCGGTACTGCCGCTGGCGATCTTGTGGGGCACGGTCTTGCTGGAGCGCTGCGGGGTCCGGCGGCGCCTAGCCGGAGCGGCACTCGGCGTCGCGCTCACCGGCATGCTCGTGGGCGGCGCCGCCGTCGTGGACGCCGCACTGCTCCGCGTCCGCTCGCACCCGGTCCAGACCCTGCTGATGTACGACCTGGCGGGCATTTCGGTGCGCACCGGGCAAGACCTGCTGCCGCCATTCGTCGCACGCGATCAGGGCTTCGACCTGATCGAACGCTACTCGCCGAAGTGGGGTGCCCACACCTTGTTCCACTGGCGGTGCAGCTACGTCGCACAGCCAACGCAGGCGCCGCCGCGCCTGGAGGCCGTGCAGGCCGACGCGGACGTCTCCCGGCTCTGGATCGCGTGGTTCGACGCAGTCATCGCCCAGCCGCAGGCGTACCTCGCCCATCGCTGGGAGCTCACCACGTGGCTGTTCGGGCTGCATTCGGGCCCGGTCGCGTATCCCTTCCACGACGACATCGCCGCCAACTCGCTAGGCCTGCGTTTCGATCCCAACCTGGCGACGCAGGCGATGCGCAGCATTCGCGATTCGCTGCGTGACTCGGTGTTGTTCCGTGGCTGGTTCTTCATCTCCGTGCTGCTGGCGGTGCTGGCCTTTCTGCGGTGGCGCTGGCGACCCGGGCGCGGCGTTGCGCTGACCATGGCCGCGAGCGGACTGCTTTACGCCCTGCCTCTGCCCCTCTGCTCGGTAGCCAGCGACTTCCGACTCCTGCTGTGGACGGTGGTCGCCGCGGCGATCAGCTTGGTGCTGTGCTTCGCCGAACTGCCCGGATCACCCAAGACGTTGGACGGGGCACCGCACGATGCGAATACTGGCGGAACATGTTGAGGATCGCGTTCTGCTGCCTCGAATGGGAGCCTGTCGCCGGCGGCGGGATCCGCACCTACGTGGAGAACGTCACGCGTTTCCTCACGGCTCTCGGCCACGAATCCCACGTGATCACCTACGCGCACAAGGGAGCCGGGCCGGACCGCGAGCGCCCGGGAGTGCGCCTGCACCGTGTGCGACTCACTTGGCTGCAGAAGCAGGTCTACCGCGCCGCGCTGCTTTTCGGACTCGGCGACATCGTGTTCCGCACCTTCTACTCACTGCAGGTCGCCCGCAAGATTCGCAAGCTGGCGACGTCGGGTGCCATCGACGTCGTGGAGTCGCCGGATTACGCCGCCGAGGGGTTGGCCCTGACTTGGCTGCAGCGTCACTTCCGTTCGTGGCGGCTGCTGCCGCACGTCGTCATGCTGCACACGCCCACCTTCGTGCTGAACGAGATCAACGGCCGCCGCTTCCGCCCGATCGGCTGGGTGCACGAGAAGATCGAGAACTGGAACATACGCCACGCGCCCCACCTGAGCGCACCGAGTCGAGCGCTAGCGCGCCGCGTCCGGGACGGGCTCGGCGTGACCACTCCGATCCATCACGACCCGTATCCCTTCAGCCTCGACACGGATCCGGCGACGGCGCCGCCCATGGTCCCGCCGGACGCGACCACGTTGCTCTACGTCGGCCGCATGGAGTACCGCAAGGGTGTCACCTTCCTGATCGATGCACTCAACACGTTGTGCGCCCGGCATCCGGGACTGCGCGCCGAACTGATCGGCGGCGACACGACGACGGCGCCCGGCGGCGGGTCGATGCGGCGCCACCTCCAGCGGCGGCTCGCCAGCGGCTTGCTGGACCGGGTACGTTTCGTCGACCGGATGCCGCGACCCGAACTGCTCGCCCGCTACCGCACAGCTGCGTTCTGCGTGTTCCCATCGGTCTTCGAGAACTTCGCCAACACTTGTCTGGAGGCGGTCGCATCGGGACGGGTCGTCGTGGTGCCCCGCGACAGCGGCATGGCGGAGATCGTGCAGGAAGGGGTCACGGGCTTCCTGTTCGAGAACGCCAGTGTCGCCGACCTGGTCCGGGCGATCGAACTCTGTCTCGCCCAACGCAACCGCTGGCACGCGATGGGACGCGCCGGCCAGGATTCACTCGCACGCGAGCTGGAGCCCATGCGCCTTGTCACCGCCAAGCTCGAGCACTATGCAACCCTGCGAGCCTGATCTGGTGAGCATCGTGATCCCGTGCTTCAACCACGGGAACTACGTCGCCGAGGCCGTCGACAGCGCGCTCGCGCAGACGTGGCCGAAGGTAGAGGTCGTAGTCGTCGACGATGGATCCACCGATTCGGCGACGGCCGCCGCGGTCGACCGGCAGGGTGAACGCCCGCGCGTGCGCGCTCTGCGAGTGGCTAACGGCGGCCTCGCCGCCGCCCGCAACCACGGCATCGCGCACAGCCGCGGTGAGTTCCTGCTGATGCTCGACGCTGACGACGTACTGGCGCCGACGTTCCTCGAGCGCACTGTGCCGGTGCTGCGCGCCGATGCGAGGGTCGGCATCGTCTACACCGACGTCGAGTACTTCGGGGCACGCAAGGGCAAGTGGCACACGCCGGAGTTCGACTTCGTCGAACTGCTCTGCCGCAACTTGATGGTGGCCACAAGCCTCTACCGCCGCGCTTGCTGGGAAGCCGTCGGCGGCTACGACGCGACGATGCGGGACGGCTTCGAGGATTGGGAGTTCTGGATCGCAATCGGCGAGCGGGGGTTCGCCGGCGCGCGGGTGCCTGAGCCGCTGTTCCGCTACCGCCAGCACGCGACCTCCATGCTCGCGGCCACCCAGAAGAAACGGGCGGAGATCTACCGCCACATCGTCCGAAAGCACCGCGACACGTTCGTGCGTCACCTCGAAGATGTGCTGACCCGCAAGGACGCCCTGTTCTTCGAGCAGTTGCAGGCCAAGTACTGGTACGAACACCGCTTCGGCTGGGTCGTGGGCCTGATCGCGCGCGCCCGGCGGCTGTTCGCGCGCCGTGGCCGCGCGACCCTTGGCGACCCATGAACCCCGAAGTCAGCATCGTGATCCCGTGCTTCAACCACGGCAAGTACTTGCGCGAGGCGATCGACAGCGTCGCCCGGTCGACGTTCGCGGACGTCGAGATCGTGGTCGTCGACGACGGTTCGACCGACGACACTGCGGCGATCGCCCGGTCCTACGGCGCGCGAGTTCAGCTCATCCAGCAGACCAACCGCGGACTTTCGGCAGCGCGCAACGCCGGTATCGGCGTGGCGAAGGGACGCTTGCTGCACTTCCTGGACGCCGACGACCGCATCGATCCGCAGTTCCTGGCCCGCATGGTGCAGGCCGCCGATCAGCAAGACGACGCGGCGGTTTTCTGCGGCGGCTGGCGCCTCGTCGATTCAACGAATCGACCGTTCGCGACCGGCAGCGTGTCTCTGCCGGCGAACACCTACCGGTTCCTTCTCGGCGGCAATCCGATGCCCTGCCACGCGGCGGTCGTGCGCCGCACGGCGATCGCCACAGTCGAGCTTTTCGACGAATCGCTCGCTGCCCTGGAGGATTGGGACCTCTGGCTGCGCCTCGCCGGGGCAGGGCACCGGTTCGTCGCGGTCCCAGGCGCGCTGGTGGACTATCGGCGCCACCCAGGCTCGATGTCGCGGGACATTGGCCGCATGCTCGCAGCCGCACACACCGTGCTCCGCAAGCACCGCGGCCATCATCCCACCGCGCGCTGGCGCGGGATGCGCGCGATCCGCTTCGGACAGTACTGCGAGAACGTCCTTCCCGAGGTGCGCCGCTCCGGTGCCAGGTCCATATGCCGCGCCCTTCTGCGCCATCCCGCGCTCGTCGAGAGTGCGCTGCTGTACAGCCTGTTCGCACTCTGTCCGCCACTGCGTCGAAGGCTGCGCGTTTCGGGGCTGCCGTTCGAGAGGGATCAGGACGGCGGGCGAGGCGACCGATCGGTGTAATGGGCAATGACATCGGCGGACGGCCCCTGCGCCGCGATGCGCCCCTTGTCGATCCAGATCGTGCGTTCGCACACGCGCTGCACCAGCGGCATGTCGTGCGTGACCAGGAACATGGTCTTGCCGCGCCTCTTGAATCCCTCCATAGTCTCCATGCACTTCCGTTGGAAGTCCTGGTCACCGACCGACAGCGCCTCGTCGACCAGCAAGACGTCGGGGTCGATGTGCGCGATCACCGCGAAGCCGA
>Ga0194132_10012554_pt1 | contig 10523 bp, 10 predicted proteins | sample TA2KigOf80mmetaG_FD_148612 | JGI IMG/M metagenome (GOLD analysis project Ga0194132, IMG submission 148612) | Freshwater microbial communities from Lake Tanganyika, Tanzania - TA2015054 Kigoma Offshore 80m | ecosystem: Environmental > Aquatic > Freshwater > Lake | place: Tanzania: Lake... | reverse complement strand
GGGCGGCGCGGGCACAGCGCAATCACTTAGCATGTTGTTATCATGCGTGGGTATCCTTGAAAGTGAAAGCTCAAGAACTGGGCCAGACCCTGTATGCCGTGCGGGAGAGTTTGTTTAGTCATTACCTCCGCGCTGAACTACAAAACCCTCATGTCACGGCTTGTTAAGGTCCAAAGCGTAAGTCCTGAGTTATTAACTCGTGCGGATTTCAGGGACTTAGCCTAGCGTTCTGTTTGACCGCGCCCCCCATAGGCTCTCCTCCTACGACCGCAGCACCACTCCCGGAAACGCTCCAGTATGTTGTTGCCGATCAAACAAGACGCTGCCGTTGACAATCGTGTACTGTACGCCTCGATCTGCAGGCCACACCAGACGACGGCCTCCGGCAGGAAGATCACGACGCCACTCTTGATGACGAATCGGACTGATCTTAGGGCCAATGGTGTTGAAATCGAAGATCACAACATCGGCTGCTTTGCCCACCTCTAGCACCCCACGATCCTGGATGCCAAAGAAATTAGCCGGTTCTGAGGTCACCCGCTGAATCGCGCGCTCCAAACTCATGATCTGCTTGTCACGCACCCAGGTGCCGAGCAGATAGGTGCAATAACCAGCGTTGTCGTGCATATCGACGTGCGCGCCGCCATCCGAGAGACCGATCATCCCGCGTGGATCTGTAATCAGCTTAGCCACACGCTCTTCATGCACGTTAAACAGCGCAATAACAAACTCAGTGTGAAGTTGATCTTCTAATGCCACATCAAAGAAGGTATCGAGTGGATCTTTGCCGCGTTCGCGAGCGATCTCCACCACTGTTTTCCCTTCCAACGACTTGAGCGCGGGATTATGCACGTCCCGTACTTCAACGAGATTCCAGTTACCGGAGAAAATACGCGGGTTTTCTAATTCTTTGCGAAATGCCTGACGAAAACTGGGGTCGCGGTATACCCGCATCTGCTCTTCAGCCGGTTGATTAAACGCTGGTTTCCATGATGGATGACTGCCAAACAGGAAAGGATTGTGCAGATTAAATTCGTTACTCATCGGCAGGCAGTTCACCTGTGGAACACCGCCACGCTTTATCAGTGGCTCTGCTTTGCGGAGCGATTCTTGTGCGCCCTCGGGTCGATGCTCGCAATCCACCACCGCCAACCAAGTGACCGGACGTCCACTCTCTGTGAGTAACAAATCCAGGAGTTCATATTCATCGTCGGCCAAGATCCCTGCTGACTTGGTCAACGTGGTTTCAATCACACCTTTGCCCAGGTCTCTGAGGACGTGCGCATACGCAGTGAGTTCCTCACGACTCGCTTGCCGACAGGCCAATGGTCGGCCTTTGTAGCCCACGTGCTGAAGGATTGTGGTTGTGGTCCAGCCGTACGCTCCAGCCAACATCGCTTCGCGCAGCAACGCTTGAATCTGCGTCGTCTCGGCAGATGTGGCGGGGCGATCCATCGACTCTTCACCCATGACAAAGTGACGAAACGGTGTGAGTGGCGCGAGAAACGCGAGATTGATGCCCAGTCCGCGACGTTGCGCGGCATCCATATACTCGGGAAAGCTGACCCAATCCCACGTGATTCCCTTCGCTAATGCATCAAAGGGAATGCCTTCGACGTTGACCAAGTCCCATGCGGCAATATCGCGTACCTCAGGCTTACAGGGTGCGATACCGACCCCGCAGTTACCCATCACTACGGTCGTCACACCATGCCACGAGGCAGTAGACAGTGGCCGATCCCAGCAAATTTGCGCATCATAGTGTGTATGTGGATCAACGAAACCCGGTGCCACCACCAGATCGGAGGCATCGAGCACCTGCTTTGCACTATCTGTGACTTTGCCAATCGCGGCAATTTTCCCATTGGCGATGGCGACATCGGCATGGCGCTGCGGAGCGCCGGTACCATCAACGACCGTGCCATTTTTGATTAAGAGATCATAATTTGCCATGAGCCCTCCTTTGCCTCTCATGTACAGTTTTACTCTGTTCGTGCAGATGCGATCATATCCCGCCAACAACGATTAGGCAGCCTCCACCGCTGGCTCCCAGAAGCGGTAGGGCCCCAAGCGGGCCATCAAGCCCGCAGCAATGACGGTGGCCCCCATGAATGCTGCCAACACTGCGCTGTAGGAGCCCGTAGAGTCAAACCCAACGCCCATCAAGTACGGACCAACTACGCCGCCAAGTCCCCATGCCATGAGCACCCAGCCGAGAATCTCACCAAATGCGCGCAGGCCAAAATAGCGACTCACAACATACGGCATGAGGTCGGTCTCTGCACCGACGCCCAAGCCAACGAGAATGGCTGCAAGAAAGGCAAGACTGCCGATAGCTTCACACCACAGGAGAAACACTCCGAGTGCGGCTCCAGCTAGGAAACCTGTTGCCACAGCCGTCGCGGTAAAACGATCGAGTAAGTAACCAGCGCCGACTCGTCCGACGAGGAGCGCGCCACCAAGAAGCGACGTGGCTAACGCCGCACTCTGATCGGATAACCCGCGATCGGTTAACATCGGTACAAGGTGGATCAAACAGCCGTGGACACTGACTGACATGAGAAAGAACGCGGCAAAGATAAACCAGAACGTCACTGCGTGCCATGCCTCACGGCTGCTCATTCCTTCTGCCTCACTGTGTGCTTGTCTTTCTGTCAAATGCGTGTGATCTGCACCATCAGGATGTAATCCCATTAGCGCAGGAGTCTCTTTGAGAAAGAGTGCGACGACTGGGATCGTGACACCAATGACCATCACACCGAGAATCGCATACGCAGAGCGCCAGCCGACAACATCGATCAAATGCTGCGCTAGTGACGGCATGATGAATGTTCCTAATCCCACGCCAATCATCGCCAGCCCTAGCGCCAACCCGCGTCGCCTATCAAACCACTGCGAGACAACCGCCAAATAGGGTAAGGTCGCCGCGCCAACCGAGACGAGACCTAAGACCAGGTACACCGCATAGAAATGCCACAGGCTGGCGGAGAGAAACGCCATCGACGTCACCCCTAAGCCAAAGATGAACACCGAGGGAATAATCACTCGGCGAGCGCCGAAGCGGTCCACCAATCGACCCACGATCGGCGCCATCCCACTGAGCATAAACAGCGAGAGAGAAAATGCCAGCGAGATGTCTGTCCGACTCCAGCCAAACTCCTCACTTAACGGCTTGATGAAGACCCCAAAGGTAAAAGCAATGATCGGACCAAAGCTCATGAACGATCCGATCCCGGCTGCGACCACAACCCACCAACCGTAAAATACCTTCTGGTTTGTGTGTTCCGCGGTTATCATACCCTCCTCCGCTTGTTAGCCGGTGTCCTTACTGAAATCGTGTTCATAAGGATATCTGGCAGAAACAATGTCCCCTAACGCAACATGCAGAATAAAACCAAGACATCATGCACCAAACGCTCAGGCTCTCTCAAAGGCTGTCTTCCGCCATAGATCAAAACTGCCAGAAGTGTCAAGGAAAATCGTCTTCGTTCTGGAGTGACACGCCTTTTCCGTCTGTCGGTGACGCTGATGGTCACTGCGGTTTGCGCGCGGCTTGCCTCGCTTGCCATGAGAAGGGTAAACAGAAGTAGCCGTATTGATGTTTGTGCGCTGTCGTTACAGAGATGAAGTCCGTTGCGAATGGAGGCACATCATGCGTGAAGTGTATGGAATCGGAGACTTTCGCTATGAGTATGTCGATGACTGGGGCAAGCTGCCAGCAAGTGTCATGTTCCACGAATGCCCCGGTGTTGCCGTTGATGTACACGATAATGTGTATGTGCTGACCCGCGGTCAGCATCCGATCATGGTCTTCAACCGCGAGGGAAACTACCTGCGCTCCTTCGGTCAAGGATACTTTAGCGACCGCACTCACGGTTTGTATATCGCGCACGATAGTTCCTTATTGGTCGCGGACGACGGCATTCATACGATCCAGAAGTTTACTCCCAATGGTGATCAGCTCATGGAAATCGGCAGGCGTAACGCCCCGGCGAAAAAATGGAGTGGCGATCCGTTTAACCGTCCAACCTCTGCCGCGATCATGCCGCGCAATGGCGACGTCTACGTGTCCGATGGCTATGGCAACTCGCGGATTCACGTCTATACCGGATCTGGTGAGTACAAATTTTCCTGGGGTCGCCCTGGCATTGATGCCGGGCAATTCATCCGACCACACAACATTGCCATTGACGACAGCGATAACGTCTATGTCGTAGACCGCGAGGCGCACCGCATTCAGATCTTTGACCCCAAAGGCACCTTCATCACGATGTGGAACAATATCCATCGGCCCGATGCCATGGTGCTGTGGGGAGAGCATATCTACGTGGGCGAACTCAACGGCATGGGAGGGGTAGATGACGCTCCAGGCTTGGGCCACCGGGTCTCAATCTATGATCTGAAGGGCAACATGGTCTGTCGCTTCGGCGCCGAAGAAGAAGGCGAAGGGCCCGGTCAATTTATTGCCCCGCACGGCATTGCCGTGGATTCTCATGGTGATATCTACGTGGCGGAAGTCTCCTACAGCATCCGCGGACGCACTCTAGATCCACCGCGGGAGCTGCGCAGCATTTCGAAATATCGGCGTGTGTCATAAACCGTTGCGCTCTAAGTTAATGGTCTGAACCGGCTTTCAACACGTACTGGAGGAGAGCTATGGAATTCACCATCTCCGAGGAACACAGAGGGTTACAGGAACGCGCGCGCCGACTCGCTGGTGCTGGACGACTGTGAGGTGCCAGCGGTAAATGGGCCGATGCCTCGCATCTCAGGTCGCTTGAAGGAAACGCACTACTTGTGCTGTTAGTTCGTCTGCCTTGGCATTAAGCGCAGATTCACTCAGGTTGGCGATCGGATGTGACGTGACGATAAACGTGTAGTCGGGCGCTCCCCAATTGGTGGCCATGGCTTGCGAGGTAGCGATGAATGGCGTCGTCACAATAGCGACAGCGGGAATGCCCGCACTTTCTAATTTGATCCCGTCGAGCACACTGCCCGAACTACATGACCCTCAATCACCGACTCCGGCAAGCACGAAATCTGCCTGATCTTGGAACAAGGCAATGGCTTCCGGTGTGACGCTATGGCCAGGAGACTTCTTACGCTCAACATGCGCAAGGGTGATCTGGTACCGCGTCGCCAGACGTTCCGCGATTTTGCGCAGGATCACCTCAGAATTGAATTTGGTATTCTCAACCAACCCAACACGTAGTCCGGTAAAAGCGCGAGGGCGCGGGGCGTAGCGAAATGCTGTCTTTGCTTGGGGGGCAGCGACGGTGGGGTCAAAGACCGTTCTTCTCATGACTGTACTCCTGTTTGAATGGGGATGGTAATACTGCGCGTCCATTTCTTGCCCCAGCCCGGTAGACAGGCTGACCAACTGCCACCTTGCGCGCCAGCACACACGAGTAAAAGGTCGTCTGGGTCTTGTATGACATAGCGCCACCGCGTTTCGTCGCCTGGTTCAATCGCGCCTGGCAATCGCGCCGCGCGCTTAAAATCGGCTACCGTGCGCCGCGCATGGGTAACGATAAACTCTTGCACTTGCCGACGACTCCAACCGCTCCGGCGTAAAATCTCGCTATGTTCTCCAGCCAGCACGACCAAAGTCTCGTTGAACCCATAGGTGTTCGATGTCGCCAGGTTGCACACCGCATCAGCCAATTCCAGCAACAGCGGCTCGGGTGTACTGGTCAGTTGGTTATACACACCCATAAGTGTGTTTGAAGCGTAGAGCGTAACCGTGCTGTCTTCTGGACGAAAGCCACGTGACACATGGAGCGGCGTCCAGGGATGGTTTTCTTCATTCTCTGCAAAACAGAGAGAGTACTTCGCCGGCGTGCCAAGTGTCCTTTGTCGAGATACCCCGGTCGGGTATTGAGCACATTCATCATCACTAGACGCAACGCACGGCCAATCGTGGCGTTGGCACGTACGCCGGGACCAAACACATTGTTGGTCGCGTTGATCCCGAGCCGAGGACCAATGGGACCATTGACGATCAGCGCTAACCCCGACCCGCCCGTGCTCGTCGCCGGATTATGGTAGTGAAAATCTGGGTGACACAGTGCGCGTACAGCGGCTACCACCACAGGAAAATACGTGGGCAAACAACCCGCCATCACCGCATTGATAGCGACCTTTTCCGCAGGAAGAATCGCATTGCGTTCGTCGATCGTGCCAAGGATTTCCTTTGCAGTCAGGCCGCCAGCGGCGAGCATCGCAGCCACGGATTCCTCTGTCGGCGGTACGAGTGGTAAGCCATCGCTCCATCCCTGCGCATAGTAGAATTCGATCCACTCTGCGGCTGTGCGTGGATCTGTCGATGGGGGAGACTGTATTGTCGTACTCATAGCTGCTCGGTTCCTCTCGCCAGCACCCTACTCCATTCAGAGAGGAAAGGGCAACAGCCAAAACATTTCGACCTAACCTCCTGGTTACATGCTAAATCGACCCGCAGAAGATTGGTACAGCAGCCCTGTCACCCTGAGTGAAACGTAAGGGTCGCTCCGAGAGATTCTTCGCGAAGTTTATCCTGAGCGTCCTTCGACTTCGGTGCTTCGCACCTACGCTCAGGATGAGCGGACGCGAAGGGCTCAGAATGACACGCCCAAAGGACCGTCATAGCAAGTGTACAAAGCTCCTGTGGTCTGATGTAGTTCCGCCTCTGCTGTATACACTCGTTGAGGGAGCAGTCCTGCTTTTCTTGACTTCAGCAACAGAACCTGTCATGCCCAGCACGACAACTCATGTACCGGAGGCGGGTATGGCACAAGCGCGGTTAAACAAAGTGATCGACCTCTTAGAGCAAGGGAAAGTGGTGTTCGGTGGTGGAATGGCATGGACAGGCAATATCGATGAGGCCATGGCCTTTGCCGATCTCGGCTATGATTTTGTCATCTTTGAAATGGAACACGAAGGCTTTCATTTGCCAGGGCTCCGCCTGTCACTCCAGTTCTTGCTGGATCGTAAGCGCATCGCCAGCAAAGGCAATCTGCAACCCGATGTCGTGCCATTCGTGCGTGTGCCGCCCAATGCACGTGAGCGCAATCAGTGGATCATCAAGCAAGCGCTGGATACCGGCATTTATGGCCTCATCGTGCCGCACCTGGATACCGTCGAACAGGCACAGGCGATGGTCGTGGCCAGCCGCTACCCACAGGCGGTCGGTGCGCCTGATACCGAACCAGTTGGTGAGCGTGGCTGGTGGTATCGTCTCGCCCCACGCTACTGGGGCTTGAGTCTGCCTGAGTATTATAAGGTTGCTGACGTATGGCCACTTGATCCAAACGGTGAGTTATTTCTCATGCCGATCGTTGAAGGTATACAAGGAGTGAAGAATCTGCCAGACATTCTGCGCAACGTGAAAGGCATTAGTGCTATCTGGGCAGGCTCAGGTGATCTGTCGATCGAGATGGGCACGGGCGGTAACATGAGCGATCCACGTGTCGAAGAAGGGGTACAACAAATCCTCAAGACCTGTAAAGAGTTTAACGTCCCGTGCGCAACCATCGCCAGTCCTGACACCATCGAGCAGCGCATCGAACAAGGATTTCGCATTATTGTCACCATGCCTGCCCGGGTCGATCGCACCTTGGAGATGGGGAAACGCATCGCTGGACGGTAACTTGCGTGCGACGCACGCAGTCGCCTTTCCTAAAGAAGTCGACGTTCGCTCGCCCATGTCATGCAAGATGGAAGACGGAGGAACAATGAGTCTGTACAACTCTCCGTTACTGTATTCGTGTACAGCAGCAGGTACAACGACACCAAGTACGCACCGCCGACCACGAAAACGTGCGGGCCGCAGTCCCCTGACAGTCGATATCCACTGCCATATCGCTACGCCCGAGTGTCAGCCACTTGTGCGTGATATCTTTACCCCCGACAAAGAGCCGTTTACGCGCTTCTCGACACCGGAGACCCAGGAAATTAATCAGCGCATGTTTGCCAGTGTCGCTCCCAAACTGACTTCCCCAGCAGAGCACCTTAAAGATATGGATGCGATGGGTATCGATATTCAAGTCATTTCGCCGTCCCCTACGCAATACTATTACTGGACTGACGGTGAGTTAGGCGTACAGTTAGCGCAACTGCAAAACAATCGCGTAGCAGAAATTGTCCAGGCTCATCCCACGCGCTTTGCCGGGATGGGAACAGTGCCGCTGCAAGACATTGACCGTGCCATACAGGAGATTGAGCGTTGCACGCGTGAACTCGGTCTCCGTGCGGTCGAGGTGTCGAGTAACATCAATGGCGTCGACTACGACGATCCGCGTTTTGCCCCCTTCTTTACCAAGGCCGAGGAACTCGGCGTGTTGCTCTTTATGCATCCCATCGGCTTTACCGACGGAGCACGTTTACGCGAATATTACCTCACCAACACGATCGGGCAGCCGTTGGAGTCGACGGTTGCCGTCTCGCGTATGATCTTCGGCGGCGTGTTCGAGCGGCACCCACAGCTCAAATTCTGTGTGGCGCATGGCGGCGGCTATCTGCCGTACTACGCTGGCCGCATGGATCACGCGTACACGGTGCGGCCCGAGTGTCAACGTGCGATTTCACGACCACCAAGTGCGTATTTGCCAGTTGTACTACGACAGTGTCATTTACACGGGGACGACGCTCGCTGCACTGATCGCCACGGTGGGAAGTGATCGCGTCATGCTTGGCACTGACTACCCATTCGACATGGGAGAAAGTGATCCCGTCAGCTTGATCGCTCAGACACGTGGATTGACACGTGCAGATAAAGAGCGCGTGTGGGGTGGCAACGCGGCACAACTCCTCGGACTGCAGTAAGGGGATGGCACGCGTGTTCTCAGTAAAAATCGCAATGAGGAGTGGTGCATGAAATTCGGGCTCTTCTACCAACTGCCCTGCGCAACAACCCAAGACGCGTTCGATGTCGTGCGTTGCGCGGAGCACTCGCGACCACCGCGGCACATCGTTTGACAGGCACCAAAGAGCGGACACGGTTGACGGAAGGTCCGGTAAGAAGTCAACTACACCGTCTGCCAAGCGATGGCGCGCGAGATCATGCTGTTCCTGCTTGGGCGCAAGGCCGACCGTGCGCTAGAACTCATCCGCAGAGAGTTCGCCAAGGCTGGCACGGATATAGTGGTGAGAGATTTCCTCCGCGTCAGTTATGCCGCCCTGTTCCCGAACAAAGGGAATGAGCACGTCGGCAACGTCATCTGCCGTCGCAGACAATACACCCATCGCATCAAGGACGAGTGTGATGTCACTCCTCTCGTGCCATCATGCTCAGTGAGCGAACGCGCCGCTGTCAGAATCATGGAGAGTGACTGTCACGAGCTGATACGAGGTCACGGTTGGCGATGGACCAGACCGTCGTTGTCAGTCACTCCTCGTTAGCGTCCGATAAACCGCGCAGGGCGACGTTCCGCTACGGCACGTAATCCTTCCTGATGATCGTGCGTCTGCCGCAACCAATGCTGTTCGCGATACTCGTGCGCCGTGGCCGCTCGCACTCTCTCCGCGAGTCCGTCCCGCATCGTGGCGCGCACGGACTGCACCGCCTGCGGCGCATTCGCGGCAATTTCATGCGCTAGTTCTAGCGCGGCATTCCGCACATTTGCTTGTGTGGTCAGCACGTCGCCTAACCCCCACGCAAACGCTTCTTCCCCACCAATGCGACGGCCGGTGTAGCAAAGCAGCGCGGCTCGTTGCGGGCCGATCACCCGTGGTAGTACCAGGGAGAGCCCAGAGCCGGGATGAAAGCCTAAGGTCACAAAATTCGCGGCGAGGCGTGTTTCTGGACACAGCACCCGGAAGTCTGGCACCAGCGCCAGGCCGAAGCCACCACCGATCGCCGCGCCGTGAATCGCCCCGATTACGGGTTTGCGGCAGGCGTACAGTCGCACGACCTCGGCGTACCAAGGATTGCCTGCGTCTGCACTCCAGGTTTGCTGTTCGGCTTGTCCCTGCAGATAGCTGAAATGGGCGCCAGCACAGAAATGGGTACCGACCGAGGCAAGCACAATAGCTCGACAGTACGCTTCATGATCGAGAGACTCGAACGCAGTCGCCAACGTCTGGAGCAGCGCAAAATCAAGCAGATTGTGTGGCGGGCGTTGCAGCTCCACGGTCGCCACTCCCTCAGTCACCGTCACGGCCACATCGCCATACTGTATCTGCATCGTGGTTCTCCTTGTCTGACCAGTGCCTGATGACCAGCATCGATGGCACGCTCTTCATCGCCTTCGTCTCCACGCTCGCGTTGTGTATCCCTTATCCCGCACGTCCTCCCAGGTTGTCAAATGCCGGGCGCTCATGACAGGGGATGTGGTGACTACTCAGACCATTGGCGGCCACGCGTGACACGTACACCGTCTGATATTCGCACTGGACCATGCCGATTCATCAACTCCGGCAAGCAGCCACTCCCTTAGCGGAACGCACGAAAGAAGGTCCGGACGTCCTCTACCAAGCGCTCAGGCTCTTCCATCGGGGCGAAATGACCACCTTGTGGCATCACCGTCCAGCGCTGCAGGTTGTAG
>Ga0194132_10012552_pt1 | contig 10525 bp, 3 predicted proteins | sample TA2KigOf80mmetaG_FD_148612 | JGI IMG/M metagenome (GOLD analysis project Ga0194132, IMG submission 148612) | Freshwater microbial communities from Lake Tanganyika, Tanzania - TA2015054 Kigoma Offshore 80m | ecosystem: Environmental > Aquatic > Freshwater > Lake | place: Tanzania: Lake Tanganyika... | reverse complement strand
AGCGCCAGAGCGAAATCCAAGACCATCGATTTTCCGCACAAATTCACGTTTTCAAACCACCCCTTTCGTAACACCCTCTATTACCTACCTTGCCAATTCTCTCCGGCGTTTGAGGCGGGGCGCGAGCAAGAAAACCGCTCAGATCACACGACGGCGACTTAACGACGTAGCCCCCAAAAACCGGCGAAAGTGATGGGAGAAGCCTACCAATCACTTCTGATACTTCTCCACCAGACTTTGGCGCATCTTTTGGTACTCCTCTTGCGTGACCTTCTTCTTCTCCAAAAGTTCGTCCAGCTTGTTCAACTCCTCGACAAATTCTGCTGTCTTGCTTTTCGCTCCTTGGGAACTCGCCATCCCCGAATCCGTCAATCGGTGCAAGCGCACGTTGATTACGTTTGGATGCAGGTTATACTGAGCACCAGTAGTTGCATCCACACCCCAGCCAATCAAACCTCCCGCCAGAATGTTGCCCGCAACTGCCCCTCCGATCGACTTCGTGACGGCGATATTCTCCACTGCGTAGCCTTCCTCCGTAATAGTGATGACGTGATTCTTTCTCCGAGAGAGCTTCACACTAACCGGAGTGTAGCCAATTTTGTTGCCGTCCGCCAACACGTCCGCTCCGGTAGGATCGGACGAGACCGGGATAGTTTGGTTCGTCCCTTTGAGGACGGTTGCGCACCCCGTTGTCAAGATGAACATCGGAACAGAAACGGCGAAAAGGAGAATCTTGGGATGCGTGAGATTACAACCCCGAAACTGACGACGTTCTTCGCCGAGAGGGTGTCAGAATTTGCGGCGTCGGGCCGACTGCTGACCGACGCCAGGACCGTGCGCACCACGTCCCACGCGGCCCGGCACAACTCGCCGAGCAACCGCCGATCAAACAAGCGTCACTTTCCGATTTCCGATTGCTGTTCTATTGTCCTCGCAACCGATAGAACTTGCTCCCATTCACGACCTGAACGGTTATCGAGAGATTCGCACCAATAATGGCTGGCGTGTCAAGAACCCGCGTCCAGCTTGGTTTTGTCAAACTGTCAGACACTTCGAGGACAAACGCAGTCGCATTTTTCTCCCAGGACAGAACGATATTGCTGCCTGACCACTCGGCACGCAATTGTGGACCCGGTGCCTCCGTCGATCCGAGCGAGATTTCGCTTTGTCCACCGATTTTCACCACTGTCGCGTCGAAGGCCACCAGACCAGACAGGGTGAATGTTCCTCCAGCCCCCGCAGCCGGGATAGCTCGATAAGTGAAAGTCCTTGCTGCGCTCGACGAATTGAAGACCGGTCCCCACTTCACTTTGTTGAAATTCATGTCCATCAGGCCACCCGCACTGATGTTGCTTGCGGTCCATCCTGTAGGCAACTGCTCCTCCAATACAATCACGCTCACACTCGCTTGCGGTATCACCGTGATCGTCACGTCGAAAGGACCGGCCGGATTAACCTTTGCGGTCACGACCGAACGTGCCGCAGTTCCAGACGCAGCCGCAGAACCGACCGACATTTTCGTAGGACGCTCAGAAGAACTACCTGCCGCTGCCGATTTCCTGATGCCAGCCGGCAGTGGAGCAGGTTGCCAATTGAACGGCGGCGTGCCATCAATTATCTGGTAGTACTCCCCTCGCTTCCAGATCAAGGCAGCTTGCGTCAAGTAATCGTCGCCGATAGGATTCGGCGGCACCGGCCACAAGAGGCTCCGATACCGCGTCAATGCGTAACCCGACAGCTCAAAAATTTTAATGAAATTATCAGTCGCCGGTGAATTGTCAGCCGGATGGTGGGGACTAATCCTGAGCCGGCCCTCGGGCAATGAGACAGTACGCCCGTCCTCGGTAAAGGTGCCGTCAAGCGTGATTTGTCCATCCGAGCCCAGAGGCGGCACCAGTGTGTAGCGAAGGACGCGAGGTGTATCGTCGCGAAACAGAGGCCATTTTAGAGTTCCTGAAGTTGAGTCGAACAACCCTCCCTCATTGATGTTGCTCGCTTCGAGTCGCACGGAAAGTGCGAAAAATCCTGTCACATCGAACTCCTTGCGGTATCCGACCGCCGTTCCGTCGGCGTTGTAGAAAGCAGGCTTCAAGATAGGGATAAGGTCGCGAGGCAGTCGCTCTGTGACCGTATGACTGATGGTTCCCTGTGTCGGCGAAGTTTCGATTTCAACGACGACAGGAACTCCGGGCCAGTAAGTGGTGGGAGCTCGTCTCAGCGCTGCCACAACCGAAAGCGTTGCAGAGAAAGTATTTGTAGGACCGTTCTGCTCGCTGACAACAACGGTGTACGTCCCGCCTTGGTTTGTCTGAGCCCCGTTTACACTGAACGACGCATTAGTTGCGCCCGAAATGCTCACTCCATCCTTCCTCCATTGATAAAACACCGGATTCGAACTCTTGACGGTCACGCTCAACGTGCCGTTGCCGCGTTTGAGAACCGTTGCATTTTCAGGCGGCACTATGACCGTGAGCCAGGCGTTGCTGCTGGTCACCGCGCCAAAATCGTTGCTGACAACCACCGAGTAGTACCCAGCATCGTTGGTGTTCACTCCTGTCAGCGTTAAAGTCTCGTTTGTCTTACCAATCAGGCTGGCACCATCACGCCGCCACTGATAACGCAACTGTTGAATGCTTTCCGCAGACACGGTTAAGGTTGCCGTGCTGCCATTGACAGCCGTCCGGTTTGTTGGCTGAGTCACAATGGAGGGAGGCATCGGAGGTTGAATAACCAAGCCCCAACTTCCATCCGCCACATACACGTAGTTGCTGGACACCGCTACACCGTAGGCATAGCCGCTCGTGTCAAAACCGCCGACCCTCCTCGGCGAGGCTAGGTCGCTCACATCAATTACCTCCACTCCAGAGGATCCATTCGCGACGTAAAGGTAGTCACCTGACAGCGCTACTCCGTTGGCGTAGCCTTTCGTGACAAAACCCCCGATGCGCCTCGGCGACGCTGGATCGCTCACCTCAATCACCTGGACTCCTGCAGCTTCATCCGCCACGTAGGCGAGATTTCCCGACACCGCCACACCGCGGGCAGAACCGCTGGTGTTGAAGCTGCCGACTCGCTTCGCTGCCGAAGGGTTGTTGATCTCAATCACGACCAGTCCAGCGTCTCCGTCCGCCACGTAGGCGTAGTTACCGGACACCGCTACACCGTAGGCATAGCCGCTCGTATCAAAGCCACCGACTCGCCTTGCGGCGAACGAGTCGCTCAGGTCCATGACTTGCAGCCCGTAGTATCCATCAGCTACGTAAGCGTACCTGCCGGCTATAGCCACGCCGTACGCCCAGCCGCTGCTGCTGAAGCCACCGACCCGCTTTGGCTCCACTCGGTTGCTTACTTCTATCACTCGCACTCCTGCGGATCCGTCGGCCAAATAAGCATAGTTGCCCGACACCGCCACACCGTACGCAGAACCACTGGTTTCAAATCCGCCGACTCTCCTCAAGGAAGACGCGTCACTAACATCAACCACCTGAAGTCCTGCCTCTCCATCAGCCACGTAAGCATAGTTCCCGGAGAGCGTAACGCCGTAGGCTGACCCGCTTGTGTCCACCGTACCGACTCGCTTCGGTGCCAACGGATTGCTTATGTCAAAAACCTGCACGCCGGTCGATCCAGCCGCCACATAAGCGAAATTCCCTGAGACCGCCACATCGTAGTAGATGCCATTTATGTCCGTCGGAAAGCCAGACCTAAGCAAGCCGCCATCACTGGCAACCCAAACATAGCCGTTACCTTCAGCCATTCCATTAATGCTTTGCCGAGTGTCGGTTCCACCGAACCAAAATGGTCGTGCGGGGTTCCTCACGTCGATGTAATGCAGGCCGCCATCCGCCCCCGCCACGTACGCGACGTCTCCTACGATCGTCACTCGACGAGCGTCGGAAATGCTCCCAGAGAGGCTACTAATGCGCACAGGCTTGCTGGGGTTACTGATATCAATAATCTGCAAGCTGCCGGCCCCGGCAGCCACATAGGCGTAGTCTCCCGAGAGCACTAGGTCGTAGGCTGACCCACCGGTGTTATACGCGCTGACCTCCACCGGATGGACCGGGTTGCTGACATCAATAATTTGCAGGCCAGCAAAGCCACTTGCGACATACGCGAAGTTGCCCACCACCTCTACTGCTTGGGCATTTCTGTCGGCGTAGCCGCCAAGCCAAACCGGTTGAACTGCGTTACTGACGTCGATGATGCCAATACCACTAAATCCAAGTGCTAGGTAAGCGAGCTTGCCGATCACGACCACCGCCTGCGCATCGCCTCGCTGATGGCCCGGCCATTGGGCGACTGTCACGGTTCCAGGGGGCTGCAGACTGAGCAGTGCGTTGCTGCTGATGACACTCCCGCCGGCGTTGCTCACCGCCACGCTGTAGGCGCCAGCGTGGTTCGTCTGAGCATTGCCAATCGTGTAAACGCTGTTCGTGCCTCCATTGAGAGGCTGTCCGTCCCTCAGCCAACGATAGGTCAACGGTGGCGTGCCGGTGGCGGTGATGCTAAAACTGACACTGTCGCCAGCAGACACGGTCGCACTCTGCGGCTGCGTGATGATTTGAGGGGCCGCGGGAGCCGATTGCCGAAAATTCAACACAATGTTCCCGCTGGTTCCATTCCATCCATCCACAGCGATTTGATACGTCGCGCTTACCATGCCGGAGAAACTGACCTTGCTGGTCCGATTACCTCCGCCATCGTTGTCACTCGTGACGAGTTTAAGGTCCGAAACTGAACTACCCGTGTACACAGCCAGCAGCGTGTCGAAGGAACTGCCGATGGTATCGACGGTCACGGTCACGTTTGCGGGCGGGATCCAGGACCACCAAACCGACTTTCCGCCAGGATTGCCTGCATGATCGGGCTCGCTCTGCTCCTTGCTGGCCGCGCCGTTCACGCCCACTACAGTGTTCGTGATCCCGGTCAACACGAGAGCATTCCCAAGGTCATCGTTTGCCGGTTTCGCTTCCGTTTGCAGACCCAAAATAATGCTTCCGCTGGCTCCGTTGTTTCCGTCCACGACGATTTGATACGTTGCGCCCGCCACGGCGGAAAAGGTAACTTTGCTCATGCGATTGCCACCGCTATCGTTGTCGCTCGCGACCTGTGCAAGATCTGACACAGAATTCCCCATGTAGATGGCCAAAAGCGTGTCGAAATAGCTTCCGACCGTGTCAACGGTCACCTTCCCGTCAGCCGGCGCGGTCCACGTCCACCACACGGACCTGCCCCCTGAATTGCCCGCGTGATTGGGCTCGCCTGGCTCCTTAGCGGCGTTCAAATTGAACCCAACCACGCCGTTGGTCAACCCGGCCATCGGCAAACGAGCGACAAATGCGTCGTTCGGAGGGGCTGCCACTGGCCACCCTTTTCGGATCGTGTGATTCCAAGTATCTCCAACATAAACGTTATTCGCGTTGTCGACCGCGACAAATAGAGGGTGGTAGAATCGTGCCGCGCTCCCTGTCCCGTCAGAACTGCCGCTAGTTCGAGCAGAACCGGCCAACGTGGTAACGACACCACTTCGTGTAATTGCCCGAATCGTGTGATTGTCCCAGTCGGCTACAAACAGGTTGCCGTGGCTGTCCACGGTTAGGCCCGTCGGATTGGTGAACCGCGCGGCGCTCCCAGTGCCGTCGGAACTGCCCTTAACTCCCGCCGAACCAGCCAGCGTGCTAACAATGCCGCTCGGCGTGATCTTCCGGACCGTGTGGTTGTCGTCCGCCACGTACACGAAGCCCTCTTTGTCCACGGCCACGCTAGATGGGTTCAAGAATCGGGCGGCGCGTCCTGCGCCGTCGGAACTTCCCCACGTACCCGCGGTCCCAGCCAAGGTACTAACGCTTCCCAACGGCGTGATCTTCCGAATCGTGTGATTTCCACTGTCCGCAACGTACACGTTCCCCTCCACATCCACGGCGACACCGCGGGGATTATTGAAACGCGCCGCACTGCCAACGCCGTCCGCACTTCCGCTCCCGGCAGGGGAGCCTGCCAAAGTGCTCACCACCCCGTCTCGCGTCATCTTCCTGATCGTGTTGTTCTCGTTATCCGCCACATAAACCGCACCGTTCCTATTCACGGCCACACCCCAGGGTCCATTAAAGCGCGCTGTGTTCCCTGCCCCATCGGCAGTTCCGGAACTGCCAGCCAACCCAGCCAACGTGCTCGCGTTTCCAGATGGCGTGATCTTTCGAACCGTATGGTTGTAGTTGTCCGCCACATACAGGTTTCCAGCGTCATCCACTGCCACGCCCATAGGATTGTTGTACCGTGTGGTGGTGCCCTTTCCGTCTTGGCTGCCGGTTACACCTGCTTGTCCCGCCAAAGTAGTGAACGTGTACTCTGTAGTCACCGTGAGCTCCGCATCGGAACTGGCCATGCTGCCGGCAGCGTTGCTGACAAGCACGCTGTAAGCGCCGACTTTGTTCGTTTCCAGATTCACGATAGTGAAAGTGGCGTTGGTGGCGTCCAGGATGTTCACTCCATCTTTCCGCCACTGATACGTCAGTGGAGCCGTGCCCGTGGCCTCGACACGGAACGTAACGTTGCCACCCAACCCCACCGCTTGGCTCAACGGTTGGGCTGTGATCTGGGGCGGGATCGCAGATGTCTGTCGGACGTTTAGAATGACCCGACCGATGGCAGAAGCGTATCCATCAACAACGATCTGATATGTCCTTCCTGCCAAGCTGTCGAATGATACTCTGCTTGTGCGATTGCCGCCGCTGTCATTGTCACTCGCGACAAGCGTAAGCGCGGATATCGAGTCTCCCGTGTAAACAGCCAGAAAGGTGTCGAAAGTGCTTCCGATCGTATCAATCGTCACTGGCCCGAATATCGGAGCAGTCCAAGTCCACCAGACTGATTTGCCGGCTTGGCTTCCGGAATGAATCGGTTCATTCAGTTCCTTCGTGGCGTCCACGTTGGAGCCGGAAGCTGTGTTAGACAAACCCGTGATAACCGAACGATCAGCAAACGCGTCGTTCGGCGGCGCTGAAGTCGGTGAACCTTTTCTGACCGTTTGGTTGCCGGTGTCGGCTACGTAGAGATTGCCCATGGTGTCCATCGCCAAACCCCGTGGCTTGTTGAACCGTGCTGCGCCCCCACTCCCGTCGGCACTACCAAGGATTCCGAGTGAACCCGCCAGCGTGCTGACGTCCCCTCCCGGGGTGATTTTTCGAATAGCGTGGTTCTCGGTGTCTCCAACATACACATTTCCCGACCTGTCCACGGCCACGCCGCGTGGATTGGTGAACCGAGCCGCGACAGCCAGGCCATCGACTCTTCCCGCGCTACCAGCCGTGCCTGCGAATGTACTGACGGTTCCGTCTGCCGTAATCTTGCGTATCGTGTGGTTGTCCGTGTCTGCAACGTAGAGATTGCCTGCGCTGTCCACAGCGATTCCGAAGGGACTGTTGAACCGAGCAGCGGCACCCGCTCCGTCGGTACGACCTGCCAGTCCCGCAGAGCCCGCGAACGTGCTGACGATACCGCTCGCGGTGATTTTACGAATAGTATGATTCCCGGTATCGCTCACGTAAAGAACGCCAGCACTGTCCACTGCTATGCCGGTCGGGTTGTAGAAGCTGGCTGCTACCCCCGCCAGCGTGCTTGCCAAACCAGAAGGATCAATTTTGCGAATAATGTTGTTCTGAGAATCAGTCACGTAAATATTGCCCTCCTTGTCCACCGTGACGCCCCAGGGGTTGCGGAACCGCGCTGAGCTGCCCGCTCCGTCTGCGTAACCCCCGACTGGCGTTCCCCACAACCAATCGGTAATCGCGGGATTACCCGCCAGCGTGCTCACCAAGCCGCTCGGGGTTATCTTTCGAATCGCATGGTTGTAATAGTCCGCCACAACGACGTTGCCAAAACTATCCACGGCGACACTGGTAAGTCCGTTAAATCGCGCCACACTCCCTGTGCCATCCGCGCTACCAGCGGTTCCTGCCAAACCTGCAAGCGTCGTGAAAGTGTACGATTCAGAGACGAATACGGGATTGGTGATTGACGTGGCAGGTCGATTGGCGGCGATGAAGTCCGAAGGATCAATCCATCCGGTCGAATTCGCGCTGTAGCCTGGCCCAACTCCGATGCTTGTGTCGGACCGAATTTCAAAGTGAAGATGTGGACCAGTGCTGCCAGTCGGTGTCGGACCGATCACTCCAATTTGTTGTCCGCGGCTCACGACCGAGCCGACGGACACCCAAGCTGTAATCTTTGAGACGTCAAGGTGACCGTAAAGTGACGTGACTTCGGATACCGCACTCCCGCCGGGAACTTTGATATTGGAGCCGCTGTGCCGAATGATGATGACTCCTTTCCAGGAGCCGTCCCCGCCCACGTCTTGGGCGTAGCTGACAACGCCATTGGCCACGGCATAGACGGGTTTCCCAAGATCGTCTTCGCCGAAACCAAAATTCCAATCCTCGCCCAAATGATTGTTAACCCGAAAATCCTGGACGTTCCGCCAGCCGTTCGCACACTGCGCTGTGCCGCTGCATCGGGGTGTTCCATCCGGTGGACCGAAAGGATAGTCAAAGCCATCAACCGATGCAGCTTGGGGTGTCGCAGGCTTTGACAAGAACGTGAAGCCCGTCAATCCCACCAGGTATGCTGGAGCCAAAACGCCCCCACCAACAGTGATCGTAACTGCAGGGGATGAGGTGCGCATTGGGGATGACTCAAATGATGAACCGTTGTACACCCTCATTTCAAGTGTCGCACGAGACCCTGGAGCGACTCCGGGAACGATGACATCTACTTGGTTGATGTACCCCATCGCTGCGGGGCTGCTCGTTCTGAACGTCGTTGTAGGGAGAAGGGGCTGCAGGTTCATACTAGGAGTTCCAGCAGGCCCGCCAAACAACTGAGCGATGAACCCAGCACCGACTCCAGTTCCGTCCACGAAGGTCACCCTTGCGTCTATCACTCCCGGGACCCTGTTATTGAAGTCCACGACTCCTTGGCCCAGGATAATACAGTCCGAGGCAAGAGTGAAAAATACCGGCAGCAGAAACATCCCCAGCGGCCCCAATTTTCCTCCTGCTCGACGCCTACACTTCATCATAGATCAATCCTCCATGCGGTGCTCCGCGCTTACGAGATGAGGGGCGTGACTACTCGCGCCCCAGAACGGGCATGTCCGTTTCGTTATGGGCAGCGGCGAAGCTCGCCTGTGGAAAGTTCCTGCTGTTCTCATTGTGATTCCTTTCCTCGGCAGCAAATCAGAGCGGAAACCGAAAAGGGGCGCTAGCGAAGCACACTCCTGATAGAGGCACCGCGAAGCGCCCGCGCAGAGAATACGCCAAGCCCGGAGTGGGCGCTCCTCCGGCGGTCTCTGCGGCAGAGAAAATTCGCGGTTTTCTATCACGGAGCCGAAGCTGCCAAACTTCCTGAAAGTTCTGAAATTTATTAGCAATGTATTGCGAATTCGGCAAGGAAAAACGCGTAGGCGGCGTAGGCGCGTAGGCGTTTCGCATTGCGCCCCATGGGGCGCAATGCGAAAACGCGCCGCGATCCGTATGGGGCATGGCTCCATTACCTGCGAACCTCCAAGAATCTGACCCAGCAGGAGCTCTCGCGCTTAACCGGCATTCCCCAGCGGACGCTTGCGTATTGGGAGCGGTAAGCTCGCCGGACGAGAGGTTATTTTCAAACTGGCGAAGGCCCTCGGCGTCTCCGTCCCGCACCTTCTGCGCACCAAAGAAAAAGGTGCAACGGAAGAGGAGGCTTGATTCTCGGCGGAGCTCAGTCCAGAAATACCCACATAACGCGGTCTTTTGCTGAATACGCGGATGAGAAATAGGTGTGGAGCCGTCTCAAGGAGATTGCCGAAAATTTTCTCCGCGACGCGGAACTTCGAGGTTCAATCGGGAAGAACAGTCGAGATGTGAATTGACACTCCCGGCATGTTCGCCCGGCCTTCCTCCCGTTCACGCCAGGCCCGATACTGATGCTATGCCGAATCTATGAGTTTCAATTCAGAGACAGGGACGGGCTGATGGCGCACAGGTCGCTTTGCTTGAAGTGATCGTAAATCTCTTTAGCTAATCTCTGCATTTTCCGCCGCCAGGTTCTGACTTTGTCCCTTCCTCGGAGCCTTGTAGGACACAGGGAGCCGAAAGGCTCTTTTTGTCTTTCCGCGAAGCCGATTTGTTCTGGTTCTAACTCGCCGGCTGGAATCACGGACCCCAAGAGCGACTTTTCGAGAATCACGAACGGTTTTGTGGCTTCAATGCAAAGCTTTTTGTCCTTTAGCGTGAGGTTCGAACCTACGCTGGCAAGAATCTCTTTTTTGGTCGTCGAGTCCCCTGCGGTGAAACGAGCAGGGGCGGAGCAAGCGAACTCGAAAATCTTCTCGGCGCTTTGGACCCATTGCTCAACGCGATGGCCGGTATCGCGGGATAACTCTTCCAGACGGGCTTTCTCTTTTAGGAGTTCAAATCGCTGTTTGCCGTACTCCTCGTCGGACAGCAGGTGTCCGTCGGCGTTTTCTGCCGTTGTTTTCAGACGC
>Ga0194132_10012548_pt1 | contig 10528 bp, 6 predicted proteins | sample TA2KigOf80mmetaG_FD_148612 | JGI IMG/M metagenome (GOLD analysis project Ga0194132, IMG submission 148612) | Freshwater microbial communities from Lake Tanganyika, Tanzania - TA2015054 Kigoma Offshore 80m | ecosystem: Environmental > Aquatic > Freshwater > Lake | place: Tanzania: Lake Tanganyika... | reverse complement strand
TAAGGAGCTGCAGGACTCTTGGACGCAGCTCACAGTAAGCATCCAAGCATATCTGCTGCCATCTATTATTGGTCTCGTCAAATGGTTTAATGATCTAGCTGCAGTCGGAAATACAATTTCCACTCAGGCAAGGGCCAGAGACGTAGATCCTGCAGCGTTTGCCCGCGCTCAAGATGAAGCCAGAAAGGAGGCAAGCAAAGGCTTCTTTGTCGGTGGCGATCAAGCCAAGTACGAAAGACTGCTGACTGAAAGCTCTAAGCGCATTATTGAGGCAGAAAACAGAAGGAGGGGGCCAATCAGCCCGCCTCCGCTTGACCCTGATCAACAGCGCCAAAACGCTGAAACGCGACGCAATTTTGAGCGCCAGCAAGTTGACCTTGCTCGATCTCGTATCCGAGAAACCGAAGAGCTGCTGCGCCGGCAGGAGGATCTTGCTCAGGCCCGCGTCGATCAGGCGCGTCAGGAGCTGGACCTGCAGCGCTCGATTGCTGATTTCCGCATCCGCACCGAAGATCAGATCGCGCAGCGCCGAGCTGACTTGATTCGACAAGAGCTGGAGATTGCTCGTGTTCGCGGACAGATCGAAGATAGTCAGATCAGCAGTCGCTTTGATAATCAGATTGAGGCAGCGCCAGATGATCGCACGGCACGGATCCTCAGCGCGGGCAAAGAGGAGGAGCTGGCCCGCAAGGCGCTTGAGCGGAGCATCCGTGACGGGCGAATTGAAACGGCGCTGCGAATTGATGCGATCGAGCGAGCCAGCCGACAGGAGCAGCGAGCGCTGGAGAACGAGCGCATCGCGCTGGAGCGGCAGCGGGATTCCGTGATCCGTGGCCGTATCTCGATCGAGCGGCAGACAGAGGATCTGAAGCGCGACACGGCCGACTATCAGCTTTCGATAGCGAGGCAAGTAGAAGATAGTGTAATTCGTGCTGCTAATGAGCTGCGTGCTGTCATGGCCGGGCTTGGCGGAGCGCTGCCAGCGGAAACGGGCACATTAATCAATGGCGGCAATACAAACGCAGGCATTATTTCTAGCACGCTTCGCCGCAAGCTGAATCTCTCTGATGTTGCCATTGCCGGCATCCTTGGCAATTTGCAGTATGAGTCGCCCGGCTTTGGTCCGCGCACGCTGGAAGGAGGGATGCAGGGCAACCTGAATCAAGCTAGCGGACGTGGTTACGGCATTGCCCAATGGACTGACCCAGGCCGTCAGAAGCGGCTGCTGCAGTTTGCAGGAGGCAGCCAAGCCCGCGCTGGCGACATTCGCGTACAAGCTGAGTTTCTTGCTTTTGAGCTTGCGCGAGCGTTCTCCGGTGCACTGCAGCGGCTTCGTTCCGCAAAAAATGTTACAGAAGCAACTGTTGCCTTCCAAGATGATTTTCTTAAGCCATACAAGCCAACGCAAAACACTGAACAGCGAATCGCAAATGCAAGAGCGTTCCTGTCTCCTAGCACGGCGACAGGCGCTGGCGTTGCTGGCATTGCCGGCAGTCCAACTGTTCTTGATCGCGCAACACAAGCAACCGCACGCTTTACCGGTATCGTTGGTCAGTGTGCTAACGCGGTCAAGGAGTATCTGAAAATTGTCGGCGTCAATTCGTCGGCCATGGATGCGTCCGCCAAAAGCGTTGAGCGCGTTGGGACGGTGATGACAGACTGGAGCAAGCTCATGCCCGGTGACATCGTTGCCCGTGGCCGAGTTGGCAATCCAACGCATGTTGGTGTTTATACGGGCGGCAACAACGTATTCCACCAAAGCCGTAACCGTGGCCTTCGCACAGGCAATTTCCCCGACCTTGGCTACTTCAAGCAACAAGGGTATTTTGTACGTCCAGGCGTCGGCGGCCAGCCAATGCCCTCCAACCCCATCCCCGGCATCGGCGTTGGCACGGCCGGTTTCGACCTGAAGGCTCAGGCCGAGCGCGACAAACAACTTCAGCGCGAGCGACAAAAGGTTGAAGAGGATCTGAAGCGCGAAGAGTTGCGCCGCCGCGAAGAAGAAACTTTGCGCGAGATCGTGGGCGAGCAGAGCATCGTGCGGAAGCGCGAAGAACTGGAACTAGCCTCTCGGATTGCTGCGGCTGGCATCCAGCAAACAGAAACCGAGCAGAAGCTGCTTGAACTGCAAATCGCCAACACCCGCGAGCAGGAGCTGCTGACTGAGGCCGTCAAAGCTCTTGGTCCGCTCACCAAGGAGCGTGAAGAGGCGCTGGCGAAAGGACTTGAGAACAAGCGCGAAGAACTGAGGATTGCCGAAGCACTGCTGGAAATTGAAAAGCAGCGCGGCTTCCAGCAGGAGCTAGTCAATACTCAGCGCGAGATCCAGAATCTCACCAGCGGCATCGATGCAGGCTTCGGCGTCGGCACGCAAGCATCGGCCGCTTTCGCTGGCATCAAAAATCGCGGCGGCACGGATGAGCAGGCCCGCCGCCAAGCCGATGCCGTCCGCACGCTCACGTTGCTGCAGGAGACCGTGCAGGATGCACAATCCATCGGCGGCTCGATCGGTGACGGCATCCGCAACGCGCTGATCGCATCGGTGGCTGGTGGCGACATCCGGCAAGCGTTCTCCGCAATGCTTGCTACGATCGGCAACACGCTGATTCAGTCGGCGCTGCGTCCGATCGAGCAACTGATCACCGATACGGCGTTTAACCTGCTGCGGCCGAACCTGACGGCAGAGCTTGCTTCTGTTCAGCAGAACGTCGCCGCTCAGCAGAATGTATTGGCCGGTACGTTGATGCAGCAAGCCGCGACGCAGTTCATGATTGCCGCGCAGATGCTGACAGCAGGCACGGCGACTAAGGGCTTCGGCGGCGGCATCGGCCAGCTCGTCGGCAGCCTGTTCTCCGGTGCCGACCCGGTCTCGGGCGCCTTCGGCGGCAGCGGGCTCAGCGACGCCATCTTCGCTGAAGAGGGCATCATCACCGACCTGTTCTCGGGCGCCCTCGGCTTCGCTGCGGGCGGCAACCCGCCGATCGGGCAGCCCTCCTGGGTGGGCGAGCAAGGCCCCGAGCTGTCCGTTGCCCGTGGCCTCAGCACGATCATCCCCAACGAGACCAGCAGCCGCCTGTGGGACTCCCTGAGCAGCCCTGGCGCCGCCGGTGGCGAGGCCGGCATGGGTGGCGGCGAGGTGTCGATCTCCTACGACGGGCCTACGCTGGTGTTCGACTCCACCGCCTACGTCAGGCAGGACGAAGTGCCGAAGATCATCGATCGGGCCACCAAGCAGTCCTTTGGCTACAGCCAGCGCCGGCTGCAGGAATCGCCGGCCGCTCGTCGTGCCGCTGGGATGCGCTGATGTCACAGCTTGCGATTGGCACCTACATCGCTATCCTTGACAGAACCGGCGTCCCCATCGCCGGCCAAGCATGGCAGAACTTCACGCAAGGGCAAGTGCGTGAATACATGGGCGATGACTACACCTATGCAGGCTTCGGCTTCAGCGGTGGATCTGTTGATCTGGAGGCTGCTGCCGTTAGCGCAACGGTGCTGTTTTCGCTGAATCAGCTCGATCTCAACATCTTCAAGGAAGCATCGCAACTGCGCCATCTGATGCGACTGCGAACTGTATGGCTGGATCCTGACGATCTTGTCGAGACATCGCAGTACAGCGAGGACGTTTATCAGATTCTTGGCTTCAGCCACGATCAGCTAACGCTTTCCGTGCGGCTGGGCAGCCCGCTCGATGCCATCGAGGCCGAGTTCCCACGGCGTAGACTCACCACGGCGCTCGTCGGCCAGCTCCCTACGACCGGCTCGATCCCGCTCTCCTGATGCTTTCCCCCCGCCAGTCACGGGTCATCCTGCTTCCCGAGGACCGGAAGCTGATCGACCTGCTCGGATGGGACGAAGATCAATACAGATACTTCGTCAAGCAGGCTTCTACGTTCAATGACATTCGCCCTGGCCAACCCACGGCGTTTTTGATCATCCCCTTCCTTGTCAAGCTGGTGATCGGCTTGGCGCTGAGCTATCTCGCCAGCCGCCTATCGCGCCGGCAGAACAACAACCCAGCGCAGCTCAATACCACCAGTGTTGATGGCCAGAACATCGTCAGCGGTGGCAGGTTCGCCCCTCGCGCTGGCTTCAGCAGCACGCAGAACGTTGTCGAAATGGGCAGCGTTATCCCTGTCGTGTTCGCCAAACGCGAACAGCTTGATGGCGTGTGGTATGGCGGCGTGCGCGTCAACACCAACCTGCTGTGGTCGCAACTGTTTTCGCAGGGCACCGGTCAACTGCTGCGGGCGGCGTTCATGGTTTCCGAGGGACCGATTGGTGCGCTGGATCCAAGGCAGTTCGCCATTGGCGATAACCTGCTGGGCACCTACGATCTGAATCCCACGGGTAACACTGCAGGCCGTGTTTCGGTTTACTTTCGCGCTGGCGGCGGCCTGATTCGCAGCACTGATCACATTGCCGGGCGGCTTGCTGCGAACGACGAGGGCAATGCCGAGAACGATGGTGGCGCCAGCGTGTTTGACGTGCGCGGCATCAACCAGCAATACAGCAATGATTTCTGCTACGTCAGTCGCCCCAACAATCAGACGGCGTTTGGCGTGTATGCGCCGATGGGCAACAACTTGGGCTATCGGGTTAGTCCAGTCATCCGCTCAACTAGCAATCCTCAGTTGAAGCCAGTTGGCAGTAGTGGGGCTAGCCAAATTACTTGTAACTGGGATTCTCAGGGCAAAGCAGAGCGGATAAAACAGTCGGTCATTTTCTCGTCGCGTTCAGGCGTGATAGCCTATCGCCCGGTCGGAGAGCCTATTGCGTAGCGATGCCAGGCCCCTCCTACACACTTGCCTCCGAAGGCGAACTGCACTACTTCAACGTAGGCGACAGCTTCGTTTATCGTATTGATGCGAGCAGCGACTACGACACTGCGTTTGCATGGCTGCTGCCGCCTGTCGGGATCGTCAAAGGCATTGATGCCGCACAGACCATCGCCGGTCGCCAGCGCCAGTGGGATGATTCTGTTGTCGTTGGCGAGCTATACAAGTTTGGCCAGTGCTACGCCATCTGCACAGGCCGCTCGCCCGCTGGTGAAGTGTTCGTCTCGGAAGCAGAAAACGAGCCGAAAGGCGGTGGCGTCACGATTGAAGCCGAGTTCAGCGTTGTGCGGCCTGGTTATGCCGTCTGCACGTCAATTCCAGCGATCCAGCGCAATGCACTGACACCTGGCAACGTCTATAACGGCACGCAGACAAGTCATCTGTTCCGCGCAGCGATCTCGTCGTTCATCGTTGATCGCGCAACGCAGGTTATCGAAATCGGCTACAAGAGTTCGCTTGGTATCCGCTACAGCGGGCTGTGCAACTTCCGTGATGCGTACTCCGGCTTCTGGTCTGATCTTGTTTCCTGCGACCTTTACAACGGCGCTGTCATCGGTGCCGGCCAGACACTCAATACGTCGCAACTGACATCTGGCACGATCTCGTTGCCTGAGAAACGCTACAGCTTCTTCCGCATTGGCTGCCGTCCTGCGGGCTCTGACGCTGCGTTCACCGAATTGGACGTGAACTTCTGTATTGCCAGCCAGACGCAGCAATCGACTTACAACTACATCCGGCTGCAGTTTCCCTCCGCGCAGCGCTGGGAGATTCAGCATTTGCCGCTCACCGGCTGGGAGATCCGCAACAATCTGTCGCCTGGGCCGCTGGTACTTCTTGATAGCCGCATGGCGGGGCCAGCCAAGACTGGATCGAGCAACGGCTTTGTGTTCAACTACTCCGGTGAATTACTGGCGCCGGGGCCGGGCACATTCGGTCTGGCGGCCACCATTCCGCAGGTCAACATCTTCAGCAGCTTTGGCGATCTTGGCGTTGGACCGAAAGACGAAGCGAGCTATGCCGATGCTTATGGCGCACTGGCCGAAATCTTTGCCTACGAAGAGATCCAAACTTCTGCTAATCAGCCGGAGCATGAGATTGCCTATGTCAACCTGATTTCGCCCAATCCGTCAATCCCTACCTACGAGGGCATCTCCACAGTTGGGCTGACGCTTCGCAGCGGTCCCAGCTTCAACGAACTCAACCAGTTCAGCGTCTACGTCAACTGCGGCTTTGGTGCAACGCACGTTTTTCCTGAAGTGCTGGCGATCATGCTCACCAATGAGCGCTTCGGCGCTGGTGACATTGTGAGCCCAGCACAGATTGACTTTGCCAGCTTCTATGCTGCAGGCCAGTGGACATACAGCCGCAGATACTTCTTCGACATGGGGATCAGTGACCCCATTAACATTCGCGGCAAGGGTGCTGAATTGGCCAAGCTGTTCCTGCTGGATCTCTCCACCAAGAACGGAAAGTTTCACCTGTCGCCTATCGCTGAGTTCGGCAAGCAGTACACGCCGACCGCGCTGTTCACCGCCGGCAACGCCGATGCGGTCACGGTCGCTGAGCGGGACAGCCAGGAGCGGCAGCCCATCCGTGTGTCGGTGAAGTGGCGCGAGGAAAGACAGGCGAGCGATCTCAGCGGCCGGGGGCTGTTCCCGGTGATCCGCGAGCTGACCGTCCGCGAGGCCGGCACGCCCGACTCAGCGCCGCTGGTGCAGCTCGACATCAGTGAGTTCGGCACGTCCGAGCGGCACGCCGTAGACGCCGCCAAGATGCGCTGCCGTGAGCAGCGGCTGATCACGCACGACATCACGATCGAGTGCTTGCCGGACCGCAACGCCCTGGAGCCCGGCGCCATCATCAAGGTCGGCATGGAGGTGCTGGCCTACGAGCAGCCGAACAACGGCGTGATCCTCGCGGACGGCTCGACCACCACCACAGCCGGCACGCCGCTCGCCAACGGCACCTACAACGTCGTGCTCTGGGATGGCAGCGGCGAACTGCAGGAGGTCGCCATCGTCGTCACCGCCGGCAAGGTGGTCGGCTATAGCAACGCCGTGTTCTGCATCGCAGATTCCGTACAGGCAACACAGACATTCAAGGCGCAAGTTATCAGCTACAACGACGAAGGCAACTTGGAGATCACCGCCAGCTATTTCCCGCTGGACGGCGATGGCCGCTCGCTGCTGCTGGAGGATTGGGATGATCCTGACGCGTGGGTCATCGAAGGTCTGATCGGTGAACTACCGCCTGATGTACCGTTGGAGCCGCCGTTTGCTGGCGTGAACGTCATCGGCCCGCTTGGCGCTGTTGATGGCAGCACTTATATGTATATTGCAGAGATTGACGGGCCTGAGGATACCTACACTTATGCGTGGACTGGTACAGGCGTCACCTTTGACGATGACACATCCAAGACGCCAGAAGTCACGTTCGCAGGCGTCGGCACTGCGACGTTGAATGTCACTGCTACGCGCACGTCAGACAGTCTCGATCGCAGCGGTTCGCGGGTGGTGACTGTTACGGCGCCCACCGGCAACGCAGTTACGATTGACGGCCCTGACTATCGCATTGGCAGTGGCGACGTTGTGCTGACTGCCAATATCGCACTGCCATTCACCACGGCAACCTACGAATGGACGATGACCGGCGAAGGCACGCTTGCCGATGAAACCACTGACACGGTGACGATCACATTCTCAGATACTGTGGTCGGCTCTCGATTTGTCAATCTCAATGCAGTTGTTGATGGCGTTGTCTATCCCGCAATCAAGCTGGTCAGCGTGTTCGCGGAGGAGCCGCTGACGATTGATGGCGCTGATACGCTGGCGCCTGGCACGTCGCTTTATGAAGGCATCCTAGGCGCTAGCCTGCCGACTGACGGCTGGACGTTTGAGTGGAGCGTCACTGAACTGCCGACGATTACGCTCTCTGTCGCGCCTGCCAGCGTTGTCGAAAACAGCGCCGACGATCTTGTATTCACATTCACCCGCACAGGCGACACGACTGAAGCGCTGACCGTCAACTATACGATTGCTGGCACCGCCGTCAATGGCACAGACTACGACACGATTGACACGAGCGTTGTGATTGGCGCGGGTGATGCGAGTGCCGACGTGCTGGTGACGCCCATCGACAACGCAGATGCTGATGGCGACAGAACAGTAAGTCTGCAGATTGCGGCAGGCACTGGCTATGTCATTGGCACTGTGGCAGCAGTTGTCGGGACGATTGAAGATGACGACGCGCCTACATTTGATCCGCTGACGCTTTCTCCGGTCGCGTGGTGGGACGCCTCTGACGCAAGCTCCATCACTCTCGACGGTGGCAAGGTCAGCCAGTGGGACGATAAGAGTGGGAACGGCTGGCATCTCTCCCAGGCGACATCGACGCAGCGGCCATCTGTCACCACAGCAGCGGTCAACGGCCTAGATGCTGTTACATGGCCAACTACCGGAAACGACTATCATCTGACGACCGCTGCTGGTACTTTTACGGCTGCCGAGTTTTACGCTGTCGTTGAGTTTGATGGTAATGGCGCGTTCCCCAACTACAACGGCTTGATCGTTATCAACGGCGCCGGCCCATACTGGGTGCTGGGTGGCTTCTTTGGCTTGTACGACAACGGCGTATCTGCTTACATTAACGCAAATAGTTTGACGAACAGAACTACCAATCTTTTCCCCGAGATTGACAGCCCATGCCTAGTCCGCTTCCAGCTAGCCTCCGGCGGTAACTTCACCACAAGCAACGGTGTCATGGTCGGCTCCGAAGTCAACGTCAACCTAAACCGCGGATGGGAAAAGTACATCTGCGAGCTGGTAGCGGTGCCGGTCGTTCTGTCGATTGCTGATCGCACCGATCTGGAAACCTATCTTATGGACAAGTGGGGGATCTGACATGGCCATTCCCTTCCCGCCACTGGAGCCCATTGCCGAAGAGGGCGGCCGTGAACTGAAGCTCGGTCGCTTTCCCAATCGCCGCTATGAGCCGAAGAACGGCGGCAGTGCTTCTGTCCGTGGCTTTGGCGCGTTGAGCGTTGACGCCAGCCTGCGAATCGCGTTTGGTGTTATCACCGATGAGCAGATGGCGGACGTGTGGGCCGCCTGCGATGCAGCGCAAGGGGATTACAAACCGCTTGAATTGCCAGCCAAGTTCTTCTTTGGCATCAAAGCGGAACTGCTAGCCAAGATTCCGCCAACACTTGAATGGCATTTTGCGCCCGGCGAGCTGAAGTACGAGCAGGTTGCACCGGGCTATACACGACTGGAGCCCATCACGTTCATCGGGCAACTCGCTGAGCAATACCGTAATCACGGTGCGCCTGTTGTTGCAACTCCATCACCCGGCTTTGGCGCAGATGGTGCATGGGTTGGGAGTGGGACTTGCGCCGAAGGTATCGACTGGGGCGGATTCAACCCTTTGCTTTATCCCTTTTACAGAGTTGTTGGCGAAGGAGGCGGGCTGCCTTCTGCTTGGATTTCCACCGGCAATCCGCCTGTATTTACAGGCTCGTTTACGATAAGCCCAACCTCGCTTGCTTGGTGGGGAGGAGGGCCAATCTACCCAATGCCACCATTCACGTCGGCTGGTGGCTTTCTTGGAAGTATTATGGCAGAAGGCGGTGACACTTTTCGCTCTTGGTTTGGCGCCACTAATACTGGCGCACCATTCATTCCCACAGATCCGGTAACTTTTGAGTTTAGCTTTGACGGCGTAAATGTTTCCGCTTCATGGGCAGGCGTACCATCGCCACCAGACCCCTCATTGTGATTTATGACCACCTTCCCCCCCATCACGCCCACTGTTCGCTCCGGCGGCACTGGCGAATACGCCGTCAAGACATTTCCGCAGATGGCCGGCAATGTCACCAAGCGTATTTACGCCCGCTACGCTAACAAGATTCCGCTGATACTGGAGTTCGGCGGTGAAGGCGGAATCCCCGATGAGCAGGTCGCGCTAATTTATCAGGCGTGGCTCGACTGCTCTGCTGATCGCATCTCCGTCACGATCAGTAGCCCGCTGCTCGCCGGCATGGATCCAGCGCTGCAGGCCCGTATCCCCAGTGGGATGCAGTTCTTCTTCTCCGATGAGGAGCCCTCCATCGTGGACACGGTGCCCGGCCGCAAGCTGGTGCGGCTGCGCCTAGAAGGTCGATTCGCCGCTCGCCATGTCGCGTAGACTGGGTGCTCAGCAGCACTCCCCATGGCAGTCCTGACGGGCCGCAGCGGCCAGCTCTTCGTGGACGGCACCCGTGTCGCCCGCTGCACCGGATGGTCGCTCGATGAGCAGCGCCCCATGCTGGACGTGACGCCAGTGGACTCCTGGGACGCCGAGGTGATCCCCGGCCGGCGCGAGGCCACCGGCACCGCCAAGCTGCTCTACGACCCGACCGATGCCGCCGCGCTGGACCTGTTCGACTCGATCCTGCTGGATGGCGTCAGCGAAAAGCCGATCACGCTGCTGCTTGATTCAGCGACGGATCTCGGCTATCCGGTCAACGTGCATGTGTCGTCAGCGAGTCATGCCGTCAATCGCGGTGAGGCGCAGATGCGTGACATCAGTTTCCGTGTGTCTGACAATGAGGTGCTGCCATGAGTGCTCCGGTTATCGCGGATCCCGACGCACAGCAAACTGACATCACTTTCAGCGAAGATGGCGTCTATGTTGTTACGTTGACAGCAACACTG
>Ga0194132_10012547_pt1 | contig 10528 bp, 9 predicted proteins | sample TA2KigOf80mmetaG_FD_148612 | JGI IMG/M metagenome (GOLD analysis project Ga0194132, IMG submission 148612) | Freshwater microbial communities from Lake Tanganyika, Tanzania - TA2015054 Kigoma Offshore 80m | ecosystem: Environmental > Aquatic > Freshwater > Lake | place: Tanzania: Lake Tanganyika... | reverse complement strand
CGGCGCCCTCCCCGCCGCGCCGGCTGTCGCCGAGGACGGCACGCCCGATCCCGCGGCGCTGGAGCGGCTCACGGCCCTGCTCGCCGACGCCACCGCGCTGCTCGACCCGGGGCTCGTGATCCTCGAGGGCGAGGACGCCGTCGTCGCCGCGGTCGGCCCGCTCCTGCAGCGCGTGATCGACGAGGTGTGCGAGGGCCCGCGCGTGGTGCGCGCGGCGCTCGGCGAGGCCGGCGCGCTCGTCGGCGCGGCGCGCGTCGCGGCTACCCTCGCGTACGAGGGGGAACGCACCGCATGAACGAGTCGCGCATCCCGTTTGCGCTGACGCGCGAGGAGGCGGGGACGCTCCTGGGCTCGCTCGCCTGGGTGATGGGCGCGCTGCAGATCATGCGCGACCGTGGGCACGCCGAGGAGGACGAGGAGTTCCACGAGCTCCACGACCTGCTCGCCCCGCGGCTCGAGGCGCTCGTCGGACGCATCGCCGCCGCCCGCCAGGCGGCCTCCGGCGCGCCGGCGGTGGAGGCGAAGCTCGAGGCCGCCTACTCCGCGATTCGCGAGGCGTTCGAGACCTGGATCCAGCTCACCGCCTACGACACGCTGAGCGCTGCGGTGGCGGAGCGTCTGGAGGGCGAGACGGGGATCGACCCGTCCCCGCCGGCCGGCGCCTAGCGCCCCAGCCCGGAGGCCGCGGCCGCCGTCACGAGCCCCGGTAGCGCGTCGCCAGCGGCAGCCGCCGGTCGCGGCCGAACGCGCGCGGCGAGATCTTGACGCCGGGCGGCGACTGGCGGCGCTTGTACTCGTTCCGGTTGACCAGGTCGACCACCCGCCGCACCACCGCCTCGTCGAAGCCCCGCGCGACGATCGAGGCGATCGGGAGGTCGTCCTCCACGTACGCCTCGATGATCGGGTCGAGCGTCTCGTACGGCGGCAGCGAGTCCGTGTCGAGCTGGCCCGGCCGCAGCTCGGCGGACGGCGGCTTCTCGATCGAGCTCACCGGGATCACCTCCCCGAGCGTGTTCCGATAGCGCGAGAGCCGCCACACGAGCGTCTTCGGCACGTCCTTGATCACCGCGAAGCCGCCCGCCATGTCACCGTAGAGCGTTGCGTAGCCGCACGCGTACTCGGACTTGTTGCCGGTGGTGAGCACGAGCGACCGCGCGCGCTTGTTCGAGAGCGCCATGATCAGCATCCCTCGGATGCGCGACTGCAGGTTCTCCTCCGCCGTGCCCGGCTCCGTGCCCGCGAACTCGCGGTCGAGGATCTCGAGGCCGGCGGCGTGCATCGGCTCGATCGCGAGCGTGACGAGCCGCACCCCGAGCCGCTGCGCCAGATCGCCTGCGTCCGCGATCGAGCCCTCAGACGAGTAGCGCGAGGGCATCGCGACGGCCGTCACGCGCTCGGGTCCCAGCGCGTCCACCGCGACGGTGGCGACGAGCGCGGAGTCGATGCCACCGGAGACCGCGACGAAGACGCTCTCGAAGCCGGTCTTCTCGACGTAGTCGCGCGTCCCGAGCACGAGCGCGCGGTAGGTCTCCTCGGTGACGTCGGCCGCCGCGCGCTGCGGCGCGGGCCGCGGGGTGAGCGGGGTGCCGCGCTCGCCCGTCACGAAGACCGGCTCGCGCGCAGCGCCGTGCGCTCGGTGCCTGCGGAGGCGGGACTCGTGCAGCTGTCGCTGGCGCACCTGCTCGACGTCGACGTCCACGACGAGCAGCTCCTCCGCCATCGAGGCGCCGCGCGCGATCACCTCGCCCTCGGGCCCGATCACGAGCGAGTTCCCGTCGAACACGAGCTCGTCCTGCCCGCCCACCTGGTTCACGTAGGCGACGGCGACGGTGCTGTCGGCCGCCCGCGTCGCGATCATCCGCTCGCGGTCGCGCGTCTTGCCGGCGTGGAACGGGGAGGCGTTGATGTTGACCACGAGATCCGCACCGGCGAGCGCCTGCGCGGTCAGCGGCCCGGTGGGGTACCAGATGTCCTCGCAGATCGTCACGCCCACCGTCGCGCCCGCGATCGTGAAGACCGGCGAGTCGTGGCCGCGCTGGAAGTAGCGCTCCTCGTCGAACACCCCGTAGTTCGGGAGCTCCTGCTTGCGGTAGATGGCGAGCACGCGTCCGTCGTGGATCACCGCCGCCGCGTTGTAGAGGTGGTGGTGGAAGTCGAGGCAGCCGACGATGAGCGGCGGCAGCCCGCGCGCCTCCACGGCGAGCCGCTGCAGGGAGTCGTGCGCATCGTCGATAAAGGCGCCGCGCAGCAGGAGGTCCTCGGGCGGATAGCCGGTCACCGCGAGCTCGGGGAAGGCGACGAGGTCCGCGTCCTCCCCGGCGGCGCGCCGGGCGGCGGCGAGGATGCGCTCGCGGTTCCCGTCGAAGTCCCCGACGGTCGTGTTGAGCTGCGCGAGCGCGACCCGCAGCGTTCGCATCGCGAGCGACCTCCTCGGCTCTGCCCCCAGTATGCGTACGACGTACGCAAAGCCGTCCCGGTTCATGCTAGGAAGCGCGCCGGGCGCGGGTCAACAACGGACGTCGCGCCGGGCATCCGCCTCGGGTGCGCCTGTCCTCGGGCTGGGCGACACTCGTGTGCGCCCCCGCGATCGAGGCGCGCGCCTCGACCCGACCGCCCGAGGAGAGGCGCCGGAGATGGCCGCGGTTTCGCTCGTCGAGCTGCTGCAGACGGTGGCGCTGGCGCACGAGGCCGGCCCGGTCGAGGGCCCCCTCGCGCGGGCCTGGAACGTCGATCCGGCGCTGCTGATCCCCGTCGCGCTCGCCGCGTGGTTCTACGCGCGCGGCCTGCGGCGGTGGGACGAGCGCACGCGCGAGCACCCGTGGTGGCGAACGTTCTTCTACGCGAGCGGCCTCGCGCTGCTCCTGGTCGCGATCGAGTCGCCGCTCGACCGGCTCGCCGAGCACCACCTCTCGATGCACATGGTGCAGCACGTGCTGCTGATGACGATCGCCGTGCCGCTGATCCTGCTCGGCGCGCCGACGACGCCGACGCTGCGCGGCATGCCGCGCTGGCTGCGGCTCGGCGTGATCCGCCCGCTCGCGCGACGGACCCCCGTGCGGCTGGCCTACCGCTGGGGGACGCACCCCGCGCTCGCGATCGCGGCGATGAGCGCGGTGCTCTGGCTCTGGCACATCGGGCCCGGGTGGTACGACGCGGCGCTGCGCCGCCCCCTCCTGCACGACCTCCAGCACATCTCGCTCGTCGGCACCGCGTGGCTGTTCTGGTGGAACGTGATCGACCCGAAGCCGCTTCGCTCGCGGCTGCCCTACATCCCGCGGCTGCTCTACATCTTCGCCGCGAGCGTCCCCCAGCAGTTTCTCGGCGTGATGTTCACGTTCGCGGAGCACCCGCTCTACCAGACGTACGCCGACGCCGCGCCGATCCTCGCGCTCTCGGCGCGGGACGACCAGGTACTCGGCGGGCTGATCATGTGGGTGCCGGGCGGGATGCTCCTGCTCGGCGCGATGGGGATCGTCTTCGCGATCTGGGCGTACAAGTCCGAGCAGGCACAGCGGGCGCTCGAGGCCGAGCGCGCGCGGGAGCGCGCCGCGGCCGCGGCGCGCTGAGCCGATCCGGGCGGCCGCCGAGCGGCGCCGCTCGGCGGCGGCCGAGCGATCCGCCGCGGACCGACCGAGCGCGTCGCGATGGCGAGCCGTACACGAAGAGGCCCGGCCGTGGGAGCCGGGCCTCTCGGTGTCGGCCGCGCTGCGCGGTTACTTGACGGTGATGCGGGTCGTCATCCCGAGCTGGTAGTGACCCGGGACGTTGCAGATCAGCAGGTACTGACCGGGCTCGAGCCGGGCGGTGACCGAGGTCTTTGCGCCGCCGTTGATGTCGGCGGTCTTCGCCACCACCTGCAGCTTGCTCTCGTCCGCGGCGCCGGCGGCGACCGGGAGTGCGTTCGGCGCCTGCGTGCTCTTGATGACGCGCAGGTTGTGCGGCACCGCACCTGCGTTGTCGAGGTCGAACTTCACCGCGCCGGCCGCGACCTCGGCCGGCGCGGCGACCTCGAACTCCTTCACCGTCACCTTGACGCTCACCGCGGCTCCGGCCTTCGGCGCGGCGCCCGCCTTGGCGTCCGCGCCCGCCTTCGGCTCGGCCTTCGCATCCGCGGCGACGTGGGCCGCGCCCGGCTCGCGCGCGTCCGTCGCGTCCGTCCAGAAGAGCGCGATCAGCGCGAAGAGGATCGCCGCTGCCAGCGCGAATCCGAAGACGAAGAAGCGCGTGAGCAGCTGGTGGTCGAAGCGCAGGTGCATGAAGAACGCCACGACCGCGATGAACTTCGCGGCCGAGAGCACGATCAGCAGCGGGATGATCAGGTCGCCGAGCGGCGAGTAGGAGATCCACAGCTCGATCGCGGTGATGATCGTCAGGATCACCCCGATGATGACGTACTGGCGCGGCCCGATGCGCGGCACGATGTGACGCACCTCGGACAGCTGGGCCTCCCCGTGAGTCTCGCTGGTCATGCGGCGCTCCGATCCGCGGGCTGACTACTGGGGGATCAGGTAGACGAGCGTGAAGATCACGATCCAGACGATGTCGACGAAGTGCCAGTAGAGACCGGCGATCTCGACGTGGAACCCCGCCTCGCGTCCGAGCCCGCTCCGCCGGAACGACGCGAGCAGCAGCGAAGCGAGGATGAGCACCCCGACGCCCACGTGCGTGCCGTGGAAGCCGGTCAGCACGAAGAACGAGGCGCCGAACTGGTTGGTCGCGAGGTTCAGGCCCTCGTGACCGAACGTGCGGAACTCGTAGACCTGGAAGCCGAGGAACGTCAGACCGAGCAGGATCGTCACCAGCAGCCAGAGCTTCATCATGCGCGGGCGGCCGTGCTCGGCGCCGTACACCGCCAGCACCATCGCGAGGCTGCTCATCAGCAGGACGAAAGTGCTGATCGACGTGACGGGGATGTCGAGGATCTCGTCCGGGTAGGGCCCGACGAGCGACTTCCCCTTGAAGATCAGGTACGTCGAGATCAGTGAGCCGAAGAACAGGCACTCGGACGCCAGGAAGATCCACATGAGGAGCTTCCGGTTGTCGATGCCGGTCGTGCTGTGGTGCGCGACCCCGTGGGCGCCGGCTGCCGCCATCGTTCGCTCCTAGTCCGTTGGCTCGAGGGTCCACGCCCAGACCGCGTAGATGGCGATGACGACGCCGAGCGCCGTCACCGCGAGGTGCGAGAGCACGCCGATGCCCATCAGCAGCAGGGCGCCACCGAGCACGAGCGGATAGTACGAGGGCGGCGGCATGTGGATGTGGAGGTGCGCCGGGGCGGCCGGCGTGGTGACGCCGTGGTCGCGGTTGTACCAGAGCGGGTCGCGGTCGTGGACCTCGGGCACCACGTCGAAGTCGTGCTCGGGCGGCGGCGACGAGGTCGCCCACTCGAGCGTCGCGCCGCCCCACGGGTCGTTGGGCGCGGAGGGCGCCTGGCGCATCGTGCGGACGAAGTTCCACAGGAAGGCGAGCATGCCGACCGCGATGATGTAGGCGCCGATCGTCGCGACCATGTTCCAGGTGTCGAACCCGAGGTCCGCGTCGTAGGTGTAGATGCGCCGCGGCATCCCACCAACGCCCAGGAAGTGCATCGGGAAAAACGTGAGGTTCATGCCGATGAAGAACAGCCAGAAGTGGAGCTTGCCGAGCCCCTCGTGGAGGAAGCGGCCGGTCATCTTCGGGAACCAGTAGTAGACGCCCGAGAAGATGCCCATGATCGAGCCGCCGAACAGCACGTAGTGCAGGTGGGCGACGATGAAGTACGTGTCCTGCTGCTGCGTGTCGACCGGCACGGTCGCGTGCATGACGCCGGTCACGCCGCCGATCGTGAAGAGCACGATCACCGACACCGCGAAGTACATCGCGGTCGTGAAGCGGATGTTCCCGCCGTAGAGCGTGCCGAGCCAGTTGAAGATCTTGACGCCCGTCGGCACCGCGATCGCCATCGTGCTCGCCGAGAAGACGATCTGGGGCACGGTGCCGAGCCCGGTCGTGAACATGTGGTGACTCCACACGGCGAACCCGAGCACCGCGATCGAGACGCCCGCGAAGACGACCGCGGCGTAGCCGAAGAGCGGCTTGCGAGAGAAGACCGGCAGCACCTCGGAGATGATGCCGAACGACGGCAGGATGAGGATGTAGACCTCGGGGTGGCCGAACACCCAGAAGAGGTGCTGCCAGAGGATGGGGTTGCCGCCCTCCTCCGGCGAGAAGAAGTGCGTCGTGAAGCTGCGGTCGAACAGCAGCTGGATGAGCGCCACCGTCAGCACCGGTAGCGAGAGGATCAGCAGGAAGGCGACGACGAGCGTCATCCAGATGAAGACGGGCAGGCGCATCATCGTCATGCCGGGAGCGCGCATGTTGATGATCGTCACGGCGAAGTTGAGCGCCGCGATCAGCGACGAGAGGCCGAGCATCAGCAACCCGACGACGTAGAAGTCCATCCCGGAGCCCGGCGACATCCGCTCGGAGGTGAGCGGCGCGTAGGCGAACCAGCCGGCGTTGGGAGCACCGCCGAAGATGAAGCTGCTCACGAACAGCAGGCCACCGCCGATGAAGACCCAGTAGGAGAGCGCGTTCAGGCGCGGGAAGGCGACGTCACGCGCGCCGATCTGCAGGGGGACAAACCAGTTGAAGAACGCGGCGCCCAGCGGCATCACCCCGAGGAAGATCATCGTGAGCGCGTGCATCGTGAAGAGTTGATTGAAGCGGTCGGCCTCGAGCACGGTCCCGTTCGGGACCGCAAGCTGCGTCCGGATGAGGATCGCCTCGATCCCGCCCATGATGAAGAACGCCATCGCGCTGACGCCGTACAGCGCCCCGATGCGCTTGTGATCGACGGTCGTCAGCCACGACCAGAGGCCGCTATGCGCGCCGACGGCGGGCAGAGTGCCGGCAGTGGTGGCCATCGCGGGACCTCCCAGCCTTCTACTTCAGGCTCTCGAGATAAGCGACGAGCTTCTGGATCTGATCCTCGGTGAGGTTGAGGTTCGGCATCTTCGAGCCGGGCTTCGCGGCGGGCGGGTTGCGGAGCCACCGCGCCATGTTCTCCGGCGTGTTGTCGAGCAGCGCCGAGGCGATCGTCGTGCGCTCGCCGACGTGGGTGAGCTCCGGGCCGACCCGCGCCGCGGCCGCGGTTCCGCGCACGACGTGGCAGCCGACGCAGGCGCCGGTGAGGAAGACCTGCTCGCCCTGCTTCGCGAGATCGGCGGTCGGCGCCACGCGGTCCTTCTTCTGGTTCGCCACCCAGGCCTCGAAGTCGCCCTGACTGCGCACGAAGACCCGGAAGCGCATGTTCGCGTGCGAGGTGCCGCAGAACTCCGCGCACTGCGCGCGGAACTCGCCCTCGACCTCCGGCGTGAACCAGAGCCGGTTGTCGTGACCGGGCACCATGTCGGTCTTGCCGGTGAGCTGCGGCACCCAGAACGAGTGGATGACGTCCACCGAGCGCAGCTTGACGTTCACCGCGCGCCCCACCGGCACGTGCATCTCGTTCGCCGTCGTGACGCCGAGCTCCGGGTACTCGAACTCGAACCACCACTGGTGGCCGGTCGCGATCACCTCGAGGGCGCCCTCGGGGGCGTCCCCGGTCGTCTTGATGACGGTGTCGAAGGTGGGGACGGCGATCACCGCGAGGATGACGACGGGGATCAGCGTCCAGACGATCTCGAGCCGGGTGTTGCCGTGGATCTGCTGCGCCGTGCGGCCGGGGCGTTCGCGGTACATGAACGAGAAGATGAGCGCCGCCGCCATCACGCCGACGAAGACGATCGTGGCCGCCCAGAAGACGAGGACGTAGAGGTCCTGGACCCGCCGGGTGTTGTCGGATTTCGGGTCGATCGTGCTCATGGGGTCGGTGCAGGCAGTCGCGAGGGCGACGACGAGGAGGAGGAGGAGGAGGAGGGGGATGAGCCGTCGCGGAGCGATGCTGAACCTGCGCAAGGGCGACCTCCCCACCTCTCGCACCGCACGCGGGTGCCGATCACGCAGCCGCCCGGCGATTGCCGGGCGGGCTCCGCGTTCGGGCCCCTAGTGAAGTAGCACCCACCCGATTCACGGTCAAGCGGACTGCTGACCTACCTCAACAGTTTCCCGCGCGTCACGATCGAGCGGGCGGCGTGCGCGCGGCGCCCCGGGCGGCCCGCACCCGGCGTTGCGTTGAAGGCACCCCAGCCCGGCACTAGCCTCGAAGACACCATGCCGCGCTCGCCCGTCAGCCGCCTCGCCGCGATCTGTGCCGGCGTCGCCGCAATCGCGCTCGTCGCCGCGCTCGCGATCGCGATGCAGCGGGGCGTGGGCAGCTCTCCGCTTGGGCGCACGGACGCGGGCTTCGCCGTCGCGCACGACTTCACGCTGCCGACCCTCGACGGCGGCGAGTTCGCGCTCGCCGATCACGCGAGCGGCCCGCTCCTCCTGTACTTCTGGGCCTCCTGGTGCCGCCCCTGCGAGGAGGAGGCACCCGTGATCGAGCGGCTCTGGCCGGAGTACCGCGCCCTCGGCTACACGTTCGTCGGGATCAACATCCTCGACGCCGAGCGCGACGCCCGGGACTTCGTCGCGCGTCACCGGCTCACCTTCCCCCTCCTCCGCGACGTGGAGGGAACGGTCTACCTCGACTACGGTGTGTACGGGCTGCCTGAGGCGTTCTTCATCCGCGCCGGGTTGCGCGTGAGCGAGAAGTACAACGGCGCGCTGTCCGAGGGCGAGCTGCGCGCGATGCTGGCGCGCCTCCAGGAGGGGTCGTGAGCGCGCTGCTCGCCAGCCGCCGCGTCAAGTTGCTGCTCCTGCTGGCGGTCGCCACCATCGCGATCGCCGTGCTCGCCCTGCGCGCCGTCGGCTCTTCGCTCTCGTACTACTCCACGCCGGAGGAGTTCATGCAGCAGCTCGACGCAGAGGGCCGTCGCTGGCGCGTCGGCGGGCGCGTGGTCATGGGCACGATCGTCGAGCAGGGCGGGCGCCCCGTCGCGTTCGAGATCGAGGGAGAACACGGGGAGCGGCTCTCGATCGCGTACGACGGCATCGTTCCCAATCTCTTCGGCCCGGGCGCGTTCGTCGTGATCGACGGGCTCGCCGAGGGGCACGGCCGGCTGCGCGCGAGCCGCGTCGTGATCAAGCACGAGAACGAGTTCTTCGCGGACACGCCGCCGCCGGACTCCCCGAGCCGCCAGCTCGTCCCCGCCGGCCGCTGATCGCGCCCGGCCGCGCCGGGAGAGAGATGAGCGCGTGAACCTCACCGCCACGCTCGGCGCCGCCGCGGTCCTCACGGCGCTCGCCGCCTCGCTCTTCGCCGTGGGCGCCTCGCTCCACGGCGCGCGCAGCGGATCCGCCCGCGCGCTGCTCGCGGGCCGCCGCGCGATGGTCGCGGCCGCCGCCATGCTCACGCTCGCCGTGGTCGCGCTCGGCACCGCGCTGCTGCGCGACGACTTCTCGCTCGTGCACGTCGCCTCGGTCTCCTCGCGTGAGATGGAGGCGCGGTTCAAGTGGGCCTCGCTCTACAGCGGCCAGCCCGGCTCGCTGCTCTTCTGGAGCTGGTCGATGTCGCTCTTCCTCGCGGCGTTCACGCGCGTCACGGTCCCGCGCATCCCATGGGGCGCCCCGCACGCCGTCGCGACCGCGGGCGTCGTGCTCGCGGCCTTCCTCCTCCCGCTCGCGCTCTTCGCCTCCCCGTTCCGCGTCAACCCGTTCACCCCCGACGACGGCGTCGGCCTCAACCCGCTGCTCGTCGACCCGGGGATGCTGATCCACCCGCCGTTCCTGCTCACCGGGCTCGTGAGCACCGCGGTGCCGTTCACGCTCGGCGCCGCGGCGCTCCTCTCCGGCCGCCTCGACGGCGCGTGGGTGCGCCACGCGCGCGGCTGGGCGCTGCTCTCGTTCCTCGTGCTGAGCGTCGGCAACCTGCTCGGCGGGTGGTGGGCCTACACGGTGCTCGGCTGGGGCGGCTACTGGGGCTGGGACCCCGTCGAGAACTCCGCGATCCTCCCGCTGCTCCCGCTGATCGCGTTCCTGCACGCGCTCGCCGTGCAGGAGCGCCGCGGCATGCTCAAGCTCTGGAACCTCGCGCTCGTCCTCGCGGCGTTCGCCCTGGCGGTCTTCGGCACGTTCAACGTGCGCAGCGGGCTCGTCTCATCGGTCCATTCGTTCGCGCAGTCCGAGATCGGCCCCTACTTCCTCGCGCTGCTCGGGCTCACCGTGCTCACCTCGATCGCGCTCGTCGGGTGGCGCCTGCCGCGACTCCGCGCGGACGCGGACCTCGAGTCGCTGCTCTCGCGCGAGACCGCCATGCTGCTCAACGGCTACGTGACCACCGCGATCGCCCTCGTCGTCCTCGGCGGCACGCTCTTCCCCGTCTTCTCCGAGCTGCTGCAGGACGCGCGGGTCACGGTCGGCCCGCCGTTCTTCAACGATGTGGTCGGCCCGCTGCTGATCGCGATGCTCGCGCTCACCGCCTTCGGCGTCGTCGTGCCCTGGCGCCGCGCCGCGCCGGCCACCGTCGCGCGCCGGATCGCGTGGCCCGCCGCCGTGGCCGCGGCCG
>Ga0194132_10012545_pt1 | contig 10533 bp, 9 predicted proteins | sample TA2KigOf80mmetaG_FD_148612 | JGI IMG/M metagenome (GOLD analysis project Ga0194132, IMG submission 148612) | Freshwater microbial communities from Lake Tanganyika, Tanzania - TA2015054 Kigoma Offshore 80m | ecosystem: Environmental > Aquatic > Freshwater > Lake | place: Tanzania: Lake Tanganyika... | reverse complement strand
GCCCTTGACGAGGTTGTCGATCGCCGCGATCGCGACGGCGACGTTGCGCTCGGCGTCGACGCGCACGGTGACGTCGCAGAAATTCGATCCGAGCGTCGCCTTGGTCTGCGGCAGCTCGTCGGTCAATACCCGCACGAACGGTTCTCCGTCGTAGGCGTCGCGGTACAGCGACAGCGCGGCCGCCGCGTCGAGCGGCCGCGCCAGCGTAACGTAACAGTCGGCGAGGATGCCGCGCGTCATCGGGATGAGGTGCGGCGCGAAGAACACCTTCGGGGCATGGCCGTTCGCGCGCAATGCCTGCTCGATCTCCGGCTGGTGGCGATGAACGCCAACGTTATAGGCCTTGACATTCTCGTTGACCTCGCTGAAGTGAACGCCGAGGGAAACGCCGCGGCCGGCGCCGGAGACGCCGGACTTGCCGTCGATGACGATCGTGCCGTCGACGTAGCCGGCACGCACGAGCGGCCATGCGCCGAGCACCGACGCCGTCGCGTAGCAGCCGGGGTTGGCGACGATCCGCGCACCGCGGATCCGATCGCGCTCGATCTCGGGCACGCCATACACGGCGCCGGCGAGCAAAGCGGGGGCGCGATGCTCCGCCTTGTAATATTTCTTGAACGCTTCGGTATCTTGGAGGCGGAAGTCCGCGCCCAAGTCGATGATGCGGGCGCCGCCGGCGAGGATGTCGGCCGCGACGTCCATCGCGAGCACGTTGGGGAGCGCCAGGAACACTATCTCCGAGGACCGGCCGATCGCGGCCCAATCCGCGGCCTCCAACGTTTGCGTCGTGATGCCCCGCAGGTTCGGGAAGACGGTCTCTATGGACTTCCCGGTTTGTTGTCCGGCCGTCAGGTGCACCAGTTCCACGTTGGGGTGGCGAACGAGCCAACGGACGATTTCGCCGCCCGTGTACCCGGACGCGCCGACGACGGATACTTTGATCATGATGGCATTATTATTCGACCGACTGCATGAAATTGCAATCGGATTGCGGCGAACGGCGCGTCTGTTTCGTGCTCGAAGCGCCGCGCAAGGAGATCCATGACGTTCGACGCCCCGAAAGCCACGTTTTCCTGCGGCACCTGGCCATCGCCGATCATGCCCGAAATGCTGGCAGGTGCCGCCGTGGGACTGAGCCAGCCGGCGATCGACGGCGACGACCTCTACTGGGTGGAGTCCCGCCCCGCGGAAGCCGGGCGCAACGTAATCGTGCGCCGCGAACGCAGCGGCGCGGTCACCGACGTCCTGCCGGCCGGATTCGATGCTCGCTCCCGCGTGCATGAATATGGCGGCGGGGCGTACGCCGCGCGCGCCGGGCACGTCGTCTTTTCGAACGCCGCCGACGGGCGGCTCTACCAGATCACGCCAGGCGGCCCGCCGCGGCCGCTGACGCCGGAAGGGCCGTTCCGTTACGCCGACCTCGTCCTCGACGCGCCGCGCGCGCGCTTGCTGTGCGTACGCGAGGACCATACAGCGGCGACGAGCGCGCCGCGGAACGAGGTGATCGCCGTCGATCTGCACGGCTCGGTGCCGCCTACCGTTCTCCTCGGCGGTCACGACTTCTACGCGGCGCCGCGACTGAGCCCGGACGGAACGCGGCTCGCGTGGCTCTCGTGGGATCAACCCGACATGCCATGGGACGCGACGGCGCTGTCCGTCGCCCGCCTGGGTCCGAATGGGACGCCGCTCGCGCTGACCGTCATCGCTGGCGGGCGCGACGAATCCATCTTCCAACCGGAGTGGTCACCGAGTGGTGACCTGTGGTATGTGTCCGACCGCAGCGGGTGGTGGAACCTCTATCGCGTTCCCGCCACGGGCGGAGCGCCGACGCCGATGCTGCCCATGGAAGCGGAGTTCGGCCGGCCGCAGTGGGCGTTCGCGCTGACGACGTACGGCTTCGCGTCGCCGCAGCGCGTCGTCTGCGCCTACGTACGGGATGGCGTCTGGCACCTCGGCGCCCTCGATCTCACCGAGGGCGGCCTGTCGCCGTTTCCGGCCGACCTTTGTGCGATTTCCGACCTACGGGTCGGCGATGGTCGCGCGGTCGTCGTCGGCGCATCGCTGTCCACGCCGCCGTCGATCGTCGAGGTCGACGCGCACACGGGCGAGTCGTTGATCCGGAAACGGTCCTCGGAGATTTCCGTCACCGCGGGCGACCGATCGGAGCCTCGTCACATCGCGTATGCGAGTCACGGCGGCGCGCGCGGGTACACGTTCTACTACCCGCCTTGCAACGCCGCATTCACGGGATATCCCGGCGAAAAGCCTCCCTTGATTGTCCGCGGCCACGGTGGACCGACGGCGAGCGCCTCGCCGGGCCTGAATTTCGAGATCCAATTCTGGACGAGCCGCGGATTCGCCGTCGCCGACGTCAACTACACCGGCAGCACAGGATATGGCCGCGCGTATCGTAACCGGCTGGACGGCGCCTGGGGCGTCGCCGACGTCGAAGACTTCGCGGCGGCGGCCCAGCACCTCGCCGCAGCCGGCTTGGCCGACGAACGTCGCCTGATCGTCCGCGGCAGCAGCGCCGCCGGATTCACGGCGCTGTGCGCGCTCGTTGCCCACGACGTGTTCGCGGCCGGCGGCGTCTACTACGGGGTGAGCGATCTCGCCGCGCTCGCGGACGACACGCACAAATTCGAAGCGCGCTACCTCGATCGTCTCGTTGGGCCGTACCCGCGGTGCGCCGACCTCTATCGCGCGCGCTCGCCGTTGTTCCAAGCGGGACGGATCCGTTGTCCTATCATCTTCTTTCAGGGACTGGACGATCGCGTCGTGCCGCCGGCGCAGACGACCGCCATGGCCGACGCGCTGCGGGCGAACGGCATCCCCGTCGAAGTGCACCTGTATCCGGGCGAATCGCACGGGTTCCGGCGCGCGGAGACGATCCGAGCCGCGCTCGACGCGGAGCTGGCGTTCTACCGGCGCGCGCTCGCGATCACGCGGACCGTGCCGAGATAGGCCAGGGAACAGGGCGCGGAGGGGCGGTCACCGAATCCAGGCGGTGGAGATCACCGCCATTGGGAGGACGAGAACATGGCAGGCACACACGGACACGACGCGGGACACACAACAGCCGCAAACGCGCACGGTGCGAACGCAGCCGCGGGCGCCACGGCCGACGACCCGTTGTCGTTGGCGGGTGGACGCTGGATCGTGCCGGTCGTCGCGCTCCTCGCGGTCCTGGCGCTCTTATTCGCGCTGTTTCGCAGCTTCGGCGACGCGATCCCCGGCGAGGCGAAGCACGCCGCCGCGGCCGCGGTCCGCTCCGTCTCAGCACCGAACCGCGGAGAAGCGTAGCGGCGAGCCTACGCGGTCGGTGACTGCTCCGCGGCGCGAATGCGTGCGCTGAGCACGGCCATCACGCGGCGCACGAGCGTCGGCGCCTGATCCAACACCCCCCCCACAACTCGCGGCGGCCCAGCGTCAACACGCTTAGCTCCGTCGGCGCGTCCACCGTCGCGGACCGTGGGCCGCCGTCGAGCAGGCTCATCTCCCCGAAAAAGTCGCCCGCGGAGAGGCGAATGACGCGACCGCGACCCGTCGTCACGCGCGCCTCGCCGGTGACGATCACGTACATTTCGTTGCCGGTCTCGCCGATCGTCGCGAGACGCGTACCGGGCGGTACGGTGAACTCGTCGAACGCGCGCGCGATCGCGTCACGGTGACGCGCCGTCAGACCGTCGAACATCGGAATTCGGGCCAACAACGCACTACGCTCCGATCGAGACCCCATAAGGCGCAAAATCGACACCTCCAGACATCGAAGTGGCTGGCGGCCTCATGATCGGGCACCGACCGGGGGAGGCGCCATCCGAACGGTCGGCCAGCAGGCGTCTCGCCTTTCAGGCAGGCTGGTCGCGGCGCAGTCGGGTGGCGACGAAGCGGCGCAGGCGGCGCAGCGCAACGCGGGGCGTTTCCGACGCAAACGCGCCGAATTCGTGGACGGGCCAGTTCCAAACGGTTCGGTCGACGCGGATCGCGGACGTGACGCCGAACCGGCGTAACAACTCGTTCATCTCGGCTCGGCGTCGACGCCCAATCGCCGCAGGAACTGATACCAGGGGCCACCCCGCGTGTCCACCGGCCGAGGATGGCGAGCCGCGACCGCATCGACGACGGCGATCCGGTCGGCGCGTGCGTTGAGCAGTCTCGGCCAGATGTGATCAAGCCCCCAGCAGCTGATCGCGGCCGACATGAACGGCAGGCAGCGCGCGAGGCCTTCGCGGTCGAACACCGGCGCCATGATCTCGACGAAGTTCGTGTGCCGGAGCGCGCGGAAAGGTTTCCGCACCGTGATGGGGTGGCTCACGAACGAGTGGGAATCCAGCGCGGGCTGCTCCAGCGCCAGCGCGCGCGCGGTCACGATGCGGAAGAATCGGTCGATATCCCGCAAGGATATATCGACGTCATCGTCGGGGAAGAAGAACGCCTGATACGATCGAGGAGATCCGGTCGCAAGGCGAAAACCTCCTCGACCGAGATCCACTTCCCGAGCCCGCCAACGCTGACCCATTCGCAATCCCGTTCCCGCGTCGCGGCCTCTGGCCTGTAGAGGCTGAGGAGCAGATCCCAGTTGCGGTCCGACGCGGCGACGCTCCAGCGCCGATAGCTGCGGCTGTCGCCGGCGCGAATGAACACGAGATACGGCCGCCCGGCGGGTCGTCCGCCGGGCGACAGGTCCGCGCTCGGGAGCCCGGAGGCCTCATAGTAGGGCGCCAGCGCGGCGCGCGTTTCCGCCGTCACGGGGGGGGCGATCTGAAGAAGAGCGACTACTTGACGACGACCGTGCCGACCATGCCTGCTTCCTTGTGGCCTGGCACGTCGCAGACGAGCTCGTAGCGACCGGCCGGCAGCGTTGCCTCGAGCTTCTTGGTCTGGCCCGGCTTGACGAGCCCGGAGTTGACTTTGACCTTGGGGATGACGAAGTTGTGCTCGACGACGCCGGTGTTTCGAAGATCGAACACGACCTTGCCGGGCTTGACCGCGATTTCCTTCGGGTCGAACTTGAACTCCAGCATCTTGACTACGACGTTGTTCGTCGCCGCCACGCCCGACAGGGTCAGGGCGGCGACGAACAACGAGACCAAGGCGCCAGCGGCGACGAGCCGAACCCACAGCTTCATCGAAAGTGCCTCCTTGCATCACGTGTCCTTGCACGAAACAAAACGCGGTGACGAGAGTGAATCGTCCCGCGGAACGGGAACGACGAGCGGCGACTAGGCAAGCGGCGCCGGCCCCGCCTGCGCCTGCGGGGTGAGGAAAGCGCCGGCCTGGATGTCCTCGACGACTTCGACGAGCGCGAACGCCGTCTCCATGTTCGTCAACGTCACGACGCGCCGTTCCGCGGCGGCGCGCCGGACGCGGAACTCCTCCGGCTCCCCCTGTTGCGAAATGTCCGGGATGTCGACGACCATCCCGATCCGCCCGGCGCGGATGGCGGCGATGGCGTCATCGTGAGACAACAACCGGCAGGCGACGCCTGCCTGCTGCAGGTCCGCCGCCGTCGCCGGCGTGGCGCACAACTTGAATCCGAGCCCCTCCAGGCGTCGCGCCAACCGAACGGCGGCGCCGCGCTGCCGCGGCGTGACGGCGAGCAGCGCCTCGCCTTTGGGGGGCAGCTTGAACCCGGCCGCGAGCAATCCTTTGTACAGGGCCGCCGACAGATTGCGATCGACGCCGATGACCTCACCCGTGGATCGCATCTCGGGACCGAGCGCGACCTCCGCGCCCGGCAGCTTCTCCGACGAGAAGACCGGAACCTTGACCGCGATCTGCCGCGGGTGCGGCAGGTGGTGAATGCCGCTGTAGCCGAGATCGGCGAGCGAAGCGCCGAGCATGACGCGCGTGCCGATCTGGACGAGCGGAATCCCCAACACCTTGCTGATAAACGGTACGGTGCGGCTCGCGCGCAGGTTCGCTTCCAGTAAATACACGCGGTAGCCGTGCACGACGAACTGCGCGTTGATGAATCCGCGCAGGCGCAGCCGTTGGTTGAGCGCCTGCATAATCTCCGTGACGCGGCTCTGGACCTCGGGGCTGACGTGCGCGGCGGGAAAGATCGCGATGCTGTCTCCGGAGTGCACGCCGGCGCGTTCGACGTGCTGCATGATGCCCGGCATCAAGAGGTTGCGCCCGTCGCCGATCGCGTCGACCTCCAACTCCGTGCCTTCGAGATAGGAGTCGATGAGCACCGGGTGAGCCGTATCGATGGCGAGCGCCGCCGTGACGATGCGGTCCAGCTGCTCGGCGGAGAAGACGATGTGCATGCCGCGTCCGCCGAGCACGTACGACGGCCGCACGAGCACCGGCAATCCGACGCGCGCGACGAGCGCGCGGGCCTCCTCGAGCGAGCGCACAGCACCCCCGTCGGGGCGGCTGATGCCGAGCTCGCCGAGCACGGCGTCGAACTTCCGCCGATCCTCGGAGATGTCGAGGCTCTCGACGGACGTACCGAGCACCGTCACCCCCGCGGCAGCGAGCGGCCCGGCGAGGTTCAGCGCGGTCTGGCCACCGAATTGAACGAAGACGCCTTCCGGGCGCTCCTTGTCGACGACGTTGCGGACGCCCTCGACGGTCAGCGGATCGAAGTACAGCCGATCAGAGATGTCGAAATCCGTCGACACTGTCTCCGGGTTGTTGTTGATGATGATGGCGCGGTAGCCCGCTTCGCGCAGCGACCGCACCGCGTGGACCGTGCTGTAGTCGAACTCGATGCCCTGGCCGATGCGGATCGGCCCCGATCCCAGAACGACGACGGACGGACCCCCGTCGACCGACGCTTCATCCTCCTCTTCGTACGTCGCGTAGTAATACGGCGTGGCGGCGGGGAACTCGCCGGCGCAAGTATCGACGAGCTTGTACGTCGGGACGATGCCGGCGGCGATCCGCGACGCGCGGATCTCATCAGGCGAGACGTTCCAGGCGCGCGCGACGTCCCCGTCGGACATTCCGAGCTGCTTCGCCTCTCGGATCAGGTCGATGCCCCGCTCGGCGACGAGCCGTCGCTCCATCGCCACGATCCGCTCGAACTCCCACAGGAAGAACCGGTCGATCTTGCTCGCGTCGTGGATGGCGTCGGCGCCGACGCCGCGACGCATCAGCTCGGTGACGGCCCATAGCCGTTCGTCGACCGGTGTCCGCGTGCGCGCCCACAATTCCGCGTCGGACATCTCGGCGAGGCGCGGGTGCCACATGCCGCGATTGCTCGCTTCCAGCGACCGCGACGCCTTGAGCATCGCCTCAGTGAACGTGCGGCCGATCGCCATGACCTCGCCGGTGGACTTCATCTGCGTGCCGAGGCGGCGATCGGCGTCGGCGAACTTATCGAACGGCCAGCGCGGAATCTTCACGACGGTGTAGTCGAGCGCCGGCTCGAAGCAGGCGACGCCGCGCGTGATCGGATTCGTGATCTCGTGCAGCCGGTAGCCGACCGCGATCTTGGCGGCGACGCGGGCGATCGGGTATCCCGTCGCCTTCGACGCCAGCGCGCTGCTGCGCGACAGGCGCGGGTTGACCTCGATGATGTAGTAGCGCTCGGCCGTCGGATCGAGCGCGAATTGCACGTTGCAGCCGCCCTCGATGCGCAGGGCGCGGATGATCGCCAGCGCGGCGCTGCGCAGCATCTGGAGCTCGCTGTCCGAGAGCGTCAGGCTCGGCGCCACGACGATGCTGTCGCCCGTATGGATGCCCATCGGGTCGATGTTCTCCATGTTGCAGATAGTGATGCACGTGTCGATCGCGTCGCGGACGACCTCGTACTCGATTTCCTTCCAGCCGTAGACGGACCGCTCGACGAGGATCTGACCGATCGGGCTGGCGTTGATGCCGCGCGTCGCGATCTCGCGCACTTCGTCGGGGCCGGTCGCCAGGCCACCGCCGGTGCCGCCGAGCGTGAACGCCGGACGGATGACGACCTGGCTGCCGAGCGCTTCCGCGAACGCGATCGAGTCCTCGACGGAGCTGGTGACGAGGCTCTCGGGCACGGGCTGGCCGATGCGCTTCATCGCGCCGCGGAACAGCTCGCGATCTTCGCCCTCGCGGATCGCCGACAGCGGCGTGCCCAATAGCTCGACGTCGTACTTCGCGAGGATGCCGCGGCGGTCGAGCTCGGCCGCGAGGTTGAGCCCCGTTTGGCCGCCCAGCGTCGCCACCAAACCTTGCGGGCGCTCGGCCTCGAGCACGCGATCGAGAAATTCCGGTGTCAGCGGCTCGAGGTAAATGCGATCAGCGGTCTCGGCGTCGGTCATGATCGTCGCCGGATTGCTGTTGACGAGGACGACTTCGATGCCTTCCTCGGTCAACGCACGGCACGCCTGCGTTCCGGAGTAGTCGAACTCCGCCGCCTGCCCGATGGTGATCGGGCCGGACCCGATCACCATGACCTTGCGTAGATCCTTGCGCAGCGGCATCAGGCGGACTCCGCCGGCGTGCGCGCGCCTCGCCGTACGTCGGCGACGACGGCGAGGAATTTGTCGAACAGATCGCGCGAATCGCGCGGCCCTGGGCGCGCTTCCGGGTGGAACTGGACGGACCAGACCGGCAGCGACTCGTGGCGCAGTCCTTCGACCGTATCGTCGTGCAGGTTGCGGTGGGTTACCCGCATGCCGTTCGCCTTGAGACTTTCTTCCTCCACGGCGTATCCGTGGTTCTGCGTCGTGATCCGGATGCGCCCCGTCTCCTGGTCCATGACGGGATGGTTGGAGCCGCGGTGGCCGAACGGCAGCTTGAACGTGCGCGCGCCGGCCGCCAGCGCGAGAATCTGGTTGCCGAGGCAGACGCCGAAGATCGGCAGCTTGCCCCACAGCTTGCGGACCTCGGCGGCGGTCTCTTCCAGCCGCGCCGGATCGCCGGGACCGTTGCTCAGCATCAGGCCGTCGGGCGCGAGCGCGAGCACGTCGTGCGCGCGCACCGAGCCAGGGAGCACCACGACCTCGCATCCGCGCAAATTGAGCTCGTGCGCGATGCCCGTCTTCACGCCGCAGTCCAGCAACGCGATCCGCGGCCCGCCGCCGGGCAGCACGAGCGAGCCGTCGGGCAGCACCTCGCCGACGAGGTCCTCGTCCGAGGGATCCGGCAGCGCGCGGGCGCGCGAGACGAGCGCCGCGGCCTCGACGTTTCCGGTCGCGAGGACGCCGCGCTTCAGGCCGCTGGCGCGGAGGTGGCGCACGAGCTTGCGCGTGTCGATGTCGGCGATGCCGGGGATGCCCCAGGCGCGCAGGTAGTCGGTGATGGTCTGCGTACCGGCCCAGTGGGAGGAGTAGGCGCTGGCATGGCGCACGACGAAACCGCGCAGGAACGGCCGCCGCGACTCCGCCCACTCCTTGTTCACGCCGTACGTACCGATCATCGGAAACGCCATCGTCACGATCTGGCCGGCGTAGGACGGGTCGGTCAGCACCTCGACGTAGCCGGTCATGCTCGTGGTGAAGACGACCTCGCCGCCGGCATCGACTGCGGCACCGATCGACGGGCCGCTGAAGATCATGCCGTCCTCGAGGGCGAGGTGGGCAGTGCGGACCGGAGGCGTCACGATGGCGCTTCGAATCTCATTTTCATGCATAGACATGCATTATTATACTCACCCGATTGAAAAAAGACCGCTTGCCCAAGGTAGCGGAGCAAGCGGATGAGGGTGGACCCTTGCGACACCATGGCTCCCTCCCGGAGAGCTTTAATGGTTGCTCGCTTGAAAATATCAGGTTCGCCGATTCAACGCAAACTGGATTCCCCGCCGGCCGCCAGCACGGCGAGGATAACCGCGGCGGCCGCCGGGCCGGCGGTTTCGACGCGTAATACGGGCGGTCCCAAAGAGCACCGCCGCCCGACCTGATCGAGCTGGCGCAGCTCTGGGTCGTCGATGCCACCCTCGGGGCCGAGGAACAATGCGATGTCCGCGTCGGTGACGGCACCTTTCGCGGCCGCGGCGACCGCCCCCAACGACGCCCCCCCACCCTCCCACAGCACCCATCGCAGCGCGTGCCGCCCGAACGCCGCGGCGGCCAGCGCGAACGTCGCGGGATCGGCGACGTCCGGCACGGTCGCGCGGCGGCACTGTTTCGCAGCCTCGGCCGCGATGCGGCGCCAGCGGTCGACGCGCGCCGCCCGGCCGACGCTGCGAGCCATCAGCACGGGCACGAACCGAGCCACGCCGAGCTCCGTTCCCATCCGCACGATCAGGTCCATCTTGTCGGCTTTCGGAAGCCCCTGGTAGATCGTCAACCGATACGGCATCGTGATGAGCGGCCGCGGCGCGCCGATCGCGACGATGACTTCGTCGGCGACGGAAACGATCGTAGCGTCCCACTCTTGGCCGAGGCCGTCGAACGCGATCAGCGGGTCGCCGACGCGCATCCGCAGCACCGCGCGCGCGTGGTGCGCATCGAGCGGGCCGAGCGCGACGCGCGCGCCGGCGGACGCTTCTGCGCCGACGCGCAGCCGCGGCACGCTCGTCACAGGCGGCCGAGCGCGAGGCAGCGCCACTCGTGCTCATACAGGAAGTCGCGCTCGGCGAGGCCGGCGGAGGCAGCG
>Ga0194132_10012544_pt1 | contig 10533 bp, 8 predicted proteins | sample TA2KigOf80mmetaG_FD_148612 | JGI IMG/M metagenome (GOLD analysis project Ga0194132, IMG submission 148612) | Freshwater microbial communities from Lake Tanganyika, Tanzania - TA2015054 Kigoma Offshore 80m | ecosystem: Environmental > Aquatic > Freshwater > Lake | place: Tanzania: Lake Tanganyika... | reverse complement strand
TCCACTACACCCGAAGTGATTCGAGACGCACTGGCGACGGTTTCTACCACACAAGTCCGGCAGTGGTGCCAGCAGCACCTGGGGCCGTCGCTCCAGGCCCAACGCCAACAGGCCTTCCGCCAGCTCACGCTAGCGGAAGAAAAGCAGGTCCACTTTCAACAGGCAGCGTGAGGCGTCTTTGCACCAGGCCAGCCTGGGGGAGACAAGGGCTATGATAGCGAACCGTTGCGTCGTGCCCTGCGGGCTCGTCGCATTATTCCCATTGCTCCATACCGCAAAAATCATATCGCGGGTCCCTTGGGGCGTCCGCCCAAAGATGGGCAGCACAAACGGTATTGTCGGCTACGCTGGAAAGTCGAACGCTCCTTTGCGTGGCTCAATAATGCCCGTCGCCGCGATCGCTTTCTGGAACGTGATCAAAAAACCTATCGTGCTTTCATGCGAGTTTTCTTCATCCGGTACTACTTGAACCTGCTATTTTCCTGACCTAAATGAGTTTTGAGATAGCTTCAAATTATTTTTCGCTCCGTGTTTTGCAGTGTGCACAACGAGCGCTAACAGGGCTGCGTACTCACATCGTAGACGTGCCTTTTTGACGGAAGATCACAGAAAGTGTAGTGCACAAATGAGACCGAACGGTTAGGGCGATGGGAATGGACGTATGAGCCCCTTGTCGGACGTTTGCGTGAGAGTTGAGCATTGCGAGGTCAGATTGAATCGCCACACTGCGCGCGACGATCTACCTATCTCCGCCAGTGTGCGCTCACGGGGTGCGGGTATGACAACGCAACGTACTTATACTCTGCAGAGTATAATGAATACTGGCCTCTACGCCACCGGGAAGCTCGGAAACAAACCTCGAACGGGTTCTTCGTTAGCAATTGTCGCATTCAGACCTTCTCTCTGGCCCGCGTCGTGGTTTTCAGACGATACGCGAGTTGGCGGCGTGTGAGACCAACGAGCTTCGCGGCGGCGGAGAGGTTTCCTTTGGCCTGTTCTACTGCGGTATGCATGATGGCTGTTTCAAGAGCATCGAGCGAGAATTGCTTCTTCCCGACCGTATCCTTGACGACGCGTTCGAGGTCCGCAGCGGGAGCGTGTGGCTCTCTCCCGCCCTCGATTATGGCGGCGGACGTCTCGGGCAATCCGGTGTCCGAGAACAGAACGAAGACATCGAGCGGCGCACCATCTGAGGACAGAATGACCGCACGCTCGATCATGTTCTCCAGCTCGCGGATGTTGCCGGGAAAATCGTAGTCAAGCAGGGCGCGAATGGCCCGCTCAGTAAAACCCGCGACCTGCTTGCCGTGGAGCCGCGTGAACTTCGCGAGAAAGTGGCGCATGAGGAGTGGGATGTCGTCGCGCCGGTCACGCAAGGGTGGGATACGGATGGGGAAAACGTTCAATCGGTAAAAGAGATCGCTGCGAAAGCTCCCTTCTTTGACTCTGCGCTTGAGATCTTCATTCGTTGCGGCGACGAGGCGAACATCGACCCGGCGCGTCCGTGTATCCCCGACCCGCTCGATCTCACCCATCTGCAGGACACGTAACAGTTTTCCCTGCGCCTGCAGCGTGAGCGTGCCAATTTCGTCCAGGAACAGCGTGCCCCCGTTGGCACGCTCGAAGCGTCCGGGACGTGAGGTGACGGCGCCGGTAAAGGCGCCTTTTTCAACGCCAAAGAGTTCGGACTCGAGGAGGTTCTCAGGGATCGCGGCGCAACTGACGGTGATGAACGGCCCTGCCGCACGATCACTCACCTGATAGAGGTTCCGCGCGAAGATTTCTTTGCCGACGCCGGTTTCCCCGAGGAACAGGACCGTGGCCTTGGTATTCGCGACCTTGCGGACGAGGTGCGTTGCCGCATTGAACCCGGAGGAGAGTCCCACGAGCTCATCTGACCGCTGCTCTGGCGTACTCACCGTGTTCCTGCGCGGCGTCGGGGAGACCGCCGCTGACTCGCGCGTACGCGCCTGAAACGGTCCACGGTTCACAAATGGTTCGGACTGGAAGTAGCGGAGATCCTCGAGATCATCGCCCCACTCCTCAAGCGGTTTCCCGATGATGCGACAACACGCCCCGCCTGCTCCACGGCACTCCATTTCGCGGTAGAGAATCGGTCGGCCGAGAAGGGTCGTGGTCCACCCGATCGCGCGCCCGAGGTGCATCCAGCAGACCGGCTCGACGCTCGGGCCATAGTGCAGGAGGTGAGACTCAACCTCAATGGAGTCTTTCCACACGGCCTCGACATAAAAATGCCCCTTCTCGACGTCGATCTCGACGCATTGGGGTTCGACGATAACGAGGCCCTCGATCATGTGGAGCCACGGGCCGGCGAGAAACGCTTCCGATAGAGGTCGATCCTTCCCAACCTTACGCACCATAGCGGCGTCCTGGGAGCCGGAGGCATACCCCATACGGGTCAACAGCCCACGGGCGGTATCGGCTCCGAGCGAGTCGATGAGCTCCCTCCGGAGCGCGGCGAGCGAGCGGACGTGGATCAGCGCCATGCGCTGGTCATCAAGCCAGATGCGCCCGTCCTCGGGGCGGAAGTGGAGCTGACGACGCAGGTACTCCATATCTCGTGGGGGAGGGCCGGATTGACGAATACTCATGGAGCGCACGCTACTGCTACGTGACGAAAACGTCAAGTTTGTATGTGATCATCGACCAAATTGTCAACTCAGTTCGGTCGACACTATTGTGGTGGGTGCGCCGAATCCTTGAATTCCCTTTCAATAGTAATGAGGGAGTGCTACGCGGCGAGCCAACTGCCGTATGGCTCGGACCTTGCTGTGTGAGTGCTGTTCATGACGGTCGGAAACTGCTCGACCACGATACAGAGGAGGAATAGATCCATGGAGAAGGCGAGACCGAGCGTTCGCGCAAACGGGAGAGACCGAATAATCGGCCTGATCGGGGCTGGAAACATGGGACGCGCCATAGCTCGGCGTCTCGTTACTGGTGGGCACACCGTCTACCTCGCTGACACTGATGCCGAGAAGCTTAAGAGCGTTGCCAGCGAGATTGCGGCCTTTGGCCCAGGCCTCGTACAGCCGGTCGCGACCGGCGCGGCTGCCGTCGAGAGTGAGATGGTCGTCCTGGCGACTCGGTACCATGAGTCGACCCGGGTGGCCGTGGAACTCAGTGATGTGCTGCGGGGGAAGGTGGTGATCGACATCAGCAATCCCCTTAACGACACATTTAATGATCTTGTCACCGATCCCACCGCCAGCGCGGCTGAGGAGATACAACGCCGACTCAAGGGAGCTCACGTAGTGAAAGCGTTCAATACCACGTTTGCGCCGGTGTTGTTTGCCGGCCAACTCGACGGGGTTGACCTCGATGTGTTCCTCGCGTCTGACTACGCAGACGCCAAGGCGCAGGTCGACACGCTCCTGCGTCCGTGTGGCCTCCGTCCGATCGATGCCGGCGCACTGAAGAATGCGCGCACGCTTGAGCGCATGACGCTGCTGTGGATCGAGCTGCAAGGCCGGTATGGATTAGACTTCCAAGCCACTCTGAAGTTCCTCCCGTCTCAGGTGGGAGCCGTCGCGGTGGAGAAGCCACCAGAGGTACTCGGCAACGGAGGAGTCGCGACCTCTGACCTCCAAGCCCAAGTCAATGCGCTGAAGACCAGGGTTGCCAACCTCGATGCCCGCCTGGAGTCGATGAGTGCTGCGTTCAGACGAGTAGCCGAGCGTGCTCGCTGAATGTGAGAGGGAGAAGATCATGTCACAAACACCGACACATACCTCTTCTGCGGCACCACTAGGAAACCGGCAGGCGAACGGTCCTGCGCCACAGCACGGAAGCCACACGCAGCCACCAGTGCTGCGCGAGGCGCCAACCGGCAAGCAATTTCTCGAATCACTACGGGACGGACGCGCCATCTACTTCGACGGCAAGTTGGTGAAGGATGTGACCACGCATCCCGCCTTTGCCAGCAGTGCGCGCTCGTATGCTCGCATGTACGACACGCTCCATGACCCGGCAAAGCAGGACGTGTTGACCTTTATCACCGAGCGGGGCGCCCGATCACACAAATTCTACAAACTTGCCCGGACCCACCAGGATATATTCGAGGCTCGGGATGCCATTGCCGAGTGGGCTCGCCTCAGTTGGGGAACCCTCTCGCGCGGACCAGACTACAAGGCGGCGCTCGTCGGATCGTTAGCCGGTGATGCGGACTTCTACGGCGAGTACGCACCGAACGTGTGGCGCTGGTACGAGAAGATCGCGGACGAAGTGATGTTCGTCAATCTGAGCCTGGTCAATCCGGCCGGCGATCGCTCGAAACCTCCCGCTGAGCAGCGCGATGTCTACATGCACGTCGTCAAAGAGCGCGATGACGGCATCGTCGTCCGCGGCGCGCGCCTGGTGTCCACCGGGGCCGCCTTCAGTAATGTCACCTACATGAGCCAGTACCTTCCGGCTGGCGGACTCACCGCAAACGAGGAGGATTTCGCGCTCGCCTTTTTCGTGCCCTTCAACGCGCCGGGGATCAAGTTCATCGGGCGCTATTCGTACGAGCACCTCGCCAAGAAGATCGGCTCGCCCTTCGACTATCCACTCTCCAGCCGCTTCGACGAGTCCGATCTCAGCATCGTGCTTGACGATGTGCTCATTCCCTGGGAGGATGTGATCGCGTACCGCAATCCCACAATCGTGAATGGCCTCTTCTCCCGTGGCTTCGGCCAACGCTTCGCTCTCCATGCCGCGACGCGCACTGCGGTCAAGTTCGACTTCATCTGTGGCCTGTTACTCCGGGCGACGGAGATGCAGCAGCGGTCAAGCTTCCGCGACGTTCAACTGGTGATCGGGGAGCTCATCGGCATGCGCCACAACATTTGGGCCCTCTCCACGGCCATGGCGGCCGAGGCCCAGCCCGGCCCAGGCGGATATTTGTTGCCCAACACTGGGTATGCCATGCAATGGCGCAATATGTACGGGGACATGTTCACGAGGGCACGCACGCTGTTTCAGAACGTGCTCTCTGGCAACGTGATCCAGATTCCCTCCTCGGCGGAAGACTTCAAGAACCCCGCTCTCCGGCCATTGCTCGATCGGTATTGGAAAGGTGGAAGCGCCACCGCAGAGGAGCGGGTGAAATTGCTCCGCGTCATTTGGGATATGTTCTTCACCGAGTTTGCTGGCCGCACCGAAGCGCACGAGCGGAATTTTGCCGGTGGCTACGATGCGAATCGTGTCGAGACGTACGTGGCGGCGGAGCAGATGGGACTCAACGCCAACTTCAAGGCCATGGTCGAGGAGTGTATGAGTCATTACGACCTCAACGGCTGGACACATCCCACGTGGGCAGATGTGCCGTGGTCGATCCCCAACGAATGAAGAATAATGCGCAGAGGGCTTATCGCCCGCTCCCTGCGGTCGCTCTCTGGCACATAGCTGATGGCAAGAATCTTCTACCAGAGAACGAGCGGAGCGATCGAGCCATGTGCTCTAGAGCGAGTGCAACGAGCGAGCCATACGCCACGAGCCATAGTGTCTCTCAGGGAAACGGTGAATGAGCGTCCGTATTGACGGACGCGATCAAGGTCCGAGCGAAGCGGAGTGGTGGCGAAGTGCTGTTTCCACAAGCGGGGCGTGCGGAGATGGAGGTCGAAGGCGGGAACAGGGGTTGGCCGCCCACACGTACAACGAAGGGCCACATCACGTGCAGTGATTTTAACAGGAACGAAAAGTTCCATGTTCCCCAGCAGGAGCCGCCGTGTACACACTGGCAAATGTTATCCTAACGAGTCTCACATTGAGATCGTACAAACATTCGCCGTACTTTCGCTATGTCGTTCACTCTTCGATTTGTAAGAGATCCTTATGCAACGTGGCATGAAATTACGCTTTTGGGGGTCGCGGGCCGAGTTGGACCTCGGCGGGTGATCGGGGCGACAATGAAGTGATCAAAATTAAGTTCGCCCGGCGCGATTGCGAGCCGTGTCCTAGCCGGGCACGCTGCACCGCCGCTCGAGACCATCGGCGAACCATCACGATTCGTAACCAGCTTTCCTATACACTGCGCTCCAACACGCCCGTCAGCGGCAAGAAACGAAGGCTTTTAGGTCACCTATGCCCAGCGGTCTGGCATTGAAGGGACGATCTCCCAAGGAGTGCGCCGCGGCCGCTTACGCCGCGCACGCTATGTGGGTCGCACGAAGACGCATCTGCAACACATCTTCACGGCGACGGCACTGAATTTCGTCCGCCTGAGCGAGTGGCTCGCTAGAACTCCGCTCGCCAAGACTCGCCGTTCGGCCTTTGTCAAATGTATGAAACCACAGGCAGCCTGACAATTCGTCAACGGGATCAGCTTTGGTTCTGGTGCAGGTGACACGCTGTGAGCCGACAGCGAGTGGACCTACGTCAGTAGGCTGATCTCGGTTGGGGTCACTTGTCGATGTACATACTGGGTGCTAATGTGTACATTCGGAGTCACTTATGAAAACTGCCAGTAGTACCAAACGCAATAAACACCTCATCCTGGATCAGCAGAAACTCACCCGTGCGCAGAAAATCTTAGCCACCAAAACGGAAACCGAAACCATTGAACGCGCGCTCGAACTAGTCATTAGCGAAGCGGAAAAGGACCGTCGTGCCTGGGCAGCCACCGAGAAGCTCATCCGCAGCGGCATTCAGATCCAGGATGTGTTTGGTCGGCTCGACGCGTAGCGACGCTCATGGCTGGCCTGCTCTTTGACTCCTCAGTGTATATCGCCGCATTACGGCAAGGAGATCTTTCCATCCTTCAGACACGGCGCGCGCAGCGTACAGGTGCCGCAGACTCTGCTCCATTGTGGTTGAGTACGGTCGTGCTCGCGGAGCTGTTAGTTGGCGCACGGGAGCAGCGCGATCGACGACCGCTCTTGGAGATGGAACAGCAATTCCTCCGGCTCAAGCGGGTTGTCGTCCCCGAACAACGCGATTGGCGGTTAGCGGGGCAGGTATTGGCCGAGATGGGGAAGCGGTATGGCTATGAGCAAGTCGGGCAGGTGCGGTTATTCAATGATGCGCTCATTGCGATGAGTGCGGCACGGCTAGGGTTCACTGTCATTACGCGCAACGCGAAAGATTGTCGCAGAATTGCCGCATTGCGCCCGTTTCAGTGGGAAGATACTGGAGACTGACGTGCGCGCGATGCGGCAGGTGTGTGAGCCGTGCCGATGGTCGCGCGATCGAAAAACAATCACTAGTAGTGAATAATACTTCAGATTGGGTATCGAAGGCGGCGTATCCGCCGTTTTTCAAATTTAACATACGAGGACATTATCGGACATGTGAAGAGCAGAAGAAGAATAGGAGTTCAAAACGACTAGGAACAAGGCTGAAGTGATCCTTCGCTACTGCCGCGAGAGCGTCACGAAGAGGCGTCCCACCGCCATTTTGTCCATGACGAATTGCCCCGCAGCACCGAACGCGAAGTCGGGGAATTTGTCGCCGTTCACATCCCCAGGTGCGGCCATCGTATAGCCAAACGCCGCACCTTGAAACGGATACGGATCATCAAAGGTCGTCAGATGTCGCCCATCACGACCATTAAACACAAAGACCTCCCCTTGAATGTGAAACTGATCAACTGTCTGGAACGGCGCACTCACTAGGAGTTCTGGGACTCCATCGCTATTGATATCTGGCCCTTGCAGCAGTGTGTACCCAAAACAGCCGTATGGTTTTGGTACAGGATGCGTCAAGGTATACAACAGTGCCCCATCAGCACCACTGAATACGAACGCTTCCCCTTGCGCACGAATGTCTGCAATGTCTTTATACGGGGCACCAACCAAAATGTCAGGGATACCATCCTTGTTGGTATCGCCAGCCGCAACAACGCGCCAGCCAAAGACCGCGCCGGGATGGGGGCGTGGATCATTCATGGTCAGGAGAAGCTTGCCAGTCTTGCCACTGAACGCATACACACGGCCTTGTACCGGCGTCTTCTCCCCTGCACTGTACGGTGCGCCAACCAGAATGTCAGAGGCGCCATCTTTATCGAGATCGCCGGCATCTGCGACCGACCAACCAAACGCTCCTCCCCCAGACGTCTGTGGAGCAGCAAGTACACGCACCAGGTTGCCTGAGTGTCCATCAAAAACGAAGACTCTGCCGGTTCCTTCCTCTCCGTATGCGCCCACTACAATTTCCGGGACGTGATCATCCGTCCCATCACGAAGAGCAGAGACCGCCCACCCAAACCCAGCACCAATTTGTCGATGCGGCGCTTGGAGAACATGCAATGGGGAGGCATCCTTCCCGCTAAAGACAAAGATTTTGCCACTCCCTTCATAGCTGGCAGCGCCGACTAGCAAATCTGGTGTTCCGTCACCGTTGAGGTCCCCGGCTCCAGCTACAGCGAAACCAAAGGCGGCAGAGGGCATGGGGCGCGGCGTATTAAGGATGAATATCAGTTTGCCTGTTTTCCCACTAAACACAAAGGCGCGCCCTTGCCGCAATGAGCGCGGAGCAGGAGGCGGGTATTCGGCTTTCCGATAGGAATGGAACAATTTTGGTCGCTAAGGAATAGGGCGACGAGGGTCTCGTAACGGGCGGAGGCCAATCCGTCGTTGCGCTTCTTCGAGATTGAAATGGTAGCGACCATACACATTGACATGCCCATAGCGAGTTGGCCAAATCCGGGCGAGATCACTGTCCTGCACCAAGTGGCCCTCGCGTTTGAGTTGCTCGACCACAGCCGCCATATACACCGTATTCCAGAGGATGACCGCATTGGTGACGAGATTGAGACAACTGGCTTGATGGATGAGCTCTTCCCCGCGGTTGCGGCGCAGCTGACCTTTGTTGGCGAGCATCAGATAGGCCCGCAAATCGTGGAGCGCCTCTCCCTTATTGAGTTGGCGGAGGATGCGCCGTCGATCGTCGGTGTTGGCGTACCACCGCAGCACATGCAGCGTCCTGACTAACCGTCCATATTCCTGAAGCGCCAAGGCCAACGCGTTTTTCTGGGGATAGGCTTGCAGTTTTTGCACCAACAGAGAAGCCGTCACATGCCCCAGCTTCAAAGAGCCAGCGACCCGCAGCATGGCGTCCCACCACTCCAAGATCTGCTGCCGGTTGATACGGCCCGTCAGGTGAGGCTGCAGATGGGGATAGCAGGAGAGGTCAAGGGTACCGGACCGATAGAGCCGCCGACTCCCAATATCGCGCAGCCGTGGGGTAAAGCGTAGGCCCAAGAGATCGAACAGGGCAAAGATAATTTCGGTTGCCCCGGCAGTATCAGTGGTATGTTCGACGATGGCCAGTTCGGTTTCATTGTCCAGAATGGCATCCAAGACATAGGTCGCATCACGTACTGTGATAATCACTGGTTTGGTCCCATACTGGGAGAGTTGGTCTGAGGTCCAACTATAAAAGGTCAATCCCTGGCCATAGCCAAGCGTCGGGGGAAAAGGACGAGCGTGGCGATTTTTGCCGGACACGGGAAACCGTTGACCATCCGAAGAAGACAAGATCCCAGAGCCCCAGACTTGACTCAAAGGTAACTGGTGATGATAGTTGACCAAGCTGGAGAAAGCCGCTTTGAGGGTTTCTTCACGGAGATACCAGGTCGTACACCACGCCAGTTGGCGGTACGAGAGCTCAGTACTCTGCGCCATCTGCTCCAAGCCAAAATTACAGGCATGAGCTAAGAGGCTGGCGTAGAGCTGGGGTAACAAGCTGGGTCGCACGGTTTCCGTCCCGGCAGCATGAACAAAGTGCTCAGAAAAATGCGTCCACGCATCGACCTCAATCAGCAACTCACTGAGTTCGACCCGTGGCAACCGAGCGGTGATCAGGTCCTCAAGGGCGTCGGCACTGGCAGGGCGAGGATCAGCGGCCAGAGGTGACAGGACCAGTTCGCCATTCTCACTGCGTACTGGCCCGTCTTTCTCCGCCAAGAGTTTCTCGACCTGGGTCATGGCGACTTTGAGTTCCGCTTCGCGTTCGTCCAGCCGCTGGCACCCTTCAGTGGGGGTGCCAGTTTGCCGTGTCACTTCGGACCGCCGAGTGGGCCACTCAGCAGGAGGAATCAAGTAGGTATCAGGGTTGGCATAACGGCGACTATGTTCGACCCATACGCTGCCTGAGCGTAACGCACTGCGCAGTTGCCACAGGGTACAGAGCTCATAGTAACGGCGGCTAATCTCTCCGGTGGGCTCGCGAATGTACGGACGCCACGCGTCGGTCACCAACGCCATCGGTGCGGTGAGCGGAACTGAGCGCCGCGCTGGAGTCTGATCGAGCTCGCGCAGCACGGCGACGGCTTGGAGCACGGTGTCATCGGGGCCTTGTGTATGGAACGTGAGGGTCTGAAGAAAAGCAGGGACAAATTGCCGGAGGTAGCTGTACCGTTTTGCGAAGAAATCGATCGCCTCATCAGGCCGGGGGCGAATTAGTTCGTTAGGCATGGGCAAGAATTAAGTTACCGATTAAGAGCGAGGAAGAAGCGTATAGTTCCAATCGCCATGAAACTTACCGGGTTTGATATTGAGCGCTTGAAACTCATCGTCGGAGACCTGTAGGCCT
>Ga0194132_10012542_pt1 | contig 10534 bp, 7 predicted proteins | sample TA2KigOf80mmetaG_FD_148612 | JGI IMG/M metagenome (GOLD analysis project Ga0194132, IMG submission 148612) | Freshwater microbial communities from Lake Tanganyika, Tanzania - TA2015054 Kigoma Offshore 80m | ecosystem: Environmental > Aquatic > Freshwater > Lake | place: Tanzania: Lake Tanganyika... | reverse complement strand
GTTGGTGGCTCTGAGCCTTACACTCACCAGCGAAATCGTAAATGCGATCTCCTATAATCCGGGCAATCCCGAAACGTATCCGTTTGGCCCTACCTTTCCTCGGAAAAATGTCTACATAGCATGGCTGAGCATGGATCAGCCACACACGCTTCCCGCCTTTTACAGTGCGTTGTTGTTTTTTTTCGGCGCGGTGCTTTGCATCGTATTGGCAAGTCGGGGCGATGCGGTATGGCGACGCGGTTGCTGGATCGTAGCAAGCCTCTTCTTTGCAAGCCTTTCGGTCGATAAGTTGTACCTGCTGCACACCAAAATTCCGTTGGAATTCAAAACGCTTTTCGAACCGTACGGTCTGTTGGGAGGGCTTTTTGCCGTCGGTATCGGCCTGATGGCATGGCACTTTTTTCCTTCCCCCGCCCGGAAGTGGGTAGGTGCAGGGGGAGTATGGTTTGTAGGTTCGTGGGGGATGGACAGACTGGGTGAGGCGTTTGCCGGCAGATACTCAGGGCATCATATGCTGGCTGCCTTTGCCGGGGACGCGGAAGGGTTGCTGGAGATGCTGGGGACGATCGGAGTAGTGTACGGTTTGATGCTTTGTCTTGAGCGTGGGCGATCTCAAACACCGATTTCGGACGTCCCGTAAGGTACGGGCGTTATGATGATTTTTTCGGGTTAAAAATGTGGGTGGCATGTCCGTAAAACGCCTCCGCCGCCTCCATGACGGTTTCGGAAAGCGTGGGATGCGGGTGTATGCTCAGGGCCAGATCCGAGACGAGCGCCGCCATTTCCACGGCCAGCACGCCCTCTGCGATGAGTTCTCCGGCTCCCGTGCCGACGATCCCCATGCCCAGCACCCGCTCGGTTTCCGGATCGACGATGAGTTTTGTCAACCCTTCGGGGCGATCCAATGTGATGGCTCTTCCCGAAGCGGCCCACGGAAAACGCACCACCTTTACGCTCCGGCCCTGTGTTTTGGCCTGATTTTCGGTAAGACCACACCAAGCCACTTCCGGATCGGTGTACACCACCCCCGGAATGGCGATCGGCTCAAAGGCTGCTTTTTTGCCTGCAATGACTTCGGCGGCGACGATCCCCTCGTGCGAGCCTTTGTGCGCCAGCATCGGCTCGCCCGCCACATCGCCTATGGCAAAGATGGCTGGGTCGGTGGTCCGGCGCTGAAGATCGACGGTTACAAACCCACGATCCGTGATCTGTACGCGGGTCGTTTCAAGACCCAGCCCGGCGGTGTTGGGTCGGCGTCCTACGGCCATCAACACACGGTCGAACACCTGTTCCGCCGCAGGAAGATTTTCCCCTTCGAACCGGGCGCGAATGCCGTTTTTCTGTTCCTTGAGTTCCGTCACCCGTGTGTTGACGAATGTGTTTTCAAACCGGCTTCGCAGTCTTTTTTCGAGGATGCCCGTCAGGTTGGCGTCCACCCCCGGCAACAGACCGGGTGTCATTTCGACCACGGTGACACGAGCGCCGAGCGCGGCGTACACCTGACCGAGTTCCAGCCCGATGATGCCGCCGCCGACGACCAGCAGGGAGGCGGGGATATCCTTGAGTTCGAGCGCTCCGGTAGAATCCATCAGTCGGGGGCTGTCGATGGTAAGCGAACGGATCATGGCGGGTTCGGAGCCGGTAGCGAGGATAGCGTGGTCGAAGACTACGGTCTCCGATCCGCCGTCGGCCCGGTCCACCTGCAGTTCGGAAGAGCCGGTAAAACGTGCTTTTCCCTGTATGAAACGGACCTTACGCAACCGTGCAAGGTCGCCCGTACCCTGTGTGAGCCGTTGTACGACACCTTCTTTAAAGGCGCGGATTTTGTCCAAATGGATTTTGGGTTTGCCAAACTCCACTCCCCAGTGCGCGGCCTCGCGGGTTTCGTCGATCAGTTTGGCGATGTGGAGCAGGGCTTTGGAAGGGATACAACCGCGATACAGACATACCCCACCGGGGTTGGGTTCCATATCGACGAGGGTTACGGAAAGACCGAGATCCGCCGCGCGAAAGGCCGCTGCATAGCCGCCCGGTCCGCCGCCCACGACCGCCACCCGTTTTGTTTCGCTCATCCCGTTTTACCTCTTTCCATAGAGAACCCGCCGTGTAGACGTTTCGGCGGGCAGCGCTATCCTTCAAGACTTAGCAGAATCGGCTGTTCGAAAGCCTGAACCAGCCATTGCATAAACCGGGCACCGTCCGCGCCGTCGATCACTCGGTGGTCGTACGAAATCATGAGTGGCAACATAAGACGCGGCTGGAACTGTCCGTCCACGTAAACGGGTTCGGTACGTCCACGGGCGATGCCAAGTATGGCGACATCCGGTGCGTTGACGATGGGCGTAAAGAAAGTTCCCCCGAAACCGCCGAGGTTGGAAATCGTAAACGTCTGTCCTTGCATGTCTTCGAGCGTCAGTTTTTTGTTTCTGGCCTTTTCGGCGATCTGCGACAGTTCGAGACAGAGCGTGGCGATGTTCTTTTTGTCTACATCCCGGATGACCGGAACCACAAGCCCCCGGTCGGTATCGACGGCGACACCGATATGGTAGTACTTTTTGTAGACGATTTCCTGTTTGGCCATGTCGAGACTTGCGTTGAACAAGGGGAATTTCTTGAGCGCGGCGGCGGTGATTTTCAAAGCGATGGCCGTCATGGTCAGTTTGCCGCCGACGGCTTCTACTCTTGGAGCAAGCTGTTTTCTCAATTTTTCGAGTTCAGTCACATCTGCTTTGTCCGCGTAGGTAACATGCGGAATGCTGACCCATGCGGTGCTGAGGTGTTCTGCGGCGGTGCGGCGCAGACTGCTCATGGGTTCGCGTTCGGTGTCGCCCCATTTGGAGAAGTCGGGCAGGGAGACCACGGGGAGACCGTGTCCGGCGGGCATGGCGACGCGGCCTGTGTTGAGTTGTTTGGCGTAAACCTTGACGTTTTCGACGGAAATGCGCCCCCCGGGGCCGGTTCCGGGAACCTGACGGATGTCGATGCCTATTTCGCGCGCAAAACGTCGGACCGACGGTGCGGCGGGTACGGGCGTTCCATCTGCCACGGGTGACGAAGCGGATGACGGCACAGCGACAGGCCCGGGCGGCGGGGAGGACGGTTCGGGTGCGGATGCCGGCGCAGGAGCGGCTGAGACGGGAACGGATTCGCGGGGTGGGGTGGAGGACGCAGGTGTTGGGGCTTCCGTCGGCGGGGGTGGCTGTGCGGCGGCGGCGCCCTCTTCCACCATCAGCACGGGCGCCCCCACCTGCGCCTTGTCACCGATTTTGACAAGAATTTCCGTCACGACGCCGGCAACGGTGGATGGCACTTCCAAGTTAGCCTTGTCGGTCTCTATTTCCAGTGTCGCCTGATTGACCGCCAGGGTATCGCCTACCGCCACAAGGATACCCACTACGGTTCCCGCGCTGACATTTTCGCCAAGAGGGGGTAGATTGAAAGGTTTCTCCATCGTGTCGTGTCTCCGTAAGACCTACACGGTCAAGGGATTAGGTTTGTTCGGGTCTATTTTCATGGTGCGCAGGGCTTTTTTGACCGTTTCATACGCCAGACTACCTTCCCGCGCCAGTCCGTACAGCGTAGCCAGTGTGATATAGCGGGCATCCACTTCAAAAAATTCGCGCAGGGCGGCTCGGTTGTCGCTTCGCCCAAAGCCGTCGGTTCCCAGCGAGATCAGAGGACGGGGAAACCACGAGGAGATCGAGTCGGGTAATGCTTTTACGTAGTCGGAGGCGGCGACAAAGACGCCGGGGGCGTCTTGGGTGCAGGCGGCGACATAGGAGATACGGGGGGTTTCGGTGGGGTGGAGCATATTCCAGCGTTCCACATCTTCGGCGTCGGTTTGCAACGCTTTGTAGCTGGTCACGCTCCAGACATCGGTCGCCACCTCGTAGGTTTTTTCCAACATCTCCGCTGCTTTGAGCGTTTCGTTGAGTATCGCGCCACTGCCCAGCAGTTGCGCATGGAGCCGGGTTCCGCTCTTCGAAGACTTGCGAAACAGATACATACCTTTCATGATGCCGTCTTTGGTAACTTCCACGTTGCCCGGCATGGCGGGCATCGCATAGTTTTCGTTGTGGACGGTCAGGTAGTAGAAAACGCTTTCCTGTTTCTCGTACATCCGGCGCAGACCTTCTTCGACGATCACCGCCAACTCGTAGGCATAAGCCGGATCGTAGGCCAGCAGATTGGGCACGGGATACGCCAGCAGATGGCTGTGGCCGTCCTGATGCTGGAGACCCTCTCCGGCAAGCGTGGTGCGTCCGGAGGTAGCTCCTACGAGAAACCCTCGACAACGCATGTCGCCGGCGGCCCACACCAGGTCGCCGATGCGTTGAAGCCCAAACATGGAATAGTAGATATAGAAGGGAATGGTGGGGATGTCGTAGGTGGAGTATGCCGTACCGGCGGCGATAAAGGAGGCCATGGCGCCGGCTTCCGAGATGCCTTCTTCGAGAAGCTGGCCGTCTTTGGATTCGCGGTAATAGAGCAACGTTTGGGCGTCTACAGGTTCGTACAACTGGCCGACCGGGGAATAGATGCCCGATTGCCGAAACAGCGCGTCCATACCAAAGGTACGGGCCTCGTCGGGTACGATGGGAACGATCATTTTTCCGATTTCTTTGTCGCGCATCAGCTTGGCCAGGATACCCACAAACGCCATCGTGGTGGATACCTCGCGTTCACCCGTTCCTTTGTAAAACTCTTCGAATTTGTTTTGCCCCGGAACACCGATTCGTGAAAAAACGGTGCGTCGAGCCGGCACATACCCACCCAGTTTTTTGCGTCGCTCGCGGAGATAGACGATTTCCGCGCTCTGATCGGAAGGTCTATAAAACGGAGCCTTGCTGATTTCTTCATTTGAAATGGGAATCTTGAAACGATCTCTGAACTGGATGAGTTCGTCGCGGGTCATCTTCTTTTTCTGATGTGCGCTGTTGGCTCCTTGTCCGCTTTCACCCAACCCGTAGCCTTTGATGGTTTTGACGAGGATGACCGTCGGGCTGCCTTTATGGTCCGCTGCGGCGCGGTAGGCATGATACACCTTTTCGGGGTCGTGACCGCCTCTTCTGAGTCGTTCAAGCTGTTCGTCGGAAAGGTCTTCCACTATTTTTGCAAGGGCGGGGTCGTCGCCGAAAAAGTTTTTTCGGATGTATTCGCCCGATTCCACGCTGTATTTCTGATACTGGCCGTCCACGGTCTCGTTCATCCGCCTGACCAACCGGCCTTGATCGTCTTTTTCCAACAGCGCGTCCCAGTCCGTTCCCCAGATGACTTTGATGACGTTCCATCCGGCGCCGCGAAACACCCCTTCGAGTTCCTGAATGATCTTGCCATTTCCCCGCACCGGCCCGTCCAATCTTTGAAGATTGCAGTTGATGACAAAGATCAGATTGTCCAGTTTTTCACGGGTCGCCACGGTAATGGCACCCAGAGATTCGGGTTCGTCCGTTTCACCGTCGCCCATCATGACCCACACCTTCGAGTCGCTCGGCGTCTTGATCCCCCGGTTTTCCAGATACCGCATAAAACGAGCCTGATAGATCGCCATGATAGAGCCCAACCCCATTGAGACCGTCGGGAACTCCCAGAAATCGGGCATCAACCAGGGGTGCGGATAGGAAGAAAGACCGGGGGGTTTTACTTCACGGCGAAAGTTTTGCAGATGCTCCTCGGTGATGCGGCCCTCAAGAAACGCGCGGGCATAGATACCGGGTGAGCCGTGTCCCTGCACAAAAAGCAAGTCGCCCTCGTGGTGGCCGTTTCTGGCTCTGAAAAAATGGTTGAACCCCACTTCGTAGAGCGTTGCCGAAGAGGCGTAAGTAGAGATATGCCCGCCGATGGAACTGTCTTCCCAGTTGGCGCGGACCACCATAGCCAAGGCGTTCCATCGGATATAGTTTTTGATGCGTCGTTCGAGTTCGCGATCCCCAGGATAGGGGGTTTGGCTGTTTGCGGGGATGGTGTTGACATACGGTGTGGTGGCGGAAAAGGGAAGCGGGATACCGGCACGGGCGGCCCGATATTGAAGCGCCTGAAGAAGCCGCTGCACGCGGTCCGGATTTTTCTGCGCCAGCACGTAATCAAGCGACTCCAGCCACTCCTGAAGTTCTACGGACTCTTCCACGTCGGTTTCGAGGTTTTCCGCCCCCGATGTTTCCTCACTCGACATACGATACTCCCTGTTCACACGCCTGTTTCGCCATGCAGTACCCCTATGTTTCGTCAAAGCAACCTTTGAACATACATGTTCGTCTGTCTTGTTGTCAATCACAATCTTTGTGGCATCCGTGTCTATTCCGCTCTCTCCGTATAAAGACGGTACAGCGCGTTGATGTTGTCTACCGGCAAAGGATCGTCAAAAAATGCTATTCCATAGCGTAGCCGCAGGTTGTCAGGTTGTCGAAGGGTCATCTCGCCATCCATGAGCAATGCCGGGCCGAGCAGATTGCGCCGGGCAAACCAGCGCACAGGCTGTCTCGGATTTTCGGAGTGGTCCATGATGACCGCCATGCCCCCGGATGCGCCGGAGGCGCTTACCCATCGCGCCTGCTGTCCCATGACGTTTTCATGACCTTCGCGCCCTTCGCTGTCGAGATGGCGTGCATCGGAAAAGGGCGGCCCCATGCGGAGTACCAGTCCGCTGTATCGTGCGGCTTTGGATGCGCCGAGCGTCACCTCTTCCACGACCGGCGCGAGACGGGTATCGATCTGCCAGAGATAGGCGTCCGGCTCGGTCATGCGGGTAAATACGTAGCGGCGGGTTTCGGCGATCATGGGGGTATCGGAGGCGTCGAGCCAAGTCAGCGTTTCGGCGACCACGGCTTCGTTTCCGGTGGAACGCGCGACGGGAAAAGCGTCGTGACGCTGTATACCGTGCGTGTTTTCGACATACTCGTATTTACCGGTTTCGGGCAAATACCAAGGGCCGCCCCACAAGTTGGCACGGTTTACGTGTACCCATCCGAAATACAACCCGGTATGCCAGAGATGATCCGCCGGGCGGTACTCGGTGACCGATTTGCCGGATGGTGTAAAAATCGGTGCAAAACAGGGTTTGGGTACTTCGGTCCGGGGAATGATCTCGGAGGCACGGTAAAATGCCGCGCATCGGTCGTCGTCATACAGTTCGAAACCCAGACTGTTAAATTGCAATCGCATGGCGCACATCGGAATGTCCTTTGGATGTTGGATGTTGGATGTTGGATGTTGGATGGACGCTAAAAAGGGGAGATGGGCGGGGGGTGTCAAGAGCGCAACAAAGATCGGCATCGGGGCGGGTGTATCGTCTGTGCGTTTCCGAGCTGCTTTTTGCTGGACAGAATACATATAGGGTATTATAAAGAATAAACCCATCATGGATTTCGAGTATCGTTCCGGGTGAAAGGATGTTGCATGAAGTATACCATCGCTTCTGTGGATAAACTTTCCATTCCGCGCGCCGACTGGGACCATCCGCAATGGAGGAAGGCCGATACGCTTCAGGTTTCCCGGTTTTCTTGGGAAGATTCCGGTCACCATCCCAGAACCGAGGCGAGACTGTTGTACGACCGGGAACGTCTTGCGGTAATCTTCCGTGTCGAAGACCACTATGTGCGGGCGGTGGCGCAACGATTTCAGGACAGTGTATGTACGGACAGTTGTGTCGAGTTTTTTGTCGCTCCCCTGCCGGATTCGCTGGCCTATTTCAACTTCGAAATCAACTGTGGAGGTACGATGTTGTTGTACCGGTGTCTGTCTCCCGAAGAGCGTGAGGCGGGCCAAACACGGATTCTCGTTACCGAGGAGGATGGCAGAACCATACGCATCGCGCATTCGTTGCCGCGTATCGTCGAGCCGGAGATCAGTATACCTACGACATGGACCGTCGAGTATCACGTACCTTTCACGTTATTTCACAAATATTTCGGCCCGACCCCACAGGGGAAAGGGGTGGTGTGGCGCGGCAATTTCTACAAGTGCGGAGATCGGACTTCGCATCCGCATTGGGGCACTTGGGCACCGGTAGACACGCCAAAACCCAATTTCCATACACCGCAGTGTTTTGATCGGATCGTATTTGGGTAGGGGCTTCTTTTCGCCATGCCGAAAAAACTTTGACAGCACAGCGGTTCCCGGCTATACTGTGTACATCCTTACGACAAAACCGTTTTGACGACGGCAACGGATAGGCTTTCATGAAATCTGTCCGGCGTAAAATTTTATGCGAAAATATCCGGAACCCTTCCGCCTATGTAACGTCTAACAAGGTGGGAGGAATATATATATGAGTCGATATCACACGTATGAGGCGGCTGCGGCGATCCAGCCGGACGTTTTCGACCACTTGACCGCTACCGATGAATCTCTGTTTAGCCAAGTGCAACGCGGGGACATGCACGCGTTCGAAATGCTCGTAAGCCGGTACAAAACCAGGCTGTACAACTGTATTTTCCGGCTGGTAGGCAGTATGGAGATGAGCGAGGACTTGGTACAGGAAACCTTTTTGCGCGTGTATCGAAACCGGGACAATTATCAGGCGACTTCGAATTTTTCGACATGGATTTATACGATCGCCCTGAATCTTGCCCGTAGCGAACTGAGAAAACGCAGACGCCGTCAGTTTTTTTCGCTAAACGCCTCCCCGGTCGAAGACTGCAACACGGAAGGATTCGATCTGCCCGATCCTACCGCCAATCCTGCGGAATTTTTGGAACAGACCAAGTTGGGATGGGCTATCCAGACGGCCATAGAACAGTTGCCGATCAAATATCGTACCGTCATCGTGTTGCGTGACATAGAAGAGATGTCCTACGAACAGATCGGTGAGATTCTCGACTGTCCTACCGGAACGATCAAGTCGCGGGTCAATCGCGCTCGTCTGCGACTTCAGGAAATGTTGAGACACTGGCAGTACGACGCTTGATAAGTCAGTGAGTATCGACCAAGGGATGAGATTTTCGGATAGGCTCCATAAAGAGCGAGGGTGAGGCAAGTGAACTGTACCTATTTTGAAAAACTCTTTTCCGGATATATCGACGGAGACTTGGAACAGGAAGCACGGGATGCACTCCGGTTTCATCTTCACGGTTGCACCCGTTGCAGTACAAGGGTTTCCGACATGGAGCGAACCGTACGGGCACTCAAGGGACTTCCGGTTGCCGGTCTTTCTTCTCAGTTCGACCAGGTGTTGCGCAGCAGTCTTCAGGAGGAACGCACGCGCGAGATTTATCGTAAACCGTTCTGGCCCGAACTTATGGAAAATGCGGTCGAGTGGTTGGGTTTTGCCCGGCGTCGTTCCGTCCAGTATGCGTTTGCGGCGGGGTTTGTCCTTGTAGTCGGCCTACTCGGCGGGATTTCTTCTTACAAAAGCCCGGTCGAGACGGTGCGCGTGGTAGAAACCGGTCTGTATGTGCCTGCTTTTGTAGAGCCATCCCCTGCTATGTGGGGTCTTGCCGTTCCGATTTCGGTTCCACTGCGCCCCGCCCCTGTCATGAAGGTGTCGCCGGTTCTTCATACCCAGCCCCAGACGGCAGTGTCCCCCTCTTCATCGCCGGTCATGCTCACGATGGTTTCCGTATCCTCTCCGCAACCGATGCCCCGCTCTCGTGGTATTTTGACCATTCAGACCCTGGAGCCTAAGATATCGGGTTTTGCCGTCGATGTGTCCACCGCAGGATCGGAGTTTTTTACACAGCCTGAGGAAACCGATCCGTCGGTCAACACGTTTGATGCGACCGGGAGGCGGCCCCTTCCATCCGCTTCATCCAAAAAGCGCGTCACCCGCGTCTCGTTCTGATTCGATGACCTTTCCCGTTACCGGCGCGACGCTATGCTTTTCTATGTTTCGCGTCTTTTTTCCATTTCTGACGGCCGTCCTTCTGGCGGGTTGGGGGGTGTGCCCGGCAACGGCGCAACCCTATTCGGTGTTGCGCAACATGGAACGAGAGACGGTCGGCCTGGTCAAAAAAATAGAACCCTCCGTTGTAACCGTTATCGTTCAACGCAAATATACTACCACCATAAACGGCCAGACCGTAACCGACTATGACCGTCACGTTGGCTCCGGCGTGGTATGGGACCGGGACGGGCATATCCTGACTACGGCGGGTGCGGTTTATCAGGCGGACGACATCCTGATCAGTTTTTCGGACGGTCAGTACCGCCGAGCGACGTTGATAGGCGTCGATCCGTTGTCCAGCATCGCCATGGTACAAGTGGACAGCGTGTCCGTCTCTCCGGCGCGTGTGGGCAACTCGGACGAAGTGTCGCCGGGTGCATGGGTGTTTATGCTGAGCCATGCCTTTGGCAATCCGTCTTCCATGTCGCTTGGACTTGTAAACGGTATTCGGCAGGAGGATGTGTTGATTCAGGTGAGTGCCGCCGTCGGGACCGGATTTACCAGCGGCGCGGTATTTTCGATCGAAGGCCATTTGATCGGACTGGTCGCCGATGAAAAGGCGTTTCAGGCCGCTCCCAAGGAATACACGGCCCTGTTTGGACGTACAAACGGGGAAACAGTGGCCGTGATTCCCATCAACCGAGTCAAAACCTT
>Ga0194132_10012541_pt1 | contig 10534 bp, 9 predicted proteins | sample TA2KigOf80mmetaG_FD_148612 | JGI IMG/M metagenome (GOLD analysis project Ga0194132, IMG submission 148612) | Freshwater microbial communities from Lake Tanganyika, Tanzania - TA2015054 Kigoma Offshore 80m | ecosystem: Environmental > Aquatic > Freshwater > Lake | place: Tanzania: Lake Tanganyika... | reverse complement strand
CCTTCCAGTCGTAGAATGTGGTCGTGTGGGGCACGGCTGTGGTCCCGAACCGTTGGAGGTAAGAGACCGATAGTTTAGGCCCAGCCGTGCTTCACACACTACACGCCCGTTAACCTCCACCCGCAAGGCCATGAGAACCCTGTTGCTCGCTTCGGTCGCCGGTGCCGCGGTCGCGGCCGGGTACGCACTCACGCCGTCCACCGCGGCCGACCGCGCCGCGCCCGCGCCCGAGGGCGCGGCCCCGGTCGCCGCCGCGCCGGTGCCGCCCGCGCCCGCCCCGGCGCGCCTCGTCGCCCACGAGTGGGGCACGTTCACCAGCTTCTCCGGGGCCGACGGCGTGCCGGTCGCCTTCACCCCCAACAACAACGACCTGCCCGGGTTCGTCTACTATCAGGGCAACCCGAACTCGAAGGCCGGGCGGTTCAACTACGGTGGCCTCGTCAGCATGGAAACGCCCGTCGTCTACTTCTACACGGACCGCGAAACGAAGGTGTCGCTGAAGGTGGACTTCCCGAAGGGGTGGATCACCGAGTGGTACCCGTTCGCGCACGCCGCCCCGGTGCCGAACCGCGACAAGCCCGGTCAGAGCATCCGGTGGGACGTGAAGCTGACGCCGAATGAGTCGGCCAAGTTCCCGCGCGAGCGCGCCGACGCCAGTGCCCCGGTTAACCACTACTACCACGCCCGCGAAACGGACGCGGTGCCGCTACAAACCGAAGTGACGCCGCGCAAGCCGAACCGCGGCGACGACGACGACGACGATTACTACGACGAGCGCGGACTGCGCGGCGGTACGGTCCTTCAGCGCGAAAAGTTCCTGTTCTATCGCGGCGTCGGCGCGTTCGCCCCGCCGGTCACGGTGAAGGCCCTCGGCGGCGACAAGGTCCGCGTGGTGAACGCGAGCGGCGGCCCCGCGACCGGCCTCGTACTCGTCACCGTGCGCGGCGGTAAGCTCGGGTTCGTTCCCGTGAGCGACGTCGCTAGCGGCGCGACCGCCGACGCCACCATCCCCGCGGCCGGCGACCAGCGCGCCGCGCTCGCCGAACTGCTCGTGAAGAACCTCACCACCGCCGGGTTGTACGAGAAGGAAGCGAAGGCGATGGTGAAGACGTGGGACAGCGCGTGGTTCGGGGAAGAGGGCACGCGGTTGCTGTACCTCGTGCCGCGGGCGAAGACCGACGAACTGCTGCCGCTCACGATGGACCCGAAGCCGACGGAGTTGGTCCGCGTGCTGGTCGGCCGGCACGATTTCCTGACGCCGGAACAGGAAGCGACCGCGGAGAAGGAGCTGAAGCGCGTACGCGCGGCGCAGGACGAACTGAACGCGGCTTACGCAGAGTTGCAGAAGCTCGGCCGGTTCAGCGCGCAGGCGCAGCAACAGGCGACCCAGCGCCTCGACGCAAAGCCGACGGCGCAGAAGTAGTGCGTTCCTTCTTCCGTAGCCGGCCTCAGTGAGGCCGGAGCTACCCCACAGGTTCAGCTCCCGGCCTCACTGAGGCCGGCTACAGAAGAATGCACAGATACCCCGTTCCGTTCGGGGCCGCGGGCGCGAATAATGGCCGGGCCGTTTCGTTCCCGGCGCGAGCTACACATGGACACGCCCACGCACGCCCCGCCGTACATCGGCCTCGACTACAGCACGTGCCGGCAGGGGCACTGGGACGACTGCTGGCTCATCTCCGCACTCGTCAGCCTCGCGTTCAAGCGCCCCAACGACGTGCTCGACATGATCCGCGCGAACCCCGACGGCACGTTCGCCGTGACGCTGCCGGGCAAGGAGCCGGTGAGCGTGCGCCCGGACGAAGGCGTCAGCAGCTCCGACGGCGTGTGGGCACCCGTGATCGAGGCCGCGGTGGGCAAGCACACGAACGTGACCACCACGCGCATGCTCCAGTTCGGGCAGGGCATCACGCTGCTCACGGGCAACGGCACGAAGTGGAGTTCCAACGTGACCGGGGCCGGGTTCGGGCCGCTGGTGCCGATCCCGTTCAACGACAACACGCTGCCCGCGATGCTCGCGACCGCTGAAGAGCGGAAGCGCGTCGTCGTGCTCGGCGGCAGCGACGGCTATTGGACGACGGTAAAGGTGGAAGGACTCGTACACCGGCACTGCTACGCGATCCTCGCCTACGAAGCCGCAGACGGGCACGCGCGCGTCCGCGACCCGGCCGGCGACGACGGCCGCATCCCCAATAACCGCAAAAAGCTTGGCTACGGCCCCGGCGAGTTCTGGCTCACGCTCGACGAAGTCGAATCCAGTTTCTGCGGGCTGGCGATCGAGCGGAACTGACGCGCGAGTGTTTTGAGGAGCCGCGTGTAGGTCGCGGTTGAGCGAGGCTCTGCGAGCGAGGCCCGACGGCCAGAGAGCGTTGCGGTTCTGCGGAGCGGCCGTTGGTTTTTCTGTAGCCGGCCTCTGTGCGACCGGAGCGGACCGCGCGGTCGAGTACACGCATCCTCGCGGGAGCTGAATGATTCGCGTAGCCCCGGCCGCGCGGAGGCCGGCTACAGAAGAAGACACGCAAGCGAGACACGGTCACGCTTCTAGCCGCCGGGCCTCGCTCGACCGCGACCTACATTGAGCGTCTGTCGCGCGCGGTCGTGGCGGTTGTAGGGGCTGACCGTTTGCCCGCGGCCCGCGGGCCGTGGTTGCGCGCGGTGCGTTGTTGCGGCGGCGCGGGCCGCACGTAAGAATACCGAAACTCCGTAACCCTTACCGTGTCCGATCTTGCCGCGCCCCTCTATCCTGACGGCCATCACCGGGGTTGGCCGTTCGGGGCACGCATCTTCAATCGGCCGCGGGTCGCGGAAAGGTCGGGCGATGGACAAGGCAATGAGCTACGGGGCGCTGGGCGTCGGGGCCGTCATGGCGCTCGTATTCGTCCTCGACCTTGTCGCCGGCATCCCGTTCGGCGGCAGTGCGAAGCCCAACAAGTTCGTCATGGGCGACATCTTCGGGCTGCTCGCGTCCGCCATCGTCGTGTACCTCGGCTGGAACGCCTCCAAAGACCTGAAGTGACCGCTCAGCCGTGCGCCGGCTCGCGGCGCGCGAGTTCCACCACCGCTTCGATCAACCCGTCTTCGGTGTAGGTCGCCGCTTCCGCCGCGACCGGCAGCCCCAGTTCCCGCACCGCCGCGCCCGTGATCGGGCTGATCGCCACCAGCTTGATCTCGCCGCGCTCGACGCGCCCGCGAATGGTTTCATCGAACCCGCCGAGCACGCCGCGCGCGATGCCGGGGCTGGGCAGGGTGACGTACCGGATCTCGCCGCGGCGCAGGGCGTCCAGCGCGCCGGCGTCCGGGTCCGCGGTGTCGATCTGGTCGTACACCGCGACCTGTTCCACGGTCGCGACCGCGGCGAGCGCGTCGCGCAGCACCTCGCGCCCGCGGTTGGCGCGGGCCAACAGCACGCGCGTCCCGGTCACGTGCGGCACGAGCGCCGCGGCTAGCCCTTCCGAAGAGAACCTCGCGTCGGGCACGAGGTCGGCGCGCAAGCGGTACTCGAGGAGCACGTCGGCGGTTTTGGGGCCGATGGCGGCGAGCCGCACCCGGCCGAGGTCGCGCAGGTCGCGCCCGCGCGCCTCGAGCCGGCGGAGCAGGGCGTGAACCCCGTTCGCACTGGTGAAGACGAGCCAGTCCCAATCGCCGGCGCGAAGCTGGTCGAGCGCGCGGTCGAGGGGCGCGAGGTCGGCCGGCTCGCGGATCTCGATGACCGGCATCCGCGTGACCACCGCGCCGAGGTGTTCGAGCTTGCGCACCATGCCAGAGGCTTGGTGCGCCGGGCGCGAGACCAGCACGCGCCGGCCGAACAGCGGGCGGGCCTCGAACCACGGGCGCGGCGCGCGGTGCGCCACCGCGTCGCCGATCAGGATGAGGCCGGGCGCTTCGAGGCCGGCGTTCCGGCGGGTGTCGTCGATGGTCCCGAGCGTGGCGAACACCGCGCGCTGTTCGCCGACGCTGGCGCGCTCGACGATCCCCGCGGGCGTGTCCGGCGGCATCCCGTGTTTGAGCAACTCGCCCACGATCACCGGGAGCCGGGCCACGCCCATGTAAATGGCGAGCGTGCCGGGGAACGCGGCCAGCGCCTTCCAGTCGAGCTTGTTGCCGGGCTTGTTGGGCAGCTCGTGGCCCGTCACGAACGCGACGGCGCTCGAGTAGGCCCGGTGCGTGAGGGGCAGTTCCAAGTACGCGCCCGCAGCGAGCGCGGCGCTCACGCCGGGCACGATCTCGTAGGCGAGGCCCGCGGCCCGCAGCGCCTCGGCCTCTTCGCCCCCGCGCCCGAAGATGAGCGGGTCGCCGCCCTTGAGCCGCACGACGGTCTTTCCGGCGCTGGCGGTCTCGATCAGCTTCTGGTGAATGTGGGGGTACTTGTCCGGGTGCTGACCGGGCAGGTCGCGGACGCAAATACGCTCGGCGGTCGGCGGCGCGCCGTCGAGCAGCCGCTCGGGAACGAGTTGGTCGTACAGCACGAGGTCGGCGCGGGCCAGCACCTCGGCCCCGCGCACGGTCAGCAGCCCCGGCGCGCCGGGGCCGGCACCGACGAGGAACACACGGGGGGTGGCGGGGTCAGGGAGCATTTTCGATTGCAGATTTGTGATTGACGATTGGGAAGAACGGCGACCGACGGTCGATTGACGATTGGGACTGCCGAACAATCGTCAATCACAAATCTGCAATCGACAATCTTACACGGCCACTTCGTCGGCCGGGACCGACTCTTCGAGTTCGTTCGGGTCGAACCCGGGGAACAGGTGGCAGAACAGGACGCCGACCATGTACAGCGCGAACATCGGCACGAACAGGTACATCATCGTGACCACGTCCGGCGTGGGCGTGATGACGGCCGCGAACACCGCGAGGATAAAGCACGCGTACCGCCACTTCGTCAGGTAGTCCCCGGCGCTGAACAGCCCGATCCGGTTCAGGAAGATCATCACCAGCGGCGTCTGGAACGAGATGCCGAACACCAGCGGCAGGATGATCGCGAGGCCGAGCCACTCGTGCAACCGGATGTCCGGGTCGAAGCCCAGAATCTCGTTGAACTTCAACAGCGCCTTCACCGCGCCCGGCAGCACCCAGAACTGGCACAGCAGCACGCCGCACAGGAACAGAACGAGGCTGGGGACGAAGAAGATGTACACGTACTTCTTCTCGTGCGGGTACAGCCCCGCGCCCACGAACGCCCAGAACTGGTAGAAGAGAAACGGGCTGGCGAGGATGATCCCGCACAGGATCGACACCTTGAAGTACACCACGAACGCTTCCTGCGCGCTCAGCGTGGTGAGGTACTGCTTGCTATCGGCCAGCGCGACGCCGGTGTCGCTGAGGACGCTGATTTCGGCCGGGTACACGTCGAGCGTGAGCGGGATTTCGGCCGGCGTGCCGGGCTTGAGCGGGCCGACGAGCGGCTCGAACTGTTTGGTACTCGCGAAGACGCGCATCTGACTCGGCGCGCCGAGCAGCAGCTTGCGCTCGTCCGAAGAGAGCGAGGCGAGGCTCGGATCGTCCTTCATCTTCTCACGCAACGCCGCGACCGCGTCCCGGTCCGACTTCGTGATGTTGGCGATCTTCTCGTTCTGTGTCTTGATCGCGCGCCGGTAGTAGAAGTCGCGGGCCTGCGTCTCGACCGGTTCGGTGATGATCTTCAGCATCGGCTTGCCGACGCCGATCTTGTCGTTACCCAGCGACGTGCCGATGGCGTCGAGGACGAAGCCGATGACCATGAAGAACGCGAGCCACTTGAGGGCCGCGAACATGCGGTACCGCAGTTCCTCGATGTGGTCGCCCAGCGGCATGCGCGTCTCCGCGAACATGTCGTCCGGGTACTGCGGCCGACTGGCCGCGAGCTTCTTGAGGCGATCGGCGTGAGCCATGACGCGGACCCCGTAGCTGGGGGCGACCCAACCCGGAGCGAAGGTGCCCGGCCGGTTGGCGGAAAGCGGTTTCTGGCGGAAGGTCGCAATTATCGTATGAGGCGCGGCAAGCGGTCACAAGGCGCGCCGCCCGTCGCGCCGGGGTAAGTCAGGCCGGTTGTGCCGGCGGCGCGGGCCGGGGGAGCCGCGCGGGTGCGGCGCGGCGCGGCCCGCGATTCAGGGGGCGTTGACCGCGGGGCGATAATACCGCCACGGAACGGACGGACCCGCGGTTCCCGAAGGAGCGCCCCATGCGCCGCTATCTGCTCTTGGTTCTCGCGCTGGGGGCGCTCGCGCCGGTCGGGTGCGGCCGGTTCGCCGGGCCGCTCGAATCGCGGCAGCAGGGCCGCGTGGACCCGAAGGACCGCGAGGGCCGCCCGGTCTATAACCTCGACGAGCAGCAGAAGCGCGGGCGCGAGCGCCTGTCGATCTCGGAAGACGACTTCCGCATCGGCCCGAAGGGGTACATCGACCGACCCAGCCCGATCGGTAGGTAGGTGCGCGCGGTTGTTCGTAGTGACCCGCTTCAGCGGGTCACTACGAACAACCGCGCGCGGCCCGCTCAGTCCTTCGCGCCGCCGAGCGTGACGGGAATCTTGTGAACGTCGTTCAGGCGCGTGTGGGCCGCGCTCCCTTCGCCGGTCTTCGGGAACTTGTCGCAGATCAACTTCAGCGTCTTGATCTCGTCCTCTTTCTTCCCGGCTTCGGCCTGCGTCAGAGCGATTTGCCAGTACGCGGCTGAGGCGTGCGCCGGCGACGCTGCGATGATCTGGCGGTACAGCACAATCGCCTCGTCGTACTGCTTGAGCTGCCGGTTGGCCGCGGCCATGTGGTTGTAGTTGGTGGGGAAGTTGTTCGTGCCGCGGTAGGCCGCGATACACTCCTTCCAGCGCCCGGCGTAGTACAGCGAGTCGGCGATGTAAATCGCGTAGGTGTCGGCCTTGGCCGCGTTCGCGGTCAGGAGTTCGCGGTACACGGCGATAGCTTGGTCCGGCTTGCCGGCTTCGCGGTAGGCCATTGCCGCTTCTTCGAGCCACCGCGGGGCGGTCTTCACGTCGGCCGCGAGCTGCCGGTAGATGGCGACCGCTTTGTCCGTTTGCTTCGGCGTCTCCTGCCGGTACGTCAGCGCGATCTGCCCCTGACCTTTGGCCTTGTCCGCGAACTTGGCGTAGGTCGTGCGCGCCTGCTCCATCTGCTTGTTGGTCTTGAACCACTGCGCGAGGTAACCGAGGGTTACGTCGTCCGCGCCCTGTTGGGCGATGATCTCTTCGTACACGGCCTTCTGCTTGTCCGGCTGGCGGGCCTGCCGGCGCAGTTCGGCGACGGCGTACCACGCCGCCATCGCCTGCGGCTTGGTCTTGGCGTCCTTGAGGTTCGCGGCCACTTGGGTTTTCAGCCACGCGGCCCCGGCATCGGTCAGCTTCTCGCCCAGCTTCTTGGTGGCTTCGTCCGTCGAACCCGTGAGGTCGTGCGCGATGTAGGGCAGCGCGCCCCAACTGGGGTGCATGACGAGGTGCGGCAGTTGCGGTTCACTGGCGCTCGTGGCAAGCGCTTTCAGCCCCTCCTCGAAGTTGCCGGCGTGGAACACCAGCCGCGCGTACTGGCGCGACGCCTCGGCGCACGGCTCCGATGTCGCGCCCTTGCGCTCCACGTCGTAGGTCAGCTCGCGGAGCAGCTTCGCGCGCGTGGCCTCGTCCATTTCCTTCGTGGCGATATCGACCAGATCGAGCCGGGCCATGACCGCGGCGAAGTGCTTCGGGTGCGACGCGATCACTTTGCCGTAGGCCTTCTTCGCGGGCTTGGTGTCGCCGATGTCGCGGTGGGTGCGGCCGATCAGTAGCGCCGCGATGGGCGCTTCGGGCGAGTCCGGGTAGTAGTCGAGCAGCGACTGATACCCGTCCTTTATCGCGGTGTTCTGCTTGCGCAGGGCGACGTGGCAGTGCGACCACTTGAGCTGCGCGTACGGCGCGCCCTCGCTCTTCTCGTACAGCTTGAGGAACTTCTCGTACTCGTCGGCCGCGGCCTTCCACTGGCTCTCGCGGTACAGGCGCTCGGCCGCGTTGAGCTGGAAGCGCTCGGCCTCTTTGAGCTTCTCCCAGCGCTTCAGGTCCATCTCGTCGAGCGGGCCGGCGGGGGCGAGCGCGGCGCTCGCGCAGAGGAGCACGGCGACGAGGGCGAGGCGGAAGAAACCTAACCCCCCCGGCCCCCCTTCCCTGAAGAGGAGGGGAGAGTCCGAACCCTTGCGCACCGGGGAGGTTCCCGGCGCGCCAGCGCCTCTCCCCCCCTTCCCTTCAGGGAAGGGGGTTAGGGGGTTAGGTTCTGCGGTCATGGCTGTTGCGAGCGTCGCCATTCGTTGTGTTCCCGGTGGGCGTAATAGATGATGTTGATGCCGAGCAGGTAGCACTGGTCGGCGATGGCCTTCTTGATGCCGGCGCGGTCGTCGCGCCACGCGTCGCTGAGCGCGCCGGGGTGGTAGTACACGGCCCAGCGCCCGTCGATCTTCCACCCCAGCGGGCTGGTGCCGCCGTGGGCGACCACGATGGGCAACTGCGGGATGTCGAACGGGCGGCGGTGGATCAAGTCGTCGCGCGGGATCGTGACCGCCGTGGTCCCGGTGATCTCGTTCATCGCCGCGATGAAGTTGCCGTGGAACCCGCCGTTGCCGAGGGTGTCGCCCAAGATCATGCCGTGGCGCTCGGTGATGTAGGCTTTCAGGACGCGCTTGTCCGCGGCCGACGGCGCGAACGTGCCGGCCCCGCCGATGTACACCAGCGGGGGCGACGCCTTCTGTTTGAACGTGCCCAGCGTCGCCACGTCCATCGACTCGGTCTCTTCCGCCACCTTCCCGTTCATCTTCGGGAACCGGACGACGAGTTCCGTGAGCAGGTTCTTGTCGCCGCCGATGCCGAAGTTCTTGTCCCACGACTTGTCGGAGTGGCGCAGCCGGATGAAGCGGATCTTGCCGCCGTCCTTGCCGCTCCCGAACCCACCACCGTCGCCGTCGCCCTGCCCCAACCCACCGTCGCCCATGCCGACCTGATAGCGGTTCGCGGTCTCCTCGTTCAGTTTTACGTCGATGCTGTCGATGGGCGGCGGGGCCGCGAACGACACGTTGCTGTACGGGTTGATGACGAACTTCTTCCGGATCACCTTCTGCACCTTCACCGACATCGCCTGCGGCGAGTCGTTGCCGCCGCCCGGCGGGAGGTCGTACTCCTGCTCGCCGCTGGCGCGCGATTCGAGGTGCATCAGCACATAGAGCAGGCCGAACAGCAGCGAGTACACGGCGACCATCGAGAGCGACTGGCGCACGCGCTGGCTGCGCGCCGCGGCCGTCGCGAGGCCCGCGGTGGCGAGCACGAGGGCCGGGAACATGAACGGGCCGATCAGCTTGTTGACGCGGGCGATGTCGGCCGGGGCGTTCGGGTAGTTAGTGCCGAGCGCGGCGGCGAACAGCAACCCACCGAACAGGAACAGCGCGAGACCGGGCTGCGGGCCGTAGTACGCCGCAGTCACGTCGAACGGGTTCCACCCGCCGCGCCGCACGCCGACGGTTTCGCCGCTGACCGGCACCTGCGGGCGCGTGTACCCGTCCACCACCGCGACGCGCGCCTCGTAGCGCTTCGTCGCGCGGTCGAAGAGGTAAATCGCCCACATCAGGCCGACGACGTAGACGATCACCCACCCGGCGAGCGCGACCAGCGGCACGCCGGGGAGGAACGACACGAGCGCGCGCCACACGCCCACGTAGAACGCGGTGAGGAGCGCGGCGCGGAGCGGGGTCAGGCGCGAACGTCGCACGGGGGGCCGTGGGTTGGTGTGGAAGTAGTAAGCACACTCCGTGTGCCGTCGCTACGCGGGTCGAATGCGCTTCGCGGGATTCGAGAGCAATACTGCGAGGTTCACGCACGGCACACGGAGTGTGCCTACTACTTTGAGCGGACTATGGCTTGAGTTCCTTGAAGATGTCGTCGTCCTTCTTGTCGAGCGGGTTGGTCTTCGTCGGTGCGGGCTTCGTGCCGGTTTCGCCGAGCTTGTCGAGGAGGTCGCCCTTGCCCGGTTGCTTCGGGCTGGGGCCACCGGCGACGGGGTTCGGCCCCTTCGGGTCCGGCACCGCGGGCGCGGGCGCTTGCGGCACCTGCGCGGCTGGCTTGTCGCCCTTGTCGGCGGCGTCCGGCGCGGCCTTCGTGTTGGCCTGCGACTTGTCCCAATAGAACGGGCCGACCGTGAGCGCCGCGAGCAGCACCGCGAACACGACCCCAGCTTGAACCGACGCTTTGATGAGACCCGATTGCGCGCTCAGCCCGAGCGCGTCGTTGGTGGAGTGCGTGGTGGTCGGTTCGGTGTGGGTTGCCATGTGGTATCGGTGTGCGGGAGAAGGTGGGCGCGGGCAGCGTTCCCCATCGTACCCGAACCGCGCCGCGGGGCAACGCCTTTCGGCGCGCGGTTACAGTTTCGCGCGAAAGCGTCTTGCAATCGCGCCGAGCGTTCGCGATACTAGACTCGTTGCGCAATAGCGATCGATGGCCTATTCATAGGGTTATGACGAATTACGAGAAATTGCGTCGGAAGCCGTTGTTGTTCCGCATGTTCACGGGGCTCTCGGCCGACGAGTTCGACAAGGT
>Ga0194132_10012537_pt1 | contig 10535 bp, 5 predicted proteins | sample TA2KigOf80mmetaG_FD_148612 | JGI IMG/M metagenome (GOLD analysis project Ga0194132, IMG submission 148612) | Freshwater microbial communities from Lake Tanganyika, Tanzania - TA2015054 Kigoma Offshore 80m | ecosystem: Environmental > Aquatic > Freshwater > Lake | place: Tanzania: Lake Tanganyika... | reverse complement strand
TCATGCATTGGTGAATTCGTTGCATTTAAGAAAAGGCGCGATGAATGCTCCATCGACCAGAGGAAAACTCCGCCTGCATTGACTTGCACTGCGCCACAAGGAAACCATGGGGCCATCGCCCAAGGATCCGGGGTGCGTGCGCGCGCCGGTGATAGTGCCTTGCTTCAAAGTAGCCCGAATTCGAAAGGAGACCCATGAAGTTGAAGCGGTTCAGATTCAAGCTCTGGATGGTGGAGGTTCCGCTTTGGATTGCGGGGCTGTTGTGGGCTAGTTCTGCGGGTGCGGACGACCGAGCTTCCAGGGGTAGCAGCTTGGGGCAATCCACCGAGTCGTTACCCTCCCAGCTGACTCAAGATTCCCTAGGGGGCGCTGCGAGAGCCAGGATGCAGGCTGCCTACGGCAGCCTGCCCCTCGGCTTTGAACCGAATCGCGGGCAGGCAGACCCTTCCTTTCGTTACCTTTCACGTAGCACAGCAGCCAGCTTATTCCTTGGCAGCCACGAAGTGCTGCTGCTCCCAAACAAAGAGCCGATTTCTCCTGCGGGCGAGCCGAGGGTTGGACGGACATCCGACTCACCCGGTCTCCGTTTGCTCTGGCTCGGAGGAAACGATGCGCCTGAAATCCTGCCCGAGGAACCTCTCGCCCGAAAGAGCCACTATTTGGTAGGCGACCCAACGAGCTGGCGTCTGGACGTTCCTAACTATTCCCGCCTGCGCTACAGGGCCGCCTATCCCGGAATCGACATTGTGTTCTATGGAAACCGGGAAATGCTGGAATACGACTTTGTGGTCTCGCCCAACGCCAACCTTGCCTCCGTCGCTTTGCGATTCGAAGGTGTTGGAGCTTCAATCGAGAAACTCTCGATCGACAATGCCGGCGATCTTCTGCTGCACACGAAGGCAGGCATCATCCGCCAGCGAAGCCCACTCGCGTTTCAGGAAACTCGAAATGGACGCAAACTGCTCTCCAGCCGGTATCTGATCCTCGACGGAGGTGAGACCGTCGGTTTCGAGGTCGGAGGTCACGACCCCAGCCTGCCGGTAGTGGTCGATCCCGTGCTCGCTTACTCGGTCACAGGCATCGGCGGATCGGCGATCGCAGTAGACTCGCAAGGACAGGCTTATGTTGCGGGCATCGCTAACCCGGCGTTCGTCACAGGAACTGGGGCTTTTCAGCCAGGGCCGGGAGGAGGTCGCTGCGTCAGCGGGCCGAACGCTATTCCCTGCCCCGACATCCTGATTGCCAAGCTCAACAGCAACGGCACCGATCTGATCTACTCCACGTTCCTTGGCGGGAGCGGGTCCGACTACGTCTACGGGATCGCTACCGACGCTACGGGTAACGTGTACGTGACCGGCGCCACCAGCTCGACGAACTTCCCGACGACAGCCGGGGGCCTGCATCCGACTCACAATCGCAACTCCTGCACGACGGTATTCCCGAATGTACCCTGCAGCAATGCCTTCGTCACCAAACTGAACGCCAACGGAAGCGCCCTGCTGTATTCGACCTATCTGAACGGATCTGAAGGCGGCGTTGGTTGTAATGGCATCGCCGTAGACCGCCTGGGTCAAGCGTACGTTACGGGGGATGGGCCGTTCGGAGGATTTGTCACCAAGTTGAACGCTTCTGGAACCGGTGTCATCTATTCAGCCTCAGTTGGTGGCGTCGCCATCGCCATTGACAGCACAGGTAGCGCGTACGTCGCTGGGCGCAGGGAAACCGATTCTTTCGTCTCGAAACTAAGCCCGGACGGCTCTGCCGTGCTTTACTCATATCGCCTTGGTGGCACGTTTACAGCTTTTTCGGCAGCCCCAGAAGAAGTCGAGGCGATCACTGGAATTGCTGTGGATGCGACAGGTAATGCTTTTGTCACGGGCTATACCGCCTACAAGGACTTTCCCACAACACCGGGAGCGGCCTTCTCCGTTCCGCCGGGTTTGGGGATTTGTGGAAGCTCGTTGTGCCGCGACGCCTTTGTCAGCAAGCTGAACGGTGCCGGAACGGCGTTAGTGTACTCAACTTTTCTGGGCGGTGATTCCATCGACTACGGCACTGGGATCGTAGTCGATTCCTCGGGCAATGCCTATGTCAGCGGAGTGACCCGATCAGCCGATTTCCCTTCCGTGCAGGCAGCGCCAACGACAAGTCCTGGAGGGGCGTTTATCGCCAAACTCAATGCGAGTGGTTCCGCACTCTCCTTCGCCACAACTATGGGAAATGGCCAGACCACGGAAGGGGCGAGCTCCATCGCCGTCGATCGGTCTGGCAGCGTTTTCGTAACAGGAACTGCAGGTCCAACGTTCCCACGCACACCGGAGGCCTTTCGACCGTCGGTGGGAGCTAGTGGTGGATTCGTAGTCCGGTTTTTCGACGAACTGGTCTTGTTCGTTCCTGTTATCCTTTCATCCGCCGGGCAGAACAATTCCTTCTTCACATCAGAGCTAACGATGACGAATCGATCGAGTCGTGATGTGACGGTCGAGCTCAACTACACCGCCGCGTTTGGTGGTGGGAGCGGCCGGGTCACAGATACGTTGCTGCCTGGACGACAGCGCATCATACCTGACGCGATCAGTTATTTGCGCTCTCTCGGGATGCCGATCCCCGACACTGGGAACCAAGGGGGAACGTTGGGTGTGAAGTTTTCAGGGCTGAACTCGCCAAACGAAGGTACTGTCACTGTTAGAACAGGTACGGCCGTTGGCCGCGGACGCGTTGGACTTGCTTATCAAGGCATTCCTCGGGGCCTGTCCGAGCCTTCTTACCTATTCGGCCTGAGGCATGACGGCCGCGACCGCAGCAATGTCGCTCTTCAGAACGCTGGAGCATCGTCGGAAGGAGTCGTCACCCTCCGGTTGACGGTCTTCTCCGGAGTGCCCTCTTTTCCAACCGTGTTGTGGACCCTTCCAGATGAGGTGCTGGCCCCAGGGGAGTTCCGCCAAATCAGCGGAATTCTGCAAACGGGCGGTCTGGCGCTAACCAACGGCTTCGTGCGCGTCGAGCGTATCGGTGGCACGGCGCCTTACTTCGCCTATGCAGTCATCAACGATCAGGCAAGCTCGGACGGTTCTCTCGTTGCGCCCGTACCGGAGAGTACCTTGCTTGTACCAGGTAGCTTGACTATTCCTGTCGTCGTCGAATCGGCTTCGTACAGTACCGAAGTGGCGCTCGCCAACGCATCGACGATCGCAAAACTGGTTCGGCTGACGCTGGTCGCAGACGGGATTCGGACGCCGGACTCCACTACTTCAGTAACTGTCGCGCTGCGAAGCCAAGAACAAGTCATTTTGCCCGAAGTCGTCCAATGGATGAGGCAGCGCGGAGCCGTAGGCTTGGAGTCGAAAGGACAAGCCTATGTGGGCGCGATGTTTCTATCGGTGCCGGATGGTAACCTCCAGGGAATTCACGCGGCGGCCAGGACCTCTACGCATGGCGAAGGCGGTGGACAATACGGCGTAGCATACGCCGCCATACCACAAGGTGACGCGGCGGTATCGAGCGTCTGGATTCACGGTTTGCAGCAGAACGCCGAGAACCGCAGTAGTCTCGGTCTGGTCAATACAGGCGAGGCCGATGACAGCAGTGATACATTCCGGCTTGAACTTTACGACGGCGAAAGCGGCCAGAAAGTCTCTACCGTGGAGGCGCTGCAGGTGGGCCCGAAACGGCTGCTGCAGATTGGTTCGATTTTCGAAAGGTATGCTCCCGACACTCGCCAAGGTTACTTGCGGGTAACGCGCACCGACGGCTCGAACCCGTTTATCGCCTATTCCGTGATCAACGACGGCGGCAGGCCGGGACAGCGAACCGGGGATGGCGCTTTTCTGCCCAGTTCACCCTAACATTAACCAGCTCGTCTGTTTCTAGCGCTGCTCAGTTGCTCAGTGGCGGCGCAATCGGATCTCGGAACGATCGCCCAGCGGAGAGCCATAAGCTGTGTCACTCAACTGCTTCAAGTCAGCCCCAACCGAGAGCTGCCCCTCGTATCGATGCCCCCTCTCGAAGACTAGGTCCAACTGAAAACGAATCGTGCTGTCGTGAATGACACCATGACCACGTTGCCAGACTTCACGTGTTTCGTAGTGTACGACATCGATCTGCAAGTCGCGGCCCTTCTGTCGAAAGATCCACTGACCTCCATCTGGCAACTCCCAAGTCCCTTCGATCTTGGGTGGCTGCGAAACCCAGTACCAGGTCGCGAAGGCAGCCAGAACGATACCAGCCGCCACAACGTTCGAAAGCCACCACAGGTGCTTTCGTTTTGTCTTGTCGATGCCGGCTCCGGCAGGTGCCTGCTCTATCGCCTGGGCCAGCGCGTCCATGTCGTACTTCCAGCGCGATTCGGACAATTCATGTGCCTGCCGCCCGGAAGGAGTTTGAGGTTATCTGGGAGTTCGCGCGCCAAGGGCATGGCCGCGCCCCCGACCAGGACGGGAATCACCCGGACTCCCTTTTTCAGCGCAGTGACAATCTCGAGACGGACAAAGTCTTTTGGGTCGTCGAGACGCCTTCCTCGGCTATCGCAGGCAGATAACCACACCTTGTCGACAACCGCCAACAGGACGCTGGACTGTTCGAGCGCTCTGTCGATCCGTTCGGCAAAATCTTCACCTGATCTAATATCCTCGACATCGCGGGAAACCTCGCTCGCGCCGAATCGCCGTTCGAGGTCATCTGCAATGCGGCCGGAGAATCCCGATCCACCTTCGCGTCGATAGCTAATGAAAACCCTTGCCATGAGAGCCTTCCGACCTGCGATCGGTTTGCGGATGCTCGTCGTTGAACCATCGTTCTCCGAAGGACGACACGTCTGCGACACCAACCTACTGCAAGCAGACGAAGTATAAATTGACTCTCGTCAGGGTATCTAGCCCGGGCGCAGCGAAGCGCGAGACGCTTCATGAAATCTGCGGGAGGCAGGTCCCCCTCCTTGCACCGAAGCCCGCGCGGGAGAGGGACCAGGTTCTGACCGAGCGCTAATACGGAACTGCGCTGAAGAACGAGCTGGTTTGGCCGGTCCCCACCGTCGGTGCGGACACGGTGACGGTCGAGTAGACTCGCGAGACCCCGATGAAGGGCTGGGGCGTCGTGTTCTTTGAAGTCAGTTCGATGGGGCCAAAAGTCGATGGCGCCTCCAGGAACGAATAGGCATCCTCTGTGTGGAACTGGCCGTACGGCGCCAGGTTAACTGTTTTCGTGATTGCCGCTCCGCCGTCTGCCGGTCTCAATCTCACTTCAATCGTGTTGGCTGCCAGACTGTCGTTTACCAAGGTCATCGTCGTCTTGAATGCGCCTAACGAAACCGAAGTGGGAAAGAGTAGATGACCGGAGGTTCCGCGGCTGCTCCCGATGACGGCGGAGTCGATTGTGACGTTGTCGATGACCGAAACGACGGCAGCAATCTTCTGGTCTGACTCAACGATCAAATACCCTTGGCGTCCGGTCGGTGAGCCCTGATTCAGAATGTCGGGAACAACGCGATTGACCTGGTTCAGATTATTGGCCGGCACCGTGTAGGATTTCGTACCAGCGATAGTGCCTCCTGCCTCGACGAAATGCACTGTAACGTTCGCCTGGTTCCCAGTCAGGTTGCTCATGATCAGGTTAGTCCGGAACGCTGTCGTATCTGCAACGAAAGGCAGGATGTTGGCCGAGGCGGTGGGCGCAGGCGTGTTCGTTGACGAGCTGTATGTGAAGCTGCCGGGCAGCGTAGCGGATTGTCCCCCCACGGTTACGACAACGTTGACGGTTCCCGGGGTTCCGCTCGCTCCCGTGGTTGCTGTGATTTGGGTCGCGCTCACAACAGTGACATTGGTAGCAGCCACGCCACCGATTGTGACTGTCGCGCCCGATGCGAATCCAGTGCCTGTGATGGTTACTGGAGTCCCGCCGTTCACCGAGCCAGAGCTCGGGGTGATGCCCGTGATCGTCGGTCCAGCCGTGGACCCAGGAGGCTGGGAGGACATTTCGCGAAAGTGGATGAAGTCGCCGCTGCTGTTGTTGTCGTTATTCGCCGCGTTGCCAGCGACGCTGAATACGACCTCTCCGACATTGGTCGCGGGTGCCGTCCAGCGAACCTGAAAAGCCACAGGTCCTGCTGTACCGGCGCGTGTCCCTGCCGCGTTCTGCGCTACATATTGAATGCCTGTAAGGGTCTGGAGCTGGCTGAAGCCGTCCAGCGACTGGAACGAGCCGACTGAAGCTGCGTTGCCGCGAGCCCGCGCAGACATTTGGAAACCCCAGCGCCGCTGGTTGGTATGGTTGATCGTAATCGTCAAGTCATACGCTTGCCCCAACGCGTAGTTGGCCGGAACCCCGGTTAGGGCAAGGCTGCCGTTTGGAGAATTGACGGCTAGTCCAGCGTGGCAACCCGATCGGGCACAGCTCGCTTGGTTAAAGATAACGGATCCGGTCGCCCCGACGGGAGGACCACCGGCGAACGCGAATAGGTTCTTCGCGAGGCTCGTAGCGACGGCTAGGCTCGCTACCATGCATGTGAGTAGTTTTCGATTTTGCATGAGACAGTTCGACTCCTCTATATTGAGTTTATGTCAATGCAGATGTTCCCATCCCGAAGCTCCGACTTACGAGAAGAGCCCACAGCGCCACGCATTAGAAAGCACTTCCGAGGCGAGTACGCCTCTGCTGGGGAGCGTAATCCCGAAACGAAGACCCCAGTTCCCCAATAACTCCGAATCGTTGGAATTCAAGCGTCAACGGTTGAGCCAGAGCATGTCACGGAACACTCGTAATAAATGCTCCATCGCCGCTGCGCTGATTCGGCTGGCCGCCATCGTTAATGACGGCGTAGGCAATGAAGGGATTTGAGCCGCCCGTCCGAGTGACGCGTGCGTAGCCCTGGGTGACACCGGGAGCATTGATCAGCACCGTCCCAAGTTGCTTCCAGGTGCGAGCGTTGAGAGTTTCGGTGAGAGTGGTAACCTTCGCTCCGGTGGTTCCGTCGAAGAGATCGATGCTCAGCGTAATCGGGCTGTTGCCCTCCTCGCCAGTGTTCACGAGAGCAAGATTCGTGCGATTCTCGACATTCTGTTGCAGGCCGAAGAGCCAGGCAGTCCCCGTCGAGGCTGTCGCGTTGGGAGTCGCGGAATAAAAGAGGCCAAAAGCACCGCCTCCACCGGGCGTTGAGGTCCTCGCTCCCACGAACACTCCGCCTGCGTCCCCGCCATCGACAGTTGCGAACAACGCGCCGACATAAGTGAGACCGGCCGGCCCGATCCCCGGCGTGTTGAGACTCCTCAGATACTGGAAGATGTTCGGGATGATGGTCTGTTGGCTCGGATTCAGGCTGATCGAAAACACCGGTGTGACGGTGCTCGCTTGTGCAGACTCCACATAGGTAAAACGTAAAATCTTTTGTTGGCTCGACCAGTTTGTTAGCACCAGCTCGCTGGTAAACGTGCCTTCGACTACGACGGGCAGAGTCATTCCAGCCCTCCCGGTCATAGCGTGCTCAGGAATGGCAGGGATGAACGAGCCGTCCGAATTACCGCTATCGTTGATCACGCCGTAGGCATAGTAAGGCGCACTCCCGCTGACTCGGTCAATCTTCACAAAGCCATTGTTCAAATTAAGGCCCTGGGTCTGGAGCACGAGCGTCAACTGCGAAAACTCACCTGGGTTTAGGGTCACGTCCGAAAGTGTGGTTTGAGACGGCGCACCGGGGTTTCCCGAAAAAACCGTCAGGCGCAACGTGATCGGCCCTTGTGCGGTTGTCCCGGCGTGCTGCATAGCGAGGTTCGACCGATCCCTCACATTCTGTCGCAAGCCAGGAACAAACGAGGTCCCAGTGAGTGCCAGCATCGTTGGGACACCGGCATAAGCCAAGCCCGCCCGGCCCGATGCCACGGCCGTGGTGGTTCTCACGGTAGCAGAACCGTCTGAGGGAGACGACAACCCGGTGAAGCGCACACGCAAGGTGCCACCGCGGTTGCCAGTGGCCGGAATGGGCATTCCAAGCGAAACCAGGTAAGCGATAGCATCGGGAACGATCCTTTGCTGCCCGGCCGCTAGGCTCGTGGTGACCGTTCCACTGCCTCCAACAAAGGCATCTGCATATGACAATTTGACGGTCGCAGCCTGCGCTCCACGGTTCGTCAACGTCAGCTCAGACGTATAGAACGAGCCTGCAATGCCTGACGACGAGATGACGATGGGAACGAACAGAGTTGGAGCCTCGCTCTCGGAAATCTTGGCAGCGAACGCATCGCCCGCACCGCGATAGACAGGCGATCCGCCGGTCACCGTCAGATTCGAGGAATACGTCGTACCCGCCACAAAGGCGTTTCCTGAAGCGTCGAGGGCCACGGCGTTACCGGTGTCGCTGCCTGAACCGCCCAAGTAGGTCGAATAGAGTAGTCCCACGCCGGTGGGATTCAAGCGAGCCACGAACCCGTCCTGGCCTCCCCCCGAAGCACTCTGAGGAGCCTCGATGATTGGGAAGTTCGTCGAGAGCGTGTAGCCAGTCACGGTGGCGTTGCCAGCCCTGTCTACCGCAATGGCATTCGCACGGTCCTCTCCATCCCCTCCCAGAAACGTCGAATAGACACGCGCCTTGCCTGAAGGCGTCAATTTGACAACGAAGGCATCCGCTCCATTTCGCTTCGAGACCTGATACGGGCTGGTAACCGGAAATGTCGCCGATTCTGTGGAGCCTGCCACATAGGCACTGCCCTGCTGATCCACGGCAATGCTATAGCAGTCCTCGAAGAATCCAGCCCCGAGATAGGTGGAATAATCAAGAGCAGTGCCGGCCGTGTTGAGTTTCGAAACGAAGACGTCGGTTCCACCCTCATAACTCGCTTGCAGGGCGTTCGCTGTAGGGAAATTGGCAGACTGCGTGATGCCTGCGACATACGCGGCGCCAGACGAATCTACCGCGATGCTGTAGCCGACATCGTCAGCATTCCCGCCGAGATAAGTTGAATAGAGCAGCGCAGAGCCAGAGGGATTGAACTTGGCCACAAAGGCATCGCGGAGCGCAGCCAGGCTGGGTTGCAAAGGGCTGGCCGTGGGAAACGACGTTGGCCACGTAGAAGAGGTCGTTGAACCGGCCACGTAGAAATTGTTCTGCGCGTCCAGAGCAACTGCGAACGCCAGATCGGAGCCACTGCCTCCCAAGTAGGTCGAGTAGAGCAAAGTGCTGCCCGTGGGACTCAAACGGCTCACGAAGCCGTCTCGGGCGCCGCTGTTAGTGGCCCGGTATGCGCTGGCTGTCGGGAAATTGGTAGAATCCGTGTAACCGGCCACGATCGCCTGTCCTGACGAATCGACAGCGACGGCAAGCCCCTCGTCGGCGGCGTTTCCACCGAGGTAAGTCGAGTAGAGCACCGCAGTGGCTTGTGGATTCAACTTCATGACAAAGGCGTTCTTTCGACTGTCGTTCGGATAGGTCGCGAACTGAGACACCAGCGGGAAATTAACCGATTCGGTGGTTCCGGTAATATAGCTGTTGCCCGCCGCATCGACGGCAATGCCATAGGCTTGATCCAGCCCAGTGCCCCCCTGGTACACGGAGAAGGTCAACACAGGGTCGATCACGAGTGGCAAGCGCCGATCATAGCGGCCTACTTGAAATCCCACGAGGTTCTTCCCGATGAAGGTGTAAGCGACCTCCACAGGCAGTCTGCGATCGTTTTTCATCTGATAGGCCACCGGCTTCTTCTGGCATAGCTCGCCATCCGCTGTCGTCAGAATGAGATTGCCCGAGGAGTCCGGTTTGACGCGCTCCGCCCCGCTGAACTCGAGGCGGATCACTCGTGGGTCCCGGCCCGGCTGCAAAATGAAGTCGTATTCGAATTCGCGCCCGGCAGCGTGAAACGCTAGATCGATCCCAGGATAAACCTCACGATAAAGCACCTGGCCAAAGTGCGACACCGACTGTCTCCACGCCGCGGGATCGCTGCCAACGAAGTAGTTGGATTGACCAGCCTGAGGCTCGATACCTTTGGGCTCCAAGTCACGTTTCGCCCCTCGCAGCCTTAGGCGAAGGAGAGACTGCGTCGACGACCCGTACCTGAGTATGGCCTCTTCCTGTGTAAGAAACAGCTGCGCTCCACGCCCCCTCGCCAGAAACCGCACTTGCGGGTCAGCCTGGCCGACGTTCATTTCAAACGTAGGGCTGATGCTCAGGCTTGCTTGGTACCTAGGCCGCAGCAAGCCAACCTGCGAGGGCACTCCCGGCGTCACATTCACCTGGCGCGAGTACGCCGGGAAAACAAGCATCGACGACACAAGAAAGAAACGAATCCATTGATTAACCATCGAGGACCTCTTCGTTGCACAGCGTTTGTGAGGTTGCTGAGACGATAATCGTTCCCATATCGGCTCATTCATAGTCTCTGACCTCATGCAGGCTTTAGCTGCTCTACGACGACTACAGCTTCCCGCAGCTATGGCACGACGGGCAGAACCTACGGCGGATTCAAGTTTGAAGTGCAACTTTTGTAAGGGAATTTAGGAGGCGAACTGCTGTAGAGTTCCGAGCCACTTAAAGGACCAAGTAAAAGGAGCAC
>Ga0194132_10012535_pt1 | contig 10536 bp, 10 predicted proteins | sample TA2KigOf80mmetaG_FD_148612 | JGI IMG/M metagenome (GOLD analysis project Ga0194132, IMG submission 148612) | Freshwater microbial communities from Lake Tanganyika, Tanzania - TA2015054 Kigoma Offshore 80m | ecosystem: Environmental > Aquatic > Freshwater > Lake | place: Tanzania: Lake... | reverse complement strand
GCAGGCGGTTACGTCGCTCTTCCCCAAATGGCTCCAATGGATTCCATCGAGGGACGACCGGAGGGCGCTGAAGCCCAGCCTCTTCCTCCCATCTCCGCCCTGGACAAAATCATCGTGGCGTTTGCGGGTCCATTGTTCAGTTTCCTGCTGGCTTTCGTGTTTGCCTTCATCGTGTGGCAGATCGGCCGTCCGATCTCGGAATCAGAGACAACCACAGTGGTGGGAGTCGTTCTCAAAGGAGGACCTGCGGAAAAGGCAGGCATCCGGCCTGGCGATCGGCTTTTGGAGGTCGACGACAAACCGGTGACCAAGTTCGGCGGAAGCACCGGGAGCAGTGTCATCTGGAGGGTGGTTCGAAGTGAAGGATCCACAATTCCGGTGAAATTTGAGCGCGATGGCGCTGTGCAGACCGTTCAAGTGGAGCCCATCCGACAACCGACGAAACCCTGGCAACGCAAATCCCTCCGGCAAATCCAGATTGAGCCCGCCCAAACGCCCATCGTCGCCCACGTCTATACCAATAGCCCGGCCTTCCTGGCAGGCATCAGATCCATGGATGAGGTCATCGAGGTAAACGGACGTCGGATGTTCCATTATGCGCAGGTGGCTGAGACAACCTCCGAATCCGGTTTTCAGAAAGTGGAGCTGAAGGTGCGACGGGGCGATAAAGAGTTCATCGTCTCTGCGACTCCCACCAAACCCACAACTCCCACGGAATCCAATCCCATGCTGGGGATTAAATGGTTGGACGGAGGACGGATGGCCATAGCCCGACCGGGTCCCTGGGAACAGGTTTACTCCAGCATGACAGCCATGGTCGACACCATCGACGCAGTTCTATCCCGGAAATCCAACATCGGCGTGCAGCAACTCGGTGGGGCGGTAAAGATTCTGAACACCTACTACCTGCTTTTCCAAAACGAACAGGGTTGGAGGATGGCACTGTGGTTCAGTGTTCTGATGAATGTTAACCTCGCGATTCTGAACCTTCTGCCCTTCCCGATTCTCGATGGTGGCCACATCGTGCTCGCGATGGTGGAGGGACTTCGTAAGCGCCCCGTCAGCGCCCGACTGCTCCAACATCTCCAGTCCGCCTGCGCCCTTGCCCTCATCGGGTTCATGCTCTTTCTCACCTTCTTCGATGTCCAGGAGCTCGGAGGCGGACGCGGATCCCGCAACCGGTCTACAGAACCCCAGTTCGCCCCCCTGGCGACCCGAGCGTCCGGGCACCCCTGAACATGAATTACTGCGATTCTCCCTATCGGTACAGCCGGAGGACGTCACGGCAGCTCATCATTGCCCAGGCCGGGTCGGATGAAATACGAATCGGCGCAGGAGAGCCCGTGGTGGTGCAATCGATGCTGACCTGCGACACGATGGACACAGCAGCCTGTGTTCAACAAACGCTGGAACTGGCAGCGGTCGGCTGCCAGGTCACCCGGATCACAGCCCCGACAGTCAAGGATGCGGCTAATCTGGAGAACATCGTGGCCGAGCTGCGGAAAAAAGGATGCCGCACCCCCATCGTCGCTGACATCCATTTCAAACCCGAGGCCGCCATGGAAGCGGCCAAGTGGGTCGAGGTTGTACGCATCAACCCTGGAAACTACGCAGACTCCAAGAAATTCAACATCCGGGAGTACACCGACGATCAATACAATGCCGAACTCGCCCGGATCGAGGAGAAGTTCACCCCCTTGGTGAGGCTTTGCCTGGAGAAGGGCCGGGCCATGAGGATCGGCACCAATCACGGCTCCCTGAGCGACCGGATCATGAACCGGTTTGGCGACTCTCCTCTCGGCATGGTGGAAAGCGCCTTGGAGTTCGCCCGGATCGCCCGTAAACACGGATTCCACAACTTCAAGTTCTCGATGAAGTCGAGCAATCCGAAGGTGATGATCCAGTGCTACCGCCTGCTCACCGCGCGTCTCCGAGAACTGGGTCCCGATTGGGCTTACCCACTCCATCTGGGAGTGACCGAAGCAGGCGAAGGGGAGGATGGAAGAATCAAGAGCGCCATCGGCATCGGGTCTCTTCTCTGCGACGGAGTGGGCGATACGATTCGGGTCTCACTGACAGAGGATTCTCCAAACGAAATTGCCGTGTGTCGCGCCCTCCTCGCGGAGATCCCTCGCCTCACCAGTCCTGACGTCTCTGCTCCAGACTTGCCGACATCCTATGACCCGTTCCAGTTTGAACGTCGTCGAACAGTGGAGATTGATCTGGGAATGGATGGCGTCCGGTGCGGCGGTGAACAAACCATCCGGGTGGTCGTCAGTCGGGCGACATGGGATAAGGTCGCAGGAAAGATCCGTCCTAAAGATGACGTCCGCCCTGAAGCTGTCTATGAAGACCTCAATGTGATGGAGGTCGATCCCGCGCAGCCTTTTGAAGTCCCTTGCGACTCTCAACTGGTCACCGTCAAAGATGGTTGCCCCCTTCCTCCCATCGCGGCCTTCCGGCTGCTGGCCGCACAACTCAAGCGACTCGGAAGATCGAATCCGATCCTGCTCAAGGATTGTTTGAGCTTCGAAGCCACCCCGCTGGATCCTCAACGGGCCTTGCTCCGGGCATCCGTCGTGATTGGTTCCCTGCTGTGTGATGGCATCGGCGACGCGATCTTGATCCGGGGGGAAACCGGAGCCGGAGCCTCCCTGCGACTGTCCTTCAACATCCTTCAAGCAGCCGGATGCCGGTCTTTCAAGACGGACTACGTCGCTTGCCCAAGTTGTGGCCGCACACTCTTCAACCTCCAAACGGTCACTGCCCGCATCAAGACGAGAACCGCCCATCTCAAGGGTGTGAAAATCGCCATCATGGGGTGCATCGTCAACGGCCCCGGCGAAATGGCAGATGCTGATTTTGGCTATGTGGGCGGCGCTCCGGGAAAAATCAATCTCTACGTCGGCAAGAAGGCCGTGAAGTTCAATATCCCCGAAAGCGAGGCCGTGGAACGGCTGGTGGATCTGATCCGGGAAAATGGCAAGTGGGTGGATGCGGAGCTCGTGGAGACCCCCTGAGTGAATCTCAAGCCAACGCTGTGAAAGACGCCCTGAAGTGGATTGCCTGTCTGTTTATGGGGGTCTTCTTCGTCATTCTTCCGGGTTCTTCGCAGCCCGGCAAACCCGACTCTGAAAACCCCTTGCGGCGCATTGTGATTCTGGGTGACAGCATCACCGCAGGCTACGGACTCGATCCCTCGGAGGCTTATCCGGCCCTGTTGCAGAAGAGAATCACGGAGCACAGACTCCCTTACAAGGTCATCAACGCAGGCGTCAGCGGAGACACCACTTCCGGAGGCGTGCGACGGACCGACTGGGTCCTCAAGCAGGAGGCCGACGTCCTCGTCCTTGCTCTGGGTGGAAACGATGGGCTGCGGGGCATCTCACCTGCAGTCACTCAATCGAATCTTCTGACCATCATCGAACGCGCCCGTATCAGAACCCCAGAGATCAGGGTGCTTGTCGCCGGAATGCAGATGCCACCGAGCATGGGAGAAGACTATGCCCGGTCTTATCGTGAGATATTTCCCGAAGTGGCCAAACAGGCCAGGGTTTCCCTCATCCCCTTCCTGCTGGAGGGGGTCGGCGCGCTGCCTGAGATGAATCAACCCGACCTGATCCACCCCACTGCGGAAGGACAGCGTCGCATCGCGGACACCGTCTGGAAATCGCTGGAGCCGCTCCTGGCTAGAAAGTAAGCAAGCTCATCAGCTCCAACCCGGCTGTGCTGAGCACCCATCCCTTTCCTGACTTTGTTACCCACCTTCGGCAGGGATGCTGAGACAACTCGGCCTCATTCACGTAGAGCACCTGGTTTGAAACGAGCCTCTTCATCTCGGACGCAGCTCTGGGAGTGCACTCCATCGGAACACCCATGAAATCGAGAGCGATTTCGAACCCAGCCACCCCCTCCTTGTTCGCTCTGGGGTTGGGTCTGACAAACGCAGGATTGGCTTTAATCCAGGGAAAGTCGGAATCGCGAACAAAGACACGACATACTTCGGGAGAACTCCGGATCCACTTCACAAGGTCGAATCTGGAACCAAGCCGTTGCTGCTCCATGTACAGCTTCCATGGATCCACACCCAAGAGGTTTCGCCCATTCCAATTACCGTGATCGTTCCGTTCTCCGACGCGATGTCTCGCATGCCACTGTGCGTAAGAGGGATTCAACTGGAAGTTGAACTCCAGATGCAGATGAGCCCGGTCTTTGCTGATGGAAGACCGTGTGTTCGTCGTACGTCCCAGCTTCCCGATCAGCTGACCAGCCGCGACTCTTGCCCCCACCTGCACGCCAGGTCCGATGGTAGCCAGATGCGCGTAAAGGGTTTGGATGGTAAGGCCGGAGGTCTGATGCCTAACCACGACATAAAGACCGTAGTTGGATAATCCGCTCTTGCGATTCACATAGACGACGCTGCCATCAGCCACCGCGGTGACCGGATCCGTCGGCTCGCCGCGTCGATCTGTCTGGGTAAAGAGAATATCGATTCCCTCGTGAAGCTGCCGTCCATCGGTCCGGACACAGCCAAACGTCCCGCTAGGCCAGAGCTTCCCCGCCGTGGGCGCGAAGAATCGGGACTCGCCGCCCGGTTCAAAAATGGCTCGGTTGGGAGTGGGCAGCCGGAACAGGGGTGCATTCTCGGCTGATTTCAGACTCCAGGTTGAAACGATCATCAAAACCAGCAAACACCCTGCACGGCGCCACGTCCCTCGGATCGGAAGGGGAACATCCATCCCTACATTCCGTGCCTGGTCTGTTACGTTACCAGCCTCCCTCATCAGAACTTGTCCTTCTTCTTTTTCACCTCTGCGATGTTGTTGAGTCCGACCACCATCCTCTCGATTTCCTCAGCCGTGGCGTCGGGTGTGAAACGCAGCGTGCCATTCGAAATGAGCCGGGAAATCATGGGAGCAGCGACCCAACGCCGTTCCTTGTCGAACTGGATCCCGATCACCATCCGGCGTCCCCGGTTGGCAGCCGTGTAGTTTTCCAAAAGGGTCCGGCCTCCGCTGTTGAACTGCAGTTCGATCTCCGGGAGGCCGCCATCGGTGGGAATGAGCTTGGCTTGCAACAAGTAGAACTCCCAAAGGAAGGGTTCCTTATCCACATAGAGCTTCATGGGCGCCGATCGAAGCACATAGATCTCCTCGGTTCGCTCCGTTCCGCCTCTCGGGGTTTCCAGATGTATCCGCACCGTGGCGAGTTCCTTCTTCTTTTTCTTACCCTTCGGCGCCTTTGCCGCAGCCTTGTTGGTCTCGCTCAGTGTGGCCTGAGTCTCGGCGGCGTCGGTGGATGCGGGGAAAAGCCAGAGAACGGCCCACAAACAACCGGCGGTTATCAGATTTCGAATCGCGGTGGTCAGGTCAGGAAAAATGGAGCGGCCCACATTGCCGAGCGCGGCATGATCCGCGCAGAGGGTCTGCGACTCATGATCATCCGTTCTGGAAGCGGGATTTCGATTGAACCCAAGGGATGTACTCTTCATATTCCGCGCGCTAACCAACAGAACTGGATTGGCAAAGTAAAGATTGATATGGGCAAACAGAGCAACAAGGTCGAGAAACGTCGCCGCCGCACCCGGTACAACAAGCGGAAAAAAGAGCAGGCGAAAGTGAAGAAAGTTCGTACCAAGAAGGGCTGAACGCCCCTCATTCCTCCGCCGCACCAATCCATTCTGCGGCCCCCTCTTTGCGCCATCCTGCGAACTTCGCACGGGCTATTCTCTGTACAGAAGCCCCTCAACCGACCCGGAGTTGGAACTTCGAGGGCCTTGCATCCCACGGGCTGACCTCGGCGGGCCGAGCCATGTTCGCTTGGATTCGACGCACCCATGCTGAGATTCGCGAGAGGACTGGTTCTGCGTCTTGCCTAAGACTTGTCCCTCACCGATAGTGCCCCCGTGAACGTCACGGTCACTGGCCTTACCGACGAGTTGCTTAAATCCTACGCCGCAGTAGGCGGGATCAACCACCTGGATGGCAAGAACCTGCCTTCCAAGTGTGCCGTCGTTGCGATCACGGTCGATCTGCTGCGCCTGGTCTTCCCGGGATTCTTCGACGACAAACCCATCCATTCCTCCGAGCTCAAGGTGGAAACCATTGCCCTCATGGACTCCGTCCTTGGCCGGCTCGAGGATGAGCTCTACAAGAGCCTCGACTACGCAACCCCTGAGGGGATGTCAAAGCAGGACGTCCGCCCTGCAGCACACCGCCTGGCAACCGACTTCCTCAAGAATCTGCCAGCCTTGCGTGAAATTCTTCAGACGGACGCAGACGCCGCTTTCCGGGGAGATCCAGCCGCCCTCAGCCGCGAGGAGGTCATCGTCGCCTACCCCTTCATGGAGGCCATCGCGGTCCAACGCATGGCACATCAGCTTTATCTAAAAGGCGTGCCCCTGATTCCACGTATCATGACCGAATGGGCTCACGGCAGGACCGGGATGGATATTCATCCGGGAGCACGGATCGGGTCTCATTTCTTCGTGGACCATTGCACGGGAACCGTGATCGGTGAAACCTGCGAGATTGGAAATCGAGTAAAGCTTTACCAAGGTGTTTCGCTGATTGCGCGGTCCCTGTCCGGAGGACAGGCTTTGAAAGGCAGGAAGCGACACCCGACGATTGAGGATGACGTGACCGTCTATGCGGGAGCCACGATCATGGGGGGCGACACGATCATCGGCGCGCGTTCGACGATTGGGGCGAACGTTTTCATTCTTCAAAGCATCCCACCAGATTCCCTCGTCCTGGCACCGGAAACCCAGCTCAAGGTTCTCAACAAGCTCGAGCACAAGTCCGGAACCGGCAAGATCTGACAGATCCCAGGCAGGCAACGCCGACTAACGCCGGTTTATCCGTTCCCGGGCGGCTTCCAGCGTTTTTCTTTCCTGCTCGGTGAGGCTGTGGATTCCGTGGTTGGAGATTTTTTCGAGGATGGGATCGATTTCTCGCGACATGAAATCACCCGATCGAACGGGATCGGATGATGTCGCCACGGGATGGGTGCGTTTGGAAGCGGACGGTGACTTACCTCGCGCAGGCAGCCGCAATCGGGACAGCCATGCAAACTCGGGGATGCCCCATCGCACCATTGCCATACCCGCCAGCAAGCCGCCCAGATGTGCGGTATGAGCAACTCCCGGATCCACTGGAACAAAAGTGAGGAAGGCGGAAATAAACAGACTCAGGTAGAGGAAAAACATCGTGGGAATAGGGAGAATGAAGCTCCACATGATCTCCCCACTTCGGTTCCACAAACAGAAGGCGGCGAGCAGTCCTGAGGTCCCAGCCGAAGCTCCTACGACAGCACGGCGCCAGTCCGGCATGGCCGATGCAACCAATAGATGAACCAAAGCTCCGGCAACGCCGCTGAGGAAGAAAAGGGTCAGCATTTGCCGCATGCCACGCTGGTCGGCAATCGCACGCCCAAAGATCCAAAGACACAGGAGATTCATCAGGAGATGCCAGACAGATCCATGTAGAAACTGGTAGGTCAGGATTTGCCAAACCTTCCCGCCCAGCACTCCTTCAAAATCCAGGACAAAGTGACGCTCAAGGGGGGATCGCAGATAGGCCCAGTTGATGGCCTGAAGAATGAAACATCCTCCCAAAACCATCATGAGAATGGCGATGGGAGAAAAAGTGCGCCCCCGGAAATCGGGTTCCCTCATATAAGAGCGATCTTCGAGCATGCGGATGAAAGCTAGTTTCGGTCCCCGGGTCCCGCAATCGCCAAGTTGCTGTCCTAGAACACCCGCCGACACGGTCGAGCACCATCCAAACCATCGGCTGATCTGTGGGCAGCTGAAGGCAGACGAGAAATGGACCCTCTCGACAAAGCGAAGGAACTGATCGATAACGCGACGTGACCATACAACAGCCGTTGGGATCAGCTTTTTACAATCGCTCTGCGGCTTTGGTGGCTCCTGACCTGCTGGGTCAGGCGCTGGTGGTGAATACCCCAAATGGATTCGACGGAGGTTGGATTGTTGAAACAGAGGCTTACCTCCAGGATGATCCGGCGAGTCACTCCTTCCGCGGACGCACCGAAAGATGTCGGAGCATGTTTGGTCCGCCTGGCACCGCATACGTGTATCTCATCTACGGCATCCATCACTGCGTGAATGCTGTATGCCAGGCCGTGGGCATTGGCGAAGCGGTGCTTATCCGGGCTCTGGAAGCCTTTCAGGATTCAGATAAACGGAACCTGATCGGCCCTGGCCGCATTTGTTCTTCGCTGAAAATCGATCGAACGATGGACGGTCTCGATCTTTGCAACGGCCAGTCGGCCATTCAGATCCTCTCAAACCCTGCGCTGGAAAACTTTCTCAAACGCTGGGGAGCCATCCAGAGGAGCCCCCGAATCGGGATCTCCAAAGCCAGGGAAAAACCCCTGCGCTTCAGCTTCAAGGCGCAAGGACCGCGCGATAAAAACGCTTGGTGAACTGCCTCGTGCTCAGGATCAGTATGTGAGGCGAGCCTGTTCCAGCGATCCTGCCACCAACATTCTCCCAGGGTCCGTTCGGCAAATCCCGCCCCTGAATCTGGTAGCTCAGGCCAGCCTTCGTGTCGAACTCCAGTTCGATCGCCGTAAAAGCCCTGATCTTCGAGCCAGGCAGGCTGCTCGCCGACAAAGGATCAGACGAGTTCTCAATCTCGATCCGGTCTGTGAACCCATCCCCATCCGTGTCGCGCTTTGTCGGATCCGTGCGGAAGGAGAATACCTCGTCGCCATCATTGAGACCGTCGCCATCTGAATCCACAACCAACGGATTCGACCGCAGAACCCGCACCTCATCAAAGTCGTTGAGTGAATCGCCATCTGTATCAATGCGCGTAGGATCCGTGCGGAAGAACCTGACCTCGTCACCGTTCTTGAGACCGTCGCCATCTGAATCTGGATTGGAAGGGCTGGTGGCATAAGTGTTCTCGCGTTCAAGGATGTAGCCGCTGCTTAAGGCGCCCAGCTGTGCGTCGTACCATGAGCCACCCGGAGCTCGGACTTGCAGGTAGTCCTCATTGAACAGGTTGTCAGGTTGTCCAAACGCCCACCGCCTGAAGTTGAAAGGTTCGCCCGTGATACATCGCCAGGTGCCCTCGACCTCGGCGTCGCTTGCTCCCAGCCAGAATGGACCGTTCAACAAGGCGTTCCCGAGCATCCCAACAGCCCGCTGCCATTCCGCTTCGGAAGTAAAGACGGCCAAATGCCCTCCGCGCCCCTCGGCATCAGCCTTGGCATCGTTCCAATTCAAATTTACCGACACGATTTCGAAAGGTTGATACCACCTCGTCTCCTCGCTGTCCGCCAAGCCATCATCGTCGGTGTCTGGATCCAGGGGATCTGTCCAACTCCCCCGCTCAAGGATGTAACCATCACGGGCGAGAACACCGCCGGCATCGGTTGCGTCGTTCCAAAAAGCCTGTTGATTGTCGAGAGCAGCGGTCTCCCTTCCCCAAATCATGAGGTAGTGCTCGGGCTGGCCCTGGCCCGTGCCCAGTGAATCGTTCCCCGGCTCGTTCACGCGCCAGTTTGTAAAACTCCAGGGCTCGCCTGTCACCCATCGCCAGTTCCCTTCAGAGCCCTCATCGGTCCCCCCCCAGCCATAGATTCTTGCCGTGCAAGGAGGCGCCGAGCGCCGCCTTCAAGTCAGCCCACTCCTGCGCACTGACAATCGTTGCGAGATTCCCACCCCGCGCCTGGGCGTTGGTCCTCGCCTGTTGCCACGTAAAAATGCCCGGAACAATCTCGTAACGCCCCACACCCCGTTCCCAAGCATCTGATAAACCATCCCGGTCCGTGTCCTGAGCCCCGGCCCCTGGGGCGACAGCCCACAATACGATGGCCGAAACGAGGAGGGCGAAGGACCGACCAACCGAACTCGCAAATCCGGTGAAGAAGTCTGTGTGTGGTTTCATAGATGCAGCGTTTAGTTCTGACGACGGCCTTTGTGAAGGAGGAGCCCCACGAAAGCACATGCAGCAAGGCCAAAGGCGGAGGGCTCAGGCACGATGTACAGACCGAATCCCTCCGGGAAGAACGCAAGGTTGGGCGGGATATACGGCCGGTTCTCAGCATCAATATTCCCAAGCGTCAGCCGCGTGAGTGAGGAGGATCCCCTGACCGCATTTGGGTTCGCCAACACATCCTCCCACGACTCAATGACGATCGCATCGAGCGAAAACTTGCCCCAAACCCGAAGCTGAAAGGTGTATATCTGCCCCCCAACGTGCCCGGAATTCGGAGCTGGCTATTGCCACGAATGACGGCGAGGTCATCGCGAAAGACCGTCCTGGTCCCTGCAACCGGCGCAAGACCTGCCTCAGTCGCGCCTGCGGGGCCCATCCAGAGTTCTGCGACATAGCTGCTTCCCACCACCGGAGCGCGTCGCGCGTAGAGAGCCAGGTTATTGCCCCTCACGGAGTATGTCGGATCAGAGGGATCAAGCCCATAGATCGTAATTCCGCGACCCGCGGATTTCACTGTCTGGTAAACCAATCCTCCGTCGATTCCCTGCGCAAGCGTGCTGGCAGG
>Ga0194132_10012532_pt1 | contig 10541 bp, 10 predicted proteins | sample TA2KigOf80mmetaG_FD_148612 | JGI IMG/M metagenome (GOLD analysis project Ga0194132, IMG submission 148612) | Freshwater microbial communities from Lake Tanganyika, Tanzania - TA2015054 Kigoma Offshore 80m | ecosystem: Environmental > Aquatic > Freshwater > Lake | place: Tanzania: Lake... | reverse complement strand
TGGGCGCCTACCTGCTCGAATACGGGGCGTTCGTCTCCAACGGACAGGCCCGTGCGGGGAAGACGAGCATCACCGTCCAGAACCTCGGCGCACGGGCTCGCGAATTCGCCGTGATCCGCTGGCGCGGCGCAGAAGACGCCCTGCCCGTACACAACGGCCAGATCCTCCTCGACGGTCTGCAGGAGGTGTATCGCTCCGAGGCCCTCCTCGCGGGCGAGGAAAGTCAACTGCAGGTCGACCTCCGAAGCGGGTTCTCCTACGTCGTCGTCTCGCTCGTGAAGGGTGAGTACGAGAAGGGGGTCCACGCCCAGATCAAGGTGAACTGAGCGTGACCGTGCCTACGGTTGACACGCCGAAGGTCGTGGGCGGAGCATCCATACCCGACCATCCAGACCAGCGAGGAGTCAGAGGAGTCATCAGCATGATCCGAAACGCCATCGAGCGTCTCATCCGTCCGTCGCAGACCGGGTACGCCCACTGCGATCTGCCCTGCGGCGTCTACGACCCCGCCCAGGCCCGCATCGAAGCGGAATCCGTGAAGGCGGTCCAGGAGCGATACCAGAAGGCCGACTCCATGAAGTCGGCCGCCGAGACCGTGGAGGACTACCGCGCACGCTGCCTCGCCATCAAGGAGGAGCGCGCGAACATGGTGAAGGAGCACCTCTGGGTGCTCTGGACTGACTACTTCAAGCCCCCGCACGTGGAGAAGTACCCGCAGCTGCACCAGCTGTTCTGGGACACCACCAAGGAGGCCGGTCTGGCGAAAAAGTCGCAGGACCCGGCGCAGGGCGAGAAGCTGCTCGGCCTGATCAAGCAGATCGACACGATCTTCTGGGAGACCAAGAAGGCGTAGTCCTGTCCGGCACCGGCCCCGACACCGGACGGAGATCCACATGATGCAGCGGCTGTGGCTGGCGTTGGTCGCGCTGGCCGCGGCCGCTGTCTCTGTCCTTGCCCTGGCCCTCCGGCGCGTCCTCATGCGCGTCGAGGTCGCGGGCGAGAGCATGACCCCGGCCCTGCTCCCCGGCGACTACCTCATCCTGCGCCGCGGCTCACCCCCCGCGGGCATGGAATACGGCCAGATCGTCGCGCTCCACGGCCCAAGGCCGGAAGGCGACGGGCGGCTGCTGCTAAAACGCGTCGTCGGCCTCCCGGGCGAGGCGCTGCGCGTGGGCGGCGCCCTCCAGGTAAACGGCCGCGTCCTCATCGAACCGTACGCCCACGGCGACACCCCCGCCGAGCAGCACCGAGGCATCAACCGGCTCGCGCCCGACGCCTACTTCGTCCTCGGCGACCACCGAGGCGCCAGCACCGACAGCCGCGACTTCGGCCCCGTCCCGCGCGAGGCGGTCGTCGGGTATGCCATCCTCCGCTACTGGCCCGTCGCGCGGGCCGGCTGGCTCCGCCCCCCTGATCGGCGGTTGCTGGGTGTCGGGCCAGAGGGGCCCCAGCCGCTCTACTGGCAGACACCCGCCCCGGACGCGGGAAATCCCTGACAGATTCGCGCACCGCGGCGACGGACAATGACCGGCGAAGAGTGGCCCTCTGGGGGCATGACTCGGAGGCCGCATGCCGGATCCCCACTGGAACCGGAACGGTGTCGATGACCCGTTCGCCGCTGCCCGCTCCGCGCTGGCCGCACGACTGGCGAACCGCCGGGCGGCGGCCGGCGAGCGGCTCTCGCTGGACGAGCTGGTCGCCGCCGTCGTGGAACTGCGACCGCTCCCGGCCGTGGCCTTCCGCGTGCTGGAACTCGCCGACGACGGCCGGTTCTCCGCGCATGAGCTCGCCTCGCTCATCGCGAGCGACCAGGCCCTGACAGCCAAGATACTGCGCCTGGAGAACTCGCCCTTCTACGGCTTCGCCCGGCGGATCACCACCGTGCGTGACGCCGTCGTCCTCCTCGGCTTCCGCGCCGTACGGCAGGCGACGCTCGCCACCTGCGTGGTCGGCGATGGCCGCCGCAACACCAGCCTCGACTATGACGCGTTCTGGCAGTTCTGCGTCACGACTGGGATGCTCGGCGAAGTGCTCGCGCGGACCGAAGGCCAACACCAGGATCACGCGTTCACGGCCGGCGTGCTGCACCAGGTGGGCGTGCTGGCGCTCGACCAGTACCGGTCCGACCTGCTCGCGAACGTGATCGAGCTCTCAGCCAGCGGGATGCTCCGGCAGGCCGCGGAACGAGACGTCCTCGGCTTCACCACGACCGAACTCGGCGGGGCGCTGGCCGAGCACTGGGGCTTCCCCAAACCTCTGGTGAACGCGATTGGGCGTCACGCCCGACCCATCGACGAACTGGCAGCCGAGGGCAGCCTCGCCGCGACCATCGCCCGCGCCCGGCTCTACGTCCGCGCCCAGGGCATCGCGGACGGCATCGGCCCGGCGGAACAGACCGCTGTGCCCGAGGAATGGGTGCAGGGCCCGCTCTCGGTCTCCATCCGCCAGGCCGGTGGCATGGAGAAAATCCTCGAGCGCGTGAGCGCGTTCATGCAGGCCGCCGTCTCGTAGGCTCCCCCCGGGGCCGCAGGGGGCGAGACTCCCCCTGGCGCATCCTCAGGAGGCTCAGGGCCCCTCGATCAGCCCGTGAAACACGCCGGCTGGGGTCTTCCGCCGGGCCAGGCGGGAATCTGATCGCCGCGGACACCGCCCGGGATCTTGCGCGCTGCCTCGCGATTCGGTACAACCATTAGCACTCCAACCCGCAGAGTGCTAACCAGCACGCCCCACGCGCCCGGCGGCGGTCGCGGGGGCACCACGAGGACAAAGGACGGGCACTTATGGCCAAGCAGCTGCTGTTCGACGAAGAGGCGCGCCACGCGCTCCGGAGCGGCATTGACGCCCTGGCGGACGCCGTGAAGATGACCCTCGGGCCCCGGGGCCGCAATGTGGTGCTGGACAAGAAGTTCGGCTCCCCGGTCATCACCAACGACGGCGTGACCATCGCCAAGGAGATCGAACTCGCCAACAAGTTCGAGAACATCGGCGCACAGCTGGCCAAGGAGATCGCCTCCAAGACCAACGACATCGCCGGTGACGGCACCACCACCGCCACGGTCCTCGGCCAGGCGATCGTCCACGAGGGCATGAAGAACGTCGCCGCCGGCGCCGACCCGATGGCCCTGAAGCGCGGCATCGAGATCGCCTCGCGCGCCATCAAGGAAGCCGTCACCAAGAACGCCACGAAGGTCACCACCCGCGCCCAGATGGCGCAGGTCGCGGCGATCTCCGCCGCCTCCAAGGAGATCGGCGAGCTCATCGGCGAGGTGATGGAGGCCGCCGGCAAGGATGGCGTCATCACCATCGAGGAAGGCCGTGGCGTCGAGACCGAGATCGAGTACGTCGAGGGCATGTCCTTCGACCGCGGCTATATCTCACCCTACTTCGTCACCAACCCGGAGCGGATGGAAGCGGTCCTCGAGGACCCCTACATCTTCGTGACCGACCGCAAGCTCTCCTCAGTCAACGAGATCCTCCCGTGGCTGGAGAAGCAGATCCAGGTCTCCAAGAACCTGCTGATCATCGCGGAGGAAGTCGACGGCGAGGCGCTGGCCACCCTGGCCGTGAATAAGCTGCGCGGCACGATCAACGTCGTCGCTGTGAAGGCCCCCGGCTTCGGCGACCGGCGCAAGGAGAACCTGGGCGACATCGCCGCGTTCACCGGCGCCACCCTCATCTCCCAGGAACTGAGCCGCTCGCTGGAGTCGGCCGTCGCCACCGACTTCGGCCGTGCGCGCCGCGTGGTCATCGGCAAGGAAGACACCGCGATCATCGAGGGCAAGGGCACCAAGAAGGCGATCGCCGACCGCGTCGCGATGATCCGCGCGCAGCTCGACACCGCCACCTCCGACTGGGACCGCGAGAAGCTCCAGGAGCGCCTGGGCAAGCTCGCCGGCTCCGTCGCCATCATCAAGGTCGGCGCGGCCACCGAGGTCGAGCTGACCGAGAAGAAGCACCGTGTGGAGGACGCCCTGTCCGCCACCCGTGCGGCGGTTGAAGAGGGCATGGTCGCCGGCGGCGGCGTCGCGTTCCTGAACGCCCTCCCCGCCCTCGAAAAGCTGGTCATCGAGAACCTCGACGAGCAGACCGGCGTGAAGATCCTCCGCCGCGCGCTGGAGGAGCCGCTTCGCCGGATCGCCACCAACGCCGGCCAGGACGGATCCGTCGTGGTCCAGAAGGTGACGGGCCTCAAGAAGGGCCAGGGCTACGACGCCGCGGCCGATGTCTACGGCGACATGATCCAGCTGGGCATCATTGACCCGGCGAAGGTCACCAAGGCGGCACTGGAGAACGCGGTCTCGATCGCGGGCATGGTTCTGACGACCAACGTCCTCGTGACCGACCTCCCGGACGACTCCCGCCCGAACGCTGGCATGTCCGCGGATATGTACTAGCCGGCGTCCGTCTGACGGATTCGAAAGGGGGCCGGTTGCCCGGCCCCCTTTCACGTCCCGGGCACGGCCCGTACCCTCGGATCAAGGCGGGGAACCATGACCAATGACAACGGACTCGTACTGGACATCGAGGCGCTCGTCGTAGCGGCCGCCGACTCGGACGTCCTCGTGATCGGCTTCGAGTTCATGGCGGAGCGCGTCGTCATCGACTTCCGCACCGACCACCGAGGACACTCGCTCCCGCTGCTCGAACTCGCCGAGCCGATGGCGGACGCCGAGGAGCGCGTGGCCTGGCTCGCCGACCGCCGTCCCGCGCTCGCCGCGCCCGAGCGCTTCCTCTTCTTCGTCTGGCCCCACTCGACGGGCATGCTGACGAAGTCATCCTTCGCGGAGCAGATCCTCGCGCGGCTGGAAGAGGAACACGGCGTCGACTACCGCCCGGTCCTCGCGCGGATCGCCACCGGGCTGCGGCAGGCCGAACGTGCGGAGCAGCTCGCCGCGATCCGCGGCATCGAGGGCTTCGAGACGGTCTGGTCGCGGGACTGGGAGTAGGCGCTCCTCGGCGGGCGCGCCGCCCTTGCTACGTCAGCGTCCACCACGGTTCGCCAGACCCGTCGCGTTCGCCGCGGCCGAGCCACCATGAGACCACCGCGGCCAGCAGCATCACGACGACCGCCGCGATGAACACCTCGCGGAACGTCGTCACCTGCGCGTCCAGCACCAGCCGCTCGAAGTCCGGCGATCCGAAGTCCGCCTGTGACGCCCGCGCATAGAACCGGCCGAGCCCCGTCGAGGTCAGCATGGCCGTCCCGATCAGCATCCCCGTCACGCGGGACAGCGTGAGCCACGCGCTCGCCGTCGCGCGGGTGTCCTCCGGCACATGCTGGAGCACCGCCGCCCCGAGCGGCGCGATCACGAGGCCGAAGCCGAAGCCGCCGACGATCTGCGGCCCGCTGCGCAGCGCCTCGGACAGCGTCGCGTCCCACGCCTGCAGCCCGACGAAGCCTGCCGCCGCGAACAGCATGCCCAGGCCCGCCGTCAGCCGCAGCCCGAGTCGCGAGCCGAGCCAGCCGCCCGCGATCGCGCCTAGCGGCACCGCCGCCGTCAGCCGCATCAGCGTCACGCCGCCGTCCAGCGGCGACTCCACCAGCACGAGGTTCACGAACAGCGGCACCCCGATCAGCGCCACGATCAGCCCGCCCCCCACGAGCATGCTCGCGAGGTTCGCGGCGACGATCTCGCGCACGGCGAACATCCGCGGCCGCACCATCGGCTCCGGTGTGCGCGCCTCGTGCCACCAGAACACGACCGCCACCGCGGCGGCGACGCCCAGCAGCCCGGCCGTCGTGAGCAGGGGCCGCGGATCGTTCGGGTCGTCCACCAGCGCCCCCGTCAGCACCGCGAGGGCGACCCCCAGCAACGCCGCGCCCGGCCAGTCGATGCGGCCACGCTGCCGCTCGTCGCCCGCCAGTCGCCAGATCACATAGCCGATCGGCGCGGCCATCGGCAGGTTCACCCAGAACACCCAGCGCCACCCCGCCAGTTCCGTGATCACGCCGCCCCACAGCGGCCCCAGCAGCGCCCCACCCTCCGAGGCCGCCGCAATCGCGCCGAGGCCGAGCAGCCGCTTCCCGGCGGGCACCTCGGACGCCACGATCGCCATCGCGACCGGGACGACGCCGCCGCCACCCACCGCCTGCAGGCTGCGCGCCAGCACGAGCCACGTGTAGCCCGGCGACACCGCGACCAGCGCGCTCCCCAGCATGAAGCAGGCGATGCACGCCGCGAACACCCGCGCATGCCCGTACACATCGGCGACCCGCCCGACGATCGGCAGCGCCACGAGGTAGCCGAGGAGGTAACCGTTGACGATCCAGGAGGAGCGGTAGAAGTCGTCCACCGTCAGCCCGATGTCGCTGATGATCGAAGGCAGCAGCGTCACGATCGAGGTCTGGTCGTCAGCCGCGACGAACACGCCGAGCGCGACCCACGCGATGAGCGCACGCGCGCGCCGCTCCGTCGGGACGGCGGTGCCGCTCATCCGCACCACTACTGCGCCACTACTGCGGGGCGTTGATCTGGATCGGCTCGTCGAACTTCGAGAGCGTGAGGCGGCGCAGGAGGGCGGCCGGCTCGCCTTCGCTCACCGCGCCCTCGATCTCCACGCGCACGAGCACGGGGTCGTCCACGCCGACCCAGGCGCGCGCCTTCAGCTTGCGCCCGGCGACCGGGTTCGACGCGAACAGAGTCATGCTGCCCGAATCGACGAAGGCTTCCACGCGGTAGGCGTTCCGTCCGTCCACCTTCTCGGTGCCGGTCACCCGCGGCTCGGTCGCGGCACGCATCAGCGCCGTGACGCCGGTGGCCGGATCGAAGAAGGCCGCCACGGAGATCTGCTCTTCCTCCCAGCGCCCGGTCAGCGGGTTCGTGATGTAGGAATGCCCAGGGATCGCGATGATCCCGACCGCGATGTTCAGCGGGCCAGACTTCGCCTTCGCGTCCAGCCGCAGCCGGTCGGGCGGGACGACATCGCCGCTCGCCGTGACCATCTGCAGGTTGCGCACGATCTGCGTCGTCCCCTTCTCGTGTTCGAGTTCGAAGTGGAACGACTTCACCCGGTCCATCCGCTCCGCGCCACGGCGCAGCACATCGGCGCCGTCCGCCTTCGAGTCGCCTCCACCGTCACCCCGACAGGCCGAGGCGAACGCCCCGCCCACGAGGACGGCCGCCAGCAGCGCGAACAGCGCCAGGCGACGGCGACCGGCACGTCGCACGACTCGGCGCACTACCGCACCTCCACGCCGGCCGGCCCGGCCTCGATCTGTCCGATGCGCCAGCAGCCGCCCGTCTCCGCCTCGATCGTCGCCCGCAGCCGCTCCGCGTCCGCCTCCGCGACCGCGATCAGCAGCGGCCCGGAGGTCTGCGGGTCGAACAGCAGCGTCGCCAGTGCTTCATCGATGCCCGCCGGCAGGTGGACGCGGTCGCCGAGCTGCGCGCGGTTCCGTCCGCCGCCGCCGGTGGCGACGCCCTCCGCCGCGAACCGCTGGGCGTCGGGCAGCTGCGGCACCCGCGCCGCCTCGATCACGAAGCGGACGCCGGAGCGGTCGGCCATCTCCCGCGCGTGCCCCATCAGCGAGTAACCCGTGATGTCGGTCATCGCGTGCGCGCCGTGCGCGACCGCCGCCCGCGAGGCCGCGCGGTTCAGCATCAGCATCGACTCGACCGCGGCGACGTAGCCGGTCTCGTGCCCCTCGCGATGCTCCTTGGCCGCGGTCATCAGCAGCCCCGTCCCGATCCGCTTCGTCAGCAGCAGCACGTCGCCCGGCAGCGCCCCCGACTTCTGCATGATCTTCGCGGGGTCGATCACCCCCGTGACGGAGAGCCCGTACTTCGGCTCGGGGTCGAAGATCGTGTGGCCCCCGGCGATCACGCCGCCCGCCTCCGTCACCTTCGCCGCCCCGCCCCGGAAGATCTCGGTGAGCAACGCGACGTCGAGGTCTTCCGGCCAGGCTGCGATGTTCAGCGCGACCTTGACCTCGCCGCCCATCGCGTACACGTCGGACATCGCGTTCGCCGCGGCGATCGCGCCGTAGGTGTACGGGTCGTCCACGACCGGTGGGAAGAAGTCGAGCGTTTGCACGATCGCGACGCCCGGCGCGACCTCATAGACGGCGGCGTCGTCCGCGCCGTCGAGGCCCACGAGCAACTCCGGATGCGCCCCCGCGTGGAAGCCGGGCACGTCCGCCAGCACCCCGGCCAGCGTCCCCAGCCCCATCTTCGCCGCGCACCCCGCGCACGAAGCCAGCCCCGTCAACCGGAACGCCTCAACCGTCATCGAAGGCCCCCTCCACGCCCGACCAGCGTATGCGCGTCAGGCGAGGGATGCGAAGTCGGCCGCTACGATCCCCCCATGCCCCGCAAACCCGCTGCACCTACCCTCTGGTCGCCCGCCGAGATCATCGCGATCCTCGACCAGGCGTACGGGCGCACGCCGCAGCAGGCGTCCGCCGACCCGCTCTTCGAGCTCGTGCTGACGCTGCTCTCCCAGCACACCTCCGACCACAACTCGGGGGAGGCGATGCACCGTCTCGTCGAGCGGTTCCCCACATGGGACGACGCGCTGGCGGCGCCCGTCGAGGCCATCGAAGACGCGATCCGCGCCGGCGGCCTCGCCCCGACCAAGTCGAAGCGGCTGCACGCCCTGCTGGCCGAGGTCCACGAGCGGCGGCCCGACTGGGACCTCGACTTCCTCGCGTGGCTGCCGCTGGAGGAGGCGAAGGCGTGGCTCACCAGCATCAACGGCGTCGGGCCGAAGACCGCGGCGTGCGTGCTGCTCTTCGCCCTTGGCCGGCCCGCGCTCCCCGTCGACACGCACGTCGAGCGCGTGGCGAAGCGCCTCGGCCTCGTGCCGGCGAAGATGCCGGCGGACCGGGCGCACGCCGCTCTTGAGGCGATGCTGGAGCCGGATGAGGTCTACGCGTTCCACGTCGACCTGATCCAGCACGGGCGACGCTCCTGTCACGCCCGCGGCCCGAAGTGCGGGGCCTGCCCGCTCCTCGAGCGCTGCCCGCGCGTCGGCGTCGTGTAGCGGTCGGTCTAGTCGAGGACGATCTGCATCTGCACGAGCGAGAGCCAGCGGTCGAACTTCCGACCGGTCTCCCGCTCCTCGCCCAGCACCTCGAAACCAAGCGAGCGGTGGAGCGCGATGCTCCCCGCGTTGCCCGCCTCGATCCGCGCGATGACGGCGTGCATCCCCGAGCGCCGCGCCTCATCGAGCAACGCGGTCAGCAGCAGCCGTCCCACGCCGGCGCGCTGGAAGTCCGGCCGCACATACACCGTGTCCTCGCGCGTGAATCGGTAGCCCAGGCGCACCCGGTAGCGGGCGAGGTACCCGAACCCGACGACCTCTCCGCCCGCCTCGGCGGTCAGGACCGCCTCGCCAGGATGCGTGTGCTCGTGGAACCACGCGAGGCGGGCGTCCGCCGGCCACGGTTCCATGTCCCAGGTGGCGACGCCCTCGAGGACCTCGCGGTTGTAGATCGCGTTGATCGCCGGGAGGTCGGCCTCGGTGGCCTGGCGAATGAGGACCTGGGCGGGCGGCATGGCGGGAGTGTCACACAGGGCGGAGAGGCCCGTATACTCACGCCTCCAGAGACCGCCTTCACGAGCCCCGTGCCTCGAAGGAGGATGGGGAAGATGACTATCACGCGCGCCTACCGCCACGCCACAGACTTGCGTGTGCGCCGCGTGCGTACCGGCTTCCGGCGCCTCGGCTAGACCGCGCGTCGGGCCCACCCCGTCACCTCAACCAGTCGGAGTCTCCACATGCCCCACCCCACCCCGGAACCCTCCGGCCTCGAATGGATCGACGGCGGCCACCTCACCACGCCGGCCGGGTTCGTCGCCGGCGGCGCGTACGCCGGCATCAAGACCTACGGCGATGACCCCCGCCTGGACATCGGCATCCTCGGCGGCACGGGCCCGCTGACCGTCGCGGGCGTCTTCACCCGCAACGCCGTCACCGGCGTCGCCGTCACCTGGGACAAGGCGGTCCTCGCCGAACGCCGCGTCGTGCGCGGCCTCGTCTGCAACTCCGGCAACGCCAACACCGTTACCGGCGACCAGGGCGAACGCGACTGCGCCCGCATGGCCGCCCTCGCCGCCGCACGCCTCGGCTGCGATGCCCGCGAGGTGCTCGTCGGCTCCACGGGCGTGATCGGGCGGCTGCTCCCGATGGGGAAGGTCGAGGGCGGCCTGGCCGGGGTCGCGCTCACCGCGGACGGCGGCCTCCGCTTCGCGCGCGCGATCATGACCACGGACACGCACGAGAAGCAGGCGGCGGCGCGCATCACCGCGGGTGGCCATACCTACACCATCGGCGGCTGCGCCAAGGGCGCGGGGATGATCCACCCCGATATGGCGACGATGTTCGCGTTCATCACCACCGACGCCCCCGCCGACCCGGCGTGGCTCGACACCACCCTGCGCGACGTCGCCTCCCGCACGTTCAACATGATCGATGTCGACATGGACACCTCCACCAGCGACACGGCGCTGCTGCTCGCCTCCGGCGCGGCGGGCGGCGACCCGCTCACCGCGTCTCACCCCGCCGCCGCCGCTGTCGCCGCTGCCATCGAGGCGGTCGCG
>Ga0194132_10012530_pt1 | contig 10543 bp, 8 predicted proteins | sample TA2KigOf80mmetaG_FD_148612 | JGI IMG/M metagenome (GOLD analysis project Ga0194132, IMG submission 148612) | Freshwater microbial communities from Lake Tanganyika, Tanzania - TA2015054 Kigoma Offshore 80m | ecosystem: Environmental > Aquatic > Freshwater > Lake | place: Tanzania: Lake Tanganyika... | reverse complement strand
CGGTGGGCGCGGCCCCGTTCGCACCGACCGCGCCCGGCGCGCCGCCCGCGGGCGCGGCCCCGATGGAACCGTTCATCCTCACCATCGACCGCAAGCCGTAACCCCTTCTGTAGTAGCCGGCCTCATTGAGGCCGGAGCTACCCGCGCCGCACCGGCCTCAATGAGGCCGGCTACAGGTGGCACCGGCGCGGTCGGGTGAGGCACCAGTGGAACCTTTCGGCCGCGGGGTGGCGCGATCCGCCCCGCGGCCCACTTTTCGCGCCCGCGGCAAAATCGCACGAGTCTTTCAGTCCCCTCTTGGCACGGGCCGCGTGCTAGGATATGAATGTCGCGTAAGCAGTCTGCGGCCCCCTTTTCCACTCGCAGCGCCGCGACCTCCATCGCCACTCACGTCCCGTCGCGAAAGGTCTTGCAATGGGGTTCCCCGACCGTTCGGCGCGCGGCCGCGCGCGGCTCGCTATTGAACAGCTCGAAGACCGGACCACGCCCACGAAACTCGACGCCACCCTCGCGCTGCCGGAACTGGTGGCGACCGGGGCCGTGGCGGGCGACCGCGTCAACGTGGTCATGGCCGCGGGCGCGACCTCGGCGGCCGACGCCGCGGCGCTCGGCGCGGCCCCGTTCGCGCAGAACGTCCGCGCGCTCGGGTTCGGCATCTACAGCGTGACCCTCGCGCCGGGGTTCGACGTGGGCACCGCCCTCGCCTTCTACGGCGGCACCGCGGGCGTGCTCTCGGCCGCGCCGGACGCCATCGTTCAACTGCAGAAGACCCCCAACGACACCAGCTACTCGTCGCTGTACGGCATGACGAAGATCGGTGCGGCGACCGCGTGGGACACGACCACGGGGAACCCGAACTTCGTCGTCGCGGTGATCGACACCGGCGTGGACTACAACCACCCGGACCTCGCGGCGAACATGTGGACGAACCCGAACGAGACCGCGGGCGACGGCATCGACAACGACGGCAACGGGTTCGTCGACGACATCTACGGCTGGGACTTCGCCAACGACGACAGCAACCCCATGGACGACGACGGCCACGGCACGCACGTCGCGGGCACCATCGGCGCGGTCGGGAACAACTCGCGCGGCGTGGCGGGCGTGAACTGGTCGGTGAAGATCATGGCGCTGAAGTTCCTCGGCACCAACGGCGGGTACACGAGCGACGCCATCGCCAGCCTGAACTACGCGGTCGCCGCGGGCGTGAAGCTGTCCAACAACAGTTGGGGCGGCGGCGGGTACGACAGCACGCTGGCCTCGGCCATCGGCCGGGCGCGCACCGCCGGGCACATCTTCGTGGCCGCCGCGGGCAACGACGGCACCAACATCGACACCACCGCGAGCTACCCGGCCAGCTACATCAAGAGCTACGACAACGTGGTCACGGTCGCGGCCACGAACAGCTCGGACGCGCTCGCCAGCTTCAGCAACTACGGGTCCAACACGGTCACGCTGGCCGCGCCCGGCGTGAGCATCCTCAGCACGACGCCGAACAACGGCTATTCGAGCTTCAGCGGCACCAGCATGGCCGCGCCGCACGTGACCGGCGCGATCGCGCTGTACTGGGGTGCGAACTCGAGCGCGAGCTACTCGGACGTGATCTCGAAGCTGAAAAGCTCCGTGGACACCGTGAGCGGGCTGAGCGGCAAGGTCGCGACCGGCGGGCGGCTGAACGTCGGGAAGATGTTCGCCACCAGCCCGCCGCCGAGCGTGGCCCCCGGCCCGAAGGTGTCGGCCGCCAGCTTCACCACGGCCAACAACCAGCTCACGAAGGCCACGTTCACCTTCGACAAGGCGATCAGCGCGAGCACGTTCACGAGCGCCGACGTGGTCAGCTTCACCGGGCCGAACGGCGCGATCACGACCGGCTACACGATCACGCCCGTGGGCACGAGCGGCACGACCTTCGACGTGAGCTTCACCGCGCAGACCGCGGCCGGCACGTACACGATGGTCATCGGCCCGGACGTCCGCGACACGTCCGGCAACCTGATGAACCAGAACGGTAACGACACCGCGGGCGAGACGACCGCCGACCGCTACACCGCGACCGGCAGCCTCGTCCTCACGGTGAACAAGACGTACTCCGCCAGCAACCTCGGCCTCGCGATCCGCGACAACTCCACGACGACCTCGACCATCTCCGTCACCGACGACATCAAGCTGACCGACCTGAACGTGAAGGTGACGCTGACGCACACCTACGTGGGCGACCTCGTCATCAAGCTCACGTCGCCCACGGGGAAGGTGGTGACGCTGTTCAGCCGGCACGGGGGCAGCGGCGACAACCTGAGCGGCACGACGTTCGACGATGAGGCGGGCACGGCCATTGCCAACGGCCGCGCGCCGTACAGCGGCAGCTTCCGCCCCTTCGCGGCGCTGACCGGGTTCGACGGCCTGAGCACGAAGGGCACGTGGACGCTGAGCGTGCAAGACGCGGCGAGCCGCGACACCGGCACGCTGTCGGCGTGGTCGCTCACGGCCACGGGCACCGTCGGCGGCGGGAGCGGCTCGGCGCGGGTCCGCGCGCTCGGCTCCGCCGACGAAGCCGCGTTCGACGCCCCGGCGGTGTTCGCCGAACCCATCGCGGTCACGCCCTTCGCGCCCGCAAGTTCCAGCGCGCCCGCGGCCGACGCGCCGGCGAGCGCGTACCTACTGGGCGAATCGCGCCGCGAGTACGACACCCCGGACCTGTCGGCCGCGCCGCGGGCCGAGCGCGTGGCGGTCGTCGACGCGACCGACACCGACTTCGACGCCCCGCTCGCCGCGGCCTTCGCCTGCCTCTACATGCCGCCGAGCGCGGACGACGGCGACGAGGGCGACGCGGACGAAAGCGCGCCGGAGTGACGCGCGGCCTTACAATGCGCCCATGCGCATCCTCGAAGCGTTCGACGCGCCGGTTCGCACGGTCGCGGTCTCCCCGGACGGGCGGTTCGTCGCCGCGTCCGCCGACCGCGCGTTCGGCGCGTTCGACTGGCACACCGGGGAGCCGGTGTTCCGCCTGACCGCGCCCGCGCCCGTCGTGCAGTTCGCGTTCGACCTCGCCGGGCGCTGGCTCGCCTGCGGTTCGGTCGGCCTCCCCCTCGCGCTCATCGAACTCGAACCGTTTCAAGCGCGCACGTCACTACTGGCCGAACACGCCGGCGGCGTCGCCGCGTTCCCGGACGGGAAGAAGCTGATCGCCACCCAGACCACGAGCGCGGAGCGCACGCGGCTCGCGGTGTGGGAACTGCCGGGCCTGCGCGCGCGTAGCGGGTTCGACGACTGGCCGACGTTCGCGCGGCTCGCGGTCAGCCGCAACGGGGAGTTCGTGGCCGGGATCGGGCCGGGGGTGACGCGCCGCCTGCGCCCGGTGCCGGCGACGTTCGAGGTCCGGTTCGCGGCCAGCGGCGGCAAGGACTACCACTTCCCGCCGCTCAACGGCCCGACCTACGGCGTGCCCGGCTTCATCAGCTTCGCGCGCGACAGCGGGACGTGCGCGTTCGGCTGGGCCGGCGAGTTCCACGTCCTCGACCTCTCGACCGGGACGACGCGGTACGTGCGGCGCGTGGAGGCGAGCTACCGCGGCGCGGCGTTCACCGGGTCCGGGCAGTTGTTCGCGACGGCCGAGGACACGGGCCGGGTGAAGCTGTGGGACGCGCGGGCGTGGCAGGTGGTGCGCGAGTACGACTGGCAGTGCGGCCCACTAACCGACGTAGCCTTCACCGCCGACGGCGCGGCCGGCGTGTGCGCCACCGCCGCCGGCCAGTTGGTCCAGTTCGACGTGGACGAGTGACCGCCCAAACGGTCGCCACGGCGCGGCAACCTGTACCGCTCAACGAGAAGGGAGAAACGAAGACGCCCGCCTTTCGGCGGGCGCGGGTACAGACCACGTTACGTGCTACGGTTTCATTCGGGGCGCTGTCACCTTCCAGACCTGTGCGATTCCGTCCGTGGTCAGTGTCGCGATTAACACCCCGTCCGGGATAGGTGTGAACGAGACTTGTGCGTTCTCTCCGAGACGAGCTTCGGGCGCGTTGTCGTGCTCCACCCAGTTTTCGGTTTGCAGGTCCCACAGCCGAACGCCGAAACTGCCGACCACGACGAGGTGCCGCCCGTCGGGAAGGTAGTGGAGGGCGTGGATTGTGCGATTGACGAACGGCTTGGGCAGTTTGACCGGGTATCGGATGCGATTCGTCTCGGCGTCCCAAAACGCGATCGGGGAACGGTTCGTTGGTGTCATATGATAGTCGCGCGCCACCGCGACCGTCTTCCCATCGGGGGCGATGGCGCTGCACCACTGGAACCCGTCGATTCGCGCGGTTCGCTTCCCGGTGGCTGTGTCGAAGAGGAGAATGTGCGCCGGGTCCGGTGGCAAAGTCTCAGGCTGTGCCCGCGACTTGGAGGTGCCCGGTCATCAGGTCAAACGTGCCCGCCGTGACAACCAATTTTGCCACCGATTGAGACCGTCGCGTTGCCCAATCGGGACGTGCCCGACGTGTGCGTGTAGTCGTTCTGGAACGTGAACCCGCCCAGCCACACCTCGCCGCTGTTGTTCGTGAACGGGACTTCGATTCGGTGTGGTGTTGCGCCGCCCTCGGCGCTCCAGTGCGCTCCGTTCGAGACCGTCACGTCGCCCGATCGTTGAGGAGGATTCGGCCTCGTGTCCGCGACAATGTGCCCCGCCGTGGCTTTGACGAGAACCGAACCGCCGGTGACGTTCCAGAGCGCGACGTTACGCAGTTCAATTTCGCCCGCGCTCTCCCAGATCACCTGCGCGTCGTTGTCGAAGATGTTGACGGTGGCGCTGGCGGGCGTGCCGACGGTGTACCCGGTGCCGCTGGCGACCGTGAGGATCAGGGTTTCGGTCGGTTCCGAAGTCGAATCGTCGTTGGTGCTGAGGTAGACGTCGGCGGTGGCCTGCCCGGTCATGAACGAGGCGAACATGGGGTTGGTGAAGTCGCCCGAATCGGCGGTGCCGGAGAACGACAGGTTTACCGTCAGGGACGAACTGGTGTCGTCGCGGGTCAGCCGCCACCGATACCCCGACGACCCCTCGGGCGCGTCCGACAGGGCCGCGGCCGTGACCACGGGCGTGGGCGTGGTCCGGTCCTCGCACACCTCCAACATGGGGCGGAACCTCGGCGCGCGAGATCGGTTTAACGAAGCTTTACAGGGGGGAGGCGATAGTTAAACCGAGCCAGCGGCGGAGCGCGGCGGTGATCGTGCGCGGCGACACGGGCGTTCGTCCTGAGTGGCTCTGTGAACTTATGATCACTTAATCCGATTCTGCGCATTGCCCGCACCGAATGCAAGCCCGCGAGTCGGGATTTTTCCAGAAAGGCGAACGCAAGTCTGTGAAACATTTCACAAGGCACGCCCGCCCCAGACGAGTTGGCGCTCTGGCGCTCTGGCGCTCTGGGGTGGCAAACACTGGAAAAACAAGCGTTTCACCCAGAGCGCCACTCCAAAAGAGTTGGCGCTCTGGTGTGGGGATGTGGCGCTCTGGGTCGGGAATTGACGATCTCTTTTTGGCGCTCTGGGGTGAATGGCGCGCTCACTTCACCGTGAACGGGCGCTCGACGAGCTTCGTGACGGGCTTCACCGGGATCGGGCGGAACACGTCCACCTCGAACGGTTCGCCGACGCGGTTGCCACACACGTCTTCGAGGCGGGCGTCGATCATCAACTTGTAGTTGCCGCGCGCCCACGGCTTCGCGGGGGCGAACGAGACGACGCGCTCGCCGCCGCCGACCGTGAGGGTGCCGTCGACGCGCTTCCCGTCGGCGTCCGCCACCCACATCATGCGGGCCAGCAGCGCGTGATCGTGCGGCTTGGCGAGGCGCAGCGTGAGCGGCGCATCGCCTGAGCGCGGCGCGACCAGCGCCCAGTCGTCGGGCGACACGGGTTGATCGTCCGGGGCGGTCGCGGTGAAGGTCTTCCTGAAGTTGGTGAGCAGCGGGCGGCCCTCGGTGTCCTTCCAGTCCGCGGTTAGTTCGAAGGTGTAGCCGCGGCCGTCTTCGAGGATCGGGCCGTGTTCCTCGCGCGGGGCCAGCCCGCGCTTCACGCGGCCCGGGTCGAAGATCAGCGTGAGGCGCGCCCCGTCCTCGGACCAGAGCTCTTCGACCAGTTCCACGAACGGGTGATCGACGACCTTGCCGTCGTCGCGCGTGAGTTTGACGCGCGAGTAGACGTCGCCGCGCGCGACCGGGCCGGAGAAGTACACGTACAGGCGCAGGGTGTTTTCCGGGAGCCGGTTGCCGGTCGGGTACACGCCGGTCACCTGCACGCGCGGGCCGGGCGGCGGCTTGGGGATGAACACCGCGAGCGCGACCGGCTTGCCGGTCAGGTTCGCGCGCGGCGCGGCGGCGGGATCGAGGACCGCGCGGTACTTCACCCCCGGCGCGAGCGGGAACTGCGGCTCGAACACGACCGCGGACGCGGTCACGGACCACTCGCCCGCGACCGACGGCCGCGCCGCCAGTTCCGCCGGCGTGCCGCCGTCGACCACGAACCGCGCCGCCTTCGCCCACTCCGCGGCGCTCAGCTTGGCTTTGACGAGCGCGGCGAGGGTGGCGTCGTCGAGGCCGACGACGTGAACGACCGGCGGGTTCCCCACCAGCTTCACCTGCGGGTCCGCCGCGCGCGCCGGCGGCGCGAGGGCGAGCAGTGACAGTGCGATGACACTCGCGCGAAGTGCGGTCATGGCGGGAAGCTCAACGGGGTGTGGGCAGGGACAGGATACAGGAGGCGCGGGGCGAAGGGAAACGAACACGCCCACCGACCGCGGTCGGTGGGCGTGTTCGTAGTTAGGTTTCTCTCTTCTCTTGTCCTCTTCTTCCCCGAATCCCGAATCCTAACCCCCGGATCCGGCTACCGCCCGATGGCGTTGCTGGCCTTGTGGTCGACGTGGCGGTGCGCGATCTCGACGGCGAGGTTCTCGATGTACTGCTTCTTGAACTCGCTCTCGGACATCATCGACGCGGAGCGGATCATGCGGTCGCGCGGGTGCGCGAACGAGATGGGGTAGCTGTCCTTGAACTTGCCCCCGTCGGCGTCGATCTCGTAAATGTTCACCGTGACCTCGGCCCGGCCCTCGTAGATGCGCTCCATGCCGGTATCGGGTTGGTACAGGCGCAGGCGCGACAGCTCGATTTCCAGCACGAAGTCGGCCCCGAGTTTCTGGCCCACTTCGGCCGCGGTCATCTTCCGCCAGTTGGAGTTGGCGGCCTTGAACTTGTCCACCTGCGCCGGGCTGACGATCTTGAGCTTCACCTTGTTCTTGTTCTCCTTCGCCATCTCCGGCAGGACGCGGGCCAGTTCCGCGGCCAGCTCGCGCTCGGTGTTGAAGAACGCCGGCGCGCTGCCCGGCGCGACGTGCGGGAGCAGCAGCACCTGCACCTCGTCCTTGTCCTTCTTGGGGCCGTCTTTGGCGAAGGCGAGCGGGTACCGCGCGGGCACCTTCTCGTCTTTGGCGAACATGAACGCGATGGTGTTGAGCGGGTTGCACCCGATGGACGCGACGACCACCAGCCCGGCCCACACCGCCCGGCAGTACCACGTCGCGAGCTTGCTCCGGTTCTGGTTCATCCCTGCACCTATTAAGTGGGAACCGCGAGCGGGCGCTCGCGCGTTTCTATCCGCTGAGCAGTATCGCGCCCCAGCGCGCGAGCATCAGCACGAGCACCGCGCCGGCGGCGATCGTGAACACCATCTCGCCCCGGCCGCGGGGCACGTACAGCGCCTTGCCGCGAACCGCGCCGGCCGCGGCCCAGACCAGCGCGAGCGCCCACGAGACGCAAATCACGGTGCCGACCCAGTTGGCCCGCAGCGACGCGCCCACGTCGCCGCGAACCAGCAGGGCGAAGCTGGTTGTCATTCCGCACGCCGGGCACGGCTTGCCGGTCAGCACCACGAAGTTGCACGGCTCCATACCCAGTTGGGTGTGGGTGCCCATCGTGAGCGGGTTGCCGGCGTCGTCGTACGGGCGGATGCGCGCCGCCGCGACGAACACGCCCGTCAGGGCGAGGGCGATCGTGGCGAGCGCCGCGCGCACGAGCCGCTTCGTGCGGGCCGCCTCGCGCGCGACCTCGGCCGGGTCGCGCCGCCTTCGTGCGGGGCGCTTCGGCGCGTCCACCGGGTGGACAACCGGGATCGCGCCGGCCGGGGGCGGCTCGCTCGCGGGTGTATCGGCCTGTTCGGGCTGCACGCATAGCCTCCGAGAAATCGCGACGCAAGCGGACTTTCGCCCGGACGCGCGGCGCGCCACGATAACGTGAGCATTCTACCCAAGCGAGGTGGGCCGTGACGCGGGTGTTCAGGGAAGTTCGGCGGTTCGCGGCGACCGCGCCGGGGCCGGGGGTCGTCGGCGTGTCCGGCGGCGCGGACAGCGTCGCGCTGCTGCGCGCGCTCCGCGCGTGCGATGTGCCGCTGACGGTCGCCCACGTCAACCACAAGCTGCGCGGCTCCGACTCCGACGCCGACGAAGCCTTCGTCCGCGCCCTGTGCGCATCGCTCGGTGTGGAGTGCCGCGTCACGGCGGTCGATGTGAGCGCGCTCGCGGCCGGCGACAACCTCGAAGCGACGGCGCGCCGCGTGCGCTACGACTTCTTCGCCGAAGTCGCACGCGAGGTTGGCGCGCATTGGATCGCGACCGCGCACACGGCCGACGATCAGGCGGAAACCGTGCTGCATCGGCTGATTCGCGGCACGGGGCTACAGGGGCTGCGGGGGATTGCTGCGGAAAGGCAACCTACCCCCCCGGCCCCCGTCCCTGAAGAGAGGGGGGAGCAATCGCGCGAAGCGTCCTGCGCGCCGCTCGACGCGAGCGAAGCTCCAACCTCTTTCTCCCCCCTCCCTTCAGGGACGGGGGCCGGGGGGGTAGGTTGCCTTTTGCTCCGCCCCCTCCTCGCCGCCGCGCGCGCCGACGTGCTCGCGTACCTCGCCTCGATCAATCAGCCGTATCGCGAAGACGCCTCGAACACCGATACGCGGTTCACGCGCAACCGCATCCGGCACGAACTGCTGCCGCTGCTGAAGTCGTTCAACCCGGACATCGTGAGCGCGCTGGCGCGGCTCGCGGAGCACGCAACCGAGGCGCATGAGGTCGTCACGCTGGCCGCGACCGACCTTCTGGCGCGGGCCGAGCGCCCGCGCGCGGGCGCGACGGTTGTACTCGACGCGGCCACGTTGTGCGCCGCCCCGCGCGGCGCGCTGCGCGCGGCGCTGCGCGTGCTGTGGGAGCGCGAGGGCTGGCCGATGAGCGCGATGAACTTCGACAGTTGGGAGCGCGCGGTCGAAGTTGCCGACGGTAACGCGCCTGCGTGCGACTTCCCCGCCGGTGTTAGCATGCGCCACGCGGGAAGAGTGGTTCAGGTGGGCCGCAGAGAGTAAGAAGAGAATGGCCACAAAAAGCACAAAAGCCACAAAGGAAAACCGAAGGCAAGGCAGAAAGCCGGGCTGAAGGCACCGCGGTGTTGTGCCCTGTCTTCTGTCATTTAACTCTGCTTCTGCCTTCGTCTTCTTTTCTGGCTTTTGTGCATTTTTGTGGCCATTCTCTTCTGCCTTGCGAGGGCCAGTCGATGCTTCGTCCCATCCGCCGCGCGCTGCTGAGCGTGTCCGACAAGACCGGGCTTGTGGACTTCGCCCGCGAACTGGTGACCAAGTACGGCGTCGAGCTGATCGCCACCGGGGGCACGCGCAAGCTGATCGCGGACGCCGGGCTGCCGGTGCGCGACGTGAGCGACGTCACCAAGTTCCCGGAGATGCTCGACGGGCGCGTGAAGAGCCTGCACCCCGCGATCTTCGCCGGGCTGCTCGCCAAGCGCGACAAGCCCGAACACATGAGCACGCTCGCGGAGCACGACTTGCCAGAAATCGATCTGGTCGTGTGCAACCTGTACCCGTTCGAGCAAACGGTGGCGAAGCCCGGCGTGACCGAAGCCGAGGCCATCGAGAACATCGACATCGGCGGCCCGTGCATGGTCCGCGCCGCCGCGAAGAACTTCGACAGCGTGGCGATTGTTGTGCGGCCGACGCAGTATCCGCAGGTGTTGGCCCGGATGTCTGCGAAGGGTGGCAAGTTAGACCGCCCAACGCGCTTCGACTTCGCGCGTGAAGCGTTCGAACTGATCACGGGCTACGACCTCGCAATCATGCGGTATTTTGCGTCAATCGATGGTCACGCTGAAGTTGGGGAAGTCGAACGCTTCGTCGTCGGCTTTGAACGAAAGAAACTCCTGCGGTACGGCGAGAACCCGCACCAACCCGCCGCTTTCTACGTCGAACCCAACCTCACTCGCCCGTGCGTCGCGACCGCCCAGCAACTGCACGGCAAGGAGCTGAGTTACAACAACATCCTCGACCTCGATTCAGCGCTGAACCTTGCGCGCGAGTTCGCGGGGCCGGCGTGCGTGGTCGTGAAGCACAACAACCCGTGCGGCGCGGCCGTGAGCGCGAAGCTCGCGGACGCCTTCCAGCAGGCGTGGGACGGCGACGCGCTCTCCGCGTTCGGCGGCATCATCGCGTTCAACAAGCCCGTCGATGCCGACACCGCCAGCGC
>Ga0194132_10012526_pt1 | contig 10545 bp, 10 predicted proteins | sample TA2KigOf80mmetaG_FD_148612 | JGI IMG/M metagenome (GOLD analysis project Ga0194132, IMG submission 148612) | Freshwater microbial communities from Lake Tanganyika, Tanzania - TA2015054 Kigoma Offshore 80m | ecosystem: Environmental > Aquatic > Freshwater > Lake | place: Tanzania: Lake... | reverse complement strand
CGCCAGGATCGACGATCTTAACGTACTGGTTGTAAAGCGACAAAGTTCCAGGCAAGCCGATTTTTCTTATGAACAAGGAGAAATCAAGCCTTTTCAGCCTCCCAAGCTGCACCAATCAGCCTGTTGGTGGAATCAAAATCTGCGACACCATAGCTATGCCTATCCCAAAATGGGAAATCAAGGATGAATGGATCACTGGATGGGAAGGCTTGAAGTAAGTGATCAAAGAGAGATTAAACGTTGAAGTCGAGCGCGATATTGAAGTGGCACAAGCTAAGGTTGACAATCAAGTAGGGTATAAGCGTGTGCCAATTTATACTGCTTCAGCAGATGAGTACTACAGTGAGGAAGACAGTGAGGAAGTACTCATAGACACGACCAAGAACAAGGGGTTCACCACGATAAAAAAGACCACGAATTCGACGAAGAAAACCAAGCACAACGCGTCGAACAGTGAATGAGTAAATTTAGTTGATAAATTATAAAAGTGATAACTTGATGCAATTTTGTACTAAGATGGTCGGCTGGTAGCCAGACGGCTACTAGGGTAATAAGGTACTAAGTTACTAAGATAGCTGGCCGGGAGCCAGTAGGCTAATAAGGTACTAAGGTACTAAGATTGACAATCAAGTAGGGTACAACCGTGAGCTAAAAAATGCTGCTTCAGCAGATGAGTACTACAGTGAGGAAGACAATGAGGAAGTAGACACGACCAAGAACGAGGGGTTCACCAGGATCAAAAAGATTACGAATTCGATAATGATTTATATAACAGATTGCTTGAAAATGCTATATGATGAGTCCGTTACTTGAACAGATTTCCTAAAATTCTGTTTCTCATTGACCATCCATTAATAGCCGCTGGATGTAGCGATGATTGTTGAGCAATGCTGCTCTCTTCTGCCTCTCGACGTCGACCGTATTGAGTTCGGTATTGACGATCTTGCGTAAGTTGTCCTCCGAGCAGTTCCTCCCGAACCTAATCAGCGCCTTGATCACGCGGAGCTTCAGGTAATTCCACAACCGTTCAATACTACAGAAGATAAGGCCGGGCACTTACGAGTTAAATTGTGGCGAGTAGCCAGGGGTCTAGAGGTAGACGAAGTTGTTCTCAAGCATAAAAGTACTGCCCTAAACGCCACTGTGTGCCTTGTGTCCATCAGCCACAACGTAGATCTCATCGTTGGCAGGTCCGATGAGCTGTTTCCTGACTTTCTACAGAAACACACAGTAGTTTTCTGCATCGTTTCTTGGAGCCAACATAAACACAGCCTTCTTTAAGCAGGTACCGATCGCACCGAAAACGGTTAGTGACTTCCCACGGCTGCTCGATATCGGCAAATTAATGACGTTGTGCTTGGGAGCCCAGGTCTTGTTAAGTGTCTTCCAGGTGTGGAAGGAAGACTCGTCTACGTAGATGACTGCCTTGTCGCTGTCAATGACTTGCTTCAACATTTTTGCGTACTCCAAGCGTTCCTGATCGGTAATCTTGAAACCGTTGTATTGCATGTAGCCCGTCGCACGGTAGGAGATGCCGTGCTTCTTGTACAGCCTATGAAGTGAGTCAACGCAGTAGGTAAACTGTTTCTCCTGCCGCAGTTGCTAGACGCGCCACCTCAAGGACATCCCAGCCCACGCTTGAAGTGTCTGTTTGGAGATCAGGTACTCTACTATGTCCTTGGGGATCTTAGTCCTCGAAGAGTAGTCGACTGCAGCATAGTGGTCCACCATCTGGTGTCCATCTCAGACAAATTTCTAAAGTATATAAATTACAGTAGGCCTAAGCATACCCGTAAACTTGGCCACCTAGGTGTAGCTCATTTTGATCGTACTGAAGTCTGTCACTGAGCCGAAATGGAGCATCACGCACAGCCAATGGTGCAAGCTCGTTATTTTTGGTCTGAATGCGGATTTCTTGGCCACAAGCTTAGCTTCACGTTTGCGCTTCTGTTTGAGCTAAGGCATTTCAGCGTCGTTTGCTAATTCATATCGATTACCGAGCATTTCTCTCAGTTGTACAAGGCCAGGTACTCTGCCAGGATGCTGCGAACGAATGCGTTACCGTGTTTGAAGTGACACAGCCTACATTTGAAAAAATTAATCACTTAACGAACATCGTTTGTTAGATCAAGTTTTCAAGTCAAATAAATTCAAGCTCACTGTTGTCAATCAGAATGTTGTTAAAACCGAATAATCTTTAAATTACAATATCAAAATGCGAACTTAAAACGTACATGTGTTAAGTGACCGAGATGTCTAGAGCCTCGAGATGCTTGCTGACGCCATCAAGTCGAAGGAGCACTTCTACGAGTGCTTAGTTCGCTACGGCTACCACATGCCAGCGCTGAAGTCCAGCATAGTTACGATGAAGTACATGGAGCGCGTCAAGCAAGGGAAAGTCTACTGCCCATTGACGAGAGACATCCGTCTGAAAGCCTGCCCTAGGCCGCCGCCCTCCAAATAGTTACTCAAAATGCTGCTCGAGGCAGCTGCTGAAGACGACCAAGAGTTAGGTATTGAGCACAAAAAATTACCTGATCAGCGTTGGATGCTCGAGGTCTTGGCGACAATGCGGCCTGACTGTTACATCTTTGAGAAAGGCTATGTGCCCTCACTGGCTAATAGGGAAGTACCTCAGGACCAAGCTATGGTCGATAACAGCGACGGGTTCTGGTCCGGACAGCCAATGCTCGGCATGATAGGCAAATCCGCAAAGAGTAGCCGTTCGGTGCTTAACCGGATGTTGGGCGGCAGCTCCATCGACAACAAAATCATTCGTGCCAAGGAGCGACTTGAAGCTTAACAGTTACGTATAGCAATGCTGGAACAGAAGAGGGAACATAAGGTATAGAAAGTGCAAGCGCAGCAGCAGATTTAGTAAAGAGAGAACGCCTTGCTGCTACGTGAACAGCAGTTACTCGCAAGAGAAGCAAATGTCAACAGCGCTGAGTCACAGCTCAATCAGCTTCACTAGACCCTACAGCAGGAGTTCAATGAGACCGTCAAACGTGAAGCCTAGAAAATGGTTCAGGGCCAACACCAGGAGCCATTTCCAAATGTGATTGTTAACGAAGCAAGCTAGTCCCACTTGAACGACCCAAGATCGGCGTTTGAGGAGGAACACGATGAGGTTGAAGGGACTATGGAGGGACTCGTAGGTAATGCGATCACTAAAATGCGGCTAGAAAGCTCGGGCAAAACCATTAGGACAAGATCCCAGTTGAAAGGCTTGAAGGCTAATAAATTAAACTAGTGAATTACTTTATTTAATACTAAATCAATATTTTAAATGTAGGCGTTTGACAGCTATTTACTAATGGTGCACTTGATTTGAAATCATACAAATTCAACTTTAGTCAGATTTTTTCTACTGGTGCACTCGATTTGAAATTATAGGAATTCAACCTTAAACCCCATATCTGAAAAATTAATTAAGTAATTAAGTATATTAAATTCAAGAGAGTAATACTAATTTGAATTTTTTTTTTCTTTTTAATTTGATTTACTTAATTCTTTATTACAAAATTTAATATACACATATAATTAGTAGGTCAGTAGCCGACTTCATTGATATTATTGTTTGCGATAAAGATCATTTCCAAATAATCTTGCTAATATTATAAGATAGCATGTTCGAATTCAACTGGTAGCGGCTTTTTTTTAGCCCAAATCTATGAAAAAAAATTAAAAAAAGCAAAAAAAAGAATGACAATTATCTCCGTGACCTTTGATCGGAGGTAAGGCGTGTGACCACTTTTTTTTCATCATTTTTTTTCCTCTATCAGATGCATGTCTCAGAATTTTTTATAGATCGCGTTTATGAAAAAAAGTGTGCCAAGAAAAATTTTGCAAAATTTTTTTTGAATCCATGGTGAAGCCAGCAAAATTTTTTGAAGCCGAGTTAAATTTTTTAAAAAAAGTTTAAAGTTGGTAATAAGATATAGAGAATTCTTTAGAGAAAATAAAAACATTCTATCGAAAACCGAACACAACAATTATCACCAGTAAAGTTCACACTAAGTTCTCTAGAGAATACCATAACTTTCTATAGACAACCGAAGAAAACAATTATCAACAGTAAATGTCACACAAAGTTCTCTATAGAATACAAGAACTTTCTATCGACAACCGAAGAAAAAAATTATCACCAGTAAAGTTCTCACACAGTTCTCTAGTAAATACACGAACTTTCTATCGACAACAGAAGAAAACAATTATCATCATTAAAGTTCACACTAAGTTCTCTAGAGAATACCATAACTTTCTATAGACAACCGAAGAAAACAATTATCAACAGTAAATGTCACACAAAGTTCTCTATAGAATACAAGAACTTTCTATCGACAACCGAAGAAAAAAATTATCACCAGTAAAGTTCTCACACAGTTCTCTAGTAAATACACGAACTTTCTATCGACAACAGAAGAAAACAATTATCATCATTAAAGTTCACACTAAGTTCTCTAGAGATTACCATAACTTTCTATCGACAACCGAAGAAAACAATTATCACCAGTAAAGTTCTCACACAGTTCTCTAGTAAATACACGAACTTTCAATCGACAACAGAAGAAAACAATTATCACCAGTAAAGTTCACACTAAGTTCTCTAGAGATTACCATAACTTTCTATCGACAACCGAAGAAAACAATTATCACCAGTAAAGTTCACACACAGTTCTCTATAGAATACAAGAACTTTCTATCGACAACCGAAGAAAAAATTATCACCAGTAAAGTTCTCACACAGTTCTCTAGTAAATACAAGAACTTTCTATCAACAACCGAAGAAAAAAATTATCACCAGTAAAGTTCACACTAAGTTCTCTAGAGATTACCATAACTTTCTATCGACAACCGAAGAAAACAATTATCACCAGTAAAGTTCTCACACAGTTCTCTATAGAATACAAAAACTTTCTATCGACAACCTATCACCAGTAAAGTTCACACTAAGTTCTCTAGAGATTACCATAACTTTCTATCGACAACCGAAGAAAACAATTATCACCAGTAAAGTTCACACACAGTTCTCTATAGAATACAAGAACTTTCTATCGACAACAGAAGAAAACAATTATCACCCCAAAACCCCAAAACCCCAAAACCCCAAAACCCCAAAACCACATTTTTTATAATTAATTGGAAAGTAAAATATGCTAGGGACTTCTGATCTTTGTTCCCGTTACCAGCAATACTGTTTTTAAGATATTCTGCTTGCTTACCTCAATTTTTTTTTCGCGATTCCTTCGCTTAATTCGACTTTACTTTCAATAGCATTCGTTTAAAATGGAAAATCATCCGAAATTCTTCAAATCTTCACTCGATAAGACTACAAATCATTCACCAACATTTTTCGTGATGTCGCCGAGAATGTTTGAGTTTTTCGTCTTCACCTAAAAATAGAATAAATAATAAGTTTTAAGAGGAATACTCTTTTTTGAAAGTTATCACAAAAAGCATTTATCGAGAGATTACTTACTAGTGGTGTCTGTGCCCCTAGGCTTGATTAATCTTCGCTGTTTACTAGCATTACAGGATTTGCTTTCAATTTTACGAGTGGGCCATTTGAGCGGTCAGAGTATTCATGCTCTTCATCATTATTTTCTCTTACTTCTTTAGTTTCTGATTCGTTGGATTTCGATTACGAGTAGAAGCTGTAAAAGAGATTCAAGTCAAACGGTGACAGCTTTGGTTCTTTGGTGTAAGATTTTAAGATGTTGTAGATCCTGCCCGTATTAATTGCCATGACAAATTTGTCCTCAGAACTTAAATCTTTGGTAATAATCTCATCAATGTCTTGATCCGATTCGTTTTAGCTCGTATCATCCTTATCTTAATTTCTGATTACGTTGCTGTTATTGAATTTCAGCAAAATCTTCTGTCGCTCAGTAAGGAAATCGCGTTGAAAAATTCTTGATCTCCTTACTTCATCCATCATCTCTTTGATATCACATTAATGATTGAGGCGGTCTTTGGCAATCTCGAATAACTTGTTTGTATGGTTCATGCGATCTAACTTGCAAGTTCTGCAACGGAAAATTTAGCCCATGAATCCAAAATACAAATTTATTCTTTGGTTACAGTCGTAGTTGAAACGTTTCCTCTTGCTAATGATGTCAACAGTTATTAAATTTATGTCGTACTCATCCAATTTTTTTTCATTTAGGCTTTAGATGAACTTTTGTTCATCTTTTAATTTTTATTCCTTGTACTTCAAGAAATCTTCCTCGTTGATCTTTTCGTCTTACTCTGAAATTGCTTATTTGCAGCATTTCTTTTCTTTTTGTTTTACAGCCCCATTGTCATTCAAGAATCTAGTGTAGAATTTCCTGTCGTTCTATTCTTCTAGGAAAAGTTTTTTTATTAAAGTTGCGTAGTAATCGATGTCTGCAAAGTAGCCCACGAAGAAAATAATGATGGTTTCCCAGAAGCCGTAGATGCCACCAATAATACCGATCTGGTTCATGTAGTCCATTCTGGTGAATTTTACAATGTTTTTGAAGGAGTCGAGTCTTATGTCGATTTTAATTAGTGGTCCCTGTTTTTCAACTTATAAAGGTTATCTTACCTATTTGGAGGTAAAAATTGTGGCTGCGTTGAATTTATCATCCTTATCATGATATGTATCCTGAAACGGCTCTGCTTCGATGGATTATTCTCTAACAAAGAATTCCTGATGAATTTCAGAATTGATATCTAATTTAATTGAGTGCTGAGTATTCAAGAACGGTTTAAAAATTGTTGCTGAGTCTGAATAATCGGGATAAGAGTCATTGAAGGCAAAAAGAAACTCATTAACACCAAGATAGTCTTTGTATTCCGTTTCAAGATAACAGTCTCCGCTGTAAAAATTTCCAAATTTAAAATCGTATTCTGCCTCTTCGAATTTTTTATTTTATTCTTTCAACTCTTTTTTTAACTTCTTATACTATTTTGTACCGTAATCTGTTTCATTTATTTTGCGCTAAATCTCTAAAATCTTATCCCAAGTATCATAATATTACTTTTGAAATTCATCGTCTAAATCGGAGTTTACGCATCTTTCTAATCTGATCTAAACGTAAGTCTATGTGCTCTAAAGCCTGTTACCTTAAAGCGTTTTTTTTGCCAGCTCTGTCCCATTGAAACAATACAAATTGTAGTCGTGCAATCCTTTGGCACCAGGAAAATCAGTTTCAGAACTTTCTGAGCATAATTAAAATGGTACAGCAGTTGTCTAATTGGTATATACCCCAGGAGAGACTTCTTTTTCTTCGATGAAGTCCAACCTAAACTTTGATTTATCAAAATAGTCGTCATTTTAAGGATGCCTTCTTAGGCCGAAAGCAAAAATAAAACCACGTTCAAACGGATTGTATGGTTCTAGATTATTATACATATCCATGGGTTTTATTTAGTCGATCTCTTTGTTAAAGACCGGAATAATTAGGGCCTGAGTGATATAAACCATAAAGCTTAAAAGCGCAATAGTTAATATGCCACCATAAAGGGTCTTGAACTCTGTTTCACCGTTGTAGGTCAGGCTGACCGGTTTGCCAAAGTTATCTAGGCCTTTAACAATGTCTAGGAATTTGTTCAAAGGCTTATTTTCTGGTTTTTTTTAGCCGTTACTTTTGTTATTCTTCATTTTTGATTTATTTAATTATAATTCAAGTCCACACGCCAAGGGGTTTACCTTAGTATCTTAGTATCTTAGTACCTTATTGCCTTAGTACCTTAGTATCTTAGTATCTTAGTGCCTTAGTGACTTAGACTTTAAAATGATCAATCTCAGGGATGAAAGTGAGAATGGGGTGAAATGATCAGAACGAAAGTTGTGCGTTAAGACACGAGCTACAACTTTCGCCCTTGGACCATCCCTGAATTCCAACTTTCATCCCCAAGAATTTTCAAAACATTACCTTAGTGACTTAGTGCCTTAGTACCTTAGTATCTTAGTATCTTAGTACCTTATTGCCTTAGTACCTTAGTATCTTAGTATCTTAGTACCTTAGTGACTTAGACTTTAAAATGATCAATCTCAGGGATGAAAGTGAGAATGGGGCGAAATGATCAGAACGAAAGTTGTGCGTTAAGACACGAGCTACAACTTTCGCCCTTGGACCATCCCTGAATTCCAACTTTCATCCCCAAGAATTTTCAAAACATTACCTTAGTGACTTAGTACCTTAGTGCCTTAGTAGCTACCAGCCGACCATCTTAGTACAACAGTGCTTATATAATTTATTGACTTAAATATTTTCATTCACCATTCAACGATTTGGGCTTGGTTTTCTTTGTCGAAAATGTGGTCTTTTTTTTCCTGGTGAACCCCTCGTTCTTGGTCGTGTCTATGAGTACTTCCTCATTGTCTTCCTCAATGTAGTACTCATCTGCTGAAGCATCATGTTCCGGTTAATGCCTAGACCCTAATTGATTGTCAACCTTAACTGGTGCCGATTCAATATCGCGCTTGCCTTCAACGTTCAATCTCTCTTTCATCACTTACTTCAAGCCTTCCCAGTCAGTGATCCATTCATCCTTGATTTCCCACTTTGGGATCGGCATAGCTACGCTCTTAGAGATGTTGATTCCGTTAACAGGCTAGATGGTGCAGCTTGGGAGATGGAACTAGCTCTATGTCTTTTTCTACATAATAAGAGTTAGCCTAGCTGAATTTTGACTTTACAGCCAGTAGGTAGCGATCGTCGATCCTGGCGTTGCAAAACGGTACACAAAATCGTGCAGTCTAGTCAAAGCTAATTTGTCCTGCAAGTTTGGTTTGAGCCTAATATTGCGCACAGTTCCAACAAAATGGTTTTTATGGCATGTTTTAGCCAGAATAAGCCAGACTGTAGTCCGACCGATCACAAGAACGTTGTGCGGAATGTTTGATAAGGCGTGAGTGAGCTGGTAGATATCGATATGTTTGTAAACATTCTTAAGGACTTGCTTGTCGTTCAAAACATGGTTAACGATCTCGTTGAGCAGAACTGCAGCATCTGAATGGAAATGGCCTGTCATATAAGTGTGTTCAAAGGTCTAGTTGGGATTTTCCAAAAAACGGTAGCTGATTTCAAGGCGGGTCAATCCGGACATTTTTGCTTTTCTTATCTTGGTTTGAATTACATCAAGGTTTTATACTGCTCCAACTACTTAGTTGATGCGACTCCCAACCAGCTTGGTTCCATCTCTCCCGACAAGTTCCAGAATTTTGTCATATACTTTAATAACCATGACGTGATCACCCTGACGATTAAGTACGTTAAATTTCAGACAGGTTGAAAGACAGCCTTCAGCTACCTTGACTTGAGGGTCTTCAATGCTATTGTGGCAGAAAAATTTGAATTACCCGTCTCTCAAAAGCTTTGCTATGAGATCTTGCAGTTTTTCTCGCATTAAAATTCGGGCTTTGTCGTCCAACGAAGGCATGAATGATCCGGCCAAGTCTAGTGTAGTATCAAGCTTTGTAATCTTGAAACTTAGCGCAGGGTCGTCGTCGATCTGAAGAGCTTTAAGGCAAAAATCAGTTACTGCATTCCTCACGCTTCTTAAAATCGTAACAGTTTTTGAGTTCAGCGCGTTTGTTAAGCTCGTAAGGGTGAGCCAGAGCGAAGTCTGTTTTCCGTCCCTTCTCACGGTGATGCGCTTGACAGTCACATCTTCAACTGTGTGGTGGATGTGAAAGCGCAAGTTAGGTATGAGTTTGGTAATCACGTCGACTTAGAAGTTGCCAAGGTTGATCTAGAGCCCATCGATGAAAGGGACTCCCAGAATTCAGAAATCAGTCTCAGAGAACGGAGTCTTTGCAACGTCTCTAATAATTTGGTCGAGATCACAAAGCTCATTCCGAACACTAGCCCTTTTCAGGAGTAGCTTGATCTGCGTCATGTCAAGGTCTAGCAACTATTTTTTCGTGGTGGCTAGCTTCTAGGCTTGACGGAAGATCGCCAAGCGCTTCTAGGCAAGTCGTTTATTTTCTTTAATTTAAGCGTTGGTGGCTTTTATTAAATTTAAATCGACATAGGCTCGTTTTTATTTCTCACATTTTGCCCTAAGCGTAAAACATCTCCTTTCTGCATTCCTCAAGCTAGCTTTAGCTTGTTTGAGCTAGGACTCAAGCTATGTCTGCTAATGACCTGCTGCAGACTTTTGGGAGTGGTGGCAGGGCTTGATTTTTATGTCTCGGTACCGTTTGGCTTGTAAACAATGAAGCAAAAAGGGGTGCTTCGCTAAACCATCATTTTTGATGAGAGTCACAATTTTGCGACTACAGCCTTGGCAAATTGCCTGGGTCGAAATCTGCGTGGTGTTGCAGATAGGGCAGAGATGCTGCTCCAGTTTGGGAACGGTCTTGGGGGTCCTCTGGTTTTTGGTGGGGGTCTGCTATAAAGATTAGGAGAAAAGTTTGCACTCACTTTTTTGGGTGTTTTGGTCATTTGATTAATCTAATTAATCAATTAAAAAATACAAATCAAACTAGTAAACCCCGGAAAATATATTTGAAATTTAAATTATTGAAATAATTTTCAGAAGCACTTGCGATGGATAATATTGGGGCCA
>Ga0194132_10012524_pt1 | contig 10546 bp, 5 predicted proteins | sample TA2KigOf80mmetaG_FD_148612 | JGI IMG/M metagenome (GOLD analysis project Ga0194132, IMG submission 148612) | Freshwater microbial communities from Lake Tanganyika, Tanzania - TA2015054 Kigoma Offshore 80m | ecosystem: Environmental > Aquatic > Freshwater > Lake | place: Tanzania: Lake Tanganyika... | reverse complement strand
AGCCCAAGCGGCGCGGGGGTCTTTGCCATGGAACGGGCCGGCGACAAGTTCGAATGCCGCGTCGCGGCCCAGGCCGTGGAGGGAGCACGGCGCCTGGTGCTGCGGCTGCGCAACAAGAAAACGGTCGGCCCCGCTTCGTTGGAAGAGTTGGGAATGCGGGCCAAGACCATCGAGCAGCTCAATGCGCTGGTGGCCCAGGACCACGGCCTGCTGTTGTTCAGCTCCGCGCCGGCTGGCGGACTGACGACGCTGATCGAATTAATCCTCAATAAGTCCGACCGGTTCCTGCGCGACTTCTGCGCCGTGGAGGATACTCAGCGGCGGGAGCATGAAATCACCAACGTGGAAGTGACCACCTACGACTCCGCGGCCGGGCAATCTCCTGCCACCGTGCTGCCGAAGCTCCTTCGCCGCCAGCCGAACGTGCTGGTGGTGCGCGACCCGGTCAATGCGGACACCGTGCGCCTGCTGTGCCAGCAGGCGGCCGAACGGATGATTTTAACCTCCATTGCTGCCCGGGACGCCTGTGAGGCGTTGTTGCGGGTTTTGCTCTTGAAGGTCCCGGCGCAGGAGTTTGCCCCAGCCGTGACGGCGGTCGTGCACAGTCGGCTGCTGCGCAGGCTCTGCGAGAACTGCCGGGAGCCGTATCCCCCCGGCGCGGAACTGTTGGCCAAGCTGGGCATTCCCGCGGGAAAAGTGGAGGTCTTCTACCGCCCGCGGCAGGAAAAAGAAGCCATCTGCGAAGCCTGCCGGGGCATCGGCTACCGCGGGCGGATTGGCATCTACGAGTTGTTGCACGTCACCCCGGCAGTCCGCGACGCACTGATCAAAAGTCCGCAGATCGAGCCGCTCCGCAAAGCGGCCCGCGAGGCGGGCCTGATCTCCGCCCGCGACCAGGCCATTCTGCTGGTGGCCCGGGGAGCAACGTCGCTGGACGAAGTACAGCGGGTGTTCAAATCGTAAGGACCGTACCATGACTCTCATTCTCTTACTCGCCGTGCTGGCCGTACTGGCCCTGATCACCGCCATCGTCGGCTCCCAGGGACTGTGGCATGCCGTCATCACCTTTTTCAACGTGCTGGTCGCGGCCTTGATTGCCACCAACTATTTCGAGCCCATTTCCGAATGGCTCGACTACCAAGGCCCCACGTTCACCTATTTGATCGATTTTCTCGTCGTCTGGGCTCTGTTTGCCGGCGTGTTTATGGTGCTGCGTTCGCTGACCGACCTGTTCTCCCGGGTGAAGGTCCGGTTCATCAAGCCCGTCGATTTGGCCGGTGGATTTTTGATGGCTTTTTGGACCGGCTGGATCTTCGTCTGCTTTGCCATGATGACCATGCACACCGCTGCGTTGCCGCGAAACTATCTCGGCGGAGCGTTTCAACCCACGCCGGAGTCCAAAATGGTCCTGGGTCTGGCCCCAGACCGGCAGTGGCTGGCGCTGGTCCACCGGCTCTCCAAAGAATCCCTGCGGCCTCTGGGAAACAAGGACCGCACGTTCGATCCCAAGGGGGCGTTCGTGCTTCGCTATGGCGCTCGCCGCGCGGAGTTTGAAACCGTCCCGGGTATTCGGGTGAATCGAGAATGGGGACAACCCGCGCGGCGGGACACGGTGGCCGAGTGAAGTCGGCAAGGCTGGCGTCCGTGCGGGCAGCTTTCTGGTGAGTTGCGCCTCCTTCTGCGGAATCGGCGAAATCGGCGGGCGGAGAACTGCCCGGGCACGCACGATCCGCTTCGCTCTTTAGCAATCAGAAACTCATGCTTGCACAGTCGCTGATCGTTTCGGGCCACACAGGCAGGGCGACCGCTCGCCGCGACGTGCGGTACCCCGAAGCGACGACCGATAGGGCTAGGTGCCCAGCGCCCGGCCGCGACCTTGTCGCTTGGCCTCGTGTAATACGCCATCGACCGTTCTCATGCAGGCGGAGACATCTGGCACTCCGCGCGAGTTTTTAAGGCACTGATACCCAATACTCGCCGTCACGGGCAGCGATGCCTCATTTGCCAAGCCGGCCCGCAGAGCATGCAGCAGCCGATCAACCACCGCGGCCGCCGCTAGGCGATCCACGTCGGCAATCAACACGGCGAACTCATCCCCGCCCAGCCTCGCAACCACGTCGGCCGGGCGCAGCTCGGCGGCCAGGATCTGCGCACAGCGCGCAAGCACGGCGTCTCCGACGGCATGTCCAAACTGATCGTTGATCTGCTTGAAGTGGTCCAGGTCGATCATCGCCATACAGCCGCCGGCTCCCGCTGCCGTCGCGGCGAAGTGCCTTGAGAGCGCCACATCCCAGCCGCGGCGGTTCAGCAGGCCGGTGAGCGGATCGCGGTGGGCCAGCTCGTGCAGGTGCTCTCGTGCCGCTGCGGCAAGGTGCTTCTCCATCCGAAGCTGAAGGATGCGGCCCACAAGCCTGCAGGCTAGGGCCACCTCGCGCGGCGCAGCATCGGCGGGGAGCTCGGCCTCAGGAGCCGGCAGCGCGACCATCGCGGGGCCAATTTGGACGATGGCCAACCGTCCGGCCTGAAGCAACTCCGCAAATACCGCGGTATCCTGCAGCGGGTCGCTCGCACCATCGATCACCACGATAACGGTTAGTACCTGTCCAACCGCTTCGCGATCCAGGCCGTCGAGCCTCTCGACGACAGTGCCAACCGCGGCCAGCTCTCTTGACCAGAAGCCACGACGCGCTGGGTCGTTCGTGTGCAAGACAATCAGCAAGCCAGATGCATCGGCCATGCCGCGATTATAGCGGGTGCGTTCACACCACTGCGGGAGATTCAAGGGCCGGCAAGCCGCCCATGCCACCCTGCGCCCGCCAACACACCAATCCGAAGCGTAAGCGAGGAAACACCGCAGAAGGACCGCTCGCGCCCCAAAAGGTCTCGCTGACGCTTCGGGTTCGTGGCTATTTCTGGCTCATCACGCCCCGGTGGTACACGGCCGGATCGTCCCTGCCGTCGCCGTTCCAGTCGCCGACCACGGGCAGATCCTCGGCGCCCCCCAGCTCGAACACTTTGTCGGTGGCCTCCAGCGAACCGTTACCGTTGGAATCCAGCAACCACTGACCCTGGCGATAGACGCCCACCTGGTCGCGGCTGCGGCCGTTCCAATCGCCCACCACAGGAATATCGCCGGCCTGGCCGACATGAACCGTGCGGTCATTATCGCCGTCGTAGCGGCCGTCACCGTTGACATCGAGGTACCACGTGCCATCGCGGAAGATACCGATGGTCCGGATGCCGTCTCCGTTCCAGTCGCCGACAACAGGAATATCCTTTGGATTGCCGTAGCTGAAGACGTGGTCGATCAGGTCGGAGCGGAGCTTGCCTTTTTCGCCCAGGCGCAGATCTCGCTTGCCGAGCGTGGCCTCTTCCACCTTCGGGGGCGGATTCTTTAGGTGGTCTTTGGGAGCATTGTACGAATCGGGAATGCCGGGCTCCGCGCGAATGGCGCGGGGGTCACCTGCCCAGGCGGGGCCGTAGATGCCGATGTCGTCCTTGCCGTCGCCGTCCCAGTCGCCGACCACGGGACGGTCCTTTTCGGTTCCCAGTTTGGCCCACAGGTCGCCCGCGTCCCAAACGCCGTTGCCGTTTAGGTCAATAAACCACTGGCCGTCAATGTAGACGCCCATTTCGCTGGTGCCGTCGCCATTGAAGTCGCCGGAAATCGGCCGGCCATTGATAGCGCCGAACACGAACTGCTTCGGCACGCCGTCCTCCCCGAACAGGCTCCAGGTGGCGCCGTCCAGTTCCATATTCGTCACGGAAACGGGAATCAGCGGCGAGGTATACAGGACCGCCACGCCGTTATCGAGCACCGCTCGAGGCTGCCCCGCGTTTGTCACGCTCAGGTGCCACGTGTACCACACCACCGGCGCCACGCCGCGGATGTCCTGCGGTTCTTCAAACAACAGGTACGGCTCCGGCCGGAACAGCGGCGGCGGCGGCGGTATGAACTGCGGGTTAAACGGCGGTGGGGTGGGTGGCGGCGGATTGTCCGGCGGAAGGATTACGCGTCCGACCGTCACTTCGCTGAAGTTGTTCTCCTGCGAATGCTGGCCGGCGGTCACCTGGATCCGCAGCAGTGCGTCGTTGTTCGGGCTGACCACCAGCGGACCCGTGATGGCTGGATCGACCGGAGCATGCGGATTGATTGCTACGCCGCCGGTAGTGCCCGGCGTGTCGATGGCGTCGAAGTAGCCATCCGGCTGCAGTTGGAACACGGCATAACTCCCGGCCTTCAGCCCTTTGAATTCGTAGTAGCCGTTCTCGTCGGTCACCGCCGTGATCGGGCCGGGGCCGTGGAAGCCGGGCAGCACGTGCGGCGAATCTCCCGTGATTACTTCGCCGGTCACGCCATCGCGCAGTTGCAGCGTCACGCCGGCAATCGGCGTATCGTCCGAAGTGCGGACACCGTCCCGAACGGTCGAAATGTCCGCGGGGGGGACATTGCTGTTGGTGGCAATCGGTCCCCCATCCTGGAAGACAAAGCCGGAGATCGTGGCCGGCGGCTTCTCGCAGAAGTCGTAGTCCACTGCGTGCACGCCGGAGCCCAGCACAATCTGATCGATCCGGTCGTTCGATTCCACGCCGCCGGCGCTGCCTGGGTCCTGGCCGCCGTCGAAATAGCCGGCCGGCTGATCTTCCACCACGCTGTACGTACCCGGTGCCAGGTTTTCGAACGTGTACTGCCCCTGGGCATCGGTCAGCGTGGTGGCAATCTGCTGCCCTTGGGCGTTGAGCAGCCGGATCGTGACGCCGGCAATCGGCTTCTCGCCGGGGTCGAATTCGCAGTCCCCGTCGGTATCCGCGTGCACCCGGCCGCTGATGCTGGCCGGCAGTTCTTCGCAGAAGTTGTAATTCACGCCGTGCGTGTTCGAGACCAGCACCACCCCTTCGATCCGGTCGTTGCCGGTCACCGCGCCCCCTTCGCTGCCGACTTTCTCGCCACCGTCAAAATACCCGGCCGGAGTCTCTTCCAGCACGCCATACGTACCGGGAGCCAGATTATCAAATTTGTATTCACCCTGGGCATTGGTCGTGGTGGTGGCAATGATGTTGCCGTCCTTGTCCAGCAGGTGGACCTTCACCCCTTCGAGCAGGATTTCACCCGGCTGATAGGTGCAATCGCCGTTGAGATCGCCATGCACGCGGCCGCTGATGCTGCTGGGAAGTTTTTCGCAGAAGTCGTAACGGACGCCGTGCGTGCTGGAGATCAGGGCAATTTTCTCGATCCGATCGTTGCCGGTGATCTCGCCGCCAACACTGCCAACCTTTTCACCGCCGTCAAAGAAGCCGGCCGGCGTCTCTTCCAGCACGCCGTACGTGCCGGGGGCCAGGTTATCGAACTTGTACTCACCCAGGGAGTTCGTGGTGGTGGTGGCAATGATGTTGCCATCCTGGTTCAGCAAATGGACCTTCACGCCGGAGAGCAGCAGTTCCCCTTCCTGGTACGTGCAGTCACCGTTGAGATCACCATGCACGCGGCCGCTGATGCTGCTGGGGAGCTTTTCGCAGAAGTCGTAGCGGACGCCGTGCGTGTCCGAGATTAGCACGATCTTCTCGACTTTGTCGTTGCCGGTCACTTCGCCGCCGACGCTGCCTACTTTCTCGCCGCCGTCAAAGAAGCCGGCTGGCGTCTCTTCCAGCACGCCGTACGTCCCCGGCGCCAAGTTATCGAGCTTGTATTCACCCTTGGCATCGGTAGTCGTGGTGGCAATCACTTTGCCGGTCGAATCCAGCAAATGGACCTTCACTCCGGAGAGGAGCAGCTCCCCTTCCTGGTACGTGCAGTCGCCGTTGAGGTCCCCATGCACGCGGCCGCTGATGCTGCTGGGGAGTTTTTCGCAGAAGTCATAGCGGACCCCCTGCGTGCCGGAAACCAGCACGATCTTTTCGATACGGTCGTTGCCGGTCACCTCGCCGTCGGCCGAGCCAACTTTCTCACCCCCGTCAAAATAGCCCGCCGGGGTTTCTTCCATCACGCCGTACGTCCCCGGAGCCAGGTTCTCAAACTTGTATTCGCCCAAGGAGTTCGTCGTGGTGGTGGCGATGATCTTGCCGGTCGAATCCAGCAGGTTAACCTTCACCCCGGAAAGGAGCTTTTCCCCTTCCTGATAGGTGCAGTCCCCGTTCAGATCGCCATGCACGCGACCGCTGATCGTCCCCGGCTTGTACTCGCCGAACTTGTAGTTGATCCCCGCCTGACCCGGGGCCAGCAGAATCCCATTGATCTCATCGCCAGGGTTGACCGCCGTGCCCCCCGCGTTGCCCGGCGTGTCGATGCCGTCGATGTAGCCGGCCGGCTGCAACTCGACCACGCGATACGTACCCGGGGCCAGCCCCGTGACCGCCCACGAACCGTCCGGGTTGGTCGTGGTGGTGATCGGCGTGGTGGATCCATCGATGGTCGAAACGGGAATGACCTGAATCGTCACACCGCCGATCCCTTCGTCGCCGGTGTTTTGCACCCCGTTGTTGTTCCGGTCGTGATAAACCACGCCGCTGAGGCTGGCCGGGCGGGCCTCGCCGAAATCATTGTGGATGCTGTCCTGGCCGCCGAGCACGGTGATCTGGCTGATGACGTTGGGCGAATCGACCGTGCCGACGGTCGCTCCGTCGATCGTGCCCGCCTGAGCACCCACGCTGAAGAACCCCGCCGGCTGCGTTTCCACCACGCGGTACGTCCCCGGCAGCAGGTCCGACCCTTCGAACTTGTAGTGCCCCTGAGCGTCGGTCGTGGTTGTCTTGCCGGTGGAAACGTACGAGCCGTTCTGTAGTTTGAACAGCTCCAGTTTCACGCCGCCAATCCCCGGCTCGCTGCCGTTCTGGTCGTTGTTCAGGTTGAGGTCTTCAAAGACCGTGCCGGAGATGGAGACCGGTTTGGGAACCTGCACGATCGAAATAACAGCCCCGGCCGTATGGTCGCTCTGATCCTCCGTGCTGGGCGGGTTGTAGCTATCTTTAGGCAGATTGAGCGTTGTGCCGTTGGCCACGGCCGCGGCTGCAAACTCGTCGTCGAAGGCGTCAAAGAACGTGGCCGTCCCTTGCGAGTCCAGATAGTGAGGAGCGCTGAAAAAACCGGTCAGGCGGGAGCCTTCAAATTCGGCCCCTTCCACCAGGGAGTTGGAATTGAAGAGCCCCATTTCATCCACGTCGATCGTGAACGTCAGCACGTCCCCCGCGGAAAAGCCGTCCAGGTCGAAGATCAACTCCATGCCGCCGTCGGAAACGCTGACGTTGGTCACGGTAAAATTCTGCGAGGGTTGAATTGTGAGCGGGGAGGAAAGGAACGCCCCCTGTCCACCCGGAGAGATATCGAAGAAGGCATCTCCCAAACCCAACACGCCGTCTCCCAGCTTGTCCGTGTCGATGACAATGCGTTTCAGTTCGGTCCCCGCATCGCCCCCTTCAAAGGAGATCTGGATGGTGTTGGCGATGGAGTCGTCGCCAATGGTGGGATCGTAATAGACCGCCCCCAGGTGGATGTTGGCCGCCAGCATCCGCCTCTCTTCCAGCGCCTCGAAATGGCACTGGTGCCGCCCTGAACGAGCCCGCAGCGCCGCGGCCGATGCATGCCGATCATCGCGTCGAAACCATTGCTTGAACATTCCCACGCATCACCTCCCGAGTGGAATGACGAATGACGAAGCACGAATGACGAAGCATGGGCATGCCTTCGTCATTCGGATTTCGACATTCGTCATTGTGTTTTCTTGTCCCCTTGTTGATTCTGGGCTGTCGCGTCGCTCTGTGAATGTTCCACAAGCGGCCAGACGCGGATCGTCGTGTCGTAACCGCCGGAGATCAGCAGCGTGCCGTCTCGATCGCTGGTCAGGGCGGAAACGGATCCGGTGTGCCCTTTCAATGCGCGAAGCTCCTCACCCGTGCCGGCGTCCCACAGCCGGATCACGTTATCGCTGCCGCCGGTGGCCAATCGATTGGGTGCGTAAAACAACAACGACAGCACCTTGGAGGCGCCCGCCCGGAACTCGCGCACTTCCTTGCCATCGGCGGGATCCCAGATTTTCACCCGGCCGTCTTCGCTCGCAGAGGCCAGCATCCCATCCGGCGAGAACGACAACGCCCGGATTCGCCTTGTATGGGCTTGCGGCACGTCCTTCGGCGGTGATCCCCCCGTCACGTCCATCAGCCGCAGCTTGCCGTTGCGGCCGGCGCACGCCAGTTGGTGCCCGTTAGGGTGAAAGGCCACGGCCCGCATATCGGAGCACGGGCAGCCAGGGTTGCCAATCAACTCGCCCGTATGGCCATCGTAGACCCGCATTCCCGGTTCGAAACCGACGGCCACCAGCCGCGAGCCATCGGGGCTGTACTGGAGGGAGTAGATAGGACGCGTGGCCTCCGTCATTTCCTTTTTCACTTCGCCCGTGGCCACGTCCCACAGCCGGACTACCCGGTCGTCGCCGCCGGTGGCCAGCGTTTTGCCGTCGGGGCTGAAGGCCAGGGTGCGCACCCAGTCGCGGTGTTTTGCCAAGGGACTGCGGACCTTGCCGTTTTCCATGTTCCACAGCCGGACGATCTGGTCGTCGCCGGCTGTGGCCAGCGTTTTGCCGTCGGCGGACAGTGCCAGGCTGGTGATCACCGGCAGTCGATTGCGCTGGTCGTCGTCCGCTAAGGACGGCGAAAACTGCCGGGCTTCGGAGGTGACAGGTGCTTGGGCGAGAACCGCCGGCGTGGCGGCCGCCCAAAGCGCAGCCGCCAGGACGCCCTGTTTCAGGAGGAGACTCGTGCGTCGCATGGGATGAGTTCGCAGTTCTGGGTCCACAGAAGCGATGGCTTCGCGACGGCATGCCAGCACGCCGGGCGCGAAAACGTACGAGCGCGTCACGTACACGTGCGCGTTCGCATTGGCAGATATCGGCGATTACGCCCGATAAAGGACAGCCGTTCCGCTTGGCGCTACAGCGCAAACACCGCCGCATTCAGAGCCTGGGTATGCGGGGCAGAGTTTGCGGCGTTGGGGGACGCAACGGCCAGGCAGCATGACTGAGGAATCTGGACACGCCAGACCAAAGAGGAAGCCCGCCGCGGCCAGATTGACAGCATCACAAACGGACGCATCGGTCTGTGCATTCACCGCTATCATCGGCAGCCGACTCTTCAATACTGGGAGCCAGGCTATTGCGGCCGCAACGCAAGCCATGTTCCGCCCGATCCGCTACGGACAGATGCCGCCGGGTACGGTGTCGAATGCGTTGTGCAACAGGGCCGGATTGAGATAGACATTTTGTCCCACCTCGGCGATTGAGTTGCCATAATTCTGGCCGCTGATCCAACTCCGCAGGTGGCCATCGCTGGTGATGACATACCAGCTTCCGTTGGCCGCGCTGAGGTTGTTGGCCGCTTTGATCCATTTGGTGTTGGGGTAGGCGGCAAACGTGTACGTGCTGCCACTCTGGAAATAGCCATAGTCTCGATCGAGTTCGCAGAGTGTGGGTCCGCTGCCGGGGAGACTACTTGTGGTGCTGCCGCCCGTCGTCCCGACCGTGGTCCCCCCCGTGGTGGAAGTGCCACTTCCGGTCGTCGTTCCGGTGCTTGACAGACCGGTCGTTGCCGTCGTCCCGGCCGCAGTTGTCGAGGCGGAGGTTGTGGTTGCCGCGCTGCCCGTGGTGGTCGTGGCAGAGCCATCGGTCGCGGTGCCGCCTGTGGTGGCGCCCCCCGCGGATGCGCCCGGCGGTGAGGCGGCGGACCCGGGCAGCGGCGGACCGGCCCAGACGCATTGCGGGCGCAAGTATTTTTCGGCGAGGGTGGGAACCCAATACCGTTGCATCGCCTGGCAGAGATTCGGAGCATAGGCGTCCGGTGAAAGCCACTGGATGCTGCCGCCGAAAAAGGCCACGTTGGCGCCGCCCCGATGGCGGGGCCGGATCTCCTCGGGCCACCGCGTCATGAGGTTTGGGCCGACCGCATCCGCCACGGGTGTGCCGTGGTCCAGCCCAACGATCTTGCCAGTGTCGTTCCCGTGCAAGTAGTGCAGCAGTCCATTGTAGCCGTAGCTGGGGTAGCCAACCGCGTCGCGGACGACATTGGGACAGGTAAACAACGGCAGGGAAACCCGCGAGGCAGGAAAATACCCTTCCGCATCGCGGCGAAGCGCATAGCGCTGATCAATGTCGCAGAGCGTGCCCGGGGCGCAACTCGCCGCCGTGTCGAAGGCATCGTGGAGCAGTTTTGGATCCTGGTATGCGGAGAGGCCGGGTGACGCCAACGTGACGCCAAAATGCGTGCCGCCTCGCCAAGGTTTCAGCTCCCCCGTGGGCAGGATCGCGTACCAGTTGTCCACCGCGCCGTCCGTGCCGTTGCCGCGCAGCCACTTGGGTTGCGGGGCGTCCAGATAGGACGCCAGCACAACCGGTAAATCGACGGCCCGCAGCCGCGGATGCTTTGGTTGTGCGGCCTGCATGCCGATGACGATGTTGCGCAGATTATTAGCCTGAATTATTCATGGCCTGACGAACAAAAGAGCCTCCAAGTGCGTCTAAGGTGTTAAGTAACCGCACCTTTCGTTGCGCAAGGAGGCTTCCTG
>Ga0194132_10012521_pt1 | contig 10549 bp, 10 predicted proteins | sample TA2KigOf80mmetaG_FD_148612 | JGI IMG/M metagenome (GOLD analysis project Ga0194132, IMG submission 148612) | Freshwater microbial communities from Lake Tanganyika, Tanzania - TA2015054 Kigoma Offshore 80m | ecosystem: Environmental > Aquatic > Freshwater > Lake | place: Tanzania: Lake... | reverse complement strand
GTCGCCCGCGTTCATCCAGCTCTTCGACCAGACTTCGATACTTAGACCGAAGCCAGCACACAATGGTCTCGTCTCTCATCCCTGCTCTTGTGCAGAGGCTCTCCACTCCGGTCAATCACTATTGCGGTAAGTTGTTTCCTGCCACCGCCTTAGTTCGGAAGTGGCAGCACCAGGGAGAAGTTTGCTCCGCGCTCAGGGGCAGTCTGCACCTCGATATGCCCGCCATGCGCCTCAACCAGCGCCTTCGCAATAAAGAGCCCCAGACCGGTTCCTTCAACCTCGCGACTGGTCGTTCCGCGATGATACTTTTCAAACAGCAACGGCACTTCAGCGGGTGGAATGCCGGGGCCAGTATCAGCAATCGAGGCCACAACCTCGCCATTCCGCCACTCAGAACTGACAGTGACCTGCCCACTTGGAGGGGTAAACTTTAATGCATTCGACACCAAATTGCTGACAGCACGAGCGAGAGCCAGCGCATCGCCGTGCAATGTGGGAAGATCGGGTTGCAAATCAAACGTGAGCGCGATACTCCGCTGACGCGCTTCTGCCTCGTACTGCTGTCCCACTTGCGTTAGCAGCCCATTGATCTCAAGGGGTTTCTTCTCCAAGTTTAACTGTCCATCTTCCAAGCGAGACACATTGAGATAGTTCTCGACCAATGAAAACACCGTACAGACGTTGTCTCGAAGTTGGCGCAGGTCTTTCTCCTGCTGCGCTTGGCTTTCCTGTCCGATGCTGTCAAGAAGCAAGTCAGCATAGCCGAGCACGACCGCTAATGGACTCTTGATGTCGTGCGTCAGCATCATGAGAAACTCTTGGCGTTGCCGATCCAACGCTTTCCGTGTCGAAATATCACGGAGCGTAGCGATAATGCCCATCGGCTGTCCCTCTTTGTCACGACGCAGACGCGCGCGGATCTCTACAGGAACGACACTCCCATCGCGCCGCACGATCTCGGTCTCAAATAATCCCGGTAGTCGCTCTCCAGCAACAGCCAGTCGCACCCGCTCGTCACACAATGTCACCATATCTGGTGTCGCAATCTTGCGATAATGCTGTCCGACGAGGTCATGGCGCGACCACCCCAGCATCATTTCTAAGCCCCAGTTCACATCGGTCATCATGCCTTCAAGCGTGCATGACAAGATACCGTCGCTCACGTTTTCGATGAGCCCACGATACCGTTTCTCACTTTCTCGCAGGAGTTGTTCGATACGAGCACGCGCGACAATCTCTTTTTCCAGATCAGCATTCACCTCCGCTAGCTGCGCGGTTCGATCTTTTACTCGCTGTTCGAGTTCATCGTTGAGTGTTCGCACCTCCCCTTCGACACGTGTCCGCTCAGCAACCTCGCGTTCAAGTTTTTCATTGATGCTGACAACCGTCCGAGCACGGACACTTGCGGTCTGTGCAAACGTTACTGCCAACATCAGTAATGTCGACATGCCAAGACCAGCGATGAGTACAACTGCAGGAAGTGAAGACCCCTCGCTTTTCAATAACGAGGCTTGTGGCCACAGCCGCAAGCGCCAGGGCGTTCCGTACAAATCAATGATCGAAGTCTGCTGCCATGTGTCCTCGTGTACCGACATCGCTTGAGGCATGCGATATATTAGAGTGTTCGCATCGGATAGGGCATTCCATACTCTGGCATTACTCGATCATGGAGAATTGAGTCCAGTAGCTCCTGCAACCGGAAGATACCAACGATCACACCAATACAGTCGTTTCCGCGGAAGATCGGCACAAAGACAAGCATGCCTTTTTCCTTGTCGTCAAGTTCAACCGTCCGCGTCACCGTCACTTCACGACGCTCGCGGACAGCGTCCCAGGCTTTACGCCGTTGCTCTTCAAATATCCAGTTCAGTTCGAGCACAGCATCGGGACCTTTAAGGGGGACAGCCCAGCGCAACGAAAGCCAGGCGTCTGCCCAGGCGATGGCGTGGTATCCCGGGAAGTGATTGAGATTCAGCTCAGCTTCAAACTCCCACTCTTCTTGTGGCAGGCGTCCATTTTTTTCCCAGCGCCTCGCAATGTCTACCAATGCAAGAATACGAGCTTGCATCTGTGCGGCTATTTCATTCTTGAGACTCGACGCTTCGGCGGTAACCAGGCGTTGAATATGGGTTCGCTCCTGAACGTGAAGAGCCCACCACAACATGAGGGAAATAAGCGCGACCCCTCCTCCGGCAAGGAACGGAAGCCAGCCTGGAGCATGCGGTTTCACCTCGTTCACAAATATTCCTCCTATGAGGTTAAGTCATATGGGTACAAGCGATTTGAGGTCCCCACTGGGAAATATCGGCACCTCGAAGGAAAACTTTAATTTCCTCACAAAACAACTTCAAAATTAGACAAAAAGACAGCTTTTCCAATAGGTTACACAAGAAGAAGGACTCCCCTGGCGGTGAAGAATCGCGGGCATCAGCAGACTTGCAACGCAAAGCAATTTCTCCTATGACGGCGACACTTTGAGTCGAACATAAAAAATAAGGGGGAACCATGATTCGTTTAGAATTTGCCCTGCGCCGCAAACCGGGAATGTCACGAGCAGAGTTCCAGCAATACTGGCGTGCAGTACACGGCCCGTTAGTGGCAAAACATGCAACGACATTGAATATTCATCGCTACATCCAGTTGCACACTCTCGACGATCCCATTAACGACCAACTTGCGGGCGCGCGCGGGAAAATGGAACAACCGTATGATGGCGTCGCCGAGCTATGGTGGACAACCAGAGAAGCTATGGCTGCCAGTGTCGGCACTGCAGCAGGCCGAGATGCAGGCAAGGAATTGCTTGAAGACGAAAAGAACTTTATCGACCTGCCGAACTCACCCTTGTGGTTCACCTACGAATATCCACAAGTGAATCCCTCAGAAGAGATTGTCGCCCGTGAACATAGCCCACTGGTGAAACTGTTCTTCCCTCTTCGTCATCACTCGCACCAGAGCCTCGAGGAAGCGCAACTCTACTGGCGGACCAATCATGGCCCACTCATTCGTGGCATGTCGCTCGGCATGCGCATGAAACGGTACATACAAGTGCATTACTACGCCGATGCCGTGGAACAACAACTACGCACCGCTCGTGGGACAACGATTGCACCCTATACCGGTCATGCCGAAGCGTGGTTCGATCGTGCTGATTTCGCCGTTCTTGCCAATACACCGGAAGGCAAACGTGCAATGGAACTTGCGGTTGAAGACGAGGCAAAGTTTATTGATTTTTCCAGATCAACCATGTGGATTGGGAAAGAGCGGGTGTTTATTGATCGGAGGTAAGCGCACCCTCCGCGCGCACAAAGACAAGTATTGCAAGTGAGATCAGGGGGATTGAGTACGTGCCAGGGTTCTATTTTCTGGCGAGCTTTGGCTAAGGGCAATTTCTGGCTTTCCGGTAGCCTTCACGCTGGGCCTCCCCTTCGCTGGAGAACGAGACAATGTTCTTCGCACTGAGTCGTTCGTACCCTGGGCAGCGTGGGAGATGGTAGATTCTGCTACGCCGATTGCCCCTGACCTCACCCACATATTCGCCAGGCTGTCGAGACTCGACACGGTCAGATGGTGCAACCTCTTTGGTTGCCCATCTTTTCTTCCCTTCTGCCTGGGCGTGTTGCGCACATCGGCGAAAACGTTTCATGTAGTCACGGCGGAAGGGGAAGCGTGTATAGGCTGGTGAGTACCCTTCGCAGATGATGACTTCGTTAAGGAGGCGACCATCCGCTAGTCGTACAAATGCGAGAAGACGCCCGTGAGGATCGCGTCGTTGCTGGTCATACTCTAACGTAATCCGACCACCGAGACCGACGAGTGACTTCACAAAGTCTGAAGCCTGCTGTCCGAGTGCTTGAATAGCCGGGGCAGATTGGCCCGAGCGCACAGCATCACGGTGCAGCTTGTCGGAGTCGTGGACTTCCGGGCAATCGATACCGATTAAGCGTACAGTAGCCAGCTTCCCGTTCAGCGTCACAACCAAAATATCACAGTCGGTGATCTGCGTTAGCACTGCCTCATCGCCGCCTCCTGCGCTCACTGGCAGCGCGAGCCTCATGAAGAAGATGCAGAGAAGAATAATCCAGCTACGAACCTTCATCGTACGGCTGTAGTCGGAGCGAAGTGCCAAGGCATCACCTCACGCCTTGCTTGCAAGTTGCCAAATGAACCGCTGAGCAGGACTAGCGAAGAGGACATAGGAATAGGCCACCAATAGTGAGTAAGGCAAGTACGCCATATGACGCAACCGTCATCCAGTACATGCAAGACTCTTCCTCTCTTGTCATAATGTGTTTGGCGTAGGTTTTCCCGAAAAGCAGCGAGACAACAACCACAGTGGCCATCACCACGCCAAACGTCTCAATGATGCCACGGGACAATTGCCCCGATCCTGTCGTCTGTGGTTGCTACGAGGAGATTACAAGTAGCTGATTTTGTTAATGCCGGGAGCGAGAATCGAACTCGCACGCTTTTGAGGGCGGTGGATTTTGAGTCCACTGCGTCTGCCAGTTCCGCCATCCCGGCACATGGGGAGAATCAACGACTTACAGCAGGTTGGATACCGTCAACAAGGGGGGTTGTGCCTAAATTTGTGACCGTTTTGGCTGCAATCCGTTCATCAATCCGTTTTGCTGCCTCTTCCAGATCCCCAGCGCTCACAATGTTGTACCGCTCAAACACGTCACGGGTTTTGTGACCAGTGATCATCATGGCAACACGCTCAGGAACTCCGCCTCTCACAAGATTCCTCACTGCTGTACGTCCAAAGTCGTGCGGAATCTTATCGGCTAGCTTGGCATCTTTGCAAGCCCGGCTCCAGGAGCCCCGAAGGTCCTTAATCCGCTCCCCCTGCGGATGAAAGACCAAAGGGCAATCTGGATAGCGTGACATTTGCTCTTGCCATTGGCAGTGTGAGGCTTGCCCCTCTGGCCCCACCTGCTGCACCTCAGCATGGTGTACCCTCTCGACGTGATCGCTGGTGGCGCGTCGACCTCACTGCATGATTTGACAGGAAGCGCACTAGCCCGGATTATTCATGAACGAAGAGCGGAAGGGAAGATTTGCAGGGAATTGTTCTTCGTGACGTAGCAATATGACAAAAAGTGAATGCTGAAGAGAACGCGAGTGAGAAGTAGGTGCCAAGGTAGGAGTTCGACGAGGCCTGAGGGCCGGAGAAGATGGACTACTCCCTGCCGACGCCGCAGCGACAGCGAACAGAAGGAAAACGATCCGGGAGTCGGAAGCGATTAGGCCGAAGAGAGGACGGGCGGCGCGGTGAGCGAGGAAGCGAGTTGGCGGAACAGGGGCGCTAACGGAAACGCGACCGGAAGTCGGACAAGTACCCGCCGCGTTGACTCCGAGACCAACGCCGCTACTTTCAAGAGTTGGAGCCGCAACGTATCGAATTGGGCGCGGCCCAGCTGCGGTGCCCGTACGGCCACTTGCGTGCGGAGGGCGTGGATCAGCACATAGGCCGCGGCGTGTTCCAGCAAGCGAAAGAAGTTCGCGGCAAAGGTGGAACATGACAGGCGATCGGCCTGCAGGGCATTTTTGAAGTCTTTAATGAAATTCTCACATTGCCCGCGCCCACAAGACGCATGATAGAGAGAGCCGGGGCAAACTCTGAGAGGGAGGTCACCACAAAGCGGGGATTGGCGCCATGCTCGTTCACTTCCGCTTTCATCACGACGTGCCGCGTCTGCGGCCAACTCTCGGCAGCGTAGGCAAAGGCGTCAAAGTGTTGCACGGTGTGTTTGGTCGCGTGAAAGCGTCGGCGAGCTTCGCTTAACGCCGCTGCGCCGTGCCGCAGGAGGGCGGCATTCTGGGCGAGCCCCACGACGTACGCGATGCCGCCCAACTCCCGATTCAATTCCTCTACCATGCGCAGGATACGGGGCACGGCAAAGGCTGAATCCCCACGCACGACGATCTGGGTTTGCGGAAAGCGGGATTTCAGACGCCGAATAATCCGGCGTAACACGCCCATCGCGCCACGCGCCGCATGCGCATTGCCCGGCCGCAGCACCACGCTCACTAATTGTCCCCGCTCCCCATCAAAGATCACCAACGGATGATACATGTGCTGATCGTAATAGCCGTGAAAGCACGAGAGCTGCTGTTGGCCGTGCGTGGGATCGTCAGTGGAATCGACATCCAAGACAATCACCTCCGGGGAGACCGTAAAGGACCTCACATACTGTTCCTCAATCTCACAGACCAGCGCACGCAGTTTCCCCACGCCTACCGCGTTCTCCAACCGCGACAGCGTCGGTTGGGAGGACAGGCCAGCGGCCTGAGGAGAACGATCGCAGACACTCTTGAGTAGGGGGTCATGGCGGAGTCGGTCGGCATCATTACAGTCCGGATACCCCAAGACAATCTGGTAGAGCCGCTGGCGCATTTGTTCACGGCGATCGTGCTTCACTTTCCGCGGATCCCGTTCATCGGGGAGTAACGCCGCAAATCGCTCGCTCAATCCCAGCCGATCATCCATTTGGCGCAGCAACAATGCCCCGCCATCACTGGAGATATGGGGAGCGTCAAAGGCCACCGTTATGGGGGACGCTGGATGGAAGTCTAGCCTCAGTTGTGCAATACACTCTGCCATCGGCTCGCTCCTTTGTTACCGGTCCGAAAGTCGTTATAACTTCAGACCTTAGCAAAAGCGAGCCGTTTCGTCTTACCTCTCCATGAATAATCCGGGCTAGTGCGGATGGCTCTGCGTACTCAATGCCCAGCTAGTGCAGACACTGTTCCAAGATCAAGTGACGGGCGCTATTGCTTCCTCTATTTCCCGCAGGACCGAGAGGGCTTCGGCAAGCAGTTTTGGTTGTTGACTTCGAGTGACATCAGGCATATCAGACCCCTATGAGGTTGTAGTGACTGCGGATAACAGGTGCAGGGCAAAACCGCCTGAAAACCCGGCTAATATGGCATTATCAGGGCAAAATGACACGTTAATCAATGGTTCGACAAAGACAAAAAGATGAAGCAACGAAAACAAAACAAAGAGAGAGGCGAACGTTCATCTACAGCGCCGCTTGTTGCCCCGCATGTGGCGCAGGCGTTGGAAAGAACGCAGATAGCTAAATATCATACCAAGGGAGGGCATGGCTTCTCCGCTGAAGATGCAAATAACTTCGCCGACAGAATTCGAGGTAAGCGGGCCGAAGTTGCTGGAATCACCAATGAGCTGAACGGTGCAGATCGTATTATCGACGGGCTTCGAGTTCAATCGAAATATTTTCGGACAGCTTCTGAAACAGTGGCAGCAGCTTTCGATTCTATTACAGGTGCGTATAGATATTCCGGCCAGGTGCTTGCAGTACCAAAAGATCAATATGAAGCCTGCGTTGTATTAATGCGTGACCGTATTTCGAAAGGAAAGGTTTTGGGCTTCAGTGATCCAGCCGATGCAGAAAAGATAATTCAGAAAGGAACGATCACGTATAAACAGGCTCGGAATATCGCGCGAGCGGGTAACATTGATTCTATTGTTTTCGACACAAAGACACAAGCTGTTACCTCTTCCTATGTTTTCGCGATTTCTTTCGGGGTCACCTTCGCACAGAATTGTTGGCGTGGAGAATAGCCGAGAGACGCTACGCAGGCAGCCTTTGCTTCTGCTATGACCGCTGGCGGTACGACGCTAATAACCGGCGTCGTAAGTGCTCAGATCCTCCGAACGAGAGCTGCTGCAATTGGAGTAGTCACGGCTCGTAGCAGTGTCAGGGCCATTTCAGGGAACACCGTTGGGCGAGAAGCGATTCAGCGTATCGCCGCAGGATCTCTCGGCAAAGCTGTTTATGGTGCGGCTGCGGTGAACCACGTGTCGAAACTGCTCCGCAGTAACGCTGTAACGGCGACGATTGCCACCGTAGCGACAACCACACCGGATTTCTATCGCGCAGCGTTTGACCGCTCGATCTCATGGCGTCAATTCTCCAAGAACCTATCCATAAACTTAGCGGGAGTAGCCGGAGGTACTGCAGGTTGGGCCGGTGGAGCAGCCGCAGGCGCAGCTGCTGGCAGCGTTGTTCCTGGCATTGGCACCGCTGCCGGGGCAGTGATTGGTGGTATCGCTGGTGCACTTGCAGGAGGTCTCGGTGGGGCTTCGGCAGCCAAAGCAGTTGCAGACAAGGTCGTAGATGATGATTCAATGGATCTTCTCGGAATTCTTCGCGAAGAGATCGAGTCGTTGGCGCTCGATTATCTGCTCACAGAAGATGAAGTCAAGCAGATTTCGGATCACATGAAGAAGACAGTTACTCTCAAGTGGCTAAGGAAGATGTTCAAGGAGGGAAGATCATCAAAAGGCAATGAGTCGAAGCGAAGCTTTGTTCAAAGAGCATTCGAACCCTTCTTTGAAACGATTTTGGAAAAGCGACCCAGGATTGAGCTGCCTTCTCCCGATATACTTGCTGACGAGGTTCTTAAGCTAGTCGATGCCATAGAGGTACAAAATGTCGAACCAACCGCGCCACCGCATCGCGGCCCTGTGGCGTGAAGGGATGAATGTGAAAGGCCGCGGTCGGGCCGCTCGCGGTGCGCTCAGGCGTTAGGCTTCTTCTCACTCGACTATCCAGAATATCTCGAACTGAAAAAGAAAAGTCGCTTGCTGGGCGTGTTGTGGCGTATTGGGGATACCAGCTATTACGTCGGGTTGTTGGGAGTTTTTGGCACGGTGTTGTGGCTTCTGCTCTCTGCTGATTCATGAGCGAGTTTTGTGCGTTGCTACCGCAAGCCGGGTTGATACTCATCCAGGCCTCCTTGGCTGCGAGTGGCAGCGGTAGGATGGCGAGAGACAAATTTTCACCCCCCAAGGAGGTCTGGATGAATTTCTACACCCAGCAGCATAAACATTATTGTGGCATCGATCTACATGCGAAAGCGATGTACGTCTGCATTCTCGATCACAGTGGCGCGAAACTCGTGCACAAAAATCTGCCGACGACACCGGACGCGTTTCTGCGGGTCATTGCTTCTTATAGAGAGGATCTGGTGGTTGGTGTGGAGTGTATGTTCACCTGGTATTGGCTGGCGGACCTCTGTGCGAAGGAAGGGATTGCCTGTGTCTTAGGCCATGCCCTCTATATGAAAGCGATTCATGGGGGCAAAGCGAAGAACGATAAAATCGATGCCCACAAGATTGCGGTCTTATTACGTGGGGGAATGATGCCGCAAGCTTATGTCTATCCGTCAGAGATGCGGGCCACGCGGGATTTACTCCGGCGCCGGTGTCATCTGGCCCGGAAGCGGGCCGAACTCTTAGCGCACATTCAGAATACCAACAGTCAGTACAATCTGCCCGAGATTGGCAAACGGCTGGCGAACCAATCCAATCGGGCAGATGTGGCGGACCATTTCCCCGATCCCAGTGTCCACAAGACCATCGAGATCGATGTGTCGCTCATTGATCACTACGACCAATTGTTGGGAGAGGTAGAGCTCTATCTCACCCGCAGTGCCAAAACCGATGACGTGCAGACGTTCGCGCGTTTACAATCGGTTCCTGGGATTGGCGAGATTCTCGCGCTCGTCCTGTTATATGAGATTCACGACATCACGCGCTTTCCCCGGGTGCAAGATTTCGTCTCGTATTGTCGGCTGGTGAAATGTGCCAAAGAATCGAGTGGCAAAAAACTGGGGACGTCGGGCAAAAAGATTGGCAACGTACATCTGCGCTGGGCGTTTGCCGAAGCGGCCGTGCTTTTTATCCGGCAGAGCAAACCGGGGAAAGAATATTTCGCCAAGCTGGAACAGAAACACGGCAAAGCCAAAGCGCTCACCGTGCTCGCCCACAAGTTGGGCCGCGCCGTGTATTACATGCTCACGCGGGAACAGGCGTTTGATCTCCAACGCTTTGTCACTGCGTAACCGCTGAGGGGAGAGACTGAGCTCATGGCCTAACTGGCGCACCGAGGGCTGAGCCTTTTGCTGACTCCTTCCTTATCTACAGCAGAGACTGTACGAGAGTCGCTGGACGAAACGCCCGACGCCATATGGATTGATTGGACGGTCTCTTCTGCTCACTTTCTTGGTGATCCGTCACCAGGTGTCCCGTGGCTGCCCCTCCCCCGAGTCTGGAACTAACTAGGAGTGTCTGTGGACATAACCCGCTGGCATTGAGAAGACCGGAACGAGGGTACAGAAGAGTTTCTAGGACGTAGTCTCGGTAGAGACTACTGTTTCCCGCACAAAATGTTCCACGGGAAACATCGATCCTCAATAGGTGTTTGGTGCAGCCCACGTGCTGTGACCAGCAACCGAAATCAAGTCAGCTGCGATCGCTTGGCACAGATGTATCACTATATGTTATCGGACGGCCACCCCGCCCCCGCGATGCATGCGTCTGTCCTCTTGACAACGGAGCCCTGATAGGGGTTAGGCACTGGTCCTCTGGCACTCTCCCTTGCTTCTTCTTCCGTACCCTTCCGGCAAAGCTGGTTGACTTTCGTATGTCTCGTTTATTTGGATGCTCGGTGACGAGTACGGGTGCAAGTGTCCCGGAGTAGGTGTGGACTTCACGGACGGCGGTGGGATCTGCTATAAG